>Ga0131853_10012322_pt1 | contig 15657 bp, 8 predicted proteins | sample TergutLab28metaG_FD_92764 | JGI IMG/M metagenome (GOLD analysis project Ga0131853, IMG submission 92764) | Labiotermes labralis P1 segment gut microbial communities from Petit-Saut dam, French Guiana - Lab288 P1 (version 2) (version 2) | ecosystem: Host-associated > Arthropoda: Insects >...
CGGGTCCCCACAGCCGTTAATCTCTGTTTTCTAGACCTGGAGCCGCTACTTTTTTCATTCAAGTAGCTCCTCAATTGACCTCACGAGGCTGAGTGGACCCCGTTCCAGACCCACTACTACTAGGAAAATCTGGTAGCGCCGGGGATCGAACCCGGGACCTCTGTATCTGTAGCCAGAAACTCTGACCACTAGACCACAGAGGCGGTCTCAGAGATGGAGTAGAGGAACATTTCTGCTCGGCGGTAGATGGGGTGGGTGATTAAGGATATGCCCCCGTCCGCTTAACCTCGGGAGTAACACGGTATACATTTAGGAGGCTGGTTGGGCCCGAGGACCGGTCTGGGTGGGTGCGGAAAATTTCATACCCCATCGGGATGCGATTTCCTGACCGTCATTCACTTTCTTCCCATGAACCAATTTTCAATTGCATAAACCTTGTTATATCATCGGAGAACACTTAAAGAACCTTTGTTGCACGTTGTATTCATTGCCACTGAGGGCGGTCGTGAAAGTTCGAAATAAAAACGAGGGGAATGTCATGAAAATATCCGATCTAAACAAGTCCGATAGGTGGTCGGATTACCGAAACTGTCGGGCAATGTGGAAATTCATTGAAAAAACCAGCCTCGGAAAGTTTCTGAATCCATCCATGCAATATTCCGTTTCTTACACGAAATTAGTAGCGCAGTTGGAACGAAGTATTTGAAAGTTCGTGGTGTTTAGGCCTTTCGAGTAAACACAGACTTTAGTCTGTGCACAGGCGCGCAGCACAAAACTGTGAGTTACCCGACGTGTGGCTATTTCGGATAAACTGTAATGCCGTATAGCCGAATGTCGGATAATCGGAACTATACTGTACAACAACCGAGAAAAGAAATAGTGTACTGCGATGGGATAGAAAGGTTCGTCAGGTACTAGTATGACAGTTCATAACCTCAGAAAAAGCGTATTCCCATAAACTTTCCAAATTTCAGTGCAGAGAATTATGTCAGCGATCCCCCAAGGCTACATATTTGCTTCGAAATTACGCACGTAAAAGAGAAAAGAAGTGGAAAATAGGGTACGAAATTAAAGTAAACCCTTTTCCTTGTCCTCCTAAAATTATGGATTTTGCATTTCTACAAACGAGGGTCCGTAAACTAAAACAGAGCAATTAGACACATTATGAAACTATAATTATTCAAACATGAAGCCAAATGCCCTTCGTATTCATTTGTCTCATTTGCATACGATTTTTTCCTTCTCCAGGGGCAAAAAATCGTCCCTCTTACTTCTCTACCGCTACTGTGAGAATGAAAGAAACTAGCCCAGGGAGCGAAGGGAGGAAGTTAATAACACACATTAGCATAACTGCAATGCTATGACTAAATTTCATCACCTCATTTAATGATCGTTTCATTCTAAGTATTTTTTTATTATTCTCTTTTTTATACTCTGTCTCTTTCTTTCTTTTTTCCAGTACTCACACGCAAGACCATTAATTCACGCTTTTCTTTTCGCTTTAGACGACGGTACATAAGAGTGACGTCAGTACAGACGGGTTACGCACACCTACGGGAGGCATTCATAGGTAACACCAGTTTCTGAAGCTCATTAACAAAACACAACTGCTCAACAATAATTCAGAATTTCTCAATTTCTAAACATAGTGATGGAACAGCAATGCCACCTGCAGGGGTTATGAACTTAAGTTTGTAATGTCCTATAGAATAATTTTTTAAAATAAAATAAGTTTGGCCCTTTACTTGTTGTAAGATTTAACGTTTTCACAGCGCTGTTGACAAATGTTAAAGTCTTCTATCATGTGAGACAGCAGGTTGGAATAAATACCGATGTTTCGGAGGAGATCGCTGCCTTCATCTTCAGAGTGCAAAAAATCCTACAGGAGTAAGTCTTCCAGGACACTTGGAACCTGGAGAACAAGGCGTTAAACTTCTCAAAAACTCGGTAAATATACTACTGCTACTGTTGCCACTATTACTGCTGCTACACGGACTACTACTACTACTGCTACACTACTACCACTATTACTACTACTACTACTACTACTACACGGATTACTACTACTGCTGCTAAACGTACTACTACTGCTACACGGACTACTACTAATGCTACACGTACTACCACTACTACTACTACTGCTACACGTACTACCACTACTACTACTACCACTACTACTACTACTACTACTACTACTACACGGACTACTACTACTGCTGCTGCTACACGGACTACTACTACTACTACTACTACTACTGCTGCTACACGTACTACCACTACTACCACCACCACCACCACCACCACCACCACCACCACCACAACCTCTCATTTTCACGTAGGGTGATTTTTCTGTTCTAAAGATGGAAAAGAAAGACTAAAGAACAGCTACAATTAGTATTTTATAGGCACATTAAGGCTTACGGTGCTACACTGCAAGTAGGTCCTGTGAAGGGAATGTGGCTTATGAGGAGAAAGAATGTCGTAAAAATAACATCATGATTATTATTATTATTATTACAGCTAGGGCGAAGAGAAAGGACGAAGCTTGAATGTGAGAGCGGTTTTAAACAGGAGAGGCTGCGTACGGTTTACAGAGGCGCTGGATACCGCATGCAAGATGAGAAGCAATGTCTATTAAACAGCTGAATATAACAGATGCAAATGCCTGCTTACCATAGACTTCGATAACAATTAATATTTATGACAGAGTCAATCGAATAACGATCAATGAAGTCACGCTTACTACCGCAGTGTTCCCCTCTGACAACATTTTCCAAATTCTTATAGTACCGCCATCAGCGGAACTGACAGACTTGTAAATTGGACAACGTAACAAACACAAAACAAATTCACGCCTGCAGGCTACGGTGTACAAAAGCTGTAATTGTGGATCGATTTCTGGCAGGTGTTATCTCGTCTGCAAGGGTACCGGACCCTCTCAGGTTCCTATCCAACTGACAGAGGAGCAAAGCGGCCCAAGCTTGCAGCTCAACAACTTTCATCACCATCATGGCATAGTCTGTCTTCCGACAGGTCCTTAGCCTTTTCCAACGCGAATTTCTCCAGCAGACAGTACGATCTTGTGTTTCCTCTTTTCAATTCCAATGCCTTGTATTTCCTTAAAATATGTAGCAGCTTACTTCTGCTTCTTCGTCTTCTCTTCCTTCTTCTTTTCAGTAAAACGTCGTTAGAAGACAGTTCCTACCCAATACGCGACCAATCCAGTTAGCCTACCTTCGTTTTACTGTACCAAGGATGTTCTTGTCTTCCTTGGTACTATCTAACACTTCATTTTTCACAGTCACTCACCTCCATGTAGGGCCCAAAACAAAATGTGTCGCGCTGTACCTCCATGCCCCTGTTTATCCTTATGATAGTGTGCGAAACCAGGGGACAAATGTTCCTGGCGGCACATCTCTTCAGGGACGCTGATTTATTTAATGCGACTGTCGTAATTTGAACACGGAGCTCTTCCGTTCCTTTATATGCTTTTCTTGATATAGACCTACGTATGTATACGCTAAATGCAATACTTCCTTAAACATCGCAGACTGGTACTGATACGATTTTCCTTTTAATTCGCCACGATACCAAAATCTAAATGTGACTTTCCCCCTAATTAAGAACCAGGATACAAAGACCTACCAAACAGTGGGAAGATAGTTCTACGCTTTCTTAACCACGTTAATAGATATGTGTCGTAGCTTTACGCCCCATCTCTTTAACCCATGGAAGAGAACTCCGCCTGCAATCGAGTGGCAGGATGGCGAGCCCCACAGCTAGCCTGGACGCAGTGAAGAAGGCAAATGTTTCCACCAGTCGTGTGATTCGAAACTCGGTCACGCATCAGAAAATCGACAGTAACATAAATTGGTAAAAAAAGAAAAGGTAAATCAGTCCCATTACAGGCCCGAGGTGCCCAGAGGGTTCCAGGAATTAAGGTTCCCAGATTACGTGACAATGGCCCAGGATGGTGGTAAGGTTGTCAGCCCTATGCACCGGCCGCATTTAGCCCCAGGAAATACTCCTGGTACTCATTTCTGTTAGAGGCTGAGTCGACCCCAGGGTCACAGTGCGATCGGAAAGCTTATGTCAATGGAAAATTCCAATGACACCATCTGGAATCGAACCAGCGACCTTCCGATTTCTAGCACAGCATCTTAACCACTGTGCTACCGTGGTCCCCAACATAAATTGGTACAGAAGCTAATTATTCTTACAGATTTGCAAAATGGCGTAGAAGTAGTTCTAATAAGGACGAGATCAGCATCGTATCCCAGAACGTAACCTGCAAGCCACGTCGTGGCTGCAGATTCGAACGTCAGTGGCGTCACGAAGACCCAGGGGCAGACTTTCTTACGGTCCATGCAACGCAGTAAGGTCAAAAGCACAATTCCTTGTTTCCTTACATTTCTTCCATCCAAATCTTTCTTTGGGCTACCATGAAAATACAATCTGGAAGCTTCCCCGAAACGTCGTTAAGTAATTACCAATCAACACGATGTCATACCCCATAAGACTGTAATCATCAGCAATGCTTTGAAAACATCACATCATATATGACCAAAATCCTTCAGAGCAAATTCCCAAACTGTGATCTGTTAAACAGCGGTCTGAGGAGCAGGCATACTGCACACTGCGATAAAAGCTCGTATCGATTTTTTACTACAGTTACGGTTTTTTTTTTATTTCTTACTGTCTTCGAATGTACCACATACTCATACGTCTTCAAAAATTAACTTAATTTGGCTGCCAAAGTTTGGACTTGAGTGTTAACTCTGTAAAACCTAGTGGTCACTATCTGTACCACGAGGTTTAATATTCAAACATACATTCTTCCCACAGAGCGCATGTCTGTGTTTTGTATGGATCTCTCAACAGTCACCTCATTTTTATAGCGGATATTGAGTGTGTTTAATGCACGAAAATGAAGAAGCACTATAAAAATATACAGAAAACAATTTATCACCCAAAACAAATCTAGCAATCTCATAACTAAGTCAACCACCAATAAACACAACAAACAACGTAAGAAACTTTAAATAATAAAGTAAACATATAATAGAAGGAGTAGGACAAATTAACCACATAAGAGAACGACCACCACCAAAAACACATATAATTAAAGTTCATTTTAGTCTTTAAAGCGTTGAAAAGTACTTCATAAATATAATTTCGTACTGTTATAATTACATACGTGCGAGCTTTGTTACCCAATACTTCCCACATAATGTAAAACAAGATGGTGGCCACCCGAAAAACCACGATAAGTGATAAGCAATGAACTGAGAGATGGAGAAGTAATATTCTATAAGGATATATACCATAACGACCTCACAAATTGTGTGTTACACATAATTTTATGTACCTGAAATCTGTCCTAGAGAAAACTACACACACGAATGTATCATAACGGCATACTCATGAACTTTAGGTTTCCTGTCAGCCTTATTATACAGCATAGGCTGCAATGAGACAACTGAAGGCTCTCAGGTGTAACTAAGTTCTGTTTTAGTGTTCTGTTAATTCGTGGTGTTTTATGCAAAGGTGTTTATACTCATTATCCCAAGTTTTAAACAACATACGTAAGGTTATCGGAGGGTCGACAGATAAAAGCACACACAATTTCCCATTAAGAGCTGTTAACATTTTGAATATATTTATTTTAGAATTAATATTCAGTAAAAAAAACCTGCCTTGCAGACACAGCTTTATGTGTGTGGGTGTTTTTTTTTTAATTGAAATATGTACACCTACAGATAGAAACCAGTAATTAGAGGCGAGAGTTGGTCTCACCGTTGAAACAGCAGTACTCCAGTGCAGAAAATGAGAATTCGAAAGAAATATATGGAAAGTAAAAAATTCGGATGGTTACACAGATGACGAGACTACAAAATAGTGTAGTGCGCGCACGTACACACACACACACACACATATACAGAGACACAAGTGATGCGAGTGAGCAATATGGCAGGTGCAGCTCCCTATCGCAGGGAGTGATGTAGCATCAGAATAACCAAGCATGAGAACAATAATTTACGCTATATTAGTTTTCGATATGTGTATATGTGACCATAGTTTTGTTTATCCAGTTTATATCATGATAGATACACATTGCCTTTATATAGTGCGTATACACCCTAAACACGCTCTGTGTTTGAATATAATAATTTGAATATTGTTGATAGGGCTGTTAAAACACGCGGGAAATATTTCAGGGGGTTTAGCAGCGATGGCGAATTTCACGACACAGATGGGAAGGGGGTGGGGGTGAGGTTTTCAGCCGAGTAGAGGGGATATGACTGGTTTGCCTCATTTATCTACCCTGTGTTGGTACTGTAACAGATTTCGATGCTCAGGAGTTCGAACAGCCACTAGTGTGCTCGAAATCATGTTTAATGGTTAGTGTATGACGAGAATTATGGCTTCGAAAACATTTTTTCTCGCCTGTGAAGGGGGCTGGAAATGTATGTCAATTCTTTGTTGTAACAATACACAGTTTTTGCTGATAATGCAATAACAATGTGCTTTGTAATGTGAAAATCAGTAACGCGTAAAGCGTTAATTTACTGCATTTAACGCTTGAAGTCTGGTGGTTGGTATATTTACCAGCAGGTACCAGGGTGCTGATAAGTCCTTAGCCCGACCAGAAAGGAAACAAGCTCGGAAGCATGCCAAGGACGCGCACGATTTCAACAACATGGAGACGCGAGCTGTCACCATGTTTTTTTTTGCAAGGCAAGGAGCCGAAGGAAATTCATGCCATTCTGACGGAAATATTGGCTTATTTCTTTCCTGGTCGGGCTAAGGACTTATCAGCACCCCTGCAGCATACAAGAAACTCCATTTTTTCTCACTCAGTGTAATTATGTTGTGTGTGGCTCTCGTACAACCAACAGCGATTATTTCCCTATACAACATTCATGCCTTGTTCTTTCTAAAGAACACACGATTCTCTGTGAGGTTGGAACTGTAACTTTATTATATTGTGTATACTAATTTTAATCTTCACTCAGTTTTCCCCTTTCAGTATCATTCCACCAACGCTCTATACACATCTCTTAACAGACAGAAAAAACGGGCGAACACCTTGGACATTCCCACGGCACTGAATCTCTGTCGTTTAAGATGGGAAGTACGAAAATACAAACTTATTGCCACTGTTCATTATTCAGCACTTTACATAAAAACATTACCAGCGACATGCATGTGTATTTATCATCACTAGGCATTACACATCATGTGATCTTTTTTATATTATTCGTGACTAAGCATGTCACCCCTCAGAAAGGTCCGCATGTTACTTATGCAATTAAACGACTGTTACACGTGACATTTGGACGTCAATATGGGCTTTGGCGTCACGGAGTTCTAGGTTATGACGTCATACTGGGGGGTAGGAACTATGATTGAAGGGATTCTCCAATCTAAGAATGTGTTACCAGCTGTTACTCCTATGCGGCAGTAGCAGTTCGGATATTTGCATCCCCCATCCATCTCAAAACTGTAAAATGCGTCGCCTGCGGGACACAATGCTTTCTTGTCCGGCACCTCAGTAATTTTCACTAGGCGACAAATAAAGTTTAATGTTAAGCACACAAACATTTAAGCTGAAATTTGTATATTAACACTTTGCGAAACACTCTATGCCAGGCCTTTCAAAAGTCAGAAGAGGTTGCGCACAACACACGAAATCCAGCTGTTTACCTTCGGCCTCAACACGTGGTGTCACATTCCTCGTCTTTCTACATTTGTACGTGCTGAATGTAGAAACACGCAAGAACGTCAGATACTGCTTGTATTTAATTTTTCAATTTTTTTTTTTTTGGGGGGGGGTGTACTGCGCAACATAAATAATAAGCTCGCACCTGGGGAAAGAGACTGAAATACTGAGTGACCGATTTTTTTTAAAACCTTCTTCGACAGTAAGGTTCAAAATCACGCACAAATACTTAAGCAGGACATCTTCGAAATCACTTAGTGATCTTATATGATGCCGAGTAAGCTTAAACATAGGGTGCAGTGCAACGGGCAGACAAGTCTTTGACCTGGGAAAATGCTTTCATTATTCCGTAAGAATGTTCGCTGCAGTGTGCCGAAAGGGATGCAATAAAACCTTATAAATATCAAAACGTGACCAGACGACATCATGAAGGTTTGCGCGCCACGTGGTTGGAATGCCGGCTCTCTGCGACATCAACATGTTAGACAGACAGTACATACTTAGTACATACTTTTGTAAACTTTACCGTCTGATCCAACAAAGTGGGTCTCTCTTGAAATAATGTGAAATGCCAACTTGATGCAACAAGGTAACTTTATTGATAAATTCTTAGCTCGAAATGTTTCGTGTACATACGCACATCATCAGGAGCATTAGATGTTGAGTTGCAGCATATTGTTTTTTGTACCGAGTTTTTGGATGGGTGGTGGTCTTGAGAGCCGCTGCTTGGGTCGTGTGTACGGTGCGGATGGTGCACCGCACCGTACACACCGTACACACGACCTACGCAGCGGCTCTCAAGACCACCACCCATCCAAAAACTCGGTGCAAAAAACAATATGCTGCAACTCAACATCTAATGCTCCTGATGATGTGCGTATGTACACGAAACATTTCGAGCTAAGAATACATCAATAAAATTACCTTGTTGCATTAAGTTGGCATTTCACATTATTTCATGAGGACGATGCACGGTCAAAGAACCCTCAAGATAGGTCTCTCGTCTTACAACGGACCAAGTTGCACATTTATCCTAGAGATGAGACCATGCTGTCTCGAAACGTCGACCACCGTCACTCAGTGACGCCGCACTACGAGGGGACATCTCAACTGCTAAGCTTCGAAAGCCTGAAAAAGTCGCACTGATCTCGCTTGCCTAATTTTACATGCTTAGTTCAAACATGTGGCGGATTTCGTTTCCGGAGAGGTGGAGGTGTTTCCACAGCAGGACTTAACCGTGGAACGAGGATTGAATAAGCTGTTGTGCAGAACCGATCGGAGGTGAAGTGCAGTTCAAGGGGGCTGGGCGTAGGGGAAGAAATGTCGGTACAAAGTTCTACGTTATGAAAAGGTTTAACGGTGGGCAAGAAAAGCACCGGTGCAGAATTCTGGTTAGAAATTCCATTTAAAAATACATTTTGAACATGGAGGAAATGTATCTTACGGAAATGTATTAAACGAATGGAAGTGGATGGAGATAATTAAGGAGCACCTGCAATGGAGGAGGGGGGGGGGTTTGAAACAGCGACGATGAACCACGAAATTCCACTAAAAGTCAAGTTTAGAAAAATCAGTTTAAGAACTTAAATTGCCCATAACAACATTACAGGTCAAACAGTTATACAAAAGTAGTGACCACTATAAAGCCAGGTTGAACAACTATCACAATGCAGTAGTCTATTCATTTTTCATTATTTGGAACTAGTAAAAACTCGTAGTCAAAAAATTGTCGCCTTTTATGAAAGTGAATGTTCATTGCAGCTAGCACTCCCTCCTCCTACCCCACCCCACCCCCAAAATCCAAAATGTGCGAGATGAACTGCGAAGTCTTGTAATAACGTGTACTTCATACACGAACCAAATTTATCATTAACACGCTGGTAAAGAGTCATTCGACAGCTACATGGTTAGGATCGTGCGAGCCATCATCAGGTTCCGATAAAACAAGCTAACACGATTACGCATATCATTAACTATGCAAAAGGACTTTGTGTGTGTTTCGTATCCACCAGGTTAGCCCGATGGTCGCTAACGGAAGCCGAAACATGTAGTTATCGACTGCCTGAGTCTATTAATGGTAAGCCAGCTGTGTTAAAAGGATAAGTATTTACAAGGCTTCATAGTTTAATCAGTACAGCAGAATGCAACACGTAATAGTATGAACAAGATAAACCCAGTCAACATCGCCATTTTGTAAGACCCTTTTTAAAAATACTTTTTCAATTGTTTCTAAGTCTTCCAGGTGGCACCTTTTTTTAATGTATTCCAAAAACAAATTTGTATTAATTTTCAGCTCACCAATATCATCCTCCTGCACATGATTGCCCTAAAACTTCCTGACAGTTCCCAATTATGTGTTGTGTGTCATTATATACTATTAAGTCTTATGTGGTTTACTCCCGCATTGTTATTCCGTTCGTTAGATATTACCGCTGTCCTCTGCATGCTGCTTTTCGATACTCTCAATCTGTCTTCTTCGTCTCCTGCACAGACCGACTATTCACACACAAAGCAAGCAGATACAGACATCGTTTCGTGTACGTTCATCTTAAAGTTTTCGACAGGAAGCGGGAAGAAAATATTCCTCCTACATAGTCTGCACTAAAATTCTTGGAGAGTGTAAATTTGGCCTTCACAGTCATTTCTAAACAGGCTATATGAACGCCTACCATTTCACAAGAATCTATTATCTATTTTAATGTTATAACTTCGTTTAGAATTCTGTTCATGAGACATGACCATACAGTATGAATGGCGGGGTAGGCTATCATAAACGTAACTACTGGTTCGCACAATCCAGTCATTCATCCATTCACTCATTCATTCATTCATTCATTCCGGTCTGTCTTGCGACACGTTCATCCAAAGCCAGTTCTCCATTCTGTGCAATCCTGTGCTTCCTCTTTCAGATTCCAGTATCTTTTCTTTACGATCAGCCACTAGCTGCTTACGTCTTCTTCCCCGCCTACCAGTCCCTTCTATCTTTCTTTAATAATGTGTTTTAGAAGGCAGTTTCTACGCAAGGAGTGACTAACACATTGAGCCTTATTTCATATCATTATGTGCAGAACATTCCTTTCTTCTCTGACTTATGTAATACTTCTCAATTCTTCACACGATTGGTCGGAGTGATCTTCTCCATCCCACTCCAAACCACATTCCAAAACTAGTGACAATAGTCTTCTTCTCACAGAATACCGCTTTTTCCATGGAAATCCAATAAAAATTGCCAATTTTATTTACATACTTTCCAGAATAGGGGATGGGGAGGAGGGAGCTGCCATTTCTTCGTTATGCGGTACGCTTGTTCCGTAGTGTGTAACTGGGTCGGCCATGCTTCCATTTTCCATCCGCTACGACATGTAACGTCCGGGAACGGTCTCGATGTTTACTTTCAGATAAGGGCCCTTATATATAAACTTTTTTACAACAGGTGTGTTTATTTATTTTCGCTGAAAAAATTATGAAATCCCATGACGCATCGCCAAATGCGGGTGTACGTTTTAATTCCAGTTTTCCTGATGACTTCGCTGTAAATGAAACATCATCTTCTTTCAAGTAAGGGAGCTCAGTTGAAACCTGATGGCACACGGACGGACGGTAGGGGAAGTGAAGGGGGAAAATGCGAGTGGAGTGGGTAGCCAGTAGTCTTGCAGTGTACCTCAGAACATGGTGTATCCAGCATTACTACCATTACTACCGCTGATGCGCACACCTCGGCTGCCAGGAGTCGACTGAACTGACCCCCCAGCCAATGTAAATGGACTCATCCGTTTCGCTGAAAGACCAGATCTGGTTTCTGCGCGTGTGCCATCACGTTTCAAACGTGCTCTACTTCCGAATGGCATATGCATCAAATGTTGAACGACAGGCCAGTATTCGAATCCGATGTATTAAAAATGGTTGAAACGAGGGTAAGTTCAGGTAGGTACCGCCCCAACTCAGGAAGCCGTACGCAGCTGTCGGTTCAGTTACACACTGGAGAGGCCATTGGCGTACTTTCTGTACACTGACCTAGCAACATGGTGGCGAAAAGGAAATTAGAAAACGACAAACAGATGGGGGAAAGGAATTTGGTTGGTTTCACTTTGCTGGACGCTGAGACGGAAAGACAGGTCAGAAGGTACAATAAAGCACAGTCTCTTTCAAATGTGAATTCTTTCTATGGGGTTACGTCAAAGATCAGGGTTATGTTCCTCCTCTTCCCGCAAGTATCACCGAACTGAAGGTACGAAAAACAACCGCCACTGAAACCATCATCGCTGACAACTCGATTATCGTGTTGATGTTTGTAGAATCACAAAGGGTGCACATATAGAGCACTTGTAAGGTATGTAACAAAAACTTGGAGTGTTGTATTAAATAAAAAAATACAATACTCCTATCTGAAGTGTACTGGGTATGACAAATTGTTAAAAACCCGACAATCATTTCGAATAACCCTGTACAGGTTACCTCCACACATCACGTGCAGCACTCCAGTACAAGTACACTATAAATTGGTTGCACTCACACTCAGTTGAACAGTTCCATACGACTATCTTCAGACACACTAGAGGGAAATTCATAATCAGTTTCCCGGTAAAAATTAAGAGATAGCGCCGAAACTTTGGACAAATTACACCCTTCATATTGCAGAGTGCCACATTTTTATATTTTCTCAGATATAAAACGTGGAGAAATGAACACCGATAGAGTGGGTACAGCGGAGTTATTGTATTAAGATTCAGGATGATAGATGGTAGGGGGGGGGGAGGGGCGGAAGTGAAAATGAGACACGTAACTCTATTCACTTACACTGTAAAGACCAAAAACATACAAGAAAAGGAGTATGTGAACAAAGCGACAAGAGGCTGACGGATACTTGCGCCGGTGTCAATCTGACCCACCGAACAACTTGCAGTAGTAGCCAAATGTTCTTTTAATAAAACCAAATAGATGCACTAATATCTTAAATTTATTTTTGGAATAAAACTCTGCATGTTTCGTAGAGTTCCTCTGTCTATCATCAGGAGTTCTTCACTTTACACACAGCAATGGTATATGTCATACAGGTTCTTCTGACAGGATCAGGATGGAACCAGTTCCATCCTGATCCTGCTCGCAAGCTGTCAGCAAAACCTGTGTGACATATACCATTTCTATGTATACAGTGAAAAACTCCTGATGATGGACAGAGGAACTGTCCGAAACATGTAGAGTTTTATTCCAAAAATAAATTTGAGAAATTAGTGCACCTAGTTGGTTTTATTATAAGATCATATCACGATGCACGGTCATCTGAACGTCAAATTAGCCGAATGTTCTCAGCTAGCATTGGGCAGCGAATCGGTTCAAAATTAATAATCGCAGTTGTTTTGGGATTTTCTCCATCACTGGATGCATATGTCTAGATAAGCAGAACTAAACAATGACCTAACGTTCCAAATCCTTACTTATAATTCACTACAGCTCTTCCATTTCATTTAATATCTGCAGTCAAAACAAAGCTGTTATAAAGCCACAATATCATTTACTTTTTGGACTTTTTCCATCGTCTGGCGTTTTAAAATTAATGAAAGTTGAGATCTGAAGCACTTGTGCCTATTGAGCCCAAATGCGTACATTTCACTATTTTAGCCCGAACACGGGAGCAGATACTGTCCCCGAAACTTAGGTTTTCATCTACAGCCGAATTTCATTTTTATGCATTTATTAATTTTCGATAGAATAAATTCCAAGAAGCTAATATTATTGTGTGAATGCCGTCGTTAGGATCTCTTAGAAACTGATAAAACAAGTTACGAAATGTGTTCACCGCGTAACAATTCCAGCATATTCACTCACTTCGTTCAATTATCTCGAAATTTGTGTGCTCATATCTTACGTGAAGAGCGTATTCTAACTTACTTACTTACTTACTCCATGGTGCAGCGTCCTTCTTGAAAAGCTAACTGGTTTGCAGCTAGTCAAGAAATTCCCCGCATTTCACGGAACCCGAAGGTTCATTACCGCGCTCACAAGCGTCCGCCAACTGTCTCTATCCTGGGCCAGCCCAATCCAGTCCATATACCCACATCCCACCTCCTGGAAATCCATCCTAATATTATCCACCCATCTTCGCTTAGGTCTCCCCAGTGGTCTCTTTCCCTCCGGTTTCCCCACCAAGACTAACATCGGTCAAAATTACGTGCTCTAATATTTGGTACCACAAAATGTTATGGTCTCACGGCGCGTAGGCCTACACCGACTTTACCCTTTTTTTTTCACCTTTACCCTTAAACGAAGAATTGTGAGGCACGTAGCAATCACGGGAGCTAGGAATGGGTACAATTATTTTTCAGGAAAACCAATGGCATCACTTCGTAAATGTAGTGTAAATGATGGGATATTATTAAAACAGGTCTCAAAGAAACGGTCTGTGTACGTCAGGATTAGGCTTAAACGGTCCAAAACGGCTGGATAACAGAGGAATTGCGGTTTGATTCCTGGCAGGGGGAAGATAAGTCTCCCTTCTTCCAAGCATCCAGACCAGCTCTGGGTCCAACCCAGTCTTTTCAATGGAAACAGCGGTTCGTTCCCACCGAGTAAAGCGGCCGGCGTGTGAAGGTGACCACTCACCTCCACCTACTGTGAAGGCTAAGAATGAGTGGAGCTATGCCTACACTCCCCTATGTGCCTTCGTGTCGTGCGTAGACAAATACACCATTACTAGCAGCAACTGCCATGATGACCGCTGAAGATACAATTCAGCTGAGCCTTCTTCAGCTTCTCAAGATGGAATGTGTTCCGTAGTTAGTTGTGTGTAGCTGACAGTTGCATAACTCGGGGGGGGCGCAATCCTAGTGACAGCGCATTGAGGCTTTTAGCTGCGCAACTTGACAGACTTATCTAATGATTTGCGTGAAGGAATTGACACCCCTGGATCGGAGATGGGACAGGCGATAGAGGGAAAGAGAAAGAAAGAGAAAGAGAGAAAGAAAGAAAAAGAAAGAAAGAGAGAGGTTGCAGATGGCTGTAATGGAAAGATTTAATGATGCCTCCCTTCTCTTCCCACGTAAGGCCACCCTCACCTCAAAGTCGGCGCCTCTTTCTTCACTGCATGCGCGCTGTTGCTTTTAATACGACGAAAGACTGCTAGCAAATTACACCAGATTTTAACATTTTCATTTCCAAAATATAGTACACCGCTGTACGTTTACAGCAGATACAGTTGTGAGTCACAACACATGCATCATACAACAAATATATGAACAGACACGCCAGTGCGGTAAAGCACTCCTCATACCTCTGCAATTATGACTGTCTGAACGGAATGTCCAGAAGGCCTCCTTTAATTCTCGCCACATTTGGAAAGGACCAGTGTTCGGGACAGACATATTCATTGGGCTCAACAATATACTAATTATACAATTACTGGGCCACAAATCTCGCCTCGTGGGAGCAACGACTACTATACGTTTTGCTAAACTAAACGCTCGCTTACCTAAGACATATTTTACATGGGATTACAGCGGATGTTATATTCGGCAGAAGGGTTCGATGTCTCCGGTGGGAGGCTATCTACGGCAAGTACCCGGTATTCGTCACGGCTGCACACATTCTTGGACTGTGTTACACGTGAGGAAAAATGTATACTGAAGCCGGCTAATGTCAACATTAAGAGACTCTACACAAAATGCCGGAGTTTCACACCGGGAAGCAAACAAAACACCGAAGACGAACATTTAAATAACGTAACATAGACGTCCACGCGGGTGATAAAATCGAGAAGAATTAGATGGGCTGGGCATGTGGCACGTATGGGTGAGGAGAGGGGGGTGTATAGGATATTGGTGGGGAAACCGGAGGGAAAGAGACCACTGGGGAGACCTAGGCGTAGATGGGTGGATAATATTAGGACGGATCTGCAGGAGGTGGGATGTGGGTATATGGACTGGATTGGGCTGGCCCAG
>Ga0131853_10012323_pt1 | contig 15657 bp, 10 predicted proteins | sample TergutLab28metaG_FD_92764 | JGI IMG/M metagenome (GOLD analysis project Ga0131853, IMG submission 92764) | Labiotermes labralis P1 segment gut microbial communities from Petit-Saut dam, French Guiana - Lab288 P1 (version 2) (version 2) | ecosystem: Host-associated > Arthropoda: Insects >...
ACTGTTTCCAGATGTCTTCTGTGAATTGCACACTGTTTTACCATGATGGTATCACATCACAAAGTCATTGAATGTCAGACAGCATAGACACAAAGCTGTCTGTATGACTTGTGGGAACAGTTTGTGCTACAGTTCATCTCATTTTGTTTCTTACATGTTCTGGTTAAGGTGGTTTATTTTGTGCTCACATTGGAGTTTTTCATTTTATTTTATTTTATTTTATTTGCTTGTAAGTGCTAAGGAGTGTTACACCAAAACTTCATTGGCTTTTGCACTGGATAATTTTGCAAATACATGGCTTCACCTTGGCTTAATTTGAAGAATTTTGAATGTATTTGTACTATTTCCTAAAGACACAATGAGGGCCATATTCTGTAGCTAAAATGCTGGCTTATTGTGCAGGTCAGGGTTCAGTCCCATGACTATCCACAAGATATATGTGGTGGAGGAAATGGCACCAGGACAGATTTTCTGTGAATACTGAGTAAATGAAAATTCTTACATTTATATTCTATATAAAGTGTACTGGTAAAATGCCATCCTACTGCCAGCATATTGTCTGATTCTGCTTTTGTTTGTAGATCATCCACAAGAAATTTTGGTATCCTATTAAAAGCACTGTAGTGTTCCTAATAAGTACTTTTGAAATGGATCACATAAGAATGTAGGAGAACAGCAAGTTTAACTTTTTAATTTGTTGCAGGCTACAGCTGAAGCTAACAATCTGGCAGCAGTGGCAGCAGCCAGGGAAACTTACATGATGTTGATGGAGGGCGTGTGTGGTGGTGCTAAACCCTATCTGAGCACAGCACATCTTGAAGCAGAACACCAGAGAATTAAAGACAAAGCTTTAAATCAGTTCATCAATAAACGCAAAATGGGAGGCGAGAGTTTCTCTGAGTCATACAAGGAGAAGCTAGATAAGGTCAGTTTGTAGTTCTCAGTTCTTAAGAGAAGGCTAGTGATATTGTCTTCTGTAATCATGTTGAAAAGTTGGTAAGATCCTATATAGTGCAAGATTTAGCATATGTTCTTGTAATGTTTGACAGTCAGTACTATTACTGATTGTGTGAAGACTGGTAATTGTTAAACTAAAAAACTGTGGGAACCAGAGTTATATACCAGATATCATTTTGGACAGATGGGACTTTTCTTGGAAGATCTGAGGTTCTTACAGCAGTGTTGCTGAAGACTAAAGTCTTGTGGGATGTTGCACATATTGAATGTAAAAAGGGTTAGGCATTTTGAAGAAATGTAGTGCCTTTAGGCAGGGTACTCTTCTGGGATTGTTTGTCTGTGAAGATGTGGATACTGTGTTCCTTTGAATTTCCATAACTATTCATTATACATAACATCCAAGGAGAATTGAATCTTTCAAGAATTTTCTTCCTTAAAATTGCCTACTCTAGGTATGATTTACATATTATGACTGTTACGAGTATTAACTATTTACACCAGCAGAAGAGATTTATGCATATAATCCTGTGCAGTATTTGCCAGTTTCATCAAAGTCAGTGCAGGGACAACCATACTGTCCTCATGGGTGTAAATGTAATTAATTTAACCGTATGACACTTTGAAAGTATAGAACAGTGTAGTAAAAGGTATGTCATGTAATACCCCATTTGCAGTCTCATTATTTGTGTAATGAGATGTAATTACATGAAGTTTTCTGCATATGGTAATGCTTACAGTCACAGTTGATCACGCACATGTTAGGTTGTGATTTTCTCCATTTTGACACTGTCTTGCCCTGATGATGGTTATGCACAGTGTTTCGCTTTGAACTGAGGCAGCAGCTTGCTCAGGAACACTCTTTTTCACTAATAAGTCTGTGGTGTCACAACTGTGAGGGGCAGACGTCAACCTTCACCACCATAAACTCTCATATCTCATCAAGTGATAATTTTCCTTAAATTATTCTTCAAACACACTGAAACACATATTGTGTGCAGATTCTCAGAATGTTGTATATAATGATGAATCCTGTGACAGTAAAAAAATTTCAAACTGGAAGGTTTGTACATTATCTATGCAGGGTTTTGTCAGGCATTAGGAGTATGCATGAACGTGAAGCATGCTGTTGTGAATTAAATGTGTTTGCCTTTTAGTAATGCTTACCATTGAATTTTAGGAACTGGAAGATCTGTTTGGACAATTCAAGATGCATAATGAAAGTAAAAACATCTTTAAGGCTGCAAGAACTCCTGCTGTCTTTTTTGCTGTAGCTGTGATATTTTACCTTTTGTCTGGAATTTTTGGCCTTGTTGGAATGTATTCCCTGGCAAATATCTGTAACTTGGTTATGGGTACAGCAATGTTGAGTCTTGGAGTATGGGCATATATCAGGTGAGATATATTTTGTTCTTATACTTATGTCTTCTCTGTTGTTGTGCTGTGTGTGGTAGGATTGTCTAATCAATTTCTGTTTCTGGTTCGTATGAGAACTGACAATTGGTTTTGTGCTTTTCTGTTCAGTCGAAGTTCAGGTGTTAGTCTTTGTGGAAGTTCTGGTCTTTTGTGTTCAACACGAATATAAGTTTTACTTGAACATATGCCTCATGGCCTGAAAACTATGTATTTTATACATGCCTGCTTAATTTTGGTATTTGATTATTCTGTGCGGTGATAATGCGTATAAATATAGCACTGTATTTGCTCAAATACTCAATGCCTGTTAGCTGTGTATCCACTTCTTTAAGAAACAAAAAGGTTATGTGAATTTATTGAAGGACTGTTGATACATGTTACCCATCAACTGTACGTAGTGCAGTCTTGTAATCCGAATGTGATGATTTTTCATTTATTTCCATTGTAACCGTGTACTTTCCTGGGTCTGATGCCATGCAAAACAAATGATATGCAATACTGTTTTCTCAACAGTGGCACTGTCTCATTGCTTTTATTACTGTTCCTCAGATTAACATAAAAAAGTGCAAAATAAGATAAAGTATAATGACAGTTATTTTTCTTCAGTGATGTCTTCACTGTTATATGAGCTGACATGGTCACCAACATTGTATTTTCTACAAGGCGTATAATATCTGACTCTTCTGCCTCCTGAGTTTGTTCAACTTTTTCATCAGCCATGAGTGGCAGCACATCTGTACCCTTTTGTTCTCATCTTTAGCAGAATATGTGCACAGTGCCTAACAGATTATAGCTTCGAACCCTGTACACTGCAGCCATGCATGGCTTGATGCATTGATGCACAAGAGGAGGGTGTGAGAATTCAGGTGGTCCTTTATTTTCTGAATAAACTGCACACAGTGTCTGAGAAAGTACAGTAACTCATTATTGATATTTCAGTGTGTTTGTGAGATTGTTGAAGTATCGCCAGTGTAGTAGTAGTGATGACTGTGTAAGAAGTTGTATGATATTGTAATTTTCATTCTGTCTTACAACCCATTCTCATTAGTAGAGGGTTGAAAGGAAAGTTGTCCCTGTGCATTTTTGCAGACTGTGAAATGTTAGAAGTGCTCAAGTACTTTAATGTAGGAGTAATAGGAGCTTGATTAGCTAAGTCACTGTAGTGATGGTGCTGTTGGCTGGATGACCAAGGAATTGTGGTTCAATTCCTGGAAGTGGCAAGAAACTGTTCTCTTCTCTGGAATGTTCAGACCGGTTGTGAGGCAGTGTAAAGTGACTACTCACCACTGTCTACTGCTGAGGCTAAGAATGGGCAAAGTTCTACCTCCATCCCTCCATATGCCCTCATGACATGCATAGGAACAACTTTACTCCATATTTTTGTGCCATAAAATTTTGAAATATTCATCACATGCATAAAGGCAGTAATTTGATGTTTCATTTGTAACATATTTTAAATATTTGATTTGAATTTGTCCTGAGATTAGTTCCTTTAAAATCTTAATTGTGGATAGGCAGCTTTAAGGGCCAAATAACAAAGCATTTAGTGATAAAGTCCAAATGAAATGCCCAGGCATAGTACTAAAAGGAACCTAACAAAAGCTGTGTGAGATCTGAGGTTCTCACAGTGCTGTTGATAAAGATCAAGTCTTTGTTGATATGGTGCCATGTCAGTTGGCATAGACTTACTAGCATTTCAGAAGATCTGGTTTGTGTACCATTTCCCAGGACTCTGATATTATACATCTCATTTGAAATATTGTTGAGGTTGTAGGAGGAATGCTGAAATATGTTCTGGAAAATGAAAGTTTTTTAATATACCAGTTTGTAAAATTTTATTTTGCAGGTACAGTGGAGAAATGAGAGAAATAGCAGCATATCTGGATGAAGTTGCGAATTTACTGTGGGATAATGTAAGTAATATTGTGTCTCATTAAAAAAAACTACAGGTATATCAAATGTGTTCATGTAAACCAACATTTCAAAGAACAACTCCATCTCTGTCATCAGGGTTTTGATAATGGACGTAAAAAATGGTGATTTACTTGAACCACTTGACATAGCTGTGAGCTTGAAAGAATTTTATTGTCATTAGCCTGAATTTAAATACTGCAATTCCATGTTTTAATATTACCTGTTCTGCACTATTTCTTACTAGAAAAGCACAGTTTACATGACACCAAACATTTTGGACATGGAAGACTGTTACATTGATAGATTTTGGTAAAATTTAATGTTGGGATTTCATCATGTACAGCCCTTCTCGGTCAGGTATGCTACTGTACATGAAGGACAAAATTAATTTTCAAAATGTTTTATGTATTACTTTTTTCCCTGACAGTAAACTAATTTGAGCCAATGAGGCAGATTCTGATAGGCCTGCCACAGTCTGATCCGGTTCTTTATTAACTAAACATTTTTCTTGTGGTAGCATAATCCTAAAGCTCCACACTGCTAATACCAAATCCTGTCGTTAGAGGTGGTCCTGAGCCATTTCCATTCACCACCCACCCATAATATGCCTCCCTTGGATAAATTATCTGTAATATTAAAATCTCTCTCCTCTGTCCTCCAAGTAGCTGTTTTCCAGGCAGCTTCTTCGTAAACAGTTTAGATTATTTCATTGTCTCCCCCATCCTAGCCATATGTCTGGACCATTGGTCTTCTTGGTTGACTAACCTTAGTTTTGTGGACTGCCTCAGGAAGTTCTTCATTATGTTACTTCTCATTTCATCTTTGGTTCAGGTATTTTCTTCACTGTTTCACACCCATAAAAGTAAAGTTGTCCCCATATGCACCACTGAAGGGAGGGGAAGCAGAGGTGTAGTCCAGCCTCTTTATAACCTTGGCACCAGAGTGAAGTGAGTGGTCATCCATACATGGCAGCTGCTTGACCTCTGGTATCCAGTGAATAGGAGGCTGGGTGGACCATAGTGCTGGTTTGAACATTTCTGGAGAAGACTGAACTCCCTTTGCCCTTGCTGGGATCTGAACCCTGGATTGTCCAGCCTGTAGCATGGTTAATATACTGACTCTGCTATCTCAGCTCCTTGTTTCACAGCCATATGAAACAAAAGTTAATGTTCTGAATTCCAGATTTCTTTTTATCGTGAACTTAGATGCTTTGTCTTAATGATATAACTGTGGTTAGTGGTAGTTTGTAGTGCTAATGCTGGCATTACTTGTAAGACTGAAAAATGCTTGAGTGAAAATACACGTAACCTGATAAATAAAGTAGGCCATATGCATTCTTTGTGACAAAGTGTTTTTAGTAACAAACTTGATGGCAAGACTTTGGATTGGCACAGTTTCATTATTATATACAGTCTCTTAAGTTTTGTTGCTTACTAATTGTATGTTTAATTTGCAAGGCTTGGTACTCATTTTCATTCAGCCTAAGTTTTTAAAATTGCACCATGTTGAATTTTGTTAACTCCTTTGATTTCATTTTTAAGACACTTTGTTATTCGATCTTTCTGTGACCACAGTATTGATTCTTGGACATTTTTATACTGGCTTGCACACTTTAAAAAATTCTAGAATATTTTGTTTTCAAGTTTCATTTATTTGGAATCTTAAAAACTGAAGCCATGAAATCTCAAAGACTGAAAAAAGTCACTTTTTTATTGTGCATTTATTCATATTGTGTGATATAAATTTTTTCTCCAAATGTACAAGTGCATAAGGCTACACTTCAGTCCCATTTTGTCCATCCACATGATTCCTTCCTGCGTATAGCCTTCCTTGTAATTCCAGATGTACCATCCTCTTAACCATATGTGAACCAAACTTTAAAATAAGAACATAAAAACTTAAAGGACAGGTATGCAAATAGAAAATAAATCAAATTTAACGACAGTGCAAGAAGCAGGGATGGATCCAGGTTTTGTGGAGCTTGAAGCTTATCCAATCTTTGGTGCCCTCTTTAAGAAAGAATAAAAAATTATGTATACAAAAGTTGGGTATGAAATTGAGGGGCCCTGAAGCTTAAGCTTTATTAGCTTCATGGTAAATCTGCTTCTGGCAAGAAGATATGCCAAGAAATGTATTCTCAAACAGATGTACAGATAAAATCTTTCTTTCATATAAGTAATTTGAAGGCGATATGCCTCCTTAAATGTTGCAGGTCATGAAACCAGCATATCAGTCTTTCCTGGAAAAGAGCTTGCAGCAGGCAGCATTGCAAGCAACAGAAGCTGCTATAAGTAGCAACTCAACAGTACAAATTAATGGGAGACTAAAACACTCTTGACTGCAGACATCACTACAGTGAATGTCTTGGCTATGTGATAAATGAATATGGACATTTATAAGGTACTTTGAAGTGACAAGTGATGTGACAGTGTTAGTACTGGTAATTTGAACTACATGCTTCAGGGTAAGACAAACGTAACCAACCATCTCAGTGCCTGAAAATTATCTTCCAGTTAAATAATTCATGTGTATAAATAGTCTATTACAAAGTTTTTTTTTATATTAATTTTAGCAGTACCATCCATTTACTGTACATGTAGGAGGGTGGAATATTTAAAGTTTAAAGTGTATTTACTCATGTGTATTGCAGTTGGTATCAAATTAATTGCCATATTTAATTTACTAATTTTATATGAACAGCGTATATATAAACAATTACTATGTAATAGAACTGACAATATGAAAGGATTTCTTTTGATAGCAGATGTACAAATATGATCAGAAATTAATTAATTTTTCAGATGTCTCCAGTCATATTTGTGTCTCATTGTCCTGACATTTGGTTTGTTACATTTGTTCTGTTTAAGTTAATTTAAATGCAAGCAGTCCTGAATGTTTTATATAGTCTTCCTCGTTAGTTTGTAATAATTGGATTGTGAGTGTATATTACCTCTGTCCTTTTCACAACATCTTTCATTTAAAAAAAAAACACTTTTTTTTCTGTAACAGTGTGTGAAGTTATGCATGTTCATGGTCCCTGTTAGATTATTGGTAATCAGGTGGTGGATTTATTTTAATCAAACTCATATACTTAAAAATTACAAAAGTTGTTGAAAGAATTTGAATTTGTGGTTACAATTTTGACTTATGTTTATGTTGAATATTTGTGTTATGAGGACTTTAAATAAGCTTGCTATGATCAGTTTCTTGCATAGCAAAGGAAAAGCTGAACCCATGGTTTGTGATTATAGGTGGCACAGTATTATTTTATCTTGACTCTCTAACTGAGCATGACCATGGTTCTGACTAGGGAAAGACGTCTCTTAGTTGACAAGCATTTGTAGCAGATCAGTAACAATGTAAGATATCTTTCAGACAAGTGTTGTTACTGATCCTGTTGAAATTACACTGTAAAACCGTGGTGTCTGGTACACTACAAAACTACTGTAGGTCAGGTAAGGTGAAAATAGTGAAATGCATATATTTTTTCTAATCTTGTGTAAAAAAAGAAATGGATATAAATAATTGTGGTTTTGTGATAAACTGTATATATCTTTAATCTTTTCTTTATAATTTGTTATACAGTGTTCAATTAGGTGGCATTTTTACAGTTTGATACATAGAAGTTAGAAGCTCCATACCACAGTAGTTATGCAGATCATACTGTACAACCAGTGCCATAAGAGAAGACAGTGGCCTCACATTTTTTTGCCACTATGCAGATGAGTAAGATTGGAGATAATATGCTCAACAATAAAATTAGTTTGATGCTCATTAATATGTTTATGTATGTGATATAATTAAAATATTAAGCTGCAAAATTTGTGTAGTTATATTGGGTTTGGTAAATAAATCCCTATTTTTGTAATAGTCTCTACTCTTCTTTTACATTGGCAGATGTTTAACTCTGATTATTTAGGTGAGATTGTCTGGCTTGCAGAATCAACTGCTGCTCTATGAAACATAAAGTGTCCTTCCTGATTTTTTTTCTCCTGTGATGTAACAATATGGTGCACTTCGAAACTTTTCATGGCACTGTTTTAAAAAAATAATGACAATCAAGCCTATCGCATTGTTACATGAAAACAGAAATTAGTTGAAATTAGGAAGGTTTATATTGGGTAATTGTTCCAGAAAATATTAAAAAATTTCAGAGTGACTACGTAAAAACTGTGGTTGATGAAATTTGTAAGAAGGCACAAATCTGGGTCATAGGAAAGAGCAATGCATTTATTCACTGCAGCTATGCAGTGTGATTAAAATATGCCACTCTTTGAAGCATTCTGTGAAGAGCATTCCCATGATTTTGCTTGAATCCTGATGATATTATTAAATATCCTTCCCTATAACGCCATCTTGCATTGTTTGAGAAAAAAGAAGTCATGTGTCACTAAGTATGGTGAGTGGGAAAGGTGTGGAGTAACACTTTGTTCTTAGCCAGACACTTTTGCACATTGCAGAGTGAGTAGGTGTGCAGCATGAATGTGGTGGCATTCTGACACCTGTTCATGTTATCATTCGGAATTCTTTGAACTGACCGTAATGAAATTTCCAACATGTTTAACAACTTCATGGATCATAATTCTTCTGTTTCCAAGGACAAATGCCTTTACTCAGTACATATATTCATCTGTTTTGCTTGTTGATAGACATTCTGAGAATTAGGCAACTTTAGTAGTTGTCACACCACTCTTAAACTTAGAAAACCACTCAAAAAACTTGTGTCCTTCACACTTCTGCTCTCCAAAAAGCTGTTTTTAACATTTCATATATTTCCGTATCATTTTCCCCCAGCTAAAAGCAAAATTTGATACAAACATGCTGTTCTTTCAAGTCGGTCATTTTAAAAGTATACAAAAATTCCAAATGGAATAACACACTTGTACTAAACAAGACAGTACTGAACAACCACAGGTGTCACAGCCATATTCCAAGCAGGAAGTGACTCTGTAGACTCTACACTATGTACACCTAGCGGCAGTAGTGTCATCTCATGTTTAGTATGGAAAAATGTTTGATCATATCACTTACTGTATTAGTTTCAGGGATGTAGGAAGACAGTAGGGACAGAGAGAACACACACAAGAGGTACAATGAGAAAGGCCAATAAAGAATGCAAAGTTTTGTTGCATTTTGTGCTGTAGACACAAACACATCCATTTGCTGTGCAAGTTGGATCAGTGATTTTCTTGGATATTTCCCCGCTGTAGCACCAAACTGGGCTAGAAAGTCAGTTTGCAGCAAGTTAAAATGATGTACCACAAGGCAAACTCACCTTGTGTTCCTGAACTGGTATGTTCCTGTGCTCGCAGAGACAAACATACATGCCTTGCATTAGTATGTGTGGCCATAGAAGTAATGAAAAAAATGACAACTACAAATCTTGTTTTTGCTTTCACTGACTTGTATTATTTTTCTGCAGATTGCCATCAAAATTGTTGGCTTGTGTCATTAGGTCTGATATTGTGGCTAAACTTTCTCCAGTCATTTGCACACTGCAAAATTGTGTGGTTGCAGGTCTATTCTGAAGTTGCCTTACACCGATGCTTACACACTGAGTGAGTGTTAAAACAGAAGGATGTTATTAACAAGAATAAAAATATTGGTATGTTCCAAAGGATTGGGTCTTCACTTAATTGTCAAGCCTTGTATTGTATGATTATTGGCTGTCTTTAGCAAAGCCATCTGACTACCTTCTAAAATTTGCACTTCCTTGGTGATTATGAAAATATTTCATCGCCAGTAACTACATCTGTCTATTTAGTGAGGTGTTTGTATTTTGCAGAACCAAACACCCCACTCACAAACTTTTTACTTGGCATGCATGATATTAGTGATTGTCAGACTGGGTTGCATAGAACATTGGCTACTATTGTCTTCATCTCTTGCTGGACAGGGACAGGCCACTCAGACACCTGGAGTTGAGGTTAAGAATGTGTTGTGCTTTACTACCAGTCTGTCATGCATTTTTATTTCATAGTGCTTAAGTACATGGACAACTTTACTGTTTTCTTTACAGTGGGGTAAATATGCGTCAGTGCATAAAAAGTCGTGAAACTGAAGGGCTGGCAAAATGTACTTGCAACACCATAGCTCTTAAAATAAAAGTTTTATTATTCATCATCAAAGTATACTTGCAGGGAAAAATATCCAAAACCGTGAAATCAGCACTTCAATATGTAAAAACTTTGTTGTCTTGAGCAAACACATGAAGAATATCCTTACACAACAAAAATAGATAGGAGTACAACATAACAAGAGTAGTAAGCCATATGTTTCCAGTCAGACAATATTTTGTACCTCCTACTATTTTTACTATCTTTAGAGAATGGTTTCAGTTTGGACTTGGGAGACCCTTATACGGACTTCTTTTTGCAAAGACTACAGAGTTCTATTAAGATATGGCAGCAACTAGAACTGATGATTAAATACAAGTTGCACGGACTGACCCAGCAAATATCATTAGCTCATGAAGGTGCAAATGATAGAATAGTCTCTTCAATAGGCAAAACAATGGTGCTCCCTAATGTATCAGTAGGGTTTATAACTTGTGTGAAATAAGACCTATCATCTAACCTTCGTAATTCATGTGAAACATTTTAATCAGCCTTATAAAATAATAATTCCGCCATTACTGCAGTGGTTTTGTACATGTGGATGTTTTGCAAGTGCTCTGATTATTGTAAAGTGTACAAAGAGATGACCACTTCTTCATTAATAGACACCTTGAATACCATGTAAATGTCCGGTGTCTTCTAAAACAGCCATAAATCACCAATTGGTGCGCTTTGGAAAGTAAAAGTCTACTACTTTAAAAAGAAAGGTCACAAAATGATATTTTCTTCATGCAATTTTTAATTGGTGAACACACGCGTTCACTTTGCAAGCACTAGATGGCACGACATACACCGCACGATTACTTGTGCCATCTACAGTTTGAACTTTGTAACACACAAACGTCAATTTCACAGCTGATTGACGAGTACCTCTAAAATTTGCATAAAAATTTAGTCCTATCACTCTGGTAATGCAATACATTAAAACATTTGGTGCTATTAATTACAGAATAATGTGAAAACACAGTAAAAATTCAAGAGACAACAAACGCATACTTACCGTCGTTCTAACCTAGAAACTGTCAAATTAATTATCTATCGTATTCCGTGAAGATAATAAAATAAAAGCCTTGTTTACAAAGAAAGCATCGAATTATGATGTCATTTACTTACGGGTTAGTATAACTTCCATTTGTCCTGCATGTCATACCATTACAAATGAAAGGCTACAATGGATAGGTTAGACTGTATAATCCAATACCTGGGTACGTCCTTAGCAATTGAATTAACACGAATCAGCATCAGTAACTACAAAAACACAGATATCGTACTGCGAACGTATATTCGGTATATTTTGTATTAACATTGACACACACACACACACATACGCACACACACTTTAGCACTGCTGTCACTCCCCCTCCCTACTGCAGCGCCAACAGCCATATTGAATGATGCGAGACGTTATATGAACGTCTGAGAGTATGATTACGCAGAGTCTACAGCGATAACTGCACGTGTATCCGGTTGAAATACTGCAGGCAGAAATAGCGCTTATCGAAATTCGCGTATATTCCATTAATTGTAATATAACGTTGGAAGAGTAGTTAAAAACCTGTTGATGTTGTGAACTACATTCTATCACGGCAGGGTTCCTTCCCGACTGTGTGAAGAGATTCTCATAGATGATGGCTGCTAGTGCGGGTACTGTGTTCCAGTGTGTGTAGAATTTCGGTGTATTTCTGAAAAAAGTGAATGAGGGACAACTAAGGTGAGTACTAAAAACAACTGTCATGTTTTGAAGCATGGCTTGGTGTAGTATTTTTAGAAAATCAATATATGTATATTTTGTACAAGCGAAAAGTACAATGATATGTCAACCGTAGGCGTACCGTACTTTCAGCTGTTGGCGATCGAAACGTCAACAAAATAGCGTGCGCTCGGGGATCTATTGACGTTTTATACTTGCCGCTGAAGTAACGCACAATTTGTGCAGTATGTGCAAGCTCTAGGAATGTAACAAAAAGTTATGCATTAGCTGATGGTGGTGGAACAAGGGAAGGGGTGGGGGGAATTTCAGCAATGTGCGTAGTGTCAAATGGGGTGTCATATGTGACTGCTAGATGTCATGTAGAACATCCCCACTAATTTTAAAGGTGACCTAATTTTCACGGGTTTTAGTAGAAAAATGTACTTTTCATCCACCAAACAACGATGGATTCTTTTGTACCAGTGCCCCACAGGCAAACTTTTTTTGTCAGTTTTGTGTCCTGCTGCGGGTTAAGCCATATTATATGGGCAGCATGTTTGAAGAAACTATTTAATTACGAAAATTACTGATTTATGGGATTGCCGCCGTATTGTCGAGTAGAAACGTGTTCATGCTTCAGGGGCACAAAGTTCTCTTCCGTCCTGGAGATAGAGGCAGCACGTTCCAGCCCGTATGGTGTTACACCCCAGAATATATCATTCTTCACAATAATCTCTTGTAGAACCTCAAATCCAACATTTCACCGTGCTTTACAGTGTCAGTGGGAATAGACATAAACCATATCGTTAACAGATACATCGTATGTTGGCATAGGTGTCTTCAGCGACGAGTCGTGATTATGTATTCACAACGGCTTCGTTTCCATTTCTGTGTACAGGTACTGGCGAATACATAGGCCTCTATTCTGAGTAAAATTATTGTGTTTTACTGGGTCAATAGTCCCTGTCCCTGCCATGAAGGCATACGAGTGGAGTGGAAGTATAGCTCCACTCAGTTTTATCCCTGGCACTTGCTGAGTGGCCAGCTTCACGCCCAGACCGCTTTAGCGCCGCGGGAAGCGCTTCTGCTGCCCATTGAGTAGGAGGCTGGTTGAATCCCAGAGTTGGTGTGGACTTTCTTGAGAAGACAAAACTGCTTCCACTGCCAGGAATCGAACCACAATTTTTCGGTCTTCCAACCGACATATTATCCCAAATGCGGACCCAATTTGGGATAATATATCCACTGCGTAGTAGCGTGTTTCTGCGTAGTGAAATTTATTGCGCGCGTGTGTTTTTTTTTTATTGTTCAGCATATGCTGACAACACATGGAGGCTTCACCAATCACTGCAGTCTGCTATAGAGATTAAGAGCAGAGAGAAGAGAACATTGGTTCATGTGAAATAACAGTATGGTAAATAGCTTGCAGCAATTAATTCTAATTTTGTTATATAGCCTTGTCTGTTTCCATCTGGATCGAAATCCCACCATTAGTGCGCAGAAATAAGCAGGATTCGTATGGGTTTGTGGCATTAAAGTCCATTATGAACGCATGCCCGAATAATTTTTAAGGACTAAAAATGTCAGCGCAATTGTTATTTAATTTGGGCACGATTTAACTTTTAAATTAACTTGGGAAGTCATTATTGCTATATATATATACACACACACATACATACATACATACATATCCAGGGGGGCTTTAATTGTGACCGGGAAGAATGAGAGATGTCCTAACTACGCCACGGAGTAGTAGTGAGGTTAAGCTGTATAAAGGTTTGCAACACAGCATCAGCTGCTGCTGCTGTTGTGCTTCGAATAACGTATAATGTGTTCTTGCTTCTTTACTCTGATATTTTATGACGCTGTTTCGACAAAGGTATGTGTGACGGAGAAACACCACGAAACTTCTCGGTCAGGATCGGCTGTCGCTGCAGAGATTTAAGCTATGTACTTCGAATGTGAGACACATGCTGTTCTGCTTAGTAGAGGGTGGTTATGAATTGTATGTAGTAGGGGAAGAAGTAGTTGTGGTACGCTTATAGCCTGCGTTCCTGTGGTGGCAATATGAGTAGGTTTACGAAGAACCTTCCGCATATGGCTAAATCTATTTAGGCCCACGTCTTTTAAAAACACATTGATCTATTTCATACATTTTTCTGTGTGGAAAGAATACGAATTTATACATTGAAAGAATATGGTAGTTTATTAAGAAACCAAAACGCGTTTGTAGTAGATGTGAAAAGAAGTGATGAACGGCTCAAGTTCATGTACGTGTAATTGAGCAAAACTGTATTGCAGTTAAATCTAGTTTGCAGTTGCATAACATATGTGTTCATCTAATATATTATCGTCATATCTACATATAGGACTGAAGCTTTATGGCAACATGTGTATGTATTTCTCATTTTCCTCGTCAGTGCTATAGGCCTGTGCCCCCTATCACATCCTTCGTGATAAATATTAGACAGAATAGCAATAATAACTTTCCTTATTGTGTAATATTTGTCATAGCCCGTTCAACTATGGAAGCTTTTCATTTAATCGTCCTAGAGAAGCTGCCCCGAGAAATTCTATGAACAACTTTATTTTTGACGGTCAACGGTGTGACCGCAACCTAAGAGCGAAGTTGTGGTAACGTGGAGACTGAAGACGTCGTGAAAAATGTACCTCATTTCAGTAACGTTGAACACAGATCCTGTAGAGCCCATTTGTCTGCAATGAACAGCTAGGGACTAGTCACGTAGCTCTAGGAACTACGAATAAAATTTATTTTATTTATTGTAATTTAATTTTGTAGAGAGTGTACCCTGGTGCCAGAAGGTTGCAGTCTGTTAGTGAATTGACTGTGACTTTATTTTGTAGAAACTTCTATTAAATTTTTCTTGCTGCCGGTTGTATAAAAGTTGTTGTTACCCGCCACTGTTCATGACGACTAGCACGAACTTAACATCTGCGGGCAGTACATGAAAAGCTTCAGACAATACAAGGAAATGTGACAGTGCGATCTGGGCTCTCGGGTTCCGTAAAAAGACCGGGGATTTCATAGGTGACTGAATGACGTTAGTTTATTCGGAACAGTTCTGCGTTATGGCATTAGACTACTTGGTTTTCTTTGGTGGACCGGACCGGCGCTCTTATCGAATCTACACTTACGAAACGTGTAATAAGAAAGTAACTACAATATGTATCTATAGCTATATATATTGTTTGTGCCTAATTATACGTACTAATTTTTCGGGAAACATCTGTGTGTTTGTTGTATTACATTTGGAGGAAATGGTACTTTAGTCAGTAAAATATAAATGTATCTGTTACACATATATAGAGGAAACTCCAGAGAAGATAAAAAGCCAGTGCATAAAAATTTGATTTTATCTCAGTAATTAACCAACTTTATGCTCAAAATTTTTGTTTTACAATAAGTTTCTTTCATGCCTCTACATGTTTCGAGCACATGTGCCCATCATCAGGAGGTCAAAATTGCATTACACAGCCTCTGGTATCATCACACCTATAGCTGTGATGATACCAGAGGCTGTGTAATGCAATTTTGACCTCCTGATG
>Ga0131853_10012325_pt1 | contig 15655 bp, 13 predicted proteins | sample TergutLab28metaG_FD_92764 | JGI IMG/M metagenome (GOLD analysis project Ga0131853, IMG submission 92764) | Labiotermes labralis P1 segment gut microbial communities from Petit-Saut dam, French Guiana - Lab288 P1 (version 2) (version 2) | ecosystem: Host-associated > Arthropoda: Insects >...
AAAGAGAGTCCCCCTGGAATATTCCTCTTCGTATCTGAATGGGTTGTGACTGCATTACTTCCTGTTTTGTTTTTAAAATAAGCCTTGTGTTCCATTTCTCCATAGACAGTTTACAAAATCTAAGAATTTTACTGTTCACTCCTACCAATTCTATTGACTTTTCCACCCAGCTATGTGGAACGCTATCAGATTCTTTCTGGTAATCAATCCAGGCTATACTTAAGTTCTTGTTTCTTCTCCTGCAGTCCTCATCTTTGATATCATTAATTGATCCTTGCAACCTTTACTTCCAGGGTGACATCCTTTTTGCTCTGCTGGTAGTAAGCTCTGCTCTTCCAAATGTGTGGAAATTATTGTTGTTGTTGTTGTTGTTGTTGTTGTTATTATTATTACTATTATTATTATTACAGGATGTGGAGGAAAATTTACTGCCTCTGTGGGCAGTATCCATTCCCCCAATTACCCCAACAACTATGATAAGAACTTGGATTGTCGTTGGCTGATAGAGGTCGATAAGAACTTTGTCATCTGGTTTGTGTTCACTGACTTTGATATGAACTTCTTTACAGACTGTGAGAACAATTTTGTGAAGGTAAGTACCTAATTGCAAGGAAACACTGGTACTTTAGAGGAAAAAAGTATGTTTGGCTGTGTATTAGATATTATTTTTTTGGAATATTATACATAGTGAGTAAGAGGAAAAGGTTCTCATAAGAATGGCATCCCCATCCATCTGCATGTGTCAGTTCCAGAACATTCTTGAAATGTGACATAAAACTTTATCATTTGGCAAATTTAATCATTATGCATGTTATGTACAGCCCTTATTCATACAAATATTTGAATAAATTTTTAGGTTCTCTTGACATAGTAAAAAGGCATGCTTTGTATGGGGGACGTGCCTGTCCTTGTGGCTGTTACCTGGCACTAGTGCCTAAAGCATTACACACATTTTTTAAAACTCTGTATGTTTTGGTTTATTCTTTCATCCACGTAGCATCACTTGTGACACTGGACAGAACACTTTTTAATTTGCAAGTTGTTTGAAACAACTTATGAATACATTAACATCAAACCAATATAATATAATATAATATAATATATAGCATTATTCATCCACTGAATAAAATGCGTTTTGTAAAAGAAATGATCGCAACTCCCTTTTAAAAAGGGTTTGTTCATGTCAAATTTTTTAAAGTTATCAGGCACCTTGTAATGCATTCTAAGTCCCATTTTTACTAGACTTTTCTTGGAAAGATTTTATTACAGAAATTAATGTAAAAGATAAAATGTTTTCTGTGCATTTTATTTGAGAATTTGTACATTTTGCACCAGAATTTATTTGTACTTTCTAATGCAACACACTATTTCAAATATGTGTGTAGAAGCTGCTGGTAATATAGTGAAATTGTGGAATAACACCCAAAAAAGTGTACCTTAGAAGTGTATGAAAATTTACGTAATAAATACTTCTTATCATGTGAGGGTTCCTTACTTCTTTTAAAAAATTTGATAATGTAGCATAGTTAACTCAATTTTGGGCTCAGTGACCTCACCTGAACATTCTCTTTCAGGTTTTCTGTGATATATGTGCCTAAAAGTTGTAATTTTGCAGTATCCATTTTATGAAATGTGACTTGTGGTTTTAATGGATTTTTGTTCTGTCTGATATGACGGCACATTTCTGTTGTTTTGTCTGTGTTTATCATAGGGTTGTTTTTGTGAAACCATGCCTGTAACTCTGTAACATTTTTAAGTGTGTTTGCAGAAATTGCAAAAAGCGACTGTTAGCTTCGTCATGTCTGTCTGTCTGTCTGTCTGTCTCTCTGTGCACATGGAATAACTCTGCTCCTACTGGATGTATTACCATGAAATTTGATATTTGTGTATTTTTCTAAAATCTGTCAAGAAAATTCAAGTTTCATTAAAATCGGACATTAATAACAGGTACTTTATGTGAAGACCATGGACATTTTTTATCATATCTCACTCAATTCTTGTCAGAATGACAAATACCTCAGATAAAAGTTGTAGAGGAAGTAACAACACACATTTTGTGTTCAATAACTTTTTTTTTTTAAATCCTGCCATTTATGAGACAATGTGGAAAAATATTTTAGAGTGAGGCAAGCCACATATGACAGTATGACGCATGTGCATTGCATGCTGGATAACTAAGGCTACACACACACACACACACACACACACACAGTAAGAATGTGTAATACTGAGTGCTTTTCCACTGCAACAATGGCTACAAGAATGTGCCTCAATGTTATGTTATAAGTATATTGCTTGTCTTTTTTAATTTATGTTGAAGGGTGCCTTTATCTCCTCCAGTAACCCACAAGTTGGTATCATCTGGAAATGAAGCCAACTTTGCGCATTGAATATTTAGTGGAAGAATATTTACATACATGTAAAAATGGAATTGGTCCAAAAATTGAACCTTGCGTTACTCAATATTTCATATCCTTGCAAGAAAAAATATATTTTTTCTGAACATAATTTATACTGTCACTATGGTTTAGTTCATCAAATGGTTTTTGTTATGCTTAGTACAACTTAGATCACAAGTTTGTTGTACCTCTTATAACACTGAAATTAGTGTATCCGGTAAACATGTTATAGTTTATGAAATCATGTGGTTTTGTTAATCCAATGAACATTCCAATTGCTTCTTATGTTTATTGGACCGTGCATCATCTTGATAGTTTAATAAAGAGAGACCAACTTGATGTCACTTGCTTTATTATTTCATTATTTACTGCTCAACATGTTTCGGATGTTAATACATCCATCCTCAGGAGTTTGTGACTTATTTGTTGAGTTATTTCATGGGTTGTATTGCTCTGGTTCGATGTGTGTTGGTGTTACGTTGTGGTTTGGCTGAGGTGGTGTGGTATCTGGATACCACACCACCTCAACCAAACCACAATGTAACACCAACACACATCGAACCAAAAGAATACAACCCATGAAATAACTCATCAAATAAATCGCAAGCTCCTGAGGATGGATGTATTAACATCTGAAACATGTTGAGCATTAAATAATGAAATAAAAAAGCAAGTAGCATCAAGTTGGTCTCTCTTTATTCAACAATTCCAATTGCATATATGCCTGTATCAATAGACTCCTATGTACTTTCAAGGAAAGCTGGAGTTGCTGTTTCAGTTGATGTCTTTTTGCTGAAACTGTTTTGGCCTCTGTTAATATAGTGTTTTTTAATTACAGGATATACTAACCTATTATACATTAATTTTTGTATTTTTATTATAAAGACAACAGAAATGATATTGGTTTGTACTTCTGTACATCATGTATAGCCTCTCCTTCATAAAGAGGTTTCACTTTAGCTGCATTCAGCCTGTCTGGGAATATACCACACTCACTAAATGTTCTCAAACAAGGCCATTGTTGAAAATTCTTTTCGTTTGGTGTATGATTCTTCGTCACTGAGTTCTGAGAAATATTAGACCCTTGAAGGTAAGGCATTATGTATCTTTGAAACATCAGAGACCACTTACTCCGTGATGCAGCATCATGTTCCAGAAGAACAGAATACTTGCACAATGCTGCTGTTGGTTAAAACTGAACAAAAATAATTGGCAGTGAACATGGGGACCTACACATGTTTCTGCATGCATCTTGACTGTAACTTACACATGATTTTACATATTTATGAGAGCAAAAATGTTTCAAGCGTTATTTGTTGTGGGAAATGAACTGTGCATCTTTTGCCCAGTACTTTGTTTCCTTAAATCTGGTGATGGTTTTTGAGATAGTAATTAAACCAAAGGAAATTGTTTTTGTGTCATCTTATAATTGAAGAACTGTTGAACTGCTTTTGGTAACAGTTTTGTTGGACATCCTGCTGTGATCTACATAGTATTGATATGATTCTATTGGACAGAGACCTACAATAAAAGTTGTTTATTTATTTTGGTTTTTACCTGCATGCACTTGTAATAAATTCCCTCCAACTGAACACAATAAATCCACTTTTTTGTATTTATTGTAAATAGTTGGCCAGATTTTAAAGAAGAATCCAAGTAAGCTCAATCAACTACTAAGGATACCCTTGGGATGTTTTTGTACCTCATGAGGTACACCCTGTCAGACGTTTTAAGCACATTTGCCTAGTCATGAAAAGTGCTTCTGCCCATCTGTCCATTCATCTGTCTGTTCATTCTTCCACATGTATATCAGCATGGCTCCCACCAGGTGGATTTAGTTGAAATTTGATATTGGGACTTCTATGAAAATCTGCTGAGGAAAACCAAATTTGGTTATAATTGAGCAAAAAGAGCAGACACATTACATGAAGACCTAATTATTTCATATTGTTTCCAATAACATTACATCACCATAAAAGTTCTTTTCAAGTGAAATGTTATCAGACTGTTGGGGTAATGTAGCAGGTATAAACAGCACGTGAATACACTTTAGTGTTACATTGTATATACACACTGCTTTTCTTTTTTTGGTGTATATAATTACACTTTAAATTCTTCAAGGTGTTGGTGTAAGAGTTTTATAGTAAACATATATGCTGCAAATGAATATAAAGAATATCCTACCAAAAATAGCTATTGTAAGGAATTAAAATTTGTATTCAGTCAGTTTGTATGTAACCACTTGATAATATGCTATAGCACTGCCGTCAGATCTGTCACTGTTAAACTGGCCTAGCCGTTATTAATGTTGTTTGTTGTCTGCTAAACTGCCCTTCACTTAGTCTGACACACTACTTTACACCAAAGTCAAACCGATCCACTCCGTATATATGATTTCATATCTTTTTCAAATCATTTTCTCCTGTTGCTTCCTTCAGTATGATACAGGGCCGTTTCTTTGAAAGTGTCACATAATGATTCATTATTATAATATTAATAGTTCAGTAGATGGTAATAAAATACGAGCCAAATATATTACAAATTGGGCAACATGTCACTGATTTAATTGCCTAGAATGGCATAAACAGTGGCAGGACCTAAAGCCCAATAAGTGTGACTTATGCTGTTACATCCATCTTGTAGGTTCCAGTTTGTTTCCTTCTTTCCTGTTTCTGTCAAAAATTTTGAGTACATTTTTGTATAGATGGAATTTGTCTCTACTAGGTGAACAACCGTTATTCTACTTAGTATTGCACAGTCGTGGTTTCAGTGTTAAAGAAATTCTCTTAGAAATTTAATATGAGCTGCAGGAATAAGTTCTGTGGCTTCATGTCATATTCCATCAAAATCTAAAGGCATGAGATTTGGGTACACATTTTGGCTCTTGTCATTATGGAAGGTTGTTACTTTGGTAAATGAAGGTGTACATAAAATGAAGTTGTATACAAAACATAAATGGTTGCAAAAATATGCACCACACTGGTAGTTTGGAAATTATAAAATTAGTTCTTTATGTGAACACAAAAATCATAATACTAAACACCCTGGGTGTCATAATTGAATACAAATGGAAAACCACTGGTATTGGTAGGACAGGTTTGGTGATTCATGACAAAGATTTTGTCATGTAAATAATTTTCTCTTATTTGTTCACAGATGTTTGATAGGTGAATACATCAGCAACTGTATTTTAGCTGTGTATTATATATTTTTGTTTTGGCAGGTATATGATGGGAACAGCACCAACAGCACAGAGCTGTTCTCTGACTGCAGCAGTAGTCTTCCAGATTTGAACAACTTTACATCCACAGGCAACCAGCTACTTATCCACATGCGCACTGACAGCATTCTGACGGCAAAAGGTTTCCTTGCCAATTACTCCTTGGTAAGTTGAAGTTGCAGTAGATGAAGCTGCAATTTAACCTTATTGGGTCTAAAAGGAATTCTGTTCCTGTAGTAAGTATTCAACAGTTTATGTGGGTCTGTTGTCCTCTTGTATTAAAAACTTTACATATATTTGCAAGTAAAGTGCAGCTGGGGCGTGCTGCTGACCACTCACCCCCTTCTAGTGCCATGGTCGTGAAAGAATAGAACTATATCTCTACCCACCCTCTGAGCCACACTGGGCCTGTAACGGGATCAATTTACCTATCTACCTTTTTTACGCTTCTGTCTAATATGTTAATATCATCAGCATAAACCAAAAGCTGATATGTACCAATTAATTTCAAGCCTCCTAGTTTACCTGAACTCTCCTAACAGCATACTCTAAAGTAGAGTTGAAAAGCAATTGGAGATAAAGCATCTCCTCTTTTCAAACCCGTCTTAATAGGTAGAATGTCAGACAAATTCTTGCCTACTCGGACTCTGCTATACGTTTCATTCAGACACATTTTTATTAGCCTTATCAGTTTCATGAGGATACCAAACTCAATGAGAATATTATGCAAGACCTGAATCATAAGCTTTCTTAAAGTCTATAAATACCTGATGCACTGCTTCATTGTATTCCCATTTTTTCTTAAGTATTTGACGAATGCAGAATATGTGATCAGTATTTAGTCAGTTTCGTCAAATTCCACATTGATGATTCCCAATAATTTCCTGTGCATATGGAGGTAACCTTGAGAGTAGGATGTTGGATAACATTTTGTATGTAGTTGTAAAACTGATATGCCTGTATAATTACTGCAATCTGTTTTATCACCCTTCTTATAATAAGGTAAAATGACTTACTGCTTCCACTCCTCAGGCAATTCTTTCTCATTCCAAATCGAATTAATAAGTTTATGGATCTCAGAGCGAATTGTTCTACCCCCTGCTATAATCAGTTCTGCTGGTATTTAATCATTTCCTGGTGTTTTGCATCTTTTTAGCTTTTCAATAGTTCTCTCAACCTCAAAGGTACTTGGATCAGGCACTAGTGGTTCCCCTATGTGTTTGTCTGCCTAACATCACTAATCCCATGTATATTGAACAGCTTAGAGAAATGGTTCCTCCACCTAGCCAACATACTATGAGAGTCTGTAATCAAATCACCCTTCTGTTCCTGTACTGTGTTAGTTCTAGGCTGGTAACCCTTCTTGAAGTTATAGATGCCCCTGTACAAGTCTCTGATATTTATTAACTTACTGTTAGTTTCAAGTTAATCAATTTTGGCTTTTAGATATTCCTTCCTTTTTTTCCTGAAATGTCTACTAGCTTCACGTCTTAGATTGTTTAAATTGTCTACATTGCTTTGGTTTGGATCATGTAACCACTGCATTGTAGCCTCCTTTCTGGGATCTAAAAAACCCACATGTTGTTCTTCAAATCATTGTTTATGCTGCTTCAGTTCATACAGATCTAGACTGCATTTAACTGAGATTTTTATATTCTCTTTAATGTTGTCCCACGCCCTATTTGTTTCCTTGCTATAACTTATGTTCTTCAAAGCTGCAAACCTGTTTGAGATCTTAATGTGATATTGTTTCCTAACCTCCAGCTCATTGAGATTCCTGAGATTGAATCTTTCCACATCAGCCTTCTGTGCTGCTTATTTACTTACTGCCAATCTTTTCCTAACGTTTGGAACCACCAGATAGTGATCTGTGTCATGTGCAGGCCCCCTGAAAGATCGTACTTCAAGTATAGTTGAATGCCATCTCCTGTTTGTCAATATGTGATCAGTCTGGCTGAGAGTCTTCCCATCAGGAGAGGTCTAGGTGTAAATGTAAAATAATATAGGTTTAAAATGGTTAACTATAAAATAGTGGAAGTTAAAATACTTTAATATTTATTATTTATACGGCTGTTATATGTTGAGTTCTAACCTGGAGTAAAGGTGATATATTATCTGTGTTGTGCAGTGCTTGGAATTCTGAGGGGGAGTGCCACACAGAAATTGCATATATTTTTAGTATTATGGACTGATAGTGACACATTTAACTACAATTGTTTTCTTGTATCATCACCCTGAAAATGGCCAGATTGCTGGCTGAAACACTTTGGTGAACATTTTATAAATAAAAATACTTCATAAAATTAAAGTGTATTTGTTGGTTGTTTATACATTTTACGAAGCTGATAAAAAAAGTTAAAAATATTAGATTAGATTAGGTGGGTAAATGATCTTGCAATGAATGCAGAGCTACACAGAATATTGAAAACAAAGAGTTATATAAAATTACTACTGTATTATCAAATACAAGATGGGAGAAACAAGCATGAAGATGGCGTGAGCACTTTTCTGAAATGTCGAATCCTGAGATAAGTAGGGAAGAAGCAGATGAAGAACTAAGTGTAATGAATGTGGAAAACTGAGGTATTAGTATAGAGGCACCAACAAAAGCAGAAATAAGAAAGGCTGTGAGGCAGATAACAACTAGAAAAGCACAAGGAGCGGATAATATCCCTGTTGAAACACTAAAAAAGGTACATTGAGACATCAGTGAAATTGCTATACCCATTATTTGCAGATATCTGGGATATGGTGGAGATACCAGATGATTGGAAGGAATGTTTAATTAGTAAAACTGCCAAAGAAAGTTGGCACCTCAAAATATCGTCATTGTAGAGGCATAACATTACTCTCTATACCAAGTAAAATAATGGCAGGAGTTATTTTAAGTAGAATAGAATTGGTATTTGAACCCAATCTAAGGACAGACAAGGCTGCATTGATCTTATTAATACATTAATAATTATTTGAGAACGAAATAATGAATGGAAAGGAACACTGTGACTTGCATTTGTGGACTTTGAAAAGGCCTTTGATTTGTTAGTTAGGGGTGTCAGAGAGTTCTGGAAGAATGAAGGATTCAAATGTCATGTGGTCCATGAAGGAAAGCTGATTGACACGTTAGAAGAAGCAGCAGGAGTCAGACAGGGTTGTATATTATCTCCAACCCTCTTTCTTTTTTTGTTGGACAATGTCATTAACAAAAATTGTAAAACATAGAAAGAGAGGAATACAGTGGATAATGATAGAAAGGTTAGAAGATCCCGATTTTGCCAGTGACATTTGTTTACTTGCACAAAGATAGAGTGATACGAGAGCTAAGTTGGAGAAATTAGAAAAGGAAGCAGCAAAAATGGGGCCTAAAATAAATGAACTTACAACTGAGGAAATAAGAGTCAATTCTAGTACAGATCTGGTAGTGACAATAAATAATAGGGAGGTGGAACAGGTTAAATCTTTTATGAATCTTGGCAGCATAGTTACTGTAGATGGTGGAGCCTTAGAGGATGTCAAAAATCATGGGCCTTAGTGCTGTTGTATCCACTTTGGAGGAATAAAAATATCTTAGTTAGAACTAAAAGTTGGTTGTTTAATACAACTTCTAAGTCAGGCCTGTTGTAGGGATGTGAAATGTGGAAAACAGCTGAATGGATTTGTAATTCAATTGTATTTGCAAACTGATAACTATGATGCATTTTAAACATCAGATGGCTGCATAAAATTTCAAATGAGAATTTATGACAGAGAACAAACAAACACCTAAGAATCAATGGAATGTATTATGTACCTTATTCGAAGACCACCAGTCCCCAAAACTAACCAACTGCCTGCTGTCTTTTTTTTTTTTTTTCAGCTGATAGTGATATTCCCTCTGACAGAACCTGAAGTTCATTACTATGTTACCAGATATTCAATAAGACATTACTCCAATCTAGCTCCTTCCATTTTATACCTTTACAGCATTCAAATAAGATTATTTTTGATGTCATACCATCAGCTATGCCATGGACTTTGAAATGTTTTTTTCCTTGCATTTCTGGTTCCCTCATATTCTGCCTATCCAATGGCATCCTAATTGATTTAGTCATCTTTCCAGTACTATATGAAAAGTACAAATTTTGAAGCTACTGGTTGTGAAATTTACTTCATTCCTGTTCTAATTTCTTTCTTTCTGACCTAAGTCCAAACCTTGTCAGCACTTTGTTCTCAACACCCTCAATGTTCATTGTTCTGTCAGAGTAAGATATTCACTTCCTCTCTGTACGAGACATCTGGTAGAACTGTAGTGATATTATTGTAACATGATATTTTAGATGTATGGAGAGGAGATGTAAAGATAAAGACACTGATGTGAATGTTAACATGCACTATGCAAGGGTGTTCTACTGATATGATGGGGTATGTGTAACAGTGAAATTATTCCATTTATGACTGTAAATAACAAAATGCACCAACTTGTTCCTGACATATTTATAATATCACACTGAATATTCCTACATTTTTCGATCTGCAGGGACCATCATCAGGGAATCAAATGAAAGTAGTAGCACGTGAAACCAAATTACACAATTTTGTATGCAGCTGATGTGGTGTCAAAGAGTCAAACGGTTAAATGTAGATATTTCTTTATAGAGTAATGTGTAAATGTGCTGGATCTGGATGTTCTGGAAATTTATGTAATAAACATTAAAATAATTGAAGCAGAAACATGGAAAAAAGTTTAAAAAAATATATTAACGTATACAGTGTCATGAATTAGTAATCGATAATACATGGAATGAACAATATAAATATTATTCTCTATCTGTAGTAATACTGAGAATTAGCGTATATTCTGCAGCCATATGGGAGCTAATTTTTTTGTTTCATTTATTATAATCATTTTGTTCAGGCATGTGGGGCACGCATTATGGCAGAAGATACTGGAATAATAACAACTCACAGCTCGCTTATATCACACAATAGCCACAACTGCTCGTGGACCATTATTGCTCCAAACCCAGGTACAGTTCCTGATCTTTACCATAAACAGTAAACAATGTCTCAGACTTCTGTTGTACTTTGCTGCATTCTGTAGGAACAACTTATGGTCACTACTTTTATCACAAACTTGTATTTCTGTAGAGAGGATACTATAATTTGAAAATTAGTGATTGTACAACTGTGTGATTTATTTATATCAGTGAATATTAGTGTTATACCACACAACCTCAAAATTTTGTGGTGCTATGATATTCATAAACTGTAACCCACAAAACAATAAAGAACAAAATTTGTATTTATATTGGTGATCTGTCACCCAGCAACAGTTCTTGTGTTCTGCTTCCATTGAATCTAGTTTGTATGTGGGTACTGCATTACTGGTGTGCACAAATGTGACAGTAAATATAGCAGTCCATTCTTCAAACCAGTTGCAATATGAAATTTCCATTTCACACATTTAGTGGCGCTTATGTTATTCCCATGTCAGAACTTTATTTGGTTGATAGATTATCATGCACATGCATGAACTCCACCTTTATGAACTCACTGTGCACCAACTGCCTGACTTCTTGGCACAGTGAAAGGCCATTGAGCTACCTCAGGAGTCTGTCTGGATGCACAGGAGAGCAACGTAATTTGTAAGGACTCGTATAAGGCTCTCACTTCTGTTCAAATATCCAGCTGGGGGGATTGAATTAAGTAAAACACCATTTTTTTCAAACTATGTTTTTTTTCTTATTACTTGATATTAAATGCAAACGTGTTTTTTGTGCTGATAACGTTGCCATGTTCTGTTCTGTAGACCTGTTATATTATGTTTGCTAAATTGTGTTTTTGAAACTATCTGGGTGACAAAGGGCTGCAAATAATTTCCTCAAGGGTCACATGAACTTCAACCCACAGGAGGACCACATAAATCGTTAAGGACTTGCCTGATGGCCGCACTTGTGTATACATATATTGAAGGCAAGGGGGGATTGATTTCAATATGTCCATTGATCTGTTATGTTATGTTTGTTACATTGCATTACTGAATATATTCAGGTGACGGAGGGCCATAAATACTTATCCACAAGATTTGCATGTTGGCAAGCCCTGGTCTAAACCTTGACCAGATATTATAAAACAACAATGATGACAATACAAGCAATAATAATAATAATAATAATAATAATAATAATAAATGAAATAAAGTTCCAGGGTATGAAGTATGTTACTTATAAAAGATCTCAGGGAGCTAAAGCTGTGAACTGCAAATAAAATGAACATTCTTGAAACAAAACTATGGTTATTGCCTGAAGTTGTGATCTGACTTACAAAATCATGAAAATTTGCTAGGAATTCTGTGTTTTTACCACATTTCCTTATGCCATGTCATACACATCTACAAGCTGAGATGTTAGATGCCTTTGAACTGAGACCTGACCCAGTAGTAAATCTTCATGCTGCAGTGTAGAGCCCTGGCTGAGTGGAACACAATAACAAGGTTTTGTCTTCGTGATTTTCATGCTGTTACAGAGGATCATGTGACACTCACATTTACTGTAATGGATGTGATCAACTTGAGCAATGAGGAGTTACAATGTCCATTCTACTTTGTTGACGTGCGGGATGGAGATAATGCTGAGGCACCTCTTATGGGAAGTTACTGTGGTTCTAGGGCTCCCCCACACCTGACAACTCAGGGATCTGCCATGTTTGTGCAAGTCGTGGCATTACTTGATGGCCACGCTGGAACATTTACAGCTATGTACTCAGTGCTGAGCTCTGGTAAGATAACATCACACTTTGTAAAGGGAGCATGTGTCCTGTGTTCTGTAGAATTGCTTGTTGTCATGAGAACTGCTTCCTTATCCATAGGAAACATATATTGTCGTTGAAGTCACACACCATAGTTTTTCATGGGTAAATTAAGAAAAGTTACCTTCGGTCACATGCTGCCTGAGAATTACACATCAAATAAAGTCTGTTACACTGAGGTGCTGAAGGATTGGTACTTATCACTAGATATGAAGAGAATCAAACGAGGTGAAATGTACAAGGCTTATAGAATGAATTGGACAGTTGAGAAACATGTACTTATTTTGATCCATAAACTAAAGAGAAGAAAACATTTGGAACATTTGGATATAGGTGGTTGTGAAATATTAATGCGGGTTTTAAGAGCCATTTTAATACTAATAACTATTGGTAGTAAGGTGTGTAACGGATTCGTCTTAAGCAGCATAGGAACCAGTAATTTATTGTACTGCACTTTACTCTAGAAGTTGTGGTATATGCTGAACTAGCTTGGCTTCCCTTAGCTTCTTGAGAAGACCTCTGATTAACAAAGTTGTTTAGATTGTGTAGTGTGCACATTTTATTATTAACCATTCGTGATCACCTTCACCTTACGCGCATGTTATTGATAAATCTTATTGGTCACCTATTATGGCTAACATTTAGTGGTCACTTTCACCTTACACACTTATTATTCCTAACATTCAGTGGTTATATATACCTTCTGCACGTATTGATAACCTTTAGTGGTCACAATCACTCACATACGTTTGTTAACATTCAGTGATCACCTTCACCATACACACATCTCTGCCATATGTGGAACATTACTTATAACCTCTTTCCAATGTCCTACTTGTAATTGCATCTTGAGCCCACAGAGAGTGTTCAGAGTACTGCTTTTGGATCTTTGTGTGCAGTCCAGGATTGCTGCAACATCTGGATACATTGCTGGAAACCATTTTTCAAAAGCCATATCTTTAATATTTACTTTATTACAATATATTTCCATCAACACAACTAACATTTAAAGTATAACGTTACTGCGACACGTTTCGACTTGTGACAGTCATCATCAGGCTGATCTAAGAACCATGTCGCAGTAACGTTATACTTTAAATGTTAGTTGTATTGACGGAAACATATTGTAATAAAGTAAATATTCAGATAACACAAAGGGATGACTTCATTCAAACATGTCTTTAATGTTGTTATGTTGCTCTGAACATACCTTAATTCAAAAAAATGCTTAGCATTATGCCTTCATGAGGGAGCCACGATAGTGCAGTTGGTATAGTGAGTAGGCTATGATCTGGATGCCCAGAGCATCGTATTTCAATTATTGGCAGAGGCAAAAATAGAATCTGTTTCCAAAGTGTCTGGACTGGCTGTGAGGCCCATTAAATCTCCTATTCAGTGGGTACTGGGACTCTTGCTCTGATGGTAAAGCAAGCGAGGCATGACACTTACCACCCACCTAGTGTTGAGATTAAGGATGAATGGAGCTGTACCTCCACTGCCCATACGCTTGATGACTTTACCTGTAACCTTTACATTGTCTCTCAATAAGACATGTAATCAGTGAATTAATTTGAACTTATTTTTGCAGCATGTGGTGGCAATCTATCATCTGAGCATGGCTCTTTTGCATCTCCTGGTTATCCAAACAGCTATCCTATGGAGGCTGAGTGTGTTTGGTTTATTGGAACATCACCGGGTGAGTGACAGTTTGTATAATGTGCTGTGACTCAAAGTACGTGTGTTTAGCACTTCCTTACCTTGAGGTTTCAGTTTTAGGGTTACAACTTAGTACATCAGGAACACTAATTAATACAGATACATAGGTAGTAAAATGAAGGGTTGGCAACCAGTTTATACAGTTATTGTAACCAGTAGTGTTTATGGTGCGGATGGTGCCATGCACGGCACCATCTGCACCGTACACACGACCTACGCAGCAGCTCTCAAGACCACCACCCATCCAAAAACTCTGTGCAGAAAACTATATGCTGCAACTCAACATCTGATGCTCCTGATGATGGGCGTATGTACCCAAACATGTTGAGCTAAGAATACATCAATAAAATTACTTAGTTGCATCAAGTTTGCTTTTCACTTTATTTCATGAGGAAGATGCATGGTCAAACAACCCTAAAATTTGCGAAGATGTTTAAGAGGATGAAATTTTGGGTCTCTGAGGTTGTGGGGTGGAATGAGTGATGGAATGACTGCCTTTCAACTGCATGCAAAAATTACTGAAATAAGTACATATCACAAGGTAGTTATCAATCATCATCAACACAACTATTTATTATGTTTCATTAGATGATTTATATGGCTACATGTTTCGGCCACTACACGGGCATCTTCAGGTCATAAACATATGTAAATTACAACTGCAACTTCATATTTGTATGGTTAGACTGAGATCATAGCCCTTGGATGTTACAATATACATGTCAATATAAAATACTAAAAACAGTGGTATAGGTAATAGGTAATTGAGCACAAGTAGTGTCACCACTGAGAGGGTGTAGTTTGATAGTTCCTTTCTTGAAGATCTTTGATTGTGTTTGTTTCTTGTCATCTCCAGACAATGATGATTGTTGACTATGTGGTGTGGGCAAATATGTTGGTCGTATTTGTTGATAATTATGCCTTGGTTGATATATAATATTTGTACACGTATATTGGTGTTGGGCTTAATTGTGTCATCTGTTGAGAAGAAACCAGGGTGCTATTATTTATGTTTAAAATTCTGTTACATATTATGTCGTGATATTGTTGTTTTGGAGCTGCTCTTAGTGATTTATTCACACTTGTAGGGGAAGGGGGATGGGAGGGGTGACAAAGAATCTCTCCCTAGTAACCACTGTAACATTAACAAGATAATTACTCACTACTTCTACTGTGTTGACATTTTTTTTTTAAGATGATCCATAATACTGTGTATGAAATGTTTAAGGTATTTGTATTGTAAAAATTCCATGTGTCTTATGTAATGAATATATTTTTTTATTTTCATGTTTTTACCGTGCAATAATTCAATTTTATTAAAATATAACCAACTAATTGCACAAATGTATAATTCTAAAATCTTATTTACACATTAAACCATGCCACTTGGTTAAAATACTTCCTACAACTTCCTGCAACACAGGTACAACCTAAACAGCTACACACATGCTGCTGCAGTACCATATATAGTAAGCATAGAAGCACTAGCAACTTCAAAACAAGGCAAAATAAAACTCCCTGAAGATGGTCTTGACAG
>Ga0131853_10012327_pt1 | contig 15654 bp, 3 predicted proteins | sample TergutLab28metaG_FD_92764 | JGI IMG/M metagenome (GOLD analysis project Ga0131853, IMG submission 92764) | Labiotermes labralis P1 segment gut microbial communities from Petit-Saut dam, French Guiana - Lab288 P1 (version 2) (version 2) | ecosystem: Host-associated > Arthropoda: Insects >...
AATAATAATAATAATAATAATAATAATTGTTCAATTATTGTTAGATTCAGATATTTTTACTAAATAAATGTAAACTCTAAATAAATTTACGTTGTAGTTTGGTCACTGAATTTCATATGAATTTTAGGACTTTTGAATTAATTTTATTGCAGTTTGTACCTTCTTTCTCCTTTTTTTCATATAAATGTGCAGTATCTGTATTTTTTTTTTTTCGCATTCGTGTGTTCATTTAGCAACTGGCGCTGTCCTGCTAAGCCTCTACGTAAATAACCCGAATTTAACTAAATGATATTACCAAGACATTCAGGAAAAAATTGAGCTCCTTAACAACTGTTTTGTAACAATTATAATATGGCTATGCTGTTTTATATGTATATGTGATTTTTTGTTGTCTGATTTCTATGTGTTTCATTTTCGTTTGGTTTTTGTATTTTCTCACATTCCTGTGTTATCTCTGCATTGGCCTTATGGATCTTATGTCAGTGCGTTAATAATAAATAATTTATTATTATTATTAATCTGCCCGTCTGCTAGATGCGCTTCGGCAGCAAATGCCATCGACAATGTTACTGACATATTCAATAGAAGTTCCATCTCGCTTGAGGACTTGCAATTTTAAATAATTTTTTTCCGGATAAATTCAGTTTTAATTTACGTATAATATTCTAATTAATTTGCTTACATTTTGTACATTTTTCCAGTTTTTTAAAGGAAATGCTGCTGTCTCTGTAATTGGCCTTGTGGCTGTTGTGTCAGCACGTTAATAATAAAGAACTGAATTGAAATTAGCTCAGTTGAACTGAATGGAATCATCACCACATCCTTCTGCCTGGCACACAAACCCTTTCGACTGTGAAGCTACTCTTCACGAACTGAAAAACACGATTTAGAATTCTGACAGATCCTTGGCATTATTAACAAATCCCCTGGGGATCATTTAGCTTCCAACCCACGCGGTATGGTCTGCTCCTTCCCGCCAAACGAAAGCGGACTGTATTCCAACTAGTGGCAGATTTAAGAATTCGTGGAGTTAACACCACTTCCTTCTAGAATTATTCGTATTTTAATGGAACACAGAGGCAGGTTTACTCTTGTATCGCCATCATTTCACTTTGGTGATCATAGCTTTAATTAAAGTTGTTTAATATTCCGCAGAAGAAAGTTACTTCTTGAAGTGTTTCCTAGATTCATTCAGCAAATATTTCCTTACGCCCAAGAAACTAAGTCAGAGAGCGTTGAACAACCGCAATCCTTCCCCAGCTCACGATAAATGGCGCTAATTCCCAGGCCGCAGATTAAAGTTTTTGCAAACTTAAACTGGAAATAACTCCAAAACCTCAAATAGTTTTAATTAATGATAATGAATGCAACATTTTACAGTACCTTACCGTTGCATAAAACCGTTCCTCTTCCTGGAATGACTTACGAGACGAAAGCGTTTCACATTCACTCCCACGTTTCTCTGCAGCTATTTCTCCTAGGAAGTTGTTTGTGCTTGGATTCTGCTTCTGGTAAAGCAGGTAACGGGATTAGCCCACACCCTGTCTCTTCCTCCCGGCTTCCTTCAGACGAAGGGCAGCCTAATTCTGTGAGAGTAATTGGGTTAGCATCTTTAACTAGCTCTCATCCTCCATCTAGATCCTTCTTGATAAATCCATCCTTCCTACATTCGCTCCCTCTTCTCTTCCTTCCTTCCACTCTTCCTTCCTCCCTTCTTTTTTCCTCTGTATACAATATCCTGCCCGATATTTACCTTATAAACACTGGATAAATATAGACAGCATTATAAGCATAAGCCTAATATCGCCAAACAAATAAAAAATGTCTCAGAACGAATTATCGTCAAAGCCAAATTATTCGTCTGCCATATACGAAGTTTTCTTTTCATAAACGTAAGTTAATATGTAAGGCGAATCTCATACCCAGCTTCAAGGTACAGCTCCTTACTTGTGTTAGCGAGGTTTTCATTTCAATTCCAGGATGGGACTCTCATGACTGAAAGGTTGCTAGTGACCAATTTCGCCTAATTACACCTAATAAGCGGAGTCGGTCTGTAGACGCTGTCAGTAGGTAAACGAGTCAAGAAGTTCCTCGTCGTTTGTGGAGCCACAAGATCCATTACCGTGTCCACAAGAGGCCGTTGTCAGACATTGTACACCTAACCCTTCTTTTACGTCCTAGTTGGATAGCAGAAAAAAGTCAGCGTAAATCAAGAAGGCGTAAATTAAAGATATTCTTCTCCTTCGTCTTCTTCTTTTTCTTCTTTTTCTTTTTCTTCTTCTTCTTCTTCTTCTTCTTCTTCTTCTCCTCCTCCTCCTCCTCCTCCTCCTCCTCCTTCTTCTCCTTCTTCTTCCCTTTCTTCGTCTTCTTCGCCTTTTTTCTTCTTCTTCTTCTTCTCCTTCGCCTTCTTCTTCTTCTCCTTCTCCTCCTCCTCCTCTTCCTTCTTCTTCTCCTTCTCCTTCTTCTCCTCTTCCTCCTTCTTCTTCTTTTTCTTCTCCTCCTCCTCCTCCTTCTTGTTCTTCTTCTTCTTCTTCTTCTGCTTTTCCTTCTTCTCTTTCTTCTCCTTCTCATTCTTCTTCTCCTTCTCATTCTTCTTCTTCTTTAACCTGTATAAGGTTCTGGCTTGCTCAACTACTTTCTTCCATCTATCTCTATTCTGTACTACTTTCTTCCAATTGCTATGTTCATGCTCTTTATATCTTCCAAAAGTCGTCTTCCCAACATGTTTTAGGTAATTACAAATATTTCCAACGCAAATAAGGGGTTAGGACAATAGAAGGAAGGCAGCCAAAGGGCGTTAAATAAAAAATGAGACAACGAAAATTAATAAGTGTAGTGAATGTAAAGCGACTCAGCTGAATCAAGCCAAACCAAAGTGTTAACTGGGGGGCGGAGACTTGCGCGAAGTGCAAGTCGACGTCCCCCTGTCTGTTAGCCATTCTTGCGTTTGACCGCATTGCTGGGCTCATAACAGACACCTAAACTCTAACAGGGGAATATGCTAACGCTAACAATTTGGAAGTCAGGCTGAGGGCCTTGACTGATCATGACAAAGACTAGGGCCTAGGTTGCCCTAGACTAAGTATGGGAGGGATAAACTTTGGTTGGTTGGCTGTCTGGGTTCCGAGCCCAGACTCGTTCTGTCGCATACTGGAGGAATGCGACGTTTGTCAGGCGCTTAGGTGAAGCCGCCGCGCCTTGGGGAGGGAGTGCGGCCCGTGCCTCGACTTTGCATGGAATACCCTGGCATTTGTCTTACAACTGAGACAAATCACGGAAAACCTCCGTCAGGGTAACCGAATGGCGCTCGGTTGTTCAGCGCCGAACGCGATTCATTTTGACGACTTGGTCATCGCGGGCGATGTCCTCGATTGGCCTGCTGTCCCCTTCCGCCCTTGGCTTTCGCGTGAGGCGACGGGGTCAACCCTCGGTCAGCTTAAGTATCTGCCGAGTTACCGTACTAGGGGGTTCCCCACATCAGCGAACCTTGAGTCAAAGCTCTCGGTCAGGGCTCTGATGTTGTCGGCAAACAGCAGAACGTCCAGATCCTCGTGAATCTGCCTGTTACTTACGCATCAAGGGCACCAGTAGCGAGGCGAAGACACTTTGATTGTAACACCTGTAACTTCCGGACATGGGAGCAGGCAGCGGACCTCCACGTGAGGCACGCATAGTCCATCAGTGGCCGGATGATTTGCTTATATAGCAGGACTCCGTTCCTGACGGATAGATCACTCTTCCTCTTCAGGAGGGGACCCAACATACCCATTCTTTAAGCAGTCCTCTTCCTGACCTGGTCGATGTGAGGCGACCAGGTGAGTCGTGTATCTAGGGTCACCCCCAGATAACAAGTATTGTCGACCCATTCGATTGGTTCCCCGAAGAGTCAGCTGAATTTAACCCACATCTTCGCAGTATATTTCTTTAATACCTCCAACCTATAACCGATTTTTCTAGCTTCTCTCACTGCGATAAAAATTTTGTATGCACTGCTCACGTTTTCCATGTGTGCTACATGCCCTCTCGGTGTCATTGTTGTTAATTTATTCCTCAATTCTTGAAACTGGCAATCATTTCGGCTTTCACTTTACATAATTTTTCCATATTTTCCAAGACAGCCCACTACTTCCGCGTCGTTTTACTTCATAATGCAAATTCTCTTTTGGCATTTATTCATTAACCATTCTATTCCAAAGAGTAATCCACTTCTAGCTGTGCTTAATTTCATCTTCTCAACTGCTTTATTTTTTATGAGCACCAATTACGAAAATCGGTGCAAAATGTTCGACCAGACAATTGTCGCTTGCTGCCGCTTTAAGTTGTTTGCACAAACCTGCTGCAAAACACCGTCAGTAACATCAACCGTTCCTCAGATACTTCACTCCGTTGTTACCGAACTGCTGGGAGACAACTTTAATCTGTGTTCTCCGCACCTTGCTCTCCGATACCTTCAATCTGTGTTTTCATCATCTTGATCTTACACACCTTCAGTCTGTTTTCTCGGCACCGTGTACTGACACATGTTTTGTATGTCTTATCAGCAACCACTTCTCAGAAGCGTTCAATGTGTGTTCGCGTGTGTTCTCCGCAACATGTTATCACAAGTCCTTAAGTATGTCCTCTCAGCTCCCTCTCCTTACACACTTCCAGTCTGTTCTAAACACCGTATTGCAGGACACATTGTTCTCTGACAATGCCTGTACCTCTACGTATCCACTCAATATGACGCACGGCTTGTCAAAATCACGCTTGTTAGCGATGTATGAAATGCAACTGTATCTACTTACATAGCTGTATACATGTCTGCCTCCTTCCCCACCGACACATCGACGTATTTAACAGCCCACGCTATCACTTATCCTCCCACGCACTCTCCTACCTACATACACCAACCCATTTATTGGTCTCCATAATTACCACATGTCCTTGGGCCTCTCTGCCAGAATGCTGAATGCGTATCTTCTTTCAATTCCTACATCCGAATGCAGAGTGTGTGGTGTGTCTTCTCAAAAGCTGCTAAAGTGGAACCTGTCTTAAACGGAACCCTGGCACAATGGAAACCTGTCGTTAGCTGAAAATTTTACAGCACAGAGAATCCAAACTTGAAGTACCTGTATGAAAAGTAATCAGACAGCAGCGGGTAAATATCGTCCCCTTGGTGTTTCGTTGTAAGCAGGTTTCACTGTGCTAAATTTTTTTACGAAATTCCACACTTTCATGCAATACAAATACCGTGTCGATAAAGGACGGCAACCAGAGCATATTTAAATCAGGTGATTTCTGTTCATACTTCTGACTACGAGGGCAATTCTAAAATCAACATCCAATTAGCTGGTTAAAAAATACAAAATAGAGAACAAAATTTTATTGTACGGAATAGTTACATATATAATTATATTATTTCTCCACATAGTTGCCATCCACATTTAGGCACTTGTTGTGCCGTGACACTAGTTTTTGTAGTTACTCGTCAAAGAACGGTGCCGCCAAGTTATGCAGCAAGTTGCTGACTCCATCCATGAGCTCTTCGTTGGTGTGGAAGCGCTGGGTAGCCAACCAGACCTTCAACTTGGTGAAGATACGGTAATCGCTTGGTGCCAGGTCCGGACTGTAAGGAGGGTGGTCGAAAATCTCCCAGTTGAAGAGCTTGATTAAAGCATTTGTGCGAGCCGCGGTGTGGGCCCGCGCGTTGTCGTGCAGGAGAACGACGCCTTTAGTGAACATCCCGCACCGTTCTTTTTATCAACCTCCGAAGCTTATTCAGTGTTTCACAATAAACCTCCGACGTTATTGTGGTCCCTGATGCCATGAATTCTGTCAACAAAATTCCCTTACGGTCCCAGAATACGTACCTCACAGCTGGCGGGAGCGGCGATGATAGTGTCCATGTTTCATCGGCAATTACTCCTACACTACGCAGCGAAATTGTATGAGGGTAGGCGTTCAGCGATAACAAACGTTACTTGTTAATACTGAGAGTGCGGTTTGGCGCTATGACAATGCGTTTCTTTTTACCAACCGATCGGAGGTTGATTTTGGAATTGCCCGCGTATATTTATCTAAGACAAGTTACAATATAAGCATATCTGCAAACAGGTCTTCTTTGAAGTTTCCTGAAAAAAAATGGGTTTTTTTTCACCTTCCTCATAAGGACTGCACGTCCGGCCATTACATTTTTCCTGATTTAATGTAAACGAAAATCAATTTTCCATAAAATAATTATGCTGGAACCCTATGAGGACCCCTGGTTATAGCCTAATCCATGCACTTCAATGTTACTAAAACGGGAAAAAAGAATACGTCAGGAAGGTGAGAATATTACGCCACTTACACACTTCCCAACGAGGATGACAAATGAGAATTAACAACGACGAAAGCGCTAAGGGACAAGTAAGAGGAGCAAATTAGTAGTAAAATAGAAGCAGTGAGAGTCAGAGAAATGTCCTCTCCAACTTCCTGTGTTGGATGTATGATTCCATTATGAGGTCTCCTTATGCGAACCCTCAGGCCCGCGCTAATCTGACCATTAAATTTCAGCTCGAATCAGCTCCATGCAAACCAAGTGGCGGAAATATGTGAAAAGAGGGTAAGTGACTTCTGCTAGGTTACAGGTTGTTTCAAAACAGTTAAATAACAATTTCATCACAAAGAATTAATGTTCCTGTAATGATGATTTCGACAGCATCGGTGAAATTTGCACTGAAAATGGGAATATTTTCAAAACTTCACAAGAACTAGTACTGTAGCTCAAAAACATTTAATGTCCGTAGGTATGTAAAGACATAGTACTTTCGTGTGTGTATAGAGGGTGTAACTAGAAACCTTTGAGAAAATCAAGAATGCATTCTTCACATCAAAACAAACAAAAAAGTCTAAATAAAAATATATATCGGAGTATGAGTTGTTGTTGTTGTTGTTGTTGAGTGTAACTAAAATATTGCATTCAACAATGAATACCTTAAATATGTAATAGATTAATTATTAGTATCAGTTAAATTAGTCCTTTTTACATACGCACAAAAGATTAAGGAAAGGCCAATTTATACAGTTTATAGCCATACAATACTGGTTTGAATTCAGACTAACACGAATACAATTGTAATTTGTAATCTCCTAAGTATACTATTTTAGTACACACAGCAGACGAAATTCAACTCAAAACGTTACCTTCTTTTTTCATCAGACGTAAGAAAACAAGCCATGGGTATTAGGCTAGCAATTCGGTATGAAGTCAATAACACAACTATTGTTAATTACACGTTACATTCTAGGTCAAAAGACTACATGTTTCGGCCGGTAGTAGCCATCACCAGGTCTTTGTCATTCGACGCACCTAAGATTATTTATATAATTGTGTGGCGGCTTCTTTGATGAGGAGATCTCTACATCAAGGCCTTTGTTTGAGTACAATATGTCTATACTAAGTGTGTGTTTTTGTGTTTTATGATTTTTTGCCCCTGGTTTTGTTTTGTTTCGTTGTATTTATTTCTTGATTTTTCTTGGTCCTTGTTTTTTGGTTCCTTGTTTCTTCGATTTGTTGATATTATCAAAGAATACATTTATGTATTATAAAGCACTTCACCCACACACTTAATATAGACATACTGTACTCAAACAAAGGCCTTGATGTAGAGATCTCCTCATCAAAGAAACCACCACACAATTAGGTGCGTCGAATGACAAAAGACCTGATGATGGACACTACCGGTCGAAACATGTAGTCTTTTGACCTAGAATATAACATTCAATTAACAATAATTGTGTTATTGACTTCATACCTAATTGCTAGTTTATACTACACAACGGGGATGGCACAAGTCAGAGTCACAGGTACTAGGGTGAGCGATGGGAAGTTTTCGGGTTCGGTCTATAAGATTTATCGTTATATAATGCATTGATATGATAGACATTGACTAGTCAGGGCTAAGTATATGCCATGGGGACAAATTATTTTCTTCAAATAAAATCGAAGATTTCGCAGACGATGAGTGACGCCTTTATTGATTTTCGGTTTTCAAGTAGCATCTTCTTATCTGAATTATTAACTCTTCAAAAAAATAGGAATTGTAAATAGCATATTTATCCTGGTATAAATTACGATGACTGGGAAAATCCTAGAGGAAATTAAAGTTAATTGTTCATCCTGACAATACAAATAAAACAGGCCTATATAAACTACTGTTTTCCCTTACTCACAAGAAAGCATCAGACCTTCACAGCTTTCGTAATGGTTTACTGGTCATAAACAAGGGAGAGTCGGCTTTCCTCAGCGCAAACTACTTCCAAGGTCGACTGCAAACTCCACAGTTAGTAACAGTACCTACGGTATAAACTGTGTTACAACAGAAAATTTCTTACGAGCCATTTTTATGATAGGGCATAACTAGACACTTCTGACAACTTCAACTGGCACGTCAAAATATTTAAATCAGAAGTAATCCTCAGTGACACACAAATTCAGGATCCTAAGGGGATCTCAAACACCTAGTATTAATTTCTTTGATACTCACGTAAAAAAAAATCACCCCGGTACCGAAATGCACTATCGTGGTTGAGAAATGTGAGCTGCAATACAAGATGGATATCGCACAAGCCTTGTAGAGTTTCCGTAAAACAAAAGAGTGAAAATCTGTTGCCTGCTGTACTGCACACATCGTTCTTCATACGCGGTAACTAGTGTAGTCTGAATACAAAATGACTGTAAGAACTATTGCTTTATATGTAAATATATACTGTGTACATTATATATATTAAGCTTCAACAAGACAGGTAATGTACGTATAATGTAAAACGGAGGCGCTTTTGTGCAAAAGTTCTTCCCGTGGAAAAACAAATTTTAATTATCGTGATTGTGTTTTTATAGCTTTTGCATCCAACATTTAATGCGCATGCGCGATGTTGTTATCCATGGCCAAACCGGCTGTACAATACTTTTCCATATTACCTCATAAACAGCACGAAATTCGAAAAAGTTACTGAACATAAAACGTGTATTTTGATTTTCTCTACATCATTTGTCTGAAGCATTTCTCGTTCTAAGAAGAACTGAGCGAGATACGATCCAAAATCGATATTGGTCTTCACATAACGCAACCGATATTCTTGTCAGATTTTAATGGCGCTTGAATTTGCTCGACAAATTTTCGAAAAATATACCTTGTCAAATTTCATGAAATTCATCCAGTGGGGGCCGAGTTGTTCAATGTGGAAGGACGGACGGACAGACGAACAAACGTGAGGAGGCTAATAGTCAATCTTCCGAATTTTGCGAATGCACCTAATAATCATTCATGCGTTTATCGTACATACGAGTTTGTTTGTACACCAGGCCTGTTTTAACCTGAATATATGTAACTCTCGTGCCCGTCTGGTATTCTGACAGATTTATTTAAATATATCTGAACAGAAAACTCGTAAAATCAAACCAGCCATTCTGTAATATAATTCTTCTGAAACATTTACCATTCCCTGCAAGAATACGACATTTAATGGCAGTCGGGTTTAATGGTGCCTTGGTGTATTTTCGCGCTCATCCTGACACCCAGCTCTCACTGCAATGTTTGAAGGCTTGATCGCTTGTGTGTACATAACAGAGACTCTGTGACAACTGAACCATGCATAGTACAAACTAACAACACCGAACTACAAGCTGGCATAGCGCTTGTAAAAAAATAGATCAAATTCTAAAACACTTCACTTAAGTTCAGTGCACTATACAAACTGTAGACGGGCGTTGGTTTTCTTTTGTTATGTCATAGATATTCTCTTCAGTGTTAAATCTGCCTTAACAACTTACTTATTTTACTATTTTTACGCTACAGAAATTCTTTTATATATCATTCTAGCTGCAGATAACAAGGTTGATGATGTATGTGAGTTTATTCTAAGAAATGTAATATGTAAGATCGTTTATACATAAGCTTCGCTTGATTCTTGGCCCGCGACTCCTGTTTCTGAGGCTCAAAAAACAGATCTTCCTGCTTACAGTCAATTTACCTTCCAACATATGCACACTGTGATACCCCATTTATGACAAACACAGTGTGTTAACTCTTACTTATTTCGGCAGCGATGTGCCATCCTCAGGGAACCATTATAACAAGGTACACAAATCAACATGCCAATTTGTGTTATGCTTCTACTTATAGAAATAACTAAAATTTTAAATGCTGAAACACATAAAATCAATTACCATAAATTACAGAATTATGATATTAAATATTAAAGTATGTTAAACTAAGCAGCCACAAATTTATTGAAATAAACCGTCTTTACACAACATACAAATAACATAAATCTTATGTATATTGGACCGTGCATCATTCTGATAGTTGAAGAATAAGAGACCAACTTGATGTCACTAGTTATTATGTTTTACTTCACTTCTTCTATGCTCAACATGTTTCGGACATTAATACATCCATCATCACGATCCTGAGAATTTTCTATGGAACACATAATCTATAAGCGGAAAATACCAGAACAGACAACACCAACAGAAACAAGCGTACCAACTGCAACAAAGCGACTAAACACATCACACCAAGCATTCACCTCTATATACTATAATTTACACTAATGTTAAAAACCTCCATCTTTACAGAACACACGACCAATGTGGTGATTCAATAGAAAAGTCGCAGGCTCCTAATGATGGATGTATTAATGTCCGATACATGTTGAGCATAGAAGAAGTGAAATAAAACATAACAACTAGTGACATCAAGTTGGTCTCTTATTCTTCAACTAATACAAATATCAGTTGCAAATCTACAACTGGTTAATTAAGCGACATGTTTCGGCCTTGTTCGGCCATCGTCAGGCTTACAAAGAGATGGTGTTAATTAAGGTACATTAGTTCGCTATACCAATGGGATCCCAAGTTTAAAGCCAGTCAGGCACGCTCCATCTACCACTACAAGAAGTCGAAAATTAAGGTACTAAATTGTAACTCCGATATTTTCTTTAACAAACAATGTCTTACCAAAAAGATCGTTCCAAATTACGCTAATATCAAGGTCCCCGTCACGTCACCAGCCGCACATAAGACCCAAAGTAAAGCTCAGATCACCCGAATCAAAGAAAAATGTAAACCATCGGATCCCACTGATATAGCGAACTAATGTACCTTAATTAACACCATTTATTTGTAAGCCTGATGATGGCCGAACAAGGCCGAAACATGTCGCTCAATTAACCAGTTGTAGATTTGCAGCTGTTATTCGTATGTTGTGTAAAGACGGTTCATTTCAATAAATTTGTTACATATAGACAAAGGGGTGGAAAAAAAAAATTAAGCGGCCACAGTTACGTATTTTAATATTCTTATCACAATAATGAAGTTCATGGTCACCAAGTTGTGTATTTTAGCATTTTAAGATTATAGATATTCCAATAAGGAGGAGCAGAACATAGATTTGCATTTTGGGTTATAGCCTACACCTTACTTATAATGGCCCTTGAGGATGGCATCTAGGTGCCGAAACATGTAGGAGCTAATATACTGTGTATGTCGTAAATGACGTATCACAGAAAGCATATGTTGGATGGTATATTGATTTTAGGAACATGCACGGTACAAATAACGTAAACTTTTCTGCTTACAGTCTATCATCTCTCTTCTCTTTTTTCCTAGAAAAGCAAAATACATAAAATATGAACAGTTCATATTACAAAGAATGCAAATAAACTAGATAAGCCGATCCCAGTGGCCGCGCGGTCTAAGGCTTGATGCGACCTCTCGCTTGCCGGTAATGTGGGTTCAAATCCCCCCGGGGGCATGGATATTTATCTCCTGTGACTGTTGTGTGTTGTCAGGTAGAGGTCTCTGATTCGGGCTGATCGCTTTTCCGGAGGAATCCTACAGAGTGTTGTTTATCTAAATGCGTATGATGGTCAAGCCTCGATAATGAGGAGGCCCTGACCCAATAAGGGCTTTTGTGCCATGGAAAAAAATATATATATATACTAGATGATAAAACATGAATTGAAGTTGCGAGATTCGCCGTACCGAGGCACCGTCATTCGACACTTAAACTTGTACGTCTTTAGTCTGCGCGACTAGACACCCTTCCCCAGGCTCTCAGCTTCACCAAACCGTGAAATTCAGACGCTCGGAGGGAGCGTAATAACGTGAATGTTGAGGGACGGCCCTTAATGGCTGATTACTGGGGGAAGCACCTGAGAGCCCTTGAAAAGGTACGCGGATAATGAGGCAGCATGAGAGAGCACAGTGATTGTGCTGAATGCGTCTAGTGTTGCATGCGACTGCGGACTGCGACTGAAGAAAAGAATCTCTTCGATTGTCGCAACTAATTATGCCCTGTGAGCAGCACAGTCGCAAGCTTAAATCATTTCTGTGTAGAGAAGGGTAACGTGCACAAATGAAGGCGGGAGAACGCGATAAGTAGGGTTTTTTGAGAATTTCATTGGGTATTAGAGGACTAATTATACATGCAGAAACTTGGCCAGAAGCCTATTTAAGAGGAAATGTCAGGTCGAGTTAAATTCTGGTTCTTGTTCGAGATGACCAGACCCTATTTTACATCCGGAGGCTATTTTTCCCTGACGGACGTTTTTATAGACGGTGTCATTTTTTCTCTGACAGCTCTAATTGAGCACCTAAGTTTATCTTTCCGTATGATGCTACAGAAGTTACAGAAAAAATGCACAGCCAAACCTACAGAAGGCGAATCTACATAAAATAGAAGAAAAACAATTTTATCAACAAAGACGTAAAGCATAGATTCCGACTTCAGTTTCCTGAACGTTAAAGAACATTTTCGAAGCGCCCGCCTTGAACTTCAGTGCAGTCACTGCAAAAGAGATCTTTCTGGTAGCCCACTTACTTCCACTAAGTCTGATTGGGGCTGTGAACTATGTAATTTATAAAGTGTGACGAAATATTTAAGGTGGTCAAAGCAGAAAAGATGACATGCAGAATGCCGGAGACAGTCCCTTTCCACGCCATGAAAGCCATGGGGGAATAGAGGTCCAGCTCCACTCATTCTTAATCTCTGCACTACACTTAGGTGACCTGTTAACTTCACGCCCTGTCCGCTTTATCCCCGGGAATTACCTCGGTACCCATTGAATAGGAGCCGATCTGGACGTTCTGAAGGAGAGGTAAGTCCCTTGCCATTACCGGGAATCGAAACCCGCACCGTTCAAATGTAGCCACTCACTACTCCGTTACTTTCTAAGAAGCTAGCCAGAGGGCACTAGACAGTAGGCAGACCTGCTGTCAGGTGGCTAAGTTTAGTGGAAGACCTGAAGGAAATGCTTGTTACAAACTGAAGGTGGAAGTCGCAGGATGGAGAGCAGTGGAGGGCAACGGTAGAACAGAATGGACTATAGCGCCAGAAGAAGATTACGAACGATGCCCACGTACCAGACTACACGGCGTCACAAGCGATACTACCTAGATATGAGTCTTCGCTGCCGTCAGAAATTAAATCTTATAACATACAAAATTTACACAAAAGAATCTAGACCTTGTAATGTTTTCCTTCAGGTTTTCAGCATAGTCATACTTGCCTTATCGATTTGCCTTCTGTTCTTTTTCCCATTCCAGACTTTTCCCTACTTCAAATCGTCTTCTCTTACGCTTTTTTTATTGTTGGTTAGGATTTCAGTAACAGTAATTTAATCTGTATCTGCACTTGTCGTGGGCAAGACTGGACCTTGATCGGCGGAGTTCGGGCACTGACTGTAACTATAAATTCTCCTTTGTGTGTTTCAATTTTACCACCCTCCAAAACAAATCATCGTTCATTACTCTTTACCACGGACAAACCACTGACTCTCATAATATTTTTTTATCCTATATATGTGTTTACACTGTCATTATCACTTTACATTGTTAGCTAACAACTGCGGAAACTTGCATGGAGCCACGATGTAAGGGATTTTCCAACCTATATGGGTCGGGTATCTCAGTCGGTATAGCGCCTGACTACGGGCTGGACGGTCCGGGATCGAATCCCGGTGGGGACGAGACTTTCCGCCCGTCCAGACCGGCCCTGGGGCCCACTCAGTCTCCTGTTCAAAGGGTACCGGGTCTTTCCCGGGGGTAGAGGCGGCCGGGGCGTGGGGTTGACCCTCCACCTCCATCTAGAGTGCTGAGGACCTAGAAAGATTAGAACTATACCTCTATTCACCCTAAGGGTCTTCGTAGCCTATAAAAAGGGGTGAAAACCTATTACATATATATATACTGTGTACTTAGCACGGAATGTTGAGCTGTATTTATATATTTTTTCTTATTAATAAAAATTACGTCATTTTTATGACCGGGCTTCTCAGTACTACTTATCTTACTGTGTTATTTCCCTACCGTCTTTGATATGAAGATAATAACGCACGTTGAAGTGTTAGGTAACAATGTCAGGTACATATTAATACCCTAAAGTTTGTAATAATGATCCATTCATTCTGTGATAGCTTGCAAATTGTCAACATTTACTGCACAAGTAACTACATTACGTGGCACGCGGACGCCCACGATAGCGCAGTTGGTGTAGCGACTCGCTACAGGCTGGAATGCCCGGGGACAAAACCGGATGGAGACGATATCTTGCGTACCGGCCCCTAGTCTCGCCCAGCCTCCTGCACAAAGGTTACCGGGCTTTTGGGACACAAAACAGCCGGAGCTTCGTGCTGAACACCCATTTCCTGTTAGTACCAGGTTGCAAATCTGTTGGAGCTACACCTCTGTCCTTGTTTCTGTGCCTAAATACGCATGTCACAGGGTGACCTTCAACTTACCCGGTACATTGGGGATTTGCTAAATCAGGTACACGTATTACGCCCTACTGATGACTCATGGGGATCTAAATCTGTAGCCTGACTTAAAATAAATTGTACTAAGTACAGATATACATATACTTCCTTCGTGTGGTAAGTCTTAATCCGCTCAAAATAGCTGAAGAATAAAAAACCAACTAGATGCCACTCGCTATATTTTATTTTACTTTTTATAGACTCGACAAGTTTTGGGCATAGTAATGTCCGAAACATGTCGAGTCTGTACTAAGTAAAATAAAATATAGCAAGTGGCATCTAGTTGGCTCTTTACTCTTCAGCTATCACAATGATGCACAGTCCAATAAACATCAGATACGCTCAAAGTAATTTCAAAATTTAGTTTTTTTGTTCTCTCAAGAAAATAGCTTACTTTTTTTGGAAACGTCCTCCACAATTGTCGAAACTGTGCAAGGTCCCGGACGGCTTGAATCGTCAGCAATAAATATGGGAGAAAGTAAAAATTTGCAGCAGCAGAAATAAAATATTTACATTCATCGATATACAAAACTGAATATACGATGATAGCCCTGTAGGCTTATAATTCAAAATATTTTATCAACATTTGTAGTGTCACTACATAACCTAGTAATAAATTACTTTCGGGAACAAATATTGAACATAAAATAGTGTTTCGATTTTCTTTACAATTTTTTTTTTCTGAAAAATTTCTCATTCTGAGAACAATTCAGCGAGTTATTATTACAAATCGTCATCATGTAAAATACCGTTACTTTAGTCATATTCTAATGAACATAAATTTCGTCGATATATTTTCCAACACCCCCCCCCCCCCCACAAAAAATATTTTTAAAAAAACCCCAACGAGGCAAACAAACGGGCGAGAGCGGG
>Ga0131853_10012328_pt1 | contig 15654 bp, 9 predicted proteins | sample TergutLab28metaG_FD_92764 | JGI IMG/M metagenome (GOLD analysis project Ga0131853, IMG submission 92764) | Labiotermes labralis P1 segment gut microbial communities from Petit-Saut dam, French Guiana - Lab288 P1 (version 2) (version 2) | ecosystem: Host-associated > Arthropoda: Insects >...
CGCGCTCTGGCAGCGCCATGGCGACTACCTCTGCGGGTACGAGCGTCACCAGCATGCAGACGATCAGCAGCAGCGCGAACGCTCTCTTCACAGGGGCATAGTTCGTGAATCTTGTAAACATGGTGTGTCCTCCTAAAAATGTACATGTGGGATCCCTTTCGGTTTCCCAAATAAACTTTAGTAACTTTGGTTGACTTTTTCACGCTTATAGTTCTAAATAACTTTTACTATATTTGGTTGATTTTATGATTCACCAATCCAACGAGCCACTATATATATGAAACTCCGGTTGTTTTCCCGGAAGATTATGTAACCCGCGTCCTCACGCCTCATTCTAGAGAGTTTGGACTCGGGTTTCGTCTTCCGCGATGTTGCTTTCGGAAATTCACACTATTTGGACACTTTCTTTGCTCTTTATTGCTCTTTCCTTTTTCGACTACCCGAATCGTATGTTTATGCGTTTACGTTATGTTAACAATTCGGTGAAACTGATATTACAATATATTACACCTTATGTCAAGCTTTTTTCGAAAATATTTCCGTATTTTTGTTTATTGTTTGTATTTCTTGTTGAATTGCCCCGCCTTCCGCGGTCTGGCGAGGGCATTCTCTACTATGTATATTTCTTTGCGCAAGGAAAAATGCCTCAAAAAAAGAGAGAGGGAGAATCATCTTATCATACGAGAATCTAAACGTAAATTGTCTAAGTATACAATAATTTGTATAGTTTTTTGTGTTAAATATTTGCTCTCGCTCGAAATTTCGGCGAAAACGCAAAAACAGGGCCGCTGGGTTGCCCCGGAAGCCCTGCATATTTGCGATAACGCGTTCCGATATCGTTCCTTTTTGGTTCCTTTTGGGCCGCTTATGGTTCCTCTATGGGTCCCTTATGGGCCGTTTATAGCGCCTTTATGAGGCGGTTTCGACCTCGTTTCCGTTCTCTTCTTCGCCTTCATTGATCTCGCCCGGAAGTGGACGCGCGAAATTCCCCGGCCCGAGTTCTTCGAGCATGGCGTTGTGATCCGCGGCATTAAAATTGCGATCATAGACAGGCAGGGCGAGGAAGAAGAAGGGGTCATAGATCCAGAACTGGCTCACTTGCGGGAAGGTGTGGACGTGGACATTGGCCAAGGACCCGTCCGCCGCCCGGACCACTTGGCGGATGTGGATGTCCTGCACGGGGTTGTTCCAATTGTCCAGCGTGATTATGCCTTTTGGGGTAAGCGCGTCGCCACGGAGTATCTCCAGGACACGGTCATACCGACCGGCGAAGCCGCCTGCGAGGCCGATTGCGGCGTCTAGCAGGCTCAGGGCGGTGTATGTCTCCATCGCGTAGGAGGAGGGGACTCTGCCGAAGCGTTCGGCGAAACGGTCGGTGAACTGGCTGGCCCATACGTGGTCGCTGGTTGCGAGCCAGGGGGACGCGGAATAGATGCCGAGCGCGGTGTCGTTTAGGCGCGGCAGGATGGTTTCGTCCACGGTGCGCGCGCTAGCGAAGATCGTGATATCAGGGTGCATCTCGGCGATGGCTTCGAGCATCCGCATCGCTTCGGTGCCGGTGGCGTAATGGATGAAGATCGCGTCGATATCGGCCGGGATTTGCCCGAGGACGGGGCGGAAATCGGAGGTGCCCGCGGGGGTCCAGAGTTGGATTATGACTTCGCCGCCGGCCTCTTCAAAGGTGCGGCGGAAGCCCGCGACAGTCTCCCAGCTTGCGGACTCGTCTACCGCGACGGTCGCGATGCGGTTGTAGCCGCGGGCGAAGGCCCATTGACCGAAGGGATGGGCCGCTTGGGCGCTGGATTCGCCTGTGCGGACGAGCAGGTCGTTTCTCCTTCTCTGCGTGAGGTCTTCCGCTGTCACGCTGGAGATAAGATAGGGGATGCCTTCCCCTATGGCGTATTCCGCGAGGGCAAAGCCGACGCTGTTCTGGTGCGCGCCGAAGAGGAGGTGGACTTCGTCTGTTTCGACGAAGCTCCGGGCGCTGGCCAGGGCAGTCTCGACGGCGCCTCTGTCGTCTTCGACGAGGAATTCGACGGTGTAGGGGCCCATTTGGTAGTCACGGGATTCGAAGAATAGGGTGGCGGCGTCTTGCTGGTCGCGGCCGATCGGCGAATCGTAGCCGGATAGGGTGAACAGCGCGCCGATGCGCAGGACGGGGTCTTCTTCGATGGGGGCGGGGGTCGGGCTTAGTTCGGGGGTGGGGGTTGGGTCTGGGTCCCCGTTGCCGCCGCAGGCGGCGAGGCCGAGGACTAGTGTGATGGCTAGGAGCAACGCCAGTAGTCGTTTCATGGGGTATCATCCTTTCGTCACTTTGCGACAGAGCGCCGCGCTTTTTGTTGACAGTATAGCATCTATTGCTACGTTTTGTAAACCTGGAATCTGCTCAAAGGCCGCACGCAACCGCGTGCGGCCTTTGTTTGATTTACATTTGACTAGTTGGCGATCCACTGGGCGTGCAGGCCACGCGCAGGGGCGGCGGTCAGATGGTCGCCCGATTGGATTTGGGTGCCGCCTGTGTGCCAGGTCCACCAGCCGTTGAAGGTGAAGCCGTCTCTGGTCGGGTTCGTGATTTGCAGGAAGGCGTCGCCATAGGTGCCGGTTGCCAGGACGCTCTGCCGGACCGGTGCGCCGAGGCTGCCGCCTTGGAACGCGCCCTGTCCCGCGTGGAACACGACAACTTGCGAGCTGCGTGCGCCGATGACCGGGTAGAGGGTCATTGGTCCCATGACGTTGTTATTGAAGTTCCAGCGGATACCGCCCGCATTTTCCCAGCCGATGATTGCGAGCCCATCGGGAGGTGTTACGGAGGGTGCGGTCATGGGTTGATTGCGCAATGCCGGGATTACGGCCGCAACTGTGCCGTCGTAGTTCATGAAGGTGACGAGATAGTGCGTTTGTACCCAGTGGGCGGTGAAGGTGCGGCTTGCTTCATTCGCTCTGACCGGCTCTGTGTTCGCAATGAGTTCGCCGTTATACATCCAGCCGGCGAAGGTCCAGCCGTCTGTTCTGGTCGGAACGGCGAGGTCCGGGCCGCGCAGGGCGCCTACTTCGTTGAATGCCGCATTGTAGCTGCCGCCGTGTGTGACCTGACGTGTCTCACTTGCCGCGCCATTGGGGAAGAGGCCCGGTCCCGCATTAAAGAGAACTGTTTTTACATTCCCGCCGTCTGGGACGAAGGTTGCGGTAAAGGTGTGCATGTTGGCTTGGTCGCTGATCGGCTGGTCTGCGGACGGCAATACATTAGTGCCGCTCATCCAGTCAAGGAATACAAAGTATTGCGGTGCGTTGACTGTCGGTGCGGGATGGACTACGCCCCAGTTTTGGCCGCGGATAACGGGGGTCGGCGCGGGGGCTGCCCCTGGCCAGCTGCCATTGCCCGGGAGGAAGGTGATCGTGCGCTGCCAACGGGCGTGCCATTCGAGATTCGCGTTGCCCGGGATGACGACGTTGGTTTCTGGGATCTGCGTTCCGGTCAGTCCGGGGGTGCTCCACCAGCCGGCGAAGGTCCAGCCGGTCGGTTCGGTCGGCGCACCTGGGAGGGTGATATCGGCCCAGGTGGCGCCGGCCGGCACTTCTACTACGACGGGGGTCGCGGTTGTGCCGTTATTGGGCGCAAAGCTGAGGCCGCGGCCGAAATGAGCAAAGAGGGTTGCCGGGGGTGCGTCTAGGATGACGCCCTCAATCGGCATTCTGGTGCCGCCGGATGCTTGGTCATACCAGCCGATGACAGACAGGCCAGCGCTGGGCGGGATTACGGACGGGAGTACGAGTTCGTTCCAGTTTTGGCCGCGGATGATGGTCACATTGCCGCCGCCGGAGCCGCCGTTGGTGATTGCGTCAAACATGACGGTGCGGGTCCAACGGGCGTAGAAAGTGGCGATGTTGTTTTGGGTGATGACGTCGGTGGTCGGCAGTTCCATGCCGGTTTCGGTGAACCAGCCGGCGAAGGTCCAGCCTGTGGGTGCGGTTGGGTCATTTACGTTTACATCGGCCCAGTTTTGGCCGCGGGTTACGGGGACATTTGCCGCGCCGTTGAGTGTGCCGCCGTTTGCGTTGAAGGTGAGGTTGCCGGTGAAGCGGGCGTGCCAGGTGCCATAGCCTGTGAGCAGGACAAAGCCCGTTGGGATCGGGATACCGCCTGTTGAGGCGCTGAACCAACCAGCGTGTGTCCACATGCTATCTGGGATTGTGACGGTCGGTCTGGGAACCGCGGACCACTGAGTCGGGGGATTGAGCAGTACGCGCTCCGTTGTTGTTGCCGGGGCACCGCCGTTGCCAAGGAATGTGATTACGCGGTGTGTCTGAGTAACATTGGAGATCAGCGTGATATCGTGGGTGATCGGGGTTGCAAAGTTCCACGCTTGACCGAGAAGGGTCACCCAGGGTTGCGCATTCCACTCAAAGTTTTCCCCGATGTTTAGGATCGGTTGTGTTACGGTGTTCCCGTCACGGATATCTACTTCTAAGATAACCGCGTCGTTGTGCATGAAGGTGACCGTATGGTATACATATTGCCCGGGCAGCGGAGCCCAACGGGCGAATAGGTTCACGACTACTTGGGTTGTGTCTACCGGGGTTGTGCTTGTGACCTCACTACCACCTGACACTTGAGTCCACCAGCCCTCAAAGCTCATGTTGGGATTTTGCGGGATGGCGAGCGGCGGGTTGAGAATAGAGCGGTCCGGCGCGATTACTTGGCCGTACGTTCCACTGCGGCTGATTTCGCGGAGGGCAAAGCCGGGCGACACGGCATCGTCAAAGAAGCCGCCGTTTGTGTCGAAGGTTACGGTTTGGAATGCGCCGTCGTCGCGGACGAAGCGGGCGTACCAGTCTGCGCTGGTCAGCCAGGCGACTTGGGATCTTTGCAATCCGCCGCCTCCGCCGCCGAATTCATCATCGTCGCCGGGAACGTAAATGTCGTCTGTGCGGAGCATGTTGCCGCCAGCTGTACCAGCTACATCAAACCAACCGATGAAGACATAGCCTGCCGGGGCTGTTACAGTTGGCAGATTGTAGTCATACCAGAAGTTATTGTGTCTGACGGTGACTGGATTGTTTCCGCCTACCAGTGCAGCGCCGGGGAAGGCTGTCGCGTTGTCGTGGAAAGTTACGGTCAGCGAAGCGTCGGCACGGAAGTTTCTCAGGGTTACGGTGTCTTCAATCAGACCCGAGCCTGGTTTTGGCAGATTGCCGCCGCCCGGGGCTGTGCAGAGCCAGTCATGTAAAGTCCAGATATTTGGCATGACATCCAGAAGGGATTGGGGTACATCTACAATATCCCAATGATCGCCACGGACAACATCTACTCTGTGGGCGCTATTGCCAAGGATGAAGTTGATGACGGCTTCCCATTGCACCCACCACTCGATGGGGCTGTTTGGCTCCAGAGGCAGCCAGATGAATTCGCTTCCTACGTCTCCATGATCCCATTCGCTCACGATCAGTTGTGTGCTTGGATCAAAGGTTGGTGTGCTGTACCAAACGGCATTCCAGCCGGCTGGGGACGTGATTTGGCCGTCGACAACGATCAGGATCTCAGCCCAGAGGTCGCCTACTTCGGCGTCGTGGGTGATCGTGGTGCCGTCGTGGAGGTGGAAGGTCAGGGTGCGGTAGGGGCTGGGGGGGATGAAGCGGGCGTACCAGTTGTTAGTTGTGAGTACGGGAACAGTGGCCAGATCGTTCGGGAGGCGGTTGCCGCCGGTTGAGTCTGGGGTATCGAACCAGCCGTAGAAGACGTATGTAGGCGTAGCGGCTGGCGGGTTTGCTGTTGTTGTGATGGTCGGCCATGCGGCGCCGATTGAGACGGCTGCGCTAGATGGGCCAACTAAGCTTCCGCCGTTAGCGAGGAAGTTAATGTTCGCGTTTGCGCGGGCGTACCAGGTTCTTGCGCCGTTGATTGGAGTGGCAATTGTCGGGATTGCCGCACCACCGTCTACGCAGAACCAGCCTTGGAAGTTCCAGAATGTCGGTAGATTTGCATCCGGGTGCGGTTGCAGTGCGGTCCAGACGTCGCCGCCGCGAACGCGTTCGACATGGACGACGTTATCACCAACCATGAAGGTGTGGTCTGCATCAAAGTTCAGCCACCACTCGCTGGGGCAGTAAACGGTTAGGACGGTGTAGCCTTCGTCGTAGGTCATTAGTTCTGTGCCGAAGACGCGAGCAGAGGTCGGGTACCAGAAGGGCGACCATCCGTTTGTCATCCATCCGGCGAGCGTGGGTATCTGCGCTTCTACCTGTGCAACGATAGCGTCCCATGTGTCGCCGTGGTCAGCGATTACGGTGATTGTCTCACCGGGGTAGATGTATTCGAGGTTGAAGGTCAAAGTGCGCGGGGCGTTGGGGTCGAGGAAGCGGGCGTACCAATTGAGGCTTTCCACTGGGGAGAGTGGGCGTGTCGTGTCAAGTTGGGTTCCGCCGACGGCGGCCGGGGTATCAAACCAGCCGACAAAGACATAGTCCGTGGTAGGAGGGATCGCTCCTGGAGCGAAAGGCGACAACGCTCCAAGTGGGAGAAGTTTACTCGGTGCCCCAGCGATCGTTCCGCCGTTCACGCCGGGGAAGAAGTGCAAGGCCGCGCTTGCAGCGGCGTAGAATGTCATTGGGCCAGGAATAATATCAGCAAGCGCCGCGCCCGCGGGAAAGCTATCTCCGCCAGCAGTCTGCCAGCCCGAAGAGGTCCAAATGGCCGGCAATGACGCGGGAGCAAGACCACCCGGGAAAACATCGCCAAACGTCTGCCCAGCGGTGAAGGGTCTGCGTTCAAACACCTCAGCGCCAATTATAAGCGTAATGTAATTGCCCTCATCCAGCGGGAGCGGTGTGATTCCTGATGCCGCTCGTATATTGTTGGCACCTCGCATTGCGGCGGCGTTGACGAAACGGCTTGTAGAATCCGTTCCCTCCAGGCCGCTCGGCGCTGCGGCTTCGTTCGCAAAGGCGCCTGCGGGCACGAGAGTTACTAGCATGACCAGGACGAGCATCAGACTAAGGGCTCTCTTCCAACCGGATTTTTTCTGCAACATAGTACAGTCCTCCTAACAAACATGTGCGGGTAAAGATGCGTTTTGCTCTTTCCCGTTTACTTTACTGGCATATGAAGTGTTTTGGGCGCATTGACCCTATGGTTTTGAACCTAGTCAGGCCATAATACATTATTCTACGAATTGTGTCAACCTTTTTTCGAAAAGATTTTCAAAAGAATATTATATTCGTCGAATTTCTTCTTTTGGGCGTTTTTCGGGCGGATTATCCTTTATCTCTATTCCGCGCGAAGATCGAATATTCCGCTGACAGGGACGTTAAGCACCTGGATCAAAAATCCAGGTGCTTATTTTTGCTTTTATCCTCACAGGTTGCGTTTAAATAAAGAGTGAGGAAATATAATTTTAACATGCTGATGTATAAATGTATATTGTAATTTTCTACAAGAATGTTTACATGGAATTGTGCTGTTCGTGAGGTTTGGCGGGCGTTTAGTACGCCAGGCCCCAGATTACCATGGTGTCCGCCGGTTTGCCGCAGACGAGGCAAGTCTCCCCTACTCGCTCTTGGGCGAAGGGGATGTTGCGGGAGGTGATGGCGTATTCGGTTTTGAGGGCTTCTTCGCAGGCTCTCGCGCCGCACCACATGGCTTTGACGAAGCCGCCTTGCTCTTCCGCGACGATGCGGCCCGCTTCGGCCATGGTCTGGACGGGGGTGATGTGGGCTTCTAGGTGGGCTTTTGCGCGGTCGAACAAGCCTTGTTGGATGGCGGTTAGCATGGTTTCGACTTGCTGCTCGAGGTCATCCTGGGAGATTGTGATTTTTTCGCCGACGCGGGGGGCTAGGATGCATTGGTTGGCTTCGATGTCTCTCGGGCCCATTTCCAGGCGGAGGGGGACACCTTTCATCTCGTATTCCGCGAACTTCCAGCCGGGGCTTTGGTCGGAGCTGTCCAGTTTGGCGCGGATTCCGGCGGTTTTTAGGCGGGTCAGGAGTTGTTCGGCGCGGTCCAGGACGCCTTCTTTGTGGGCGGCGATGGGGATGATGACGACTTGGGTGGGGGCGATTTTTGGGGGGAGGACTAGGCCGGAGTTGTCGCCGTGGGTCATGATGAGGCCGCCGATTAGGCGGATGGAACTGCCCCAGCTGGTCTGATGGCAGTGGCGGATCTGGTTGTCTTTGTCGGTGTAGGTGATGTCGAAGGCTTTGGCGAAGCCGTCGCCAAAATAGTGGCTGGTGCCGGCTTGGAGGCCTTTTTTGTCGTGCATCATGCACTCAATAGAGTAGGTGTCTTGGGCGCCGGCGAATTTTTCTTTTTCGGTCTTCTGGCCGCGGATGACGGGCATGGCGAGCCAGTTTTCGGCGATGTCGGCGTAGACTTCGAGCATGCGGAGGGTTTCTTCTCTGGCTTCGGCTTCGGTGGCGTGGACGGTGTGGCCTTCTTGCCAGAGGAATTCGCGGTGGCGGAGGAAGGGGCGGGTGGTCTTCTCCCAGCGGAGGACGCTGCACCATTGGTTATAGAGTTTGGGCAAGTCTCTCCACGAGCGGACGATGCGGCTGTAATGGTCGCAAAAGAGAGTCTCGGAGGTGGGACGGATGCAGAGTTTTTCGGTGAGTTCTTCACTGCCGCCGTGGGTGACCCAGGCGACTTCGGGGGCGAAGCCGTCTACGTGGTCTTTTTCTTTTTGGAGGAGGCCTTCGGGAATTAAAATCGGCATGGAGACGTTTTCGTGGCCGGTGGCTTTGAAAATATCGTCCATGGCGCGTTGGATGTTTTCCCAGAGGGCGTAGCCGTAGGGGCGCATGATGTAGAAGCCTTTGACGCCGGAATAGTCGATCAGCTCCGCTTTTTTCACCACGTCGGTGTACCATTGGGCGAAGTCTACTTCCATGTCGGTGATTTGTTCGACTTGTTTGTCTTTTGCCATAAATAATTGCCTCCTATTGTTGGGCGTGGGGGTATCGCGCCTTGCGGGGGTGAGCGGGAAGGGCAATCCTCAGTCAGCCGCGCTGACATAACTGACGCCTGGGGAGCGAAGCGATTGGCTCGGCGGAAGGAATGCCTGTGGCAACTCCTTTGGAAAAGGAGCCTTTGGGGGCGGGCGACCAGGGACGGTTACGTGTGCATAATTAGGATATTATATATCGGAACATTGGGACTGTCAAACACCGTATACTGGGGCAAACAGAAACGCATCTCTGAAAGATCGGAGATGCGGGGAGGATATCGCATGAGTGAAGGGTTTTATTGCAAACCCGCTCTTGGAGAGCGGATTGAGACGCGGCTTACGGTGACGCCGGATACGTCTGCGGCGATTCATGGGGTGGTACTGGATCCGGAGGGGGTACCCCTCTCCTGTGCGTTGGTGCTGCTTTTTTTGGTTGAGGAGAATCCGGGAGCGCAGACCTTATTGGCGCAGGCGCAGACGGATGCGGAGGGGCATTTTGCGTTTGGGTGTCTGGAGGGGGATGTGTTGTATCGGATTAAGGTGTTTCAGCAGGGGCGAAGGGTGCGGGTGTTGGAGGTTGGGGTGGAGTAGGGGGGCGGTAGGCACAGGCAAGGGCCAGGCACGGTCACCAAATGGAAACGGGCGGGGTAGAACCCCGCCCCTACAAAGCGCAACGAACTCTACGCCGTCCCCTACAACGCGATGACGCTGACGTCTTTGTCTGTTCCGAAGAAATTCGCTTCGCGGTTGTGGCAGGAGAAGAGGAGGACTTGGCGGAATTTGGAGAGTTCTTTGAGGAGGGTGAGGGCTTTGCCCATTCTGGCTTCGTCGAAGCTGATTAAAGCGTCGTCCAGGATGATGGGACAGGCTTTTTCGGGGGGGAAGGTCAGGTCGCAGATGGCGAGGCGGAGGGCTAGGTAGATTTGGTCTACGGTGCCGCCGGAGAGATAGAGGATGTCGCGGCTGACTGTCTCCCCTGCTCGTTCGGCGCTGGGGGTGAGGCTTTTGTCGAAGATGACGCGTTTGTATTCTCCGCCGGTGAGGCGGTCGATGTAGTAGCCGGCGCGTTGGCCGAGGAGGGGGGAAAAGCGGGCGGTGATCTCGCTGTCCGCCTCGGCTAGGACTTCGATGGCGAGGCCGAGGGCTTCGTATTGGCGGGTGAGTTCGCCCAGGCGGTCTAGCATGGTACCGCGTTTTGCGCCGAGGACGACAGGGTCGCCGATGGCGCGGACTTCGCCCATGGCCATGGCGTAGTTGTTTTTCAGGGTGTCCAGTTCTTTTTCTAGGCGGCGGAGTTCGTAGGTGGCTTCGCTTTTGCTGCGAAGCGGGGTTTGCAAGCCGTCGTCCGGGACGGGTTCGGTGGGGTCGCCGTCGTATTGGGCGGTGAGGGTTTTGTTGAGGTGGGCCGCGGCGGTGCGTTCGCTGTTGGCGACTTCCAGGCGGTCCATCACTTTGCTCATTTCCGTTAGGGCTTCGAAGGCTTTGGTGAAATCTGTCGCTTCGGGGGCGAAGGCTTTGACGCGGGTTTCGAACTCGTTTTTGAGGGACTGCATCTCCTCTTTGATTTCGTCCGCGGCGTGTTCGGCTTGCCGGAGCGTTTCTTTGCGTTCGGCGGCTTTTTCGCAGAGGATTTCATAGTCGCTGAGTTCGCGGTCGAGTTCGGTCAGGCTGCCTACGCGCAGGCGCACGAAGGCTTCGCCGCGTTTGAGTTCCGCCTCTTTTGCCGCTTTCCAGCGGCGGAAGAGCCCGAGGCCTACGATCGCTTCTCCGAGCAGGGCCACGGCGGCGAGGGGCCAGATTGGAAAGGGCAGTTCCGTTGCCATTTCCGCCGCGATCGCCGCCAGTGCGAGCACAGGGAGGATGGCGAGGGGGATGGTGTAGGCTTGCTTGTTGAAGGTTGCGGCTTTTTCGGCCTCTGCGCTTGCGGCTTCGACTTCTGTGACGAGTTCTTTGGCCTCGTCTAGGCTGCGGCCGCCGAAGCTTGTGTCTCGCTTGGCTTCATGGATGAGGCCGAGTTCGTGTTGGGCGAGTTCTTTGGCGGATTTCGCTTCGTTGAATTTGATGCTGAGGCCGCCGAGTTTATCGTAGCCGGATCTGGCTTCGGCGATGGTTTCTTTGGTCGCTTCTTTGCCGTCTAGGGTGAGTTTTTTGCGCAGGGCGGCGATTTCTCCATCTAGTTCTTCGAGTTTGTCTCGCGCGTCCGCGATGTTTCGGCGGGCGTTGCGGCGTTCCAGTTCGACGTGGGCGTCGTGGTCGGCTCTGAGTTCTTTGGTGCGGGTCATGGCGCGGTCTAGGTCGAGGCTGATCTCGTTATAGGTAACTGACGCTTCTTGGAGGCGGTCCATGGTTTGGTCTAGGGCGGCGATTTCCATCTCCAGCGCGGGGATTTGGCCGGATTTGTTGTGGCGGCGTTTGCGGTACCACGCGTTTAGGATGCTGGACGTGTCGCTATAGGAAATGCCCTCCTCGCCGGAGGAGACGAGGGAGGCGATGCGTTGTTCGAGTTCGCCGGTTTGGGAGACTTTCATGCCTGCCTGCCGGATGAAGGCGCCGCGCACGAAGACCGCTTCGGGGACGCCGGTTAGGGTTTCGCCGAGATTGTCGTTCATGAGGGCGAGGACTTCTTCGCCGGTGCCGCTATAGCGGGCGTCGAGCTTTTTCATGGGATAGGGGCCGAGGGCGGTGCGTTGGATGGCGACGGCGCGCCCGTCTTCTGTCTCGACTTCCATGACGCCTTCCATCGGGTGGCCGGACCAGGGGCGGTATTTGGTCTTCTCCGCCATAACGCCGTCTTTGCTCCGCTCGGAGGTGTTGACACCATAGAGCATGGCACGGATAAAAGCGCACCAGGTGCTTTTACCCTGCTCATTTGGGCCGTGGATGATATTGAGGCCCGGTCCGAGTGTGAGCCGTTTGTCCTGTAATGCGCCGAAGGACGCGGATAGCCGTTTTAGTCTCATAAAAATTGATCCCCCGTTCAAAATGCCCTTCGTATCCTTCGTCCTTTTCGCAAAGCGAAAAGCTTTTTCGCCGCAAGAGTGCGCGCTAGTGTACGACGAAGGCGAAAAAATCAAATCCCGTCGTTTCCGGGGCTTTGCCTCGGAAACGACCCCACATCCACCGCAGAGCCCGGCCCGCAGGCCGGATCCACCCCCAGATCAAATGCTTGCATTTGATCTGATTAAGTTCGCCATTGCTCGCCGTTGTCCATGGCGGCTAGGGCGAAGCGGATGGCCCAGGTGATCTGTTCGCGATCCCTATCGTCTCCGACTTCGTATTTGGCGCGCATTTTGCGCAGGAACAGGCCGCGCAGGGTGTCTTCTTCGGCGCCGGCCCAGATGTCTCGCCGGATGCGGGTTTCGTCTTTGAGGACGAGGTGGTAGAAGCGGTCTTGGAGGTCCCGGGTGAGCGTGGCGAGGTCGATGCGTCCGTCGAATTCGCCGCAAAGGGCGATGCGGTAGATGTCTTTGCCGGTGTCTTCCGGCAGGGCCTTTAGGATAGCCGCCGCTACGCCTACTTGGTCGGTGAGGTCTATGTTGAGCTTGCGGTATTGCCGCCCGCTCAGGGGGACGAAGCGTTCCTTTACGCCATTGCTGTCCACTTCGGCGAGGATTACGCCGCGGGGGCCTGTCTCGTCGAAGCCGCGGCCTTCGGGGCAGCCGGGATAGGCGTAGTATGTATCCCCTGCTTTGCGGAGGCCGGAATAACTGTGTTCATGACCGAGGGCCAGGTAATGCAGGCCTGTTTCGGCGATTTGGTCGAGCGTGATGGGGTTATAGAGTTCGCCGGAGCCGACTTGGCCGTGGAGGGCCATGACGTTGACGACCGAGCGGTCTGTGATGGGCGGGAAGTGTTCCAGGAGCCCTCTGGATTGGCTGCCGGTGAAGGCGGCGCCCCAGATGACGCCTTTGCCATCTGGCAATGCCACCGCTTCGGGGGTTGGGCTGGTGAACACGTGGACGTTTTCCGGGAGCTTGAGCACGGCCCAGGGGGAAAATCTGTGGTAATAGTCGTGGTTGCCGGGGGCGATGAAGATGGGCGCTTTGATCTCGGCGAAGATGCGGATTAGGGCTTCGCCGGTTTCGTAGTAGCTCTTGTCACTGTCGAGCAAATCACCGGAGAGGAGGACAGCGTCTACGCGCTCGTTGTTCGCCATCACGGCGAGTTTGCGCAGGAGTTCGCGCTGTTCGTAGCGGCGGTTGGCCGCTTTTTCTTCGGGCAGGGCGGCGTAGGGGGAGTCTAGGTGGAAGTCCGCCGCGTGTAGTAGTTTAATCATGGATTCTGAGCACCTCCGCTTCCTCCGTTTTGCCTGTCTCTGTGTTGATCGTGAATACCGCGCATTCCAGCTTACAGGGGCCGGGGGCGGCTTCGTAGCGTTCGCGGGGGTTGCCGAGGAACATGTTGATGGATTGCTCCGCGCGTATGCCCAGCACGGACTGGGCGGGGCCTGTCATGCCGACGTCGGTGACGTAGCCGGTGCCGTTTGGTAAGATCTGGGCGTCTGAGGTTTGGACGTGGGTGTGGGTACCCCAGAGGGCGCTCACTCTGCCGTCCAGATAATACCCGAGGGCCATTTTTTCGCTGGTGGCTTCGGCGTGGAAATCGACGAGGGTGATGGTCGCTTTTTGTTCGGCCAAGAGCTTGTCCGCCGCGAGGAAGGGGTTGTCTGGGCCGAAGTCCATGCTGCAGCGGCCGATTAGGTTGATGACGAGAACAGTGCCGAAGTCGCGTTCTAAGAGCGCGTAGCCCATGCCTGGGGTCTGGGGGGCGAAGTTGAGGGGCCTTATGATATTGGGCATGTCTTCCAGGTAGGGGATGATCTCTTTTTTGCTCCAGACGTGGTTGCCTGTGGTGATGACATCGGCGCCGACGTCGAACATGGTTTCGGCCATGTCGGGGGTGAGGCCTAGGACGGCGGCGTTTTCGCCGTTGACTACTGTGAAGTGGATGCCCCGCATTTTGATGATGGAGGGGAGACGGCGGCGGAGACAGTCCAGTCCGGTTTTGCCGGACACGTCGCCCACGGCTAGGATGTTGATGCGCATCGCTTACTCCTTTTCGTCCGGCACGAAAATTCGCACACCGGGATGGATCGTGCTGAGGGTGACTTCTTTGTGTTCGCCGCCGTCTTCCCCGTCTCTGGTCCAGGCGACGGGTTCTTCGAAGCGGAAGGTGATCTCTTTGGCTTTGAAGAGTTGGACATATTCCGAATCGTACCGTTTGGCGACGATGTCCATAAAAATTGAGTTGAGTTCCAAGATGTTGCGAGGGGGCTTGACAAGGATAACTTCGAACATGCCGTCTCCGAGATTCACGCGCTCTGAGCAGATGCGGAGTAGGCCCGCGATGGAGGTAGTGTTGGTGACGCCGCCGAAGATGAACTCGCCTTCAATCCGTTGGCCGTCGTCGTACTCTATTGTGAGTTTGCGCGGGGTGATCTTACTGAGCCGCCCGACGCCTTCCAGTACATAGGCCAGGTGGCCGAGGGTTTGCTTATATTCGCTCGGGGTTTGATAGGAAACCTCGGTGAACGCGCCGAAGGCGGCGATGTAGGTGAAATAGTCCTGTTGGAATCGGCCGACGTCGAGCGGAATGTGGGTTCCCTGTAAGATCACTTCCGCGGCGCGGGCGGGGTCCTTGGGGATGTGGAGGGTGGTGGCGACGTCGTTGGTGGTGCCCATGGGGAGGTAGCCGACATGGGGTCGGTCGTCTAGCTGCATGAGGCCGGCGATGGTTTCATTTAGGGTGCCGTCTCCGCCGAGGCAGGCGACGATGTCGTAGTCTTTGCCGTTGTCTCGCGCCAGTTCGCTGGCGTGACCGGGGTGTTGGGTCATGTAAATGGTCACTGCCGCGCCGTGTCCGCAGAGGACTTCCAGAATATGGGGGAGCTCGATTTTGTATCGACCGCGACCGGCCTTGGGGTTCACGATGAGCATGATCCGCTCAGACATTTGGCAGGCCTCCCTTTTTTGATTGCGTACATACATTGTTATATTACCAAATATAGGGGGATTTGTAAACCTATGATCGAGTGTGCCCAAAATCGAGTGGAGATAGACAAAGACACCCGCTATTGGCAGGTGTCTTTGCGGCGTTGTATCGCTTACGTCAGGTCCGCGAGGGATATCTCTGATAGTTCCGCGATCATTTTGTCTTGCAGGTCGCAGAGAAAAGCATCTAGGTCCCCGTCGTTTTGTGCGTCTTCCGGGTCGCTTTGCAGACCGTCTTTGAGCTGCAACGCGCCTTCCACAGCGGCGAAGACGTCATAGACGCTGATGTCTTCGGCCTTTTTGCCCAGGGTATAGCCTCCGGATCGACCCAATACAACGTTGAGCAAACCCGCGTTCCTGAGCCGAACCGCAATCTTCATAACGTAGGGGTAGTGAATACCCGTGGCGGTTACGATATCCATTGTGGTTTGCACTTCCCCCTCATGTTTATGCACATGCTGCAGGATTCGGATTGCGTAGTCTGTGATCGCCGGTAAGCGCATGCTTTCTTTGCATCCTTTCTGTACGAGATCATTGCTTGGATTTGCTTGGCGCGGGGAGTTATATCTCCCCGCGCCAAGTGTACATCAAGTCGTGCTTTTGTGTCAATTGGTGGAGACGGCGTTCCATCTGGCGGTGGGGGTTTCTAGTCTGGCCCAATCTAGGTGTGTGCGGATGTTTTCCCAGACGACGTAGTTGCCGTTGTATGTCCACCGGAAGTCAGTGGA
>Ga0131853_10012329_pt1 | contig 15654 bp, 9 predicted proteins | sample TergutLab28metaG_FD_92764 | JGI IMG/M metagenome (GOLD analysis project Ga0131853, IMG submission 92764) | Labiotermes labralis P1 segment gut microbial communities from Petit-Saut dam, French Guiana - Lab288 P1 (version 2) (version 2) | ecosystem: Host-associated > Arthropoda: Insects >...
ATTCACGCATGCGCACTAAGGTTCAAGGTCGGCTCATGCAAGCGCGCTAGATTATAATCCATCAGGTGTTCGCATAAAAAAATACGGTCGGATACTTTTCTAACAGACCTCGTACATCTACCCCTCTTTGTGCCTGCATGACCTCTTGTAGGGCGAACTCTACCTTTACTTTTATATGCTTTCATGCCATGCGCAAGGAAAACTACCTTTACCGATTATTGGAATCGTCGGATTCATTTTGACATTGGATAGCGTTGTGACATGCAAGGGTATCGGTATAATCCCGACATAGGGCCGACCGTTTATTTGAAAGGGCGACGAACCACTAGGGTCATTTTTAATTAATTTAATTTTGTACATCTTCCGTGTAATTTACACATATAAATGATTACTCATCGTGTGTCAACATATAGGATTTACCGCTTGATAAAGGAGAAGAATTTTCGCCTTTTCAAGATATTTGCATACAGCAGTTTTTAATAGCTGCCTTGTATAATTTTAATGTAATACTGTACATTGTAATTTCAATACCATATTGGCATTGACCATTATTATACTGAAAGCTATACAATAACGCTATATATATATATATATCCTTAAATACTGATACCTCCTGGCTACGGACAGTACATATAGTGTTCCTTATATTCGAAAGGTAGTGCAGTTTGTTAGTGACGAACTTATTTATTTGATTTAGTTCATATAATTTCAAGAACATAGGAGTTGTCAGGGTTAGTCCATTTTGGACTTCGTGACATCCAAAGGTCTCGAGGTGGCCTTTGCAAAGGACCTGAAAGAGTTAAGAAGTAGTCATTTTGGGCTCTTTATTCGCTTGGCGTGTATGTCGTGACACTGTTTGTTGCTTTGTAGTGACGTCCAGATGAAGTATAGACTGCAGAGACTGAGCTATTCGTAGATATTTTTCTTGTGTTTTGGAGCATAAAATCTCTCAGCACATTGTCAGAGTTGCTACGATTCTGTCAGTAATGGTATTCAACTCCCACTAACATGATGACTTGTGAAGCAGAAGGCTCTTTATAGAAGGGGATTCTGGCATAAATCTTGCACCATTCTGTGTCTACGATTTATCACTCTTGAAAGGGGAATCCTGTGTATTGGTAAAGGCAGCGCATTCTTTTTTGCGTCAGAATGGTAATATGTATGTTGTGAGGAGCTGCCAAGGCTCAAAGTACTGTTGTTTTTGAGCAGTCGTTTGGCTTAGAAGCTCAGATTACCTGCAACTCTCGTATTCGCGGTAGCCAATTCACTATGCATTATTTTCTGTGAATACACATACGTTTATTTACTCGTAACGTTGCTTTATTTCCTTTATTTCTGCCTGATTCATGGATAAATATGTGCCCATGTTACCATGAGCCCCAGGACAAATTTGTGCTTTTACAGCGATTTTTACAGGCGAGCGTAGTTGAAATCTTCAGCACACGTTTGTTCCCGTATACCTATAAACATTTTCAAACAAAACTTTATAACGAAAGCGAAAAACAACGTAACGAATGAGCGCACTTAAGCGGTGATGATGATACTGGCGGTGATGTATGTCGTGCATGGTCAGTAGCTTTGCTTATTTGTGGTACTCTCGTTGACAGGGTTTAGGCGGAGAATATAGCACAAACGACGAACATAAAAGCACGTGCTTGTTACCGTGTTGTTGCTCTTTTAAAGCACAAATATTGAATACCCATTTTTAGCCAGTTTTGAATGATTTTGTACCCTTCGTTGCTAAATGTGCCGCCTGTTTTGTGCGCAGAAATTGCAAGTCCGGGATTAACGTTTGTGGTGGGAGACATTATTCAAGAGTGTTGCATGCCATATCACATTTTTATGTGAGTCTGCCGAAGGATGTGAATATTGGACTACATACTTCTGATTTAAGCCAACAATGTATACGAGCAATCTAATGATCAAATCGGGGATGATGAAGTGGCCGAGGCATGTATCTCGTATGGGACGGGTGAGATATACTCGTACGTAGGAAAGTTCGGCCAGGAAACCTGAAAGGGAGAGTCCACAGTGGCGTCGCAGAGATACTTTGAAGGATAGTAGTAAAATTGCTTTTTAAGGAATGAGGTATAAGCATATCGACAGAAGTCTGTAGTCAGCGGCTGCCTCCTCTGAACGCGGGAATGAATTTTCGGAAACCGTAAAGGAAGGGAAGATTCTTGGCCATCTGAATAAGCATCGGCTGATTGTGGATTCTGCTCAGTTAAGTTCGTGATTGTAGGATTTTACCTGTACGGAAGGCGTGATGCGAATTTGTGGTTTTTCAGTGTATTTTATCTGAATATTTCATGTGTGAGAAGTCAGAATCCGAAAAATACGTCGGAGACATTGGTCCAAGTGTAAAGCTGCTGTTACAAAGATTAAAACATTTATTGCGAAACAACTTTGCCCCATACTTTTGGCAGTTTCCAAAATCTGTTGAAATAACTTGAAAGATGCTAGTTGTTTTGGTAATACGGAGAACGGTGTGTTCTGTAAATCCCCTTTTGCGAACCCCTTCTTCCTTCGATGTTTGCTTATGTGGGTTGTCCAGGTGCCGAGAATGTGTAAATACAGCTACACTTGTCTCACACACATGTTTGTTTATTTGTTATGTGTGATGTGCGAATTAATGTCTGTCGTTATATGCTGTTGGTATTAGTTCCGACGAACCGTTCGCTGCTGGACATTGAAGTCTGAGCGTTAACCAAGTGTTTTCACGCGAGAATCACTACAGTTTGCCCCTTCCTCTGTCATCGGCTGCTGCTATGCAATATGCCGTGTTATACATAACTATTTTGTTTCATTCTTCACACTAAGGCCCAGTAGAGGTGTGCTCCTAGACATAGTATGAGTTGTGCTGTTTCGATCAACAAAAGTAAATTGTGTGTTATGATGGACATTGCTAAAATAGATATAAATGCTTAGTGTGTCTGCTTACTAGGCTATTCTTCTGCGAAATAGGACTGACCTTGTGTGTCCTGTGCATGATATGTAATGCGCTGGAAGACGCGCTGAACTGAGAGTAGATAGATAATTAAAAAAAAAAAGTGTTTTGTGTTGCTTACATTTATACCTATGTTAGGATGATCCGTTGGTTAAAATTTTAACGAAATGTTCCTTTATATTTGTTTTCACGGTGGGCCAAGGATGAAAGGAAAGACAGAAAGAAGGAAGGAAAGAGAGGAACAGAAGAAAATGCCAGCGAGTCCCGTCTTCTTAGATATGACGCTCTATGTATCGACATTTCAGAGGAACCGAATGCCTCCATCGTAGTATTAACTGCAGAGATAGCCTGAAATATATCGAGTGGGAAGTGGCACTGTAATGTTTATTTTTTCTGATATGGCCAGATTAAATAAATTCAGTTGACTGAAGGTTAGGACGTCTGATTGGGAGATAACCTGTTCGGAAACCGGGTATCCTAAGCATAGGCGAATCTCGGAACAACTTGTGACCTTTAAGAAACTTTCCATATACGTTATGTAGCTTATGCATTTGGGAATGCATCGTAAAATAGAACTAGTCTTCGCTTAAATAACTTGCAAGGACCCACATATATAATCTGAACTTTCAGGGCTACTGAATTCTACACGATCACCCTTCGTAACTTTGTTGTCACGACGCGCTCATTCTGGTCGGTGATTCTCTTTCGGGAAACGAGTGTGGTTCACTGAATCACATTTAGTTTTAATTATTTCTATTTTATTTGCTGTTTTATTTACTCAATTTATTCTTGATATAAAACAATGGAGCACTATATGAGGGAAACAACTAGATCATTTCTAGGAAACTGACCCAGTCACTTCTCTATACTCCTACTTACACCACACTCGTACGCGACTGAATTCCTTACTGGACTGCTAGCGCCCGTTATCAGCTCCTAACATTTTCTCGTTTAAATCTCTCCCCTCCTACCTATCGCCAAAGGTCCCGAATATACGTTGACAGATTAACTTACAACGCATGCCATGAACCGTCCGTAATTGACGCCAGCAATCCTAAGTAACAGCTATACTAAAAATGATCGGCTACAGAATTTAATACAACTTTCTCGGGCCAGGAGCCGCGTCAGGTAGTTCAGCGGCAAGTAAACCAACCTTTCGGGAACCATCCCTGTTCTCACAGATCTGTATTGAAGTTTCCACATGTTTGAACTATGAGCCAATTACTCATTTGCATGATAAGGTAGGTTAATTATAAGGATACGTAACTGTGAGTTCTTCTTCGCCAAGTAGTTGTTAATTTGCGTAATAAGGACCAACAGGATGCACTTTTCTCTCTTAATTTATTTCAGTAATAATTCTCTACATGTTTCGAATAGATTAACTATTCATCATCAGGAGGTATTTTACTGTATATGCAGCGTATGGTATTTATCATGCTGAAAATGTGCTAGGGAATTATTATTGAAAAAAAAGAGAAAAGTGCATCTTGTTGGTCGTTATTACGCAAATATATCACGTTGCACGGTCCTCAGAATGTCAAATTTAGTTGTAATTTGTTTTTTTCTAATACTCCATCCGCAGTCGGTGTTTTCAGTCGACGTAATAACCTCTGTGGTTGATAGAGCATCATTCCGTGACTAACAACATGCATGAACTAATCACGCCCGGAATTAAGCTATGATGTGGTTGTGGAATAAGCCCCATTTAATTTGTAACAACCGATTAGGGGTATGACGCCTGTGGCATCTCCATGTTGGGAAAGCCGTGGCTGAATGAGTACTGTGTTGTTTGACCACAGGGGTGTATAGGATTTCGTTATAATTCCGAAACATGCCCGAATGACTACCGATTAGCGCAGGCATTCTTCAGAAGACGACAAAAGTGCGTTGATGTGACCGAGCCAGTTCAAAGTGCATGCGAAATGTTCTCGCTACGGGTTCTCTTTCTTTTGTTGAGGGAACTGATACAAGTATATGTATTACGTGACACATGCAAGGTAAAAATATTCGCACATCACGTTGAAGCGGTTGGAACACATTGGTCAAGAACGTGAATGAGGGTTAATAACCCTTCTCCTCTGTATGTGTTATAGAGTCGAATGGTAAGATGACTGAATCACAAATTGTGGAGTTCATGGGGAAGAAAGAGTTTGTGGTTTTCTTTAGGTCCAATGCATTATCGCCGCATTTGGCAAGAAATACTGCGGGATGCGTCGAGAACTCCCAAGTCACGTTCGTTGAAATTCGAACGTGGGGCCTCCCGATTAAGAAACCGACTGTTATTCACAAGTCCTGTGATCAGAGTGCCGCAACTACGAAACCTAATATTTGGTACTGTGAATTTGTTTTGGTTGCCACGATTCAGTCTTAGAACCTACGCCCACTGAATAAACACTTTATCTCGGGTGTGTTAATGAGGTGAAGTGATATCGTGGGGTTCTATAGCCAGACACGGGATAAGCATGACGTCTTGAATTTCACAAAAACATTTGTCTTTGTCTGTCTGTCTTTTTATTCCCAGCTTATAGTAATGCGACACCGTATTACGCATCCTGTCTGTTGATTGAAAGTGTCTGTAATACTAACCTTTACACGTAAAACCATTCACTAGATGTTTGTGGATTAATTACTGCGGCATATGACAATGAACATCTTCTCTAATGGCTGCTGCAGCAGACTTCCTTCCTCAAGCAGACAGTTCTTATTAGATAGGATTTAAAATGTGGTTACCCTACACCCGAGTTACCAGTTGTAACTTAAAGTTCTTCAAAAAGATTTACCTCACAGAGTGTATTCAGCCTTTTTTTAAACGACGAACTGGCTAATTATTTTGTAATTGTTTAAGAATTTATACCTCACATATGAAAAATAAGTGACTAAAATGTACTACCAATCCACTTCCACAATCTCTAGACAAGCTCTGTTGTAACTACAAGCGCACCGTGGCATTTTGTGCGTAGTTCACAGCCTGAAGCAGAAGGGACTCACAAGCCTTCAGTTCAGGAAATTTTCGAAAGCGGCATTGCGCCATATCGTAAGCCTTCGCTGTTTGAAATATCAGATGCCGTAAATCGATGCGTTTTTGCTAACATCTGTGGAAGAGACGCTGTGTTGGTAAGAGCACAGAGTAAGGCGTCGCGACGTTTCATTCTTGGTTGAAGCGTCTGCAAGCTGCTGCCTTGGCCCGGATAAGATAAATTCACCCTCCGTCTGCAGTGGGAAGCTGTGTGTATCGCTTAATTTGCGTCGAGCCGCATTGCATGCTGGTTTTACATATGGTGCTACTGCAAGTTCCCGTTCACTTATGAACCTGCCATTCTTCCGAATCGCGCCCGTCCCCGTAGGCTTTCTTTCGAATGATTGCCGTAAGGTGACGCGTACTGTATATCCACATTGTCCGATTTTAGTGAAACTCGTGAAGATCCTGTCGTAATTCGTATATGCCTACTCCGTAGACTTCAATCCGTCGTCTACTTGCATTCAAGGTGACCTTGTTTAATTCACTCTGTCGAGAAGCGTCGAGCTCACAAATAAACTATGTCCAGGAGGAAGGTACTTTAAATACGGCTTGGTCCGTGACGAATATAATTCGAATCATCCCATACTCGTCGATTCAAAAGACTGCAATGTTGAAAAACGAGATAACACAGTGACACAATTTTGCCTTTAGAAGAGTTAATTTATTGCTAACAAATATGAACTTTGTGGATTATCGAAAAATGTGTCAGAGTGTACAGCAGATAACCCCACCCACACACCCACCCCATTCCCCACGTTATGGCTCGTACGAGTATGAAATCGCATACCACGATAATCCATATTGCGTGTAGCGCCAAAGAGAGACGAACAGATTGTAACTGAAAATGCATAGGACTGGACGGCTGCATCGTCCTGGGCCGTTCGGACTTAACGTCTGCTTGCTGTCTAGGTGCGGGGAGTTACTGCGTTACAGGTCAAGTACACATCTACTGGACTGCTGTGTGATTATGGGAACTTGTACAGTTTGCTGACACACGTATTATGGACAGTTTTGTATTACTATTTTTTTTTTTTTAGAAATAACGAGTTCTGTCCAAATATTATAGTATAAGGCATAGACTTACGTATGTATTTTGTGAATTCCCGTGATTTTAATTCAGTGTATCTCCAGATGAAGAATTTAGAATATACGCATAGAGGTGTAATTAGGTCCTTCAGTACTGTGTACCTTAAATGCATGGAAATTAAGATTGTCTAATGATGATGATGATGATAATTTAATAATAATAATAATAATAACCGCAAAACGGGATGTGGACAATAGTTTTTTTAAAAATTTGTTTAAGGACACCAGGCCTATCACGGTCGCTGCGCGGTCTCAGGTGTGGGTCTATGGCCGCTTGCTTGCTGGGTTTTCGGGTTCGAATCCCGCCTGGGGCATGGATGTCTGTCTCTTGTAAGTGTTGTGTGTTGTCGTCCAAAGGAGTCCTACCGAGTGTGGTATGTCCGAGTGTAATCTCGAAACCGCAACAATGAGGAGGCTTAGGCGCACTCGGGCTGTCGAGCCGTAAGAGAGACAGAAAAAAAGACACCAAACGTGTACTAAAAATTTACTTTTGTGTGTAGCCGTGTTTACAAGTTAGTGTCATTGGTTCTTATCCTGAGCCATTTGAAACCCCTGAATGCTCTCACATTTCTTTGTCTGCTGTCTGGTTTAATATTAGCCTCCATTCTACGCCTCTAACGTATCGTAATAATCGAAGTACGTCACTTGCAGCCAGAGCCACAGATTTCGCAGCGTTGATCTAGATAGATAAAGGGCAATGTGACCAGTAGGCATAGGGTAATTTGTAAAGTGAATAGTCTTTTGTTGAGATTGTATCGAAACTTCCCTACGTCTCCCACCTACCCCAAATATTGAGTCTGATTCTTAAAAAAAAAAACTCTGACGTCAGAGTAGTGTGCTTTGTTATTGTGGTGGCTTGAGCTACACGACATGTGTTCAAGGCTGTGTGTTCGCGGCAGCGAAAATACCTGAGTAAGGTCAAATGAAGAGGAAATCAATATTTCGTGCACGTGAAGTGATGCTACTTTCTCAAATTTACAATGTATTCGTTTTATCAAAAGCAAATCCCGTCGTTATACATAAAAATAAAAGGACAAATATTGCTTTCTGTTTGTTTGATTCTCTTGGCATTCATTTTTATGACGTTTAGTGCTGATAAAACGTCTCGTTCATACCTTTGACCAGTCATCCAGTTACGGGTAGGCCGTGAAATCCTGAGTGCTGCAGTAACTGGCTTCGGCTAGGTGGTCATTGTTCGGAGCCTTGCAAGCGTGTTTGAAATCCTTTTCATTATTACGCTCAGAGCATTCCCAAAATGAACCCGTTCTTTTTCTGGTGTGTAGAGACAGTCCATGCGTGAATCTGACACTCATTGCCAGTTCAGGACTGAGAATGCGTGGAACTATAGCAAGAATGATAAATTGACTGTATTACTGCTGTTATTTTACTGCCAGAATGACTTTAAAACTGTGTACTGACTGACCATAATACGTAAAGTACATACACAGTTTGTCGCTCAGTGAGTTTATCTGTTGCAAGTTCTGAGGTTTTCGTAGCCGTGTGGCGGAGGATTCCCATCTTCTGAAATATGACGCCGCGTCACTGGGTAAGCCCAATCGGTTCCCGAGGTTTGTAAGCAACGGTGTGGTCTCATTCTGAAGGGTCAGATTGCCTAAGAATGTTTTAAATGAAGCGCAAAGAAGACGCGTTACGGGAATGTTGTGTGTGTGTGTTTGTGTGTGCGCGCGCGCATCACTCCCCCCCCCCCTCCGGCCTGTTTTGTTTCACTTGCGAAATTACTCTGCAGCTTTCTAGAATGTATGGTATTTGGGATGTGCGGGGAAGATTCGGAGAATTCTGTTTTTTATCACTGTCACCCCAGTATAGTCACAGGTTTACGTTATCTCGCATCAGAGTATGTCTCTTTTCTATTCTTGTAGAAGTTTCGTCGTACAAAGGAAGAAATTGGTGCATGGGATAAATACAGGACCGATTTCTTTATGAACTGAAACTTTCACTTGCAAGGCATTTTGGTATAGTACATGAAATAACAAGAAAGACAATTTGTGTCGTTTTACAGCATCATATCTGTGCTGTTTACTGCCTTTGAAATCGCCTGCGTTAAATTAACATACAACGGAAATCAGAAGATATTTGGAATATGTTTATTCCATTGATTACACTTGTGTACTCTTCTGAAATGTCTGTGTTGCTGAATTTCAGGGAGCTACATTACTCTTCAAATGTTTTTTAATTGGAACCGCGACAAACCATTTGATATTTCAGTTAGTTCGATTGAGTGTTCGTGAACCACGCAACCAGTCGGCTTAATCGAACTGTCTCGCCGTGGCTTCCCTCCGTTCCGCTTTTACTCACCAGTTCCTCTGCATGTTAGATTTTCGTTCCCTTATCACGGTTGTCTTAATTACAGTATACTGTGCCGCCCCACACTCAGAATCACATTTCTTTGAGGTTACTGGATGACCAGCGTTCACCTTGCACGAAACTGCATTCAGTCAGACGTCGTTAGAAATAGCATACTTTGGGCAATATCGAGCACACCGAATCGTTCGGTATGCGTCGGTACCTGAGAAAGTGAGACTGCTTGGGAGACAGATTTAAACTAAGAACGGCAAGAAGTTTGCTTTTAGACGCAGTATAAATGCATGTTAGGTCTGTTGAAAATTGTGATGTCTGAGGTCCAGAGAGCATATTATCAATTTTCTTTGACTCTAACGCTTGATGTTGGGTTTCGTATACAGGCTATAAAATATGGGTATGAAATACAGGGTCACTCTCATTGATGAATCAGTGTACATTGTCATCTGTCACGGCATCAGATACTGATGTTAATACGCAGTAAATTTTCCACGGAATAAGTGATTTGTTGCTTAATGTCCTGAGTATTGTACTGAATTTGTGTATTTGAAATGAGGCATTCTTACTGTTCCGTGGTTCCCTCGGAGTGTTCTGTACGTGTGGGAAGGGAAGAATTTTCTTGTTCTGTGTTGGCAAACTTGGCGTGGTCATAGACTCATTAAGGCGTTAGGCAAGGTTCAGTACATTGTGTTGTCGAGGTGTGCGGTGTGTCGATGTAGATCAATACATTCACCATTCCCCGACTCGGACATACACCGTACCCAAACCGAGTTAGGAAGAATAGACCATAGCTGCTTTAGTTGAGTTACTTGAATCCTGTCCCTTCACATTTGTTACTCGTAAAACCACTTTATTGTTAGTCTTCCAAATATGCCCAAGTCTTCCACATGACCTTCTAAGCGGTCTGTTATCTCCAGGTTTCCGGCCCGAAATGTATGCATTTTTATCATCTGCCTTATCTATGGTACACGTAACGCCCATCTGATCCTCTCTTTAATTTGGTTTATAGGCTACTAATGCCAGGATGACGAAGTAACGAAGTATTCGTAGAAGTTCGAGGTCGTTTATACAGGGTACGACGGATTAAACATGGCGGTCTTTAAAATGAAGTGGCTCCGTAAAATTTTACTTCCTTGTTTAATGTTTATTATCACTGAACATAACATTGCGTGCCATTTTAATATTTTGAAAAAAGTACGTCGCTGAAACGCCTTATGCCATTTCTCAAGCACTTTTTCAATCAGGCTCGAAGGTTTCTCAAGTGCTCGCCGCATTATTTCTTCTGGGGTCGTCGAGATTTCTTCCGTGTTTGTTTGCTCGAGGGCCTATACAGAGTTGTGGACACTGTACTTTCAAGGTACCTACAAACGAAGCAGACGCGAATAAATCGGGTGAACTTGCAGGCCACTGCACATCGCCGTTCCGCCTAACGTGTTGCGGAAAAATTCCTCGCTCCACATTCTTTGATGCCCTAATTTATGACAATCGTACCGCCATGCTGGAATTATATTGTACGGACATGAATTCTCGACGTAACTGATGATACCGGTCATCTCAACACTTCTTTTCGCTTCTGAATTTCATATAGATAATTTTATAATCAAAATTTGCATACCGGTGTACCATCTGTAAATACTGGACACGAATCACTTGCTTTTTCAAAATCAAATGGAACTGCGGCGAGGAGGAAGTGCAGTTAACATTAGGCGTAGGGGCGAAAACACGTGTTGAAACACTTGCGCGGAAGTGCATGCTTGTGTGTGCGGATTTCAGTCACGGAAATAATGCGCGTGTTGTCTTCCTTCATAGACTCGGTCTGTAAGGAGCTGTGAATGCGCGTAGAGCTAAATATTTTGACTCGTTAGGTAGATTTGTTGTAAAGAAGCGGAAAATTAATGTAACGAAGCTGAAAGTGGTAATAGGACGGCAGACGGTTCAGTTCCAAATGTTTCTGGCACGTGTCTTGCTTGTATTGCTATTTCCGAAACCCTAACGCGTAATAGTTCTATTGTAGACGTGCGGCAAAGTCTCCTATTATTGGAAAAAGCAGAATTGACTGTATGAGTTAAAAGGAGAATGGAGGGCCAGTTGTACAGAACGATTTGTTGGTTGTAAAACGTGCCGTGGAGTTGGAGGAAGGGATCGAAACAATGTAACGGTTCAGACACATCCAAGGCATATGTTCTTCAGATCCTAGCGAATGCTTATTTTGTACTAAATTGAGCCTTTTGCTGTGTACGGACGGAACTTGAGGTCCGTCCGTAGATGTACAGAAGCGTTATTCATCAGCGATACGCGCTCGTGAACTCTGGGAAATCAAATACCACGTGTTCGAATCAGTGCGCTGTATTCCAGGAGAGCACTCGGAAGTGGCTCTGCTTTCCGCTTGTGCAGAGACTTTTCAGTGTGTCATTTTTCCTAGAGGTAAAGGTAACATAAATAAAATTAGGCAAATTTTCAAGAATCTCTGCGAACACCTAAAACTCAGGACGGCGAAAATTCGCTCGTATGGCCGTACATTTCGTTTCGGAAATACGCTTGTCATCCAAGTTCAAATTTTTTTCTGTCACTTTAGCCAAACAGTGTGTAAAAGTTGCACTGATGATAGTGTATGTCTCCTTACGTTCCAAACTACGTTTTTAAATGTTTTATATTATACTAGTTTTCTACTGGTATGTCACATTTCAGATACACTTTTTTTTAAGCCGAAATACGAATATCGAAATAAGCGACTGTGGCTTACCTGGGCAATAGGAGTCAGTAGCGATCGGAAACTTGGATGTGTGCATTATTTGCCGTGCAGTTCCTCAGAGACGTCCAATACGATACGCGATACTTTAGGGAGACGTAAGTTTAATATTAATACTCCTACAAGTTTAGGCCGGTTTGGGCCATCATCAGGCAGAATATGTAAAATACCAAGTAGAAGTTACTCAAGTTTGACATTAAAAACGTGTCTTAAATCAGCTGACTTATTACTGAATGTAGTTGACGTTAAAGTTTTGTCAGAACCATATTTAGAACGTTCCGTTACTCCCAGTCTTGATGTGTTATTTTGTGCGGAAAGTAGGATGATCATTATCGATTATAGATGTAAATTTGCGAGTTTTGACGTTCTCGCAGCCCTTTAGCTGTGGTTTATGTTCTTTTGGGATGTGACGCTGCTTCACGTCTCAGAAGAACAGAATCCGACATTAAACTCAAATAAGATAATACGTGAATGTTAAACAGGCGAAATATGTTTTGGTTGTTCATAAACATTGTGCGTCAACTGTTCTTAGAATTATGTCACGGGTTCATGTTCATCCATAGTTACTTAGCTTATAATCATATGTCGATGTCTTATCGAGTAATGTTGTGGAGGGAGATAAAGCTCTCAACCTAATGTAGGTTCTGGTTTGGGCCTTTGTTTAGAGTGTCTTAGTGATTTGGGCGTCATGGTAATGAGAATCAGAAAAATGAAGATTGCCGGACATTGTATACTGAAACCTGTCTGTGGATGTGAAGGATTAGACGGAATAAATATTAAACAGTTAAACACGGCGCAATAGGAAGTACGCCAGACTAGTAAGTAAACTGCTGTTACTCGGGATTTAAGTTAAAATGTTTTGATGTGGGTAGATTCTTGTAAAGAAAATTAATGTGTGCGATCCGCAAGCGAAACGAGATTGAATTTCAGTGTGAAACGTGATACATTATTGTGTCGTGTGACTAGATTCTGCATATTAGGAAATTTTTCGCGTGATTAATAAGGGCTAAGCGGGTAGAATAGTACCAGAAACGTGTTTCGGTGTGTAAATACTTATAATCTTGTGTAAGATGTTCGCAGTTTATTGATAATTGCAAAACGGGTGTTATATTCCCCACCTCCAATTTTTTCCCTAATCACGGTGTTATTATTATTATTCCTATCGAAATGTGTGTGTAAAGTTTCAAAGACATTCACTTTCCATTTTTTAGAAGATTGATTATTAGTGAGTTATGACGGCCGGAATTTGGAGCGAGTGACCTTATGTTACCTTGCTTTCAAACTTGAAAACAAACAAGTTCTTCTGTAGCAGCCCGTCCCAACTGATAACTCACCGTAGGCTTGGCAGCAAAGAGGGCCAACTTTTATCGAGTGGCGTGTAGGTTACTCCACTACAAAGTGTTCCTTAAGTTTAGGCACCAGTCGCTGTGATGGCGGTGATTAATGAAGATTGATGGTGCGGATAAATGACCTATAATAGTGGGCCAATTCCTTAGTGACACGTTGCAATTATGGTATGAAGTTGGAAGCTGTTTATGAACCTCCCGTGCGGGTTTCAGTTCTCCAGACTCCTTGAAAACTCATCTTGAAATGTCGCTCTTGTGTACCAGTGTAACGTCCGCATTGTGGATAGGCCAGCATGTCTGTACGATTCGTCTCCGAAACCACTTAACGGATTTAGATTAAATTTGGTGTGGTGAGTGTAGCATAAAAGGTGTAGCGAAAATTTAGTTCTGGTCCGTGGACTGACTATTGTGATATGTAGCTCAAATTGAACTCTATCAGTTTTATAAGAATCTGCTTTTCTAGTACAGTCTCTCATGAAATAAAATACAGATTTCGTTATGATGTAAAACTTTTATATGAAACATTTTCTATGTTCTTAATGCAATAACAGTACAGAGAATTTGTTCCATTGCGGTACAACATGGGTGACACGTATGAGAGTCAAATTAGCATAAAGACTGACATAAAAACTAACATCTTTTGCAGCAGATCCCGAAGGTTATGAAAGGTTATAAAAGCCCACTATTTGACACGATTATGCTAGTTCATTCCCACGTTCTACCCTCGTATCCTGTTTTCCAAGATTCTTCCGAATGTTACCGTCCCGTCCAGTGAGATAGATGGGTATGGGCCTGGCGTACTCGCATATCTTGTTCTCTTTACACCTCGTATTTAACTTTCTTAGCGGCTGGCACAGTGCTTGTTATTACAGCACCTTCACAAATGCTGTTGGATTCTACGAATTTGTCCTCTGTGCACAGAATCTAGGCATTCTTTCGCGATGTTTCAAGATTTGGTAGGGGCCTGGGGATCGGCGTGGGAATTTCCCCAGGGGTCGATATGTCTCGAGTTTGACCTGTGTAATGCTGTCAGCCCAATTCGTAAGTTTGAACCTGACAGGTCCAATGTTTTTCAGCTTAAAATGTTTTATGCTGTAATGAGTTCAGACACGTGCCAGGTCGCAGGAGAAACTCCATTTGAGGCTGACCAGTTCTGTCCTTATCGCACATCTGAAGGGCGCTTTTGGATCTGTGTGGAGCATTGGTGGAATGGTGACTGGGTGGGGACCTTGCCTCACGGTCACTTTATCAACCATAAATTCTGCGAAGGTTCCTGGTACGTATTGGTTTTGATTCTGAGAGACAGCTCGAATCACCTGAGCTTCGGCATGGTTTGTAAATTACTCCCTGCGAGTAAGTTCCACACGATGATGGTATGCGTAGTGAGTGCTGCAGTAAAGATTCTCACTTAACGATGCGTACACTACCAGAGGACATGACCACACCCGGTACGTCGCAGCTCAGTCATCTCTTGCCGTCCACACCGATTGTTGAGGTGGTAAAGCGACACGTGTGTATGTCTCCATGTGAAGTTTGGAACCATTTAACTGATTTTGACGAAACTCCGTCTTGCAGTTATGCCATTGGACGTCATAATTTTTAAATGACTGAAGTCAGTAATAACGTAACGTCCGCACGAACTTGTGAGTTTGGCCACGAGGAGGGGGGGTGGTGGTGGTGGTGTGGGGTGGGAGGCGATACTACGGAACCTTACTTCAGGGTCCTGCACTGATAAAGTACATAGTAGTAGATGCTGGCAAAAATGTGCTGTGTTTTATGGTAATAGCATGTTTTCTATAACGTAAAATGACAGAATGTCGGCTGTGCGAACGTTGTCTTCATTTGGATGGCGGTAACTGATGATTAATTGACGAGGTACGAGGCAGTTAGTGAACATACGTGTACGTTATATACGGTTGTAAAGTCAGCAGCTACACACATGGCTACTGTGCAAGTTCTGGGCTTGTGTAAGACAGATTTAAGGTATACACAATCTGTACCTCAACAATAAGATCTTCACAACAATAGAATTTAATAACAGTAATAGCGTAGTCTGATATATCTGTTGGACTATAAATCCGTCGAAGAGCAAAAAAAAAAAAAAAAGAAAAGGGGAGAAGCTTTAAAAACATAATGAGTCCCCAAAAAAAATGTGTTTGAAAAAAAAAAAAAAAAAAAAAGGACCGAA
>Ga0131853_10012330_pt1 | contig 15654 bp, 14 predicted proteins | sample TergutLab28metaG_FD_92764 | JGI IMG/M metagenome (GOLD analysis project Ga0131853, IMG submission 92764) | Labiotermes labralis P1 segment gut microbial communities from Petit-Saut dam, French Guiana - Lab288 P1 (version 2) (version 2) | ecosystem: Host-associated > Arthropoda: Insects >...
ATCTCCTAATAGAATTTTCATATGGTACTTAGGAAAATGATAAAAAAAACCTGCTCTAATTCCTCATAAAAACTGTCTTTTGAATCATCACTTGTCTCCTCACTTGGTGCATGCACATTCAGAACAATGATATTACATCAGCGACCTCTCAGAACTATATGTGACACCTTATCACTAACAAACTCTACTGTTTTAAATTTTAAATTGAGCCATCCCCGTTGTGTATATATAAACAATAGGCGTGGGGTCAGTCTATAACACAACAATATTTAAAGGTGTTATAATAATGATAAAAGTAAACTACATGTTTCGGCCTAAGTGGCCATCATCAGGTTTACGTTCGAAAGTATAGTGTGTATTTCTATACAGGGTTGGAGTGGATACGTCACGATGGTGAGATCTCAGCATCTGTGATGTTTGTATATGCTAATGGGGGGAGGAGGGGGGGTGATCTGTAATGTGTGCTATCCTGGGGGCAGCTTTAGTTTTCTCGCTGTTGTCCTGAGCGGGTCTCCGGTTTCTGTATTCCCTTCTGCTATCTACTGCTGGTGGGCTAATGTGTTCTGTGGAGAGGAGAAATCAAAGAATAAGTGCTGATGCGTGCTGTTGTGTGTTGGTAGGTGACTTGTGTGACAAGTTGTGATTGAGTAGTAAATGAAGGTGTGTACTTATGTGTGTGCTCTCTATCCTTTGTATCTGTGGTGTGGTGATCTCTGTGTCCGGTCCGTTGTGGGTTCGTGTATTTGTCCTCCATCCAGGGTGTGTCGTATTAGACGGATAGGTGTTGCGGTGCTTGACCTGTTTGGTGATTATTGCATGGCACTGTGATGGTAAAGTCACTTGGTATTGTGGTATCACTGCTGATACTATTCTGTGCTGTACAAAAAATCCTGTTCCCAAGTGATTATTTTCGTTTCCCTTTCCATAGAAAAAATTATAATCCCCTGCACTTACCCTGCCCCCTTTGTGTCACCTAACCTCCAGCACACCCACCAAATCTAATTTACATCTTGCTAATTCCCTGGCTGCTATTGTAAGTGAACGTGCCCTATACGGGCTCCTAACATTCAAAGTACCAAATCTCATGTTCCTTTTTTGTTGCTTAGGTCGTACCAGAGTATCAGTCCAGGTCCGAGGCTTTCTGTGTGAATATTTCATAATATATGTTTTTACGGTGAGGAGTTGTTAGTACCTCCCCCTACTCCCAAGCTGGTGGACCACCCTATGTCAGCTGTCTGCAACTACTTATTCAATATATTCACAGCTACCCTTCAAAATGGAGGCCGTTCCTCCATCGCAACTTGAGGACACGCCATGTTGTTGTGACAGGGACCCACTTATCACGGCTTAATATACTTTTAGCAGGATTGTATCAAAATCTTTGAGGAGCACCTTGTAAAAGTGTGAATGTGACTGAAGTGGTAGAAGACAGTCCAATTCAGACTTGTGTTTTAATGAAGAAAGACGTTCGAGGTCACTAACATCTAACGAGTGTCAATTCTCAAATACAGGCATCTTTCTCTTGTCTTCCCCACATTAAGAGCACAGTATGTTCCAGCATCTGCTGGAACATACTGTGAAGTTGATGTGTGAGTGAGACTGTTGCCCTGCTCAGGTAAAAGGCAAAAGACATACTGTCTACCTTGTGCTGTGGAATGAATTAGTAGGCCTATACATTGTTTGGAATAAGTAGCTGGTTTTGGTGCTTGTGACTACCCAGAAGTGTGGTAGAGAAGCGAAGTTCATAATAAAATGCTCCTTTTATGAATAACATCATTTATTATGTAAAACATAAAATTATCTTACAGTAGAAGAATGATGACTTTTTTAAATACCAATGTAAGCACCACAAGTAAATTCATTTGTTTTCAAACTCTTTTTAATGGCGGTCTCTGAGCCTGATGAACACTTTGTCCAATTCACACCCTCTTTCATACCTTTTCATATGGGCTTTTGTATAAGGAATACCTTTATCAATTTGTTGCTTGTATAATTAGTAAATTCTAGGATATCATTCAAAAGTATTTACCAAGATTTTGAATAATTGATAAAGTGTACTTGCTTGCTTATTCAGTCTCTCAGTACACTTATATCAACCCTCATGGGCACTGAGGGATACGAAACATAGATATTGGCTGTTAGTGGCAGACCCTCGACGATCAAAGTTGGGTAAGGCACCTTCTTGGCCATTGTAACACCATCATCAGTAGGCCTACCTGCTTCTAACACTGTTATTGATTTTTGTTCCCAAGTTGCAACTACAAATCAGTGTATCTATTAACAATTGTACTTATAAAATACAATTCGTAACAGGTATAAACTCCTACATGTTTTGGCACTGGGTTTACATCCTTCGGGATTTACAGAACAAAGGAGTATAAGCCCAAAATGTTAATCTAAGTATTACATTGCCCTTATTGAAATATTTAAAAAGTTAAAAATATGAAATGTATAAAAATTGATAAGCATAAAAATTGCAGTATTGTGATGTTAAAATTATATGATAGTAAGCCGTTCCAAGTATAAGGCTAGCTGTTTACTGTCTGTCTGGAGTGTGCCTACAGACAGCTACCTCATTTGTATGTGATCCATAGGGATTTCCTCTGGATGGAGCATGTGATGTGTGTCATATCAGGCGGCATAATTAAATAGTAAAACTTAGACTAACAAGTTGGGCTTTTACTCCTTTTTTTTTTTTAATAACTCCCTAAGGGTGGCACCCCTGTGTCTAAACATGTAGGAGTTTGTACATGTTGTGAAGTGTATTTTATAATTGCAATTGTTGGTGGATATATGGATTGTAACAATATGCACGGTATGAATAATGTAAATTATATATATATATATAAGTTTATTATGACATATAATTTTTAAAATGCTCAATTATGAATAATAATTATTCAATTTTCAATTGCACGTTTAACTTAATATAATTTCTTTATATTCAAAGTCTCGCAGCCACTCGTTTGCCATATAAGCACAGAAGTGAAAATGGGTGCAATACCATGACATTGATGATAATTATCAACAGTACCATTACCAAAATAATTGTAGTACAAAATTAAGATGTGAAATTTTCTTTTTAAGGATCCATTGTATGAACCCTGTGTTCTGTTCAGGTAGGCGGGCAACACATTAGACCATGAGCATCTGAAGCTTGCTTCTTGATTGTGGGTTATAAAGATTTGATATTAAAATTGAGACTTTTGCTAGGCTAAGAAAATGTGTGCCTGAATTGCCAGAACAAAAACTTTAATTTGTTTCATAAGCTAGATTAGCAATAAATAGGGTCAACAGTTTCACTGTTAACATTTCAAACGTTTCTGTTCTTCAAGATCAATTTGTCGAGATCAAAAATGACAAGACGCTTTGCTACAAATTTCGGAAAATAAAGGAATCACGGAATGCGCTCAGCAACATAGTGAAAAAGGAAACCCCCATTCTCTAAAATTAGGGTGTGAATGTTATACTATCCTTTTATACAACTGTTGTGTGAATGAGGATTCTCAGCATTTGCCATCACAAGCCGACTGCATCATTTAGAATGCAGCCTTTCAAATACACCGCTATAGAACTTTATGTGTTCCATGTCAGTGCCTTAAAGACTGTTGTACACTCAAATGCATACGTACAAGCATTTTCAATTACATATTATAATTTTTTACAAGCATGTTTTGGATCACTCTTGTGAATAACATCAGGTTGTCTTATAACAAGAATACAATTAATGTAAATTAATATCTTATGATATAACAAGAATACAATTAATGTAAATTAATATCTTATGATATAACAAGAATACAATTAATGTAGAATCAATTGTATAGCTTCAAACAACAAGACATAATATAGAGGGTACAGGACAGGATACAATTCGGATCATAATGAAATAGATATTTGTAGAACAAAAACCAACTGCAAGCAAGACAATTGCAAACAATGAAAACTACCATTATTTTATAACACTTATAATCAACAACATTTTATAATATTTTAAACACTGTAAATTTTAACTAACTTTATATTTTTATTTGCTCAAACTTTTAAGACTATTTTGTTGCTGAAGGTTTTAGTAATAGAGGTCTTAGATCCCTGATGATGGCAGGTTAAGCGGAAACATGTAGGAGCTAATTAGGAGTGAAGTACATAACAGTAGAACTGTGCTTTTGTTGGTACTGTAAGGATTTGTTAATCCTTGACCATGCATGGAATGAGCAATATGAGAATGTATTTGTTGTTTTGTCAAGTGCATGTGTAACGCAACTACAGATACACGAACTTCCAAAGCTTGTGCAGTGTCACAGTGCACATTAATATACTGAAAATGCTTCTAATTCTGTGCTGTCTTTCTATATGTTGTGCTTTTGCAAAAATATTATGTACTACCAGCTAAGAAACTACTTCTTAATCATATATGATATTCTTATATCGTACAAGAACCTAATTTCCTGAGCATTAATTATATTTAAATAACATTAATACACCAAACTTGCAGACAAGAGTAACATTATTAATTACAACCTGTGAATCGTGTAATTGCTTCCAAATTTTATTTGGGTACCAGCCGAATATGGTTAAGAACCCCAACTGTATGAAGAGCCAAACATGCATCTATATGTAAAATCAATAAGAATGCCTTAAATTGTAACATCCCGTTTGTACTCTGTGTTACTGTTTGAACTTTTTAACGAGACACCTGAAAAGGACTATGTATAGTGGAACATGGAGAGAGATTTGATAATGATAAAGCTTATTCACGTCCCTGACTGAAAAGTGTGTTGTGTATTTAGAACAGGACTGTTTTCTTCAACACAACCGCGCCAGACCCTGAAGTAGTTACGTAACTTAGCCCCCCCCCTACCCCCCATCCGGCAGCGTTTAAATTGGCTCCGCAAAGATCAACAACAGCAAATATGAAACTCATTTTTCCGGCAAGCAACAAAGAAATCCGATCGGTTGGCATAATATTGGCTCTCCTTTGAACACTCTGAACGTACATACAACATGCTTAGTCGAAACGTCGGTGACTGAAAACCACTATGCAGGGATTCAGTCTATTTCAGTACGGCTGGGAGATTTTCGTATATCGCATGATATTGGTATCTTTCTTTATTTGTGCTTTGGAACATGGCGGTTGTTAGGAGGGTAACTTGACTCAAAAAGCGGTTTTATGTCGTACAAGTGAAGATGACAAATTATGTACAGTGTTGTGGTATTATAAGATCCTGTATTTCGCGAAGGTGAATAGTGATAATGAAGATGAACCACATTCTGTGAGGTACAGGAGAGCAATCTCAAATTGCCATACTTCCTATTCAAGTGTTGTGCATGTATGTTTCTGTGCTATTTACAGTTTGGGTGATAGCTCAGGAATCGATAACAGCGACCTGTAATGTACATCCCTAGAACATGTGCTATTTTTGTGCTTTCTTACAGAGTCTTGTACAGGCTATATGATAGTAGATGCAAAAAAAATGTATATACTTTCAGCTAATGCTGTCAGAATGTAATGTTTCCAAAGTCCAGGCCTCAGGAATGGTTTGACACCACCGTACCTGAAACGCGGTTTTTGACGTAACTGTAATAGCTGGAGTCCAAAGGCTTCCTGTTTATGAGTACTGGCTCCCAAAGTGAAAACAGGCTAGTATTCATGCAATTTATACCCTGAAATCAGCATTGTTTTGGAATCAGGTAATGTATGCTGTGTTATGTTGAAGCGTGGATTATTTAAGATTTTATTGTATAATAAGGCAAAGGAACTGAAGCAGAAGTCCACTTCAGGGTTCTCAGTACTGCCTTCACAATGCTGCTGCAACCCCACCGTAATAATTCCTTTCTGTTTGTGTGTTGGTGACTGGTATTGTAGCCCAGCACTCCATGCTGAGCTGAGCACACAGAATGCTATTGCAAGTGGAATTGTTCGACAAAATAGGAAAGAGAACTGTTACTAATAGTACTGAATGGGGATGTTGAGTCTTACCAGACATAACAATGACATTAAAGTGGCATGACAGGAGGAATGTTAGTTTTGACAACACTGCCTCGTGAAACTGTGACACAGACTGACAAAACTGACAGGGAGATAAAACAATCTGTTATCCAGATTTTCCAATATATGTCAGAACTATGGCTTTAATGAATACACATATGAAGAGCTGCAGTTACTACAGCGGCTGGAGCAATGGTATGTCTGTGATCTGGAGAGACTTCAAAAATTGTGCCTGGCAAATAAGGCAGATATATTGAAGAAAAACTGCACTCCACACAAATAGATAGGAGATAACACATTTGAATGCCACGGTGTACTGTACAAGGTAGGTACTTCATACATTTGAAGTAGTGCTTATGAATTTTAAGTACATTACTTGTTACATTAAGACAATCTAGAAAAGTCCAGCAAGACGCCTTTCATAACACTGTAGGAAGGTATGTTGTTGAATATCCCAGTCCTATGGGATGTGCTGCTGTGCTGTTGCATAAGTAGTTCCTGCCATTTTGGAGGATTGTAGTGCTTTTATCTTCAGGGTCAAACAGTGCAAGAAGGAAAAGGTGTGATGTTATGTAGCTGAAGCAGATGGCTGGACAGGGCGGCAAGCTAGTCAGGGGAGGTAGTTGGTGGGGCCTTGGTATACTGGTTGGCCCCTTATAATAGACACTGACTGACTGGTAACCAAGAGGGTAGCTGATGGCTTGGGAATACTCTGCAGGCAGAGTTGGAATTGTGATTTGGTGATAATGAAAGAAGTAAATAAAATTGCTTTAACAGTGCTCATCCTCTTATGTCCCAGAAACACGTAGTGCATTCACAATAAAATATAGTTGTGTTGACTGGTCATATGTTGTTTTAGAAATAAAAATATATTGAAAATTGATATGAGGGGCCCTGGAAAGGGTCATGACTGCATACAAGTAAGGTAAGAGGAGGAAGAGAGAAATGGCTAAGTTTTGTTGGCACCACGAGATGTTTACCAGGGGCAACATTGGGTTTCAGAATATAGGAAAACTGGAGATATGCAAAGAAGGAGAGAACATGAATGTTGGTGAAACATCACTGATATGTACCTGGACATTTTCCATTGTCACTGAACACAAACACACCATTCCAAAAGCAGTCTGCTTTCATGTTCCCCGTGTTCTTGATAGTATATTACCTAGCTCTAATTCTGGCTAGACTTGTGCTTGTACGTCGATGAATGCGGTTATTTAAAAGAGTGAATGTAGACATTTGTAGCTGCATGTGTTTGGAAAAAGAGCCTTCTGATTAACAGGGAAGGAAGGACTTGTAGTACAGTGCTTACCCTGGACATTTAGTGGAGTCAGTTTCCGATAAGAAGCCAAAAAATAGGGTGGTGCAAAGATGCAGTGATGGTAAACCTGTGTGAATGGTGCATATTTTGAAAGTCAGAGAAATTTAGAAGAATTGGTGAAAGATACAATATTACAACTGTTTTTTAAGTAAAGTATATTCAGGGAGGTTTTTTGAGGAAAAAAACCAAACGAAGATAAATTAGTAGATCACAGGTTTTCACCTGAAGACAAGAGCAGACTACTTCTGAAACACTGTGAGTGTGTGCTTGTGTTCAGTGACAGTGGAAAAAGTCCAGGTACAGATTAGTGATGTTTCACATGTTAAACCATTGTCAAAAGATTGTATGAATGTTGGTCCTGAGAAGTTCATGAACACCCCTTTTTTCCTGCTTGGCTAATCTCCTCAGACTGCTTGACCTTGAAGATGAAGGCAGCATGATCATTCGTAACTTGCATCTTCAACAGCATCTGTGGGAACCTCCAGTCTCAAAGAGATGCTGTTCTTCTCAGCCTTCTGCCTTCTTTCCTATTTTCACAGTTTATAATTTGCAGGAATATAAATTTTCTAACTAACTTATATAGTGTTGAGCAGGCCAGAGCCATATCAAGTGGGAATATGTTTGGGCTAGTAACGTTACACTTATGTGTGTCTTATTCAGTCAATTAAGATTTTCTAAAATGATGAACGTAAACTAAAATACTTTTTCAGTTACTTGTTATTACCAAACAATAACAATAAATTTCTCAATTAAACTAAATGAACATAACAGTGTGTCACAGATTTCTCTAATACATTTGTTATATCTTACAGCATTTAGTCTTACTCTTAAATGCACATTTTTAATAGTTACAATAGCAGGTAAACAAGAATTATTCCTGTTCTATTGAAGTAACGAATAAAATGTTGATGGATTTGAGTAATTTATTTTCAGTTTTTCACCGTGCATATTGTCAGTATTCACAATTGTGAATATTGAGTAATTTATGTTCTTAGACTTTTATCTGTGGTCGCAATGGAATCACAAGTAGCCGTGTGGCCATTCAATGTACACATTGGGTCATGCTTGAAGTACAGTTAAATCCATGTTCCTGTTCAACTTGGCACTCCAGATTTGTGACAATACCGGAATCCATGTTTCATAGTACCTATTTCAGCTGCCTAAAAAGCCATCACAGGATTTATATGCCAGTTAATGTCACAGGGAATTTTATTGACAGTCTGGTTTGACACTGCAGTGTGTCTTGACCTTACATGGCATATATGACCTTCTTATCAACATAGCCTTCTACCCACTTGCCAACCAACAAATGTGGATGTTTCAGCAAAGTACATATAGTCTTCACCTTTGCTTCATTGTGGAGTTTCGTAACACATCCCAGGGAAGTACTTGGCAATAAATTCATGGTTTTCTTCAAATCAGAAGACATTGGTGTGTATGTGATATATATCTGGTATAAATAAATAATTGTATTTGATTGATGGTATGGAGAGGCCACATAAGGATCAGTGCAGGCACACTATAAACGGCTGAAATTCCAATGTCAGGTGTGTGCTTACTTCATTTTAAATTTCAGTCTTACTTGTCATACAGGTTTAACCTTTAACGGACCACCATTTGCATATGTGAACGGACATGCGAAACACACCCTACAAATTCATTTTATATATTTAGGCAACAAGGAAAGTTACTGCATTTTTAAGATGTGCTGCATAATCCCTGTTGTTTTCTATTTTCCACAAATCCTGCATATTGCATAATTTTATCTTTTCCCGTTCAAATAATACATTGTTTATAAGCCATATGCTTAAATTTAAATTCCAGTCTTCTGCAGCTCACTCAGGGCATTTAATTCTGGCATCAGAGGGTTTTAAAGCTTACTGGAAGAAATGAAAGTACAGTATGTCTCGAGGAGATTTATTGCACATGAAGCCTGCATGTGACAGGAATTTGGAGTTCTAATAGTCCCCCCCCCCCCCCCAATCAGTTCAACTTACCTAATTACACAGAAGTCTTAAAGGGACAAACACCAGCTTCTCAGCACATCTTGCACCTTCTGAAAATAATTCTCAAGACAAGACAGTGCTTTACCTTTACCTTTAATACTGGCAGTTTCTCTTTGAACATTATCTTTTTAGTCCTTGCAAATAATGTGGATTCTGCATATAAATTCTAACTTTCAGTGTCCCCTAAACAGAATAAATGCATGGATTCAACTCTGGGGATCTAGGAGACCACAATCTGTGTTACTGATCATTAGCTGAAAAAGCCTTCTAGGGCAACCACTGAGAAGTTTTGCTCTTTTGTCTGTGACATTGTCCAGTTGATTTGGAAACTGGTGCCAGACTTAACTGAATTTAGTGGTACAGATTTGTTTCTTCAAAAATCACAGGCCTTCTGACTTTGCATCCACAACAGACTGACTTCAAAGGCATGAAAAGGAACTCACTGAACACCAGTAACTGTTGTTCTTTCTGTTTACATCCCAATTTAATGTAAACCATGCCTCCTCATTTGAATAGTACATGAGTTCTGGATAACACACTCCATATGGGGCTTGTTTCCATTCAGCCACCAATACTGTCCAATTTCTCTTCAGTTAAAACGTGGTATCTTTTTCGGTATTTTCTTTTTATTCAGCATAGAATATGGTATTAGAAATTTTTCATCTTTTTTATATCCTGTTACACCGTACTGTTGCCGTGTAGTATTTTTTTTTAATCTATTGTAAAATGTTTTCTATGATGCATGCTTGGCAAAAGTGTTGCAAATGAAGGCCCATTTCTTAACAACAAACGTTTCTCATGTGCAGTGACCAGCTGTACATGAGACACAACTGGGTAAGCATTTCATGTTCCATTGCTGAGATGATGATTAAACTTCTCGCTAAATTGTCTTGGCTATGTCAGCTTGTTTTCCTCTGTGCATGGTGAAGTGATAAAAGGTACACTGTGCATGATGTATATTACTCCAGTGTCAGTGTTCAGACATGGCCTTAATAGTCAAGATTGGAGCACTTGCCACTGTTCCAATCAAACAGTAAAGAATATTGTGGGATGATGGGGTAGACAAATACATAATCCAAGTTAGAAACATTCTACTATTGAAGAATACTGGTGATTAAAAGCAAGTAAGACACTGCATATTTTGTTTATAAAATTTATTACATTAAATTTTACTCCTTCACTTCCACTGCAGTCAACTAGGCTTCATTCAATATCTTTAACAAGTAACCAACATAACTATCATAATTAATTAAAGACACAATGGTGGAAGTGGAGAATTCTAGCAGGAACACTACAAACAAGTGGGATGCAGTCCAACAGAGCAGACTATTTATGTTCTGAAATGGTGACTGCAGTTCTGTCTGGGACTTGCTGTCCCTGATAAATGATGCAAGTGCTATGGTACAGGAATGCTAACTTCACTCATTTCCACCACTGTTTGTAAGAAATTTCAGAAAATGCCTACAAAAATAAGAATGAAACATCTCTGGTGAATATCTTTGAATATCCACAGTAAATCATGCTTTCTAACGCTCTTTCTAAATGCATGTCTACCCACAAAATATTAACACTAAGAACAGTAGTACTTACTAAACTGCATGATAATCATACAACTGACACTGTCATTGCTGTGAAATACTTATACATAGTCTTTTTTTCATGGTCGATATGTCACAGCTGTCGGCACTCATCATGTGCTCTGAACAGACCAAGCCGCAAGCTGTTGGATGCTCAGACCTCCTGGCCAGTATGTATAGTAAAACAAATACAGCTTGTCACATCATGTGTTCTGTCGTTTGCCCAGCCTCTCAGCTTCCTCCACAGTGTCTGGAAGTTTCTGGTTGAGTGTTTCAGGGATTAAGAGTATTAGCAGTCCTGATGCAACAGACATGCCTCCGAATAGGAAGAAAGGTAGTGCCTTGTAGATCTCTGCCTGCAAGTATATAGAGATATATACCCTATGTATGTTCAGATTTTTGTTGCTATTACCTGTATTTGTACAGCAGTCCAGTGACATTAACAGGGGACCACCCAACAAAAATATGGAGTAATTATTTTATCTGACAACATTTGGCTGCAAGGACCTTACGGCTTGTCAATCACATCAGTGTAGCCTACTCAGCTGACTATATCACACACATCAGCAGCATGAAATGACAAACGATAGTTATCAGATAAAATTACAATCCATGTACTTTACTTATTTTTAATTAACCATTTCAAGCACTGTGGTTATTGTGAATACCACCTGCTTTAACATCAAACAAGATACAAAACATAAAAGTAATGTAACACAGACACATTTGGATCTTTGTTTCCTGGACCCTGCTCTGATGTACAGTAAAACTTATCCGCCAGGCATCAGGAACAAAGTAATGACAGATACGAGAATAGACAGTTAATAGAATATGTGCTTAAAAATTATACACTACATACTACAAATAAAATTCTTTTTTACAGTACATGCTACAGTTTATGTATTTGCATTTGAACACTAAGAGTATAGGTCAACATTCAAAAGAAAAAAAAAGCTATCTTAATTACATGCTACACACCATGTGATAAGGAACACATATGCTCTTCCTCCTACACCTGCCATACACCGTGGCTTGCAAACACGACAGTTAATAGACACTGGCGAATATTCATGTAACAGATAAAGTTTTACCACGTTACACCAATGTTTGTTCTTCATGTTTATAAATGGTAGGGCTAAAGTATTGATGCGCTTCCACAACATCCTACTTCAAAGTATATTTCTAACTGGTATTTTGAAGTACTGTAGGTGTGTTGGCTACCAAACCATAAACTTGACATCCACCCTGATATGAACCATTGTAGAAATCCATAACCCTACATCATCCGCATCTTATGGACTACATCTACACACTGCTACAAACAAATTTTGTATCTGCAGGCATTTTATGCACAAATTTTAATGTACTTAATAACATGTTGGAGTTATGACAAATTGTGTGTAAAAAAATTATAATTTTGACATTAGTGTATTTGTTGGTTGTATTGTGTGAATTGTTTATTAATGCACAAACATGCATAACATTAACAATAATGTAAATACATTCTCACACTGCTAGTGGAGTGAAGCCATTTAAGGGTAGTCAGTCTTATCTTGCAGTATGATTAGCTTACAACTTAATTTTGCAGTTATCAGACAACACCACTCTAATTAATGTAAATAAGAGAAATAGAATACTTACTAGAAGTGGAGTCTGAGGTGCGATAATTGAACCAATACGACCTACCATGGAGCAGGTACCAAGCATTGTATGTCGAAGTTCAGTTGGGAACAACTCGGCAGTGAACACATATACCACTGTAAAGGCAATGGTGATAGCAAATTTCCCCGCCAAGAACACGATAAGTTTTGCTATGCTGTAGTCTGTTGAGGTAAGGAAATAAAACAGTCTGTGAGTAATAATTCCTTCCATGAGCAGTGTCAATAAATACATTGTATGAAAAATTAAATTATGACTGTTTTGAGACTGTAATATAATGTAATGTAATGGAGTTAGTCAATGACGACAAAAATGTTAGCGAAAGAATAATTACATGTGATATAAAGCAAGTTCCACACTGGGGGCCCAAAAATATTAGGTGCCGTGGTAAAAAAATTTAGTCACCTGGGTGACGTGCCTGGAATTTCTGCACCCCTGCCTTCGAGGGACTTCAAGAATTTAGATTTGGAATTATGGATTGTCAACAATTTAATCTTCCTGATATTCTCAGGTGTTGGTGAAGGTATAGAGCACAAGTGGAATGGGCATCCTAATCAACAAAGAAACCCGAAGAAGCTTAATGGAATGGTCACCAATTTCGGAAAGGATAATATTAGTACGCTTTAAAATAAAAATCCGCAATTTAACAATTATCCAATGTTATGCCCCAACAGAAACGACAGACAAGGATATGAAAGAAAAATTCTACGAGCAACTGCATGAAACAATAACCGCAGTTCAAAAAAGGGATGTAATCATAGTGATGGGGGATATGAATGCCAAAATTGGACCAAACAATGAAGGTTTGGAACATGTCATAGGTAGACACGGAGTTAGGAACATGAATGAAAATGGTGAACTATTTAGTGAGCTATGTGCTAGCTGTGACTTGATTATAGGAGGAACAGTATTTCCTCATAAAACATGTCATAAAGTGTCATGGATCTCCCCTGATAATATAACGGAAAATCAAATTGACCATATAGCCATTAGTAAAAGATTTAAAAGGTCTCTGTTAGATGTGAGAAACAAAAGAGGAGCTGAAGTAGGCAGTGACCACCATCTCATAATTGCAAACTTTAGGTTTAAAATATTAGCCGCAAGAAAGAAGATGGAAACAAGAAGAAAGAAATATTATGTACAAAAACTTCAAATGTCAAGTGTAAGGGAAAAATTTAAAATGGAATTGAAAAACAGATTCTCAGTACTGTCCACCCAGAATGAAGATACAGACATTGAAGAAAGTTGGAATGCAATAAAAAATGTATATATAGAAACAAGTGAGAAAATAATGGGTTTTAGAGAAAAACAACAAAAGGAATGGAACTCTGAGGAGACATGGAAAGAAATAGAAAGAAGAAAACTGGCAAAAGAAAATGTAAATAGGAGCAAAACGAGACAACAGAAAATTGGTACACAAACACAGTATTCAGAAATTAACAAGAGAGTAAAGAGAAACATTATGAGAGACAAGAGAAACTGGATAAATGAACAAGCAAAACTTGCAGAAGAAGCGGAAAAGAAAGGAGACATAAAGGAGGTTTATTACAAGAAAGCTGTCTCAAAGAAAGTTTAGGATGAATAGGCCAGTGAAAACTAAATCAGGAATGCTCTTAACACAAGAAGAACAGCTGAAGAGGTGGGAAGAACATTTTTCCGAAATATTTAACAAAGATGATAACAGCGTAGGAACTAAGCAAGAAATGAGAACCGCAGAAGAAAAAGATAATAGTGAAAATGAAACTGAAGTAAACTTGGACCCTCCTACAAAAATTGAAATACAGTTAGCAGGTTAAAGAATGGAAAAGCAGTAGGTTTAGATAATATACGAGTATATCCGGAAGTACTAAAAGATGACCCTGAAATAACTGCAGAAATGCTGTGTCCTCTACTGGAAAAAATATGGAAGGAGGAGAAGATCCCTAAGGGTTGGGAAGAATGATTAATTCTCAAGATACCGAAGAACAGAGACTTATCAAATTGTAATAACTGGAGAGGAATTACCCTTGTAAGTATTCCAAGCAAAATTCTGGCTAGAATAATTTTAAACAATACAAAATACAGTGGAACAACACCTCCAAAAAGAACAAGCTGGATTCCGCAAACACCAAAGTTGCGTTGATTTAATAAACACTTTAAGGATAATTCTAGAACAAAGTATAGAATGGCAGGCCATTCTATATGTGACCTTAATCGATTACGAAAAGCATTTGACTCCGTGAAGAGAGAAATAATGTGGCTCATGCTACAGGAGTATGGTATACCAAGCAAGATTATCCAAATAATTAAAATATTGTATGATGGATTTAAGTGCAAAATTTCCCATGAAAGAAAGCTTTCAGACTTTATACAGGTCAGAAATGGTGTAAGGCAAGGATGTATTCTACCCCCAACCCATTTTCTGCTAATATTAGACAGAGTCATGAAAAGAGTGAAAGGTTTAAGAAAAGGGGAATACAGTGGAGTATTGTAATGAACATTTCAATAGTAAATTATGTAATTTTACAATTTTGTAACTTTGAAAATGGGACGCTGTGTAAACTAGGAAATGACACACTCTGTTATAAGCTGAGTTTGGCGATTACCACACTGTAAACTGTTTTGTAAACTGACCAAGGAACAGGAAGGTATGTCAATGTGTGAAGAATGCCTGACGTAAGCACTCCACTTTCACAGAGTTCTAAAGACCGGTACAATATAGGATGTATGAAACTCGGTTAAGTGATGTACGGATGTGCTAACACACAGAAAAATGCATGACACTAGCAAATCGCCTTTATATATTCTTATGAATATTTGACTAGGTAGCTTACTTTTGGCTTGATTTTGGTTGACGAAGTTTGGACAACAGAATACTAACACTGTACCGCTGTCTCGAAGATTACTAGCTACGAAGAATCTTTGAAGGACTGGAGGCTGACAAGCAGTTCAGCATAGCGTACCTTCAGATAATTAACCTTTTGATGCCTAATGTCAACTATTGTGGTCATACCGCACCGCTAACCTCTAAAGTTGCATTTTATATATTTATTCAACAAATATAAGTACTGAATATTTTAAACATGGTATATACTCTCCGTTTTTTTCTCTTCAAAATGCAGTTTG
>Ga0131853_10012331_pt1 | contig 15652 bp, 10 predicted proteins | sample TergutLab28metaG_FD_92764 | JGI IMG/M metagenome (GOLD analysis project Ga0131853, IMG submission 92764) | Labiotermes labralis P1 segment gut microbial communities from Petit-Saut dam, French Guiana - Lab288 P1 (version 2) (version 2) | ecosystem: Host-associated > Arthropoda: Insects >...
AGGCTGAGTGGACCCCGTTCCAGACCCACTACTACTCAGAAAATCTGGTAGCGCCGGGAATCGAACCCGGGACCTCTGTATCTGTAGCCAGAAACTCTGACCACTAGACCACAGAGGCGGTCGCACATGTAGCCATAACAGTAAGTAACTGAAGCCTCCCAAACAGTCGTATTATAGGACGAAATAATGGTGCTCACAACTAAAGCAATTAGTTTCCTTGAGTGAAGGCAGCTCAAACATATTTTAGAGTTTGTACCCTCCGGTAAGGCAGTGTAATGATTTTCTTTGAAGGGTCTGTATATCATGCTGCGACAACAGGTCTAATCCACATAAGACATACATCTGTATTCGGTAAGCAATCACTGCAGTGTCTTCATCTGGGTTCCCTCAGGGGTTCGGAGAAGTCATTGTACGTCAATAAACATTTGTACTATGAGTTTTTAAACTTCCCAGGAAAGCAATGAATTATGTATGACAGCGGCCTGCACACTACAATCTTTATCCTCCTCCGTCGCATGTATAATAATAATAATAATAATAATAATAATAATGAGTGATGAATTGGTACGAAACAGTACAGAAACTACTGTGTCTCTTTTAAAATAGGCCCTACGCCCTGAAACTTCAATTTAAGGGACAAAGAAAGAAGACTTGTCTTTGGAATCCCGTTGCACAAATCCAGAATGTAAAATAAGGGTGCTAACGATGCATCAGGACATGACTTACACGTATGTGCTCGTGGCTGTCACTCCTGAAGCAGATCCCCTCTCTAGAAGCTTCATAGTCGCTCAGCCGGTCACTCAATTTAACTTTCGTTTGAGGAATCCATTCATATCATGTTCAAATGTACATATTCTATGTCAGATGAATTCAGTCCATATCCGCCCATCTTTTTTGTCAAACACCCATTTTAATATTATCCTTCTGTCTACATCTACATCTTCCAAATTATCTGTTCCTTGCACGGTCCAGTATTATTCTTCCTTAAACCCCGTTACAAAACGACAGACCAGCCATCTCACCAGCAGACCTTCTGCTGTTTGTGAGAGAAAGTTTCCTATCATTAGATCATTTAAACCTATCAAAATGTGGATCGTACGTAAAGAATGAAAAATTTCACGGCAGAGAGTGTTTGTTGAGGTTTCATTGTAATAACCTGATAACGAAAGCAGAAAGTTATCCATTTTGATCCGGACATACTCGTATTTGTTGTTTGTACTAGCCTGTAGAATCACATCCAATGTTCAACCTAGTATTGCAAACTAGTGGCTATCACGTGTGCTTCGTGTTCGAGTCTTGCCACTGGCTAACCTGTCTGATATTTTTTACTGGGTTTTCTCCGTCTGTCTTTGTCAGTGCTAGTGTCACGTAGTCCACCGTGCGAAGTCATCGTTTCATTTGATGTTTTGTACGACTGAACTATACAGGTGATAAAATGGTAAAGGTCAATTCCGTCGTTCTTAAGTACCACACCGTGAATGCGTACAGAGATGTGGAGGCTGCTGTTAAGTAAATTCTGCATCCGACAATTTGATTGCGGTTTTCAGATACTTCTGTGATATGGAACGTTTGTGTCTTTGTTTAAAATGGAATTTACGTCGTCCAGCCCTTAGCCACTAACGTTAGCGTACAGTACGAAGGAAGCTGACGCAGATAGTGAAACTTTGGATTTTTTGTCGGAAAGAGTCAGTTTCGGAAACCTGTCGGACTCTTGACAGTATACTGACACACGTTTCGTGGGTTTTCGTGGACCCTCTGTATATATGTATTTCAGGATAGTACCTCAAGTTAGGCCACGACCACATCCTCACCTCATCCACTGTCGTCGGACCTTTCTGGGCTATAGAAGCGTGTTGTGAGTTGCTGACAGGTTCTTTATGTAAACTGACAGTAAGCAAATACATTTGCTCTCCCATCACCGTTTGAAGTTTATATAAAGTCGCCAAATAAAGGAAGAAACATACGTCTCATATATAACCAAGACAGTGTTCAGTTTAAGCATCTTTTTGAGCACAACGCATACACGAAACTATCTGGTGGGACAACGCTGTGAGCTTAATTACATTGTGTGGTGGTCATTACTGCCCGAGTGTTCATGCCGTCTGTTGGGCTGTCTGAAGGTCTAGACGGGCCTCAAAGTGTGCCAGATGGTATTGCGGTTTGGAAGAGAAAAAGCGGCTTGAGAAAAACAGAACAATAATAGAAGGGGCAAGAGGCAGAGGAAGGGCAGATAATCAATCGATTATTGTTGGGTAGAAAGTATTCAAACGTTTAATTGAATATTCTCTTCATACAGAATGACAGCTTAATAATTAAATCAGTTTTTTTTGTAGGCCTAGATGTACAAGTAGAGCAGTAAATGGAATTTTGTTATGCGTCTGAGATTTGAGGTTCTCGTGACAGTAGATGTGATTTCAGTGTTCTGGGACGTAAAGCCGTGTAGTTTGCTGACAATATTTCGGAGGAACCTCTCCCTCCCCATGTTTAGTGTAAAAGACTGAAGATGGAGGCAGCAGATTCCTGCGAAACGTTGATACATATAATTTTGTCTAGCGTCACATGCTGGAAGACCATTATTTTTATAGCAATTATTTGCTCTAGGGAATTTCTCTTTTATGTGCAATCTACCAGTCCCACACAGCAGTTTCTCGCTTCTCATTGAAGTCACACTGAGTCCGGTTCTTACAGTATCCTTTTTTTTTTTAATGCTGGTCGGATTCCTTTGAAGGGCAAAATTACTGACAATGGGCAGGACATCGGAGACCCGATTATCCGCAAGACAAACACTTTTTACTGATATACGACGTCCAGAATAGCTCGGAGGCACACCTAGCCCGTCAGAAATGGCTGTGAGACATACATAGCCTCTGGGAATAAAGCAAACGGATCGTGAAGTTGACAACTTACCTTCTCATGGCATGCAGAACTATAATGTTTCGAGCATTATTATCAGATCGAGATGCCTTCCTGAGTTGGTGCTTAGTTACATTGGTGGTTGTTATTTAGTGCTTATTAATTACCTTATATTCTTATCGGCCATGATAATCAACTTTTATTGACTCTTAAGTGACTCTTCTCCAAAAATTATTTGAAGATAGACTCAGTTCAGTAAATAATCAGGATTAACTCACGAAGGTAACAAAAGATTGTAACTGAAGTGTATCAGACACAAAACAGAAAAGTGGCAGTTACTGGAACATATCGTAAAGAGCTCACACGGCTTCATAACAGGAATCGATAGAGCTGGTTAAATGTAAAGCAATCCCTGTGCAGGCCTGGACAGACCCAGAGGTTTCCAGGAGATTGAGGCCCCCACATTTCAAGGCATTCGACACATGAAGGTAATTATGTTGTTAGCTCTGCGCACCGGCCACCTTTACCCCCCAGGAAATATTCGTGGTACTGATGTCTATTAGAGGCTCAGTCGACTTGAGGGTCGCAGTGAGGCCAGAAGTATTATGTGAATGATTCCAGTAACACCACCGGGAATCGAACCCGCGACCTTCCGGCTTGTAGCGCAGTACGTCACCGAATTGCGTCACCGCGTGCTGTTTAGTTGTCTTAAATAATCTGAATGCCATATCTCATGTTTCAAGAAGCATCTATACACAAAGGAATCAAAAAAAGAATAAGGTAACAGGTGCTGTGATCGCGATAACTTTATTCTGACTTCGACGTATAGGCCTACATGTTACATGCCTTAGCAGATGGCACACATCATTGACACATAATCATTTAACCCGCGGTGGCACCAAGGGTTTTATCCCGGCGTAGAAAAAATAGGCGTCAAGTATCTTTAGCCAAGAAGTGCCTGCTTATTTCACGTTGGCATCTGTTGCACATTGCTTGTCAGCCAGGTGCTTCTTAGGAACCCAAAGCGATGGAAATCACTGGCCGCTAGATCAGGACTATAAGGATGGTGGTCCGTAACCGCCCTGCAGTAGCGCCGTAACCAGTTGCAAGTCCAGTTGACAGAATTGGGTAAAAGGTCAGTAGTATCAGAGATGGTCCGGAAGTTTTTAGTTTTGTGGTATAACAGAACATCAGAAGAACTGAAAATCTAGAGGTCAAAACAGAGCGAATGAGCCAGAGTGTTTTTGCACTGCCTGATGTCATGCTTCAGATCCGTCGTAGGACTATCATTTCGCGACTTGAATATTAGTGATTGTGTCAGCGGCGCAAACTTGAGTGGCAACGTCTAGTAGGATTACTGAACTAGTTGGAATATATGGACGCAGTGAAGAAGAGCACATTCAGAAGTATATTTTTAAATAGATTACACAAGACAGGATAAATATAGAAATAAATGGGATAAAAAGGTAAAAGAAATCCCATTACAGGCCTGGACAGGCCTGAGGGTTCCAAGAGATTGAGGCTCCCAGATTTCAAGACCGTTACGCTAAGAAAATGATTAGCAATTCCGGTGGGGAGGAACGGGCGGATGGGTTGGCTCATGGGACTGCACTGTTGGTGAATGGGTACTTGGGATGAAGAATGACTACTTTCCTGGTTTTCCCCAGTCTCTGCAAGAGATGTGACGAGGTAATAGGCCTATGTGCAGTTAGGCCATGGCTGACTCTTCCTGTCAAACCTCTATATTTTTATTTATCGTTTTGCGGTATATCCGACACCAGTAAATATCTTCCATATATAATGCAGTGTAATAAAGTAAGCCGAACGAAAGAGAAATGTTACTCTGCAATATGTATTACAATATTTTACTTTTATTCGTTCTTTTGACCTGTTTATTTTTTAGACGCGGTGTCGACTTGTAATGATGGGATACCTGTGGATGTCTAATTGATATCGATATTGACGTGTTTTGTACTGTTTCAGTGTAGTGGCTGTCTCCCATGCTGGAAATATAAGTTGCAGTTACTCTGCGTTACGTTCTTAAAGGCACGAGGCCGTCAACTCTTACGGACGCAACTGGTGGTTGCAATTGGAAATTCGTGATGCTGATGTGAGCTGTCCATTTATCTTTAACTCGCCGAAACCAACAGGAAAATTATAGGTTTTGTGTAGTTTTACAACAAACGCGATGTCTTGTCTTAACATTCCCTTACAACTCGTCCGTTTTCTGTGTTCAGTTATACTTTCCAATTGGAGATTTGATAATAGATTTTTGGCGAAGAAACGGTGCAATATACCGAAGAGGAATCAATTGCCTTTGTAATTACCGATAGTACTTAACTGTTTTTAGCTAGAAATTTAATTCTTGTGCAATACAATGTGTTATTAATTTAGGTGAACATAACGGTGAAAATGTCCCTGTTCACGTCAAAGAGGCGTATGGGGGGAGTGGATGTACGGTTCCATTGTTTCGTAACAGCGGCTCTAAGCGAGGCGAATGGTTAGCGTCACGCTATGACGGTTTAACGCCCTGTGCTCTTTGAGTAGAAGACTGTGTGAGACCCAAAACCGGTCTGGGCGCTTTAGAGAAGAGAAGATTTTTTTGCCTCTGTCGGTAATCGAACCTTATCCCTTCCTGCTCATTTTGATCATTCTATTAATAACGAGGGTTACGAATCTTGAAGATCCTCACTGTGCAGTCTTCTTTAGAACTCTCTTTTTTCCTTAAGTCTTTTCATATTCTCAGTTGTGCTTTATTTAGCTTCTTCGTTTACAGACAGAAATAACCCAGAACTACAAACTGGCTATTAGGAATTGCGTGCTACACGATAACGATGGGTTCACAGATCAGGACACCTCATCGCCTAAGATGCAGTATATATTCGCTATTCTTCAGATGCCGCATTTGTAAGTTTCTGCATTTTGTTCTGGTTTTAAGAATGTAGTTTCTTAATTCTGTATGTGCCATGAATTATGAAAATAAGGACGAAAGAAACTCTTTGCTATATGTAGAAAATTTCCTGAAATATGCGCGTAATTACGTACAAAATGTCTGGCTTTAGGATGGGGCTGTTGTAACTTATAGCGAAGTTTGTTCAGATAGTTAATGAATTTTAAAGAATGTTGACGACTAAGATATTTTGAAATTTTAAAATAAAATGTAGACTTACGTAATTTTTCCTGTTTTTGTTAATAATTTATAACGTGGTCGCTGAATTACTACTTAGAATTCTCATACCTGCTGGCGAGGTTACTGAAAATGTAAATAATGAAGCAGGTATAAACCCTGGGACCATTGACTGTCGACAATAGTGTTCTTGTCAAACGCTCCAAACACATTTGCTTGTGTTGCGACTGCTGATTCCGCAATGCAATGCTCTAGTCAAGGGCGTCAGTTCTGGTTGTCGGGTACCCGCCGTAACCACAAGTACAAAACACACACACACACACACACACACACACACAACAGGTAGGAAGCTCCTCCTTTCTCTCTCCTTTTCCGGTCGCTCACAAATTTCATTCTAGTAGTCGTTGTAGCCATGGGCGCCCCCCATCCCCCTCACCGTTACTCCTGGTCACGTGACCGTGGCGGCCTGTTTTAATTGGTTGGAAGGCACGCGCTGTTGTAAGGGCCCCAGAGGGCTGAAAACTGGGCGAATGGAGGGGGAGAGATTGTGTGCTTCCATGCGAGATGTAGTAGAAGAAATACACCAAGGTGGTATAAAATGCTATTACAGGTTGCTTTTGAGTTTAGTGTCGTGTTGGCCGGCATTGGGTTTACGTTGCGGCGAGTTGTGGACTGCTTCTTGGAACCACGTGGTGAACTTTTCGACTGACAGTTGTGTTTACAGTGTGTTATTGTTACTTCTAACATACGGCTCATAATTGGACAAAAGTGTAGTTGGAGTAATTATGTCTCACTTAAACTACTTACACCGTGATAATCGCAGACATTTAAGGAAGTAAGTCCAGTTTTCTTTCGACTGTAGTATCCATTGGAGGACAGAGTGGTATAAGTCGCAATTGTTTTGTTTTGTGATGGCTGCCGCAACCGATATGTTTCGTTATATTTATCTGTGCGGTAATAAGGACAACAGTGATGCATCGAACTTCGTAACGTCTGCAGAGTCAGCAGTGTTACCACCATCTCCTCCTCTTCACCACCCTCCACAGACATATGTTACACCCCTTCTGAGTTCGGATAATTCTCCTTTTATTTCAACATCACTGACGTCGACTTCGCCTTTGCCCTTTGCGTATTCTGCGACGCATTCCTCTCCAACCAAATCATCACCAACAGTTTTAAAGAACTCGTCATCGTCTTCTAGCCTGCATCACAGAAGTTTCGACAACCTCTCTGACGGCTGTCACACTCCGAGCCCTGACAGTTTCCGTTCTGCTAGCCCTACATCCGATATAATGGACCAACAAACACATTTGTCCGTGCTCCACAAATTTGGTACCGAGAATGCTAAGCAGTACACTCCGCTACAGAACTACGCGTTCAGGGGATCTGCCACTTCCCATCTGAGCGAAGTGTTCGATTACAAGTCCTACGAGCGCATGGCGATCGACGAGAATGTCAACAATATTGCTCTGCTTCCTTCAGCAATGGAAGTCACGAAAGATATAAAGAAGAGTAGAGGACAGAACAGGAGAAGTGTTGTGGTGTCAAACAGCAACGAAAGGACGTTGAAGGACATTGACGAAAAGAAAGACAATGTGTGTTTGAAAGATAAGAATGACGATTTTAGTAGTACGGGAGATGATATGGTGGACGATAATTGCGATGATTTCGATGACGACAGTCTCCTGCAAGACAGCGGCGACGAGTCATTGTGCCACGATGAGATGCGGCAAGAAGAAAATGCAAAACAGCAACATAAAACGAAACGACGCTGTAGCAACAAACTGGTGAGTCCAGTGATTATGAAGAAGAGACGCCTAGCCGCAAATGCTCGAGAACGACGTCGCATGCAGAACTTAAACAAAGCTTTCGATCGTCTCCGCACACATCTTCCGTCGTTAGGGAACGACCGGCAATTGTCAAAATTTGAAACTCTGCAGATGGCTCAGACTTACATCACTGCCTTGAACGACTTGCTCCAGTGACGTGATGAGACACGTGTGACGTGTGACTGAATATTCTCAGGACTAAAACAGAAGTCGTCCTCAAAAATTACCTCAGCTGGGTATGTGAACTGTGTGCATCACGTCGATCAATGGAATTGAAATAAAAGTAATTAATTATTAAAATCATATTGATTCAAGTGATATATAATTGCTCATAAGCTGGTTACATTAAAGTTAGGCGTATAGATAAATTTAGGGTCACGTTGTTGATGCAGTTGGAAGTATAACTATGAGGAGAAACAAAACGGAAAGAGACTTCAATGCTGGAGTAGAACACGTGGAATAACAGAGACATTTCTGATTGTAACATGCATCTTTACTTGGTGTTCGAAGATTACTGCCACACTGACGTTCAAAACCTCATGATATGGTCATTCCCTTTTTTTCATGAAACGTTTCTCTTTGTACCTACGTAACCAAGTATGATTGTTGATGTTTCGATGCCTATGTGTACAGTGCCATTTTTTTGTATATAGTTCATTTTGTAAATTTAAGGGAGTTATGAAATTTGCTACATAAACAATTATTTTTGTTATGTATATATATATGTGTATGACAGTTGGAATATTGCTCAGTTTTATAAGATAAAGAAAGTGACAAATTTCTGTAAATAAACTATGTTGTCTATCTTAGTATAAAAGCGTGGCGCGGTTTATGTACGTTGTATTCGCACTTCCAGCAGAAGTTCATGGTCGTGTTTAAGCAGTTAAACGAATATGGTATTATGAATGTGTTTCTCAGTACGCAGATGTAGCAAACACAATCATAGCTCAAATATTTGTGTCTGTTATCTGGAATAAGAGAATCATGATTTCCTCTTGCATTACTACAGTTATACAATATTTGTCATTGCCATAATTTTAATATTGTTTCAAAATACAATCAGTATTTACATTAATTGCCCTCTTGTATCCTACAGTGAAGGTAATGCTCCACTTAATTCTTTCTTGTAATGCATTTAATTAATTACAGGTGCCAGCAGTTTTGCATTGAAATTTAACGTGACATTAATATTGACGAATTTGATATAAATAATTATTACTAAGAAAGTTTTTAACATGCAGTTTGAATTTTGCTTAAAATTAGCTTTTTTCCAGACTGAACTTCTGAGCGAAGTTTAAAGTAGGTCTTTAGATTAAAAATAAGTTAATTTAACATAATAGTGGTAGACCTAATCACACGAAGCCTTTTAAAAATGCCGTAAATTCCAATTCAGCAATAATGACACGCTATACGCCTGCACGTCAGTTACATTATTAGAAGCTGATGTTTGGTAAGAAAATTAGGGCTTGTTAAAGTTGGTTTAATTTTATCCTAAAAATTTGGATACAAGAACAAAGTGGCTAAACTACTGTATTTCCAATTTCTTGTGTCCTTTCATTTGATTGCTCATTTTTCTTAAATTATTAGAGCTCGTGCTTTTTGTGTATGAACAACCTAAAATTAATTTTCAATTTCCAGATCGTGTTTGTTCATCTACGTATTCCTTATCTGAAAATAGTGACCCGATTGCCATAATATTTTGAATTAGTTTCTAATCTGAACGTTCGCAGTCGAATTTCATTTTCGTCAGTACCGGTCATATATAAACGTACTGGAGATCATCAGTGTGAACTTCGAAGTAACAGATCAAGTGCTGAATGTATATTCTATATTCGTCGAATTGCCACTTGAAAAAGTGGGAAAGAAATGCGACGATACATAACATGTATGTAGACTTCGAGAGAGAATGTGAATCAGTTAGGAGGGAACTTTTGTATAATTTTCTCATTGATTTTGATAGAACTAAATGACTAGCTAATCAATTGACAGACTGACTGAGTAGCTAATTGACTGACAGACAAACAAACAAAAAAACAAACTAACTAACTAACTATGTAGATTAGAGATCTTGAGAAGTTTACAGGTCCTCAGGTAGCCAAGAAATTTCCCGCATTTTATGGTACCTGAAGGTTCGTTACCACATTCAACAGTCAGTCACCTGTCCCTATTGTGAGCCAGATCAATCCATTTCATGCCCCCCATCCAACGTCTTGAAGCTCTGCTTTAAAGGTGTCCTCCGATTTATGCTTGGGTCTTCCAAGTGGTGAGTTTGATAGACACATGAAAATTGTTAGTTTAATGAAAATGAGTTTTAATGACACCTGTACAAAGACCGGTTAGTAAAATATTGGTCTGATGTATTTTATGTGAAGAATGATGTGAAAAAAGGAAATGCTTTATCGCCATTCCTTTTCAAGTTTGTGGTAGAATATGCCATTAGATAGGTCCAAAGAAATGTGAAGAGATCGAACTTGAATGAGACACACCATCTTCTGTCGTTAGCAGATGGAGCTAATTTATGGGACAAAAACGTACGTACTTTATAGAAAATCACAGCTGTACATAGCTGTAGTAGTTGCTAGTAAGGAGGCTGTTCTGTGGCGAATACAAAGCAAGCTGCATATGTTCCTATCTCGTGTCCAGACTGCAGGTCAAAGTCGCAACTTAAAGATGTTCAGTAAATTCTTTGAAAATATGACGAAGTTCAATTACTTGGGAAACACTAAAAGATAAAAATTGCACGTATGGATAAATTACGAGCAGGATAAGTTCGAAGAATGCTTGTTACTGTTTGATCCAGAATCTTTTGTCCTCCCTTTCATTATTGAATAATATAAAGACTGTAAAAAGTAAAGCAGTCCCATTACAGGCCTGGATAGGCCCAGACGGTTCCAGGAAATTAAGGTTCCCAGATTTCGTGACAACGGCACAGGATGTTGGTAGGTTGTTAGCCTTACGCACCGGCCGCCTTTACCCCCAGGAAATACTCCTGGTACTCATTTCTGTTAGAGGCGGAGTCGACCCCAGGGCCATAGAGCGATCAGGATTTTATGTCAATGAAAAATCCACTGACACCAGCTGGGATCGAACCAGCGACCTTCCGAATTGTAGCACAGCACCTTAGCCTCTGTGCTACCGCGGTCCCCATATAAAGACTGTAATATAGAGAAATATAAGTTTGTCTATTTTTATATGGGTTTGGAATTTGGTGTCTCATAATAAGGGAGGAACATTGGCTGAGGGTGTTAGAAAACAGGATTGTTGAGGAAAATGTTTGGACCTAAGACGGAGGAAATAACAAAAGGCTGTAAGAAATTGGATACTGATTTATAGTCCTCACCAGATATTGTTCGGGTGATACATCGTGGATGAGTTGGGCGGGGGATGTAGTATGTATGGGGGACAAGAAAAATACGTACAGGGGTTTGGTGGGAAACGCTGCAGGAAACAGACAACTTTCAAGACCAATGCGTAGATGGGAGGATATATTAGTATGGATGTGACAGAAGTAGGATGGTAGAACGCGAAATGCCTACATCTGGGTCAGGATTGATAAATATGACAAGGTGATCGGGCTGTTGTGAACACGTGCATGAACTTACGTGTTCCATAGAATGAAGGGAAGTCCTTGACAAGGTGAGGAAGTATTAGCTTGTGAAGAATACATCTATTCTACGAAGGTAGTTCAGTCAAATAAAAGCATTTGTAACTAATCTTATCCGTTTTCACAAGAAATGATTGGGGGTATATGAAAGTGGTGTAAAAAGTAAAGCATTTCAGATACTCATCAAGATCATTAGCATATATCTGAAAGAGTTTCACACGATTTGTAGATGTAATTCTCCAAGTGATATTGCCGCTCAAGTATAACTATAGGGTGGCTGTCTGTCGGTTTTTGCTTGCCTTTGCAACATTTCAATTCTTTAGCGAAAAACACCAAGAATACTGAGACAGACACCTACATAAGATCAAACAATAAAAGTGCAGGTAAAGTTGTTCCTGTACAAGTCATTAGGGCGCATGGGGGCATGGAAGATTAGCTCCACGTATTCTTATTCTCTGCTCTAGATAAGAGGTAAGGGATGAGCTTCAGTCCCCAGTTGCTTTACCCACGGTAATCCCTGACTTCGAGGCTGGTTGGACCAGTCTGGACATTATGGGGAAGAGAGAAATTTCTTGCTTCTGCCGGGTATCAAACTACGTCTTCCCATTCATCCAGTCCGTAGCCAAGTCATTATACCAGCTACGCTATCCCGACTACAAAGAGACAAAAATAAATTTCAAATATGTGTGACCCACAGTGAAATAGAACTTTCGCCTCGTGTTAAGTTTAAGTGATTGTTAGTTACTTAACTCGAAGCTGTGGTATTGCAGTACTTACTCGTACACTGCACACTGTCCACACAACAAATGGTACTGCTCACTAATTAATTTTCTTATAGACCTGTAGAAAGATTGAGGGTAGGGAGGAAGGAAGGAAGGAAGGAAGGAATGTAGGAAGGAAGAAAGGAAAGTAGGAAGGAAGGAACGAACGAAGGAACGAAGGAACGAAGGAACGTAGGAAGGATGGAAGGAACGAAGGAAGGTAGGAAGGAATGAAGGAATGAAGGAAGGAAGGTAGGAAGGAAGGAAGGAAGGGAGGAATGAAGGAAGGAAGGTAGGAAGGAAGGAAGGAAGGTAGGTAGGTAGGAAGGATGGAAGGAAGGAAGGAAGGAAAGTAGGTAGGAAGGATGGAAGGAAGGAAGGAAGGAAGGAAGGAAGGTAGGTAGGAAGGAATGAAAAAAAGAATTATGCGTGTAAGAAAATACATTCATGTCAACCACGGGAAATGAGCTTTAACAATTATACACGTACTAACTGGCATAAAGACAAAATATATGATCACACAAGAAGCTACGAAACGGTTAGGTTAGGAAAAAAGTGCAGAGGAATCGCAGTGCACCACCACATCTGTTGTACAGATCGTGAAATAAATTACTAACCTACAGAATATCACTATTCTTCCCAGAATACCTTGAATTTCAAATCCGTGGGAACAATAATTGCCAGTGAAGATTATTCATGATGAACTTACAGACAAGTTATTTCCAGTTAATAGTTACTGTTTTTAATCAGAATCATCTACCTTTCCATTTCTATATGAAAAAATTAAAGACGAAATTTAAATATGCATACATTTATTTGTTTTATGTAAAACTGTAAAACCTGGCCTTGGCAAGATTTGCATGTTGTGACGATGATGGAGAAAATCACAGGAGGTTTAGGCCTATTTAAGGGCTGCTTCATTTGCACTCTTCGCCTAATAAACTTGTGCGATGTACTGAGTTCGATTTAGTTGTCATTTAACACTGGAAACGCCGAAATATTTTGCGTGTATTTTGTAATAATTTGATGGCTGCATTTTTAGACGGCATCAGTCACATGCCTTGTTATTGTTGTTGTTTGTATTAATATAAATATTAGTTCGGACTTAAAGGAGGAAGGGTGTTAGAAATTTTAATGTTAGTTTTACGAGATATTTTCTTCACACTTGTTTCCACTAAAAACAGCGTTTGAATAGCCACTTTTGGGGCAAGCCAACCACTTCCATGCTCCGTGTGCTTGCGCCGGACAGAACTCAACACCAACCGACCGACACTTGATATTAACATCTAGATTTTCGGGTACGTCTCAAAAATTGGACAGCCTTATGCTTTTCATTGGTCGGGAAGAAACATTTAGGTACACGATCGCTCAGTTAAGTGTAGATGTGCTACGGGTGGGTTATGTTATTTGCCTGCATTGTTTTCAAGCTGTCTGTCACGACGTTAGAATTTACCGACGTGTTATCAGTGTGACTGTGTTTTGTCGGTGTCAGAATGAGCAAGTTAATCGGAACATATTCTGGTTACTCCCTGGGTGCTAATAAAGGGCTTAAAAAGTAGCCTTGCTGTTTTGGTATGTTGAGTGTAGTAACTCTGATGAACATAATCATGAGAAGCTGCTTTTCTGCAAGTTGTTACATCATGGGTAATCCGGCACGTTAATATTTTTAAAGGAACCTGCTTAGAATTTCGGCCGGATAATCTGATGACTGAACTTTAGTTTCTGAGGAGGTGTCGGTATAATACTTAAAACTTATGTTACGTCGTCTCTCTGATGAATACTTCTATATTAATCATTGTTAAGTCATATTTTAACGAACTATTCTTGACGTCCCTCTTCTCAACACTTCCGGTCCCGGTGGCCGCGCGGTCTTCAGTCACTCGCTTGCTGGGACTGTGGGTTCGAATCCCACCGGAGGCGTGGATGTCTGTTGTGAATGATGTGTGTAGTCAGATACAGGTCTCTGCGACGAGCTGATCACTCGTCCAGAGGAGTCCTACTGACTGTGATGCGTCGTTGTGTGTTTTCTAGAAACCTCGTGAATGAGCAGGCCCTGGCCCAGTGGGGGCTGTTGCGCCAAAAAAATTATCAACACTAAGCACGAGGTCATAAAACAATCGAGAAAGTAACCATATTAATTCGGTATATTAGTTCCGTTACATGCTATATCCTGCGGCTTTCCTGTTCTATACTAGCCTGGGCATGTGAGTCATCTTTCTGCTCTAGTTTTCTTGTATAGGCTGCATTTCCCGCGTTTCGGGATTCAAACGTCTTTCGCTCGAAGATCCTAGGGGTATTCATAACGTCGGTAATATAGCGTACCTTTGCAGGGTTCCATCATCGAGGAAGTACAATTCACGTAGAGCAGAATAACCCTAAGATATAAATTGGGAATAATTCTGAATATTCTGTTTAGTTTTACGCGTAACTTTAGTGCCTCTCTGAATTTTTAAGTATATTTTAGTCCTTCCTTAGCAATTGTGTTCTATATTTTGCCAAATATTTTGTAGCCTGTAACCTTTATTTCGTCATAATTTGATCCTCCTCCTTGTATGTCCCAATTATAAATACTGCAACAAGAGGAAACGCGTGGGTTGTAAGGGGTTGTACGATATCGGTAGAGGCGACCGGTAACGGCGAAGTCATATCTACATTTCTGTATGAGTCTTTCATCTTTCAGTTTACCCATCTGATTTTGGTTAAATATGGTATGGATGTCTGCCCTAAAATTTTCTTGTTAGTTTGGTTTGGTATGTGTTTGTTCGTTCATCGAATTCCGACTGTAGAATCTTTCTGTGTGACAGTCCTTTGTGATATGGAAATTAACAAGGTGGAAGAGGGGCAGTGAATTACAGCTTGAAAGAAGGCATCACGAAGTGCTAGAATGAACATATAATGAACACAATTATATACGTCAACACTACTTATTTATTAAAACATAGGCTACATGTTTCGACCCAACATTATGTCATCCTCAGGCCTGCGGCAGACTAAGTCATTGGTGCTGTGTGTATATTATACGTACACACAGCACCAATGACTCACAGCACCGTTGACTTAGTCTGCCGCAGGCCTGAGGATGACCTAATGCTGGGTCGAAACATGTAGCCTATGTTTTAAAAAATAAGTAGCGCTGACGTATATAATTGTGTTCATTATAAATCAATTAGAGCTGCACTTTTGTAGTGTCTTATTGTACACTGTACGACATGTTTCGGCTTTAGCTCACAGCCTTCATCAGGCAGTATAAAAAATACTCGTAGAAACAGAACTTGTATACAACACGATAGAATTTTGAGTGACAGAGATATTAACCACACAGTTGTGTTGTGACTGACTGCGCCTCTTTCCTCTTTTAACCTTTTGGCGCCGGAATTATTTTTTTAATTTTAGCACACCCTGTATATAGAATGTGAATAATACAGGAACCAAATACGTTAGAATTATGAAACAAACTGCATTTTGAAGAGAAAAAACG
>Ga0131853_10012333_pt1 | contig 15651 bp, 8 predicted proteins | sample TergutLab28metaG_FD_92764 | JGI IMG/M metagenome (GOLD analysis project Ga0131853, IMG submission 92764) | Labiotermes labralis P1 segment gut microbial communities from Petit-Saut dam, French Guiana - Lab288 P1 (version 2) (version 2) | ecosystem: Host-associated > Arthropoda: Insects >...
GTTATGTAGCGGGATTGTCTGTTGGTGATGTGGTATCCGAGTGTAGGCTGAACCACTACAGTAGTGGTTCAGCCTACACTCGGATACCACATCACCAACAGACAATCCCGCTACATAACACCAACACGCCTCAAGTCAGGTATGTACAGCTCGTGCATATAATCATCAATACAGATGCATAAAACACCAAAACATACCACACACAAAATATTCAAGAACCACAAGACACCACACGCTTGCAGAAACACGCTCACCCACAGCCACACACGACACATAATATAGGTATAGCACTCACCACTAGATAAATAAACTAACACACAAAACCTCTATCATTGCAGCCTACACAACACAACATGTACTCGCTAGCTCCTGAAGATGGACGTATTAACGTCTGAAACATGTTGAGCAATATATAATAAAGCAAGTGTCATCTAGTTGGTCAACCTTTATTCAAACATCAAGATGATGCACGGCCCAATACGCATAAGATAAGTAGAAAGTGTTGGGGTAACTAGGTAATACGGTAATACGGTACACACTCCCAACTGGATACTGCCGAAACACTAGTCTAGTCCTAAACGTTACTCGTCTAACAGACTGCAGGGCGGGGGGGGTGTTCATTTATTTTTGAGTTGCAACACAGCACATTTTCTACTGCACAGTTCATATAATCAAATGATACGGAAACTCGCTAATGATGGGCAGACATGGATTTGTCCTAAAACGTTCGTGGCCTAGTTGAACATAGGTAGAGTCCAGTAATTCGTCCGGAGACGACGGAAAAACACGAAAAAGTTGTGTGAGAATGCAATCCAGTATAAATTCGTATTTTTAGGTCCTAGGTATAAAATTCTATTTCTGTAGGCTATGGTTTATGTAACAACATTGTCAGTGTGCGAGATTGCAGGATTCCGCCGCGATGTGGCTGGAATTTTCGCTCTTCTGTAACTATACGATTCATAGGTTGGTAGTTGGTTACCGACATTTCAGCGCAGTCTATCAGTCTTATCTTTAAGGGTCTGGCAGTCCCGTCTTGAAATATGAAGATTGGACAGAGAGGCTGTGCCGAAGCGTCGTCAACCAACTACCAACCTCCACTGCCTAACATCCCAGAATAGGGCCTTCTTCAATGTTGTCAGAAACTGAGATAACGCCATCAAATGAGAGAACGACTACAAAAGAGAGAAACAGAAAGAATGTAGATGAGGTCCCCGTCAAATTTGTGTTCGCGAGGAGGCAGTGAGGAAATAAACAAAAATCATCAGCCGACACTGCCGATCTTTGGACCAAGACTCAAGCCAGAGACGTTCAATTTACGACGCAGAATCGTTAACCGCTCCAGCTGCACATTCGTTAAGTATATATCTGTAATCTGACAGATACATTCACTTCCTTGATCGTATCGCAATATTCCAGTGGCTATTCTAAGATATTCTAGTATCAATTTTCGTTATTACATAGGAACCCCATGCACGACAAATTCATGTAAAATGTAAGAAATCTAAGTATTTAATCCAGTAGAGCGAACACGTAAATTACTGTACAGCAGTTAGACCCGTCTGAGCAAAAAAACGAAATTATGGGTAAAAAATATTGTTGTTGATATTAAGTTACGATACGCTCGCGGAATATTTCCGGAAGAGTTAAGAAACTTCAAGATCCACAGTAGCACAGATGACGTCCAGATTTTCAACAAATATGTTCTTGATAAATCAGTAGTATTTCCACTGCCAGAACACAAGTGCTATCATGTGGCAGAAGTATGAAACTTATTAATCATTTCCGTGACAACTTAGAAGTAGCTCGTTAGCAACACGAGTGAAATGAACTCTGAATTGGATATTCAAGTTTTGCAAAAAATTACGAAGCGTAGCCACCGGCGCTCTGGCGCTGCTTTAAGACTTATGCTGCAAGCTTCTCCGAAACGTCGATAACTTCGTATCAAGCGGCAGGCGTCATACCCCAGAAGACTTTAATCCTCAGTAACGTCGCTGTGACAGCCTCAAATCCCGCAACCTCTGAATATTCAAGCCAATTCAAGATAATGTATGATTTTTTAGTCTTCGAAAGCTGTGAAGTAATAGCTGCCAGCCTGTCTGTCTGTCTGGTTCTGCAACCATAAAGATAAAGTTCACCTTATAACAGGCCATGAAGTCCCAGAGGGGGGAGTAGAGATACAGCTCTACTCTTTCTTTAACTTCGGCGCTAGATGGGAGTGGGTGTTCAACGCCACTCTCCGGACGCTTTACCTGGTATCCACTGAACAGGAGGCTGGGTGGGTCCCAGGACCAGTCTGGACTGGTATGGAAGACAGAGATTCGATCTCCGGACCGCCCAGCCCGCAGCGAGTCATTATACCGACTGTCGGTATCCCTGTCCTAGTAGACTTCATACTTCGATACGTGTTGGAGACTCAAGGCAATATGTCCTGCTTTACGTATATTCAGCCACACTGATCCACAATTAAATCTGCTTTACTTCCTCGTATGCCTTTAATTAAATTTTACAAAGAAGCTGCGAGTAAGCTTAACAAGCCGCAAGTAACTTCGTTGGAAATCCTATATAAGACACGGAACACGTCCATTTCAGAAAGAGCAACAACGTGGAGCAAAATCGCCACTGAAAAACTAAACTTTGGTCAGGTAGTTGAAAAATTACTCAAATTGTATTCGATTCGAAGGTGCATTGCCTGCTTACGTGTTTTTACCGCCAGTAACTCTGAGTAGTAGCTCAGTGGTTAAGGTGCTGTGCTACAAATCGGAAGGTCGCTGGTTCAATCCCAGCTGGTGTCATTGGAATTTTTCATTGATATAAAATCCTTCCAATCGCACTATGGCCCTGGTGTCGACTCAGCCTCTAACAGAAATGAGTACCCGGAGCATTTCCTGGGGGTAAAGGCGGCTGGTGCGTAAGACTGACAACCTTACCACCATCCTGTGCCGTTGTCATGAAATCTGGGAACCTTAACTTCCTGTAACCCTCTGGGCCACTCCAGGCCTGTAATGGGACTGCTTTACCTTTACACCCACGTAGGAACTTACTCGTAAGTAAATCAGAACACAGAATTCTATATGTATACTTATTGCTTTTTTATAATTACGTAGAAATCTCATCAATGAGAAATCGAAGTGAAATCGACATGCACGATTTTATCGAGTCCAGCACGTAGCTACCTGCCTCGTATACCGTAACAGCTAGGTTCGATCCCGCCTTGTCCCACCTGACAAGACCAATATGCGGATCACTTGTAATAATATTAAACTGGCGGAGCATTATTTTTTTTATGAAGAATGCGAATTACAAGGAAATGGATAACACGAGATAAAAATCTTAAATCCATGTACGTGTTAACTTCACTCCTTCAGTCCCGAGTTATTTCTTCACTGAATTCTATGCAGTCACTAGCTGTATTCCTTGTGTGGTAATTATGCTGACCTGTAGCCAAACCACATTCGTACACGTCCCACATATTGCAACTATCTTGCAAGCTACTCACCGTGCACTGACATTAACATGGACAAAAAAATTAGTTATTCTCCGAAAAACCAGAAACCAATTAGGAAAACTTTGGCTCACTGATTAGCGTCAGAAACCACAACCCAAATGTATATCTACATATACATGTGCGTGATATACATACACCTGTCGGTTGAGAGGAAATTAGGGCATCATACCCTGAGGACAGTGACAAGAATTTCTTTAAGTCGCAAAAACTAACCATTCTGATAGCAAGTCAGACTATGAAAAGTCTATAATTAAACATATTATTGCTAGATTTCAGGTCCTCATAGCAGTTTTGAAGAGAATTCAAGTGATGTGAATTACGAAGAAGTGAATGTTGGCCTATTGCGACCTATATTTCAAAAGAGTTGGCTGCCTGCCCACAAAAGTCCTAACAAGTCCAGAAAGACTTACACATAATAATATGAACGGTCATATATTAGAGGACTCGAATCTTCCAACGCAATTACGTTTATGAACTTAAAAATTTGCACAGACGTTAGGTCACGCTCTGCACTGACGCAATTTAATCGATAAAATTAAAAACTCCTGTAGTTAATTATTTCATTATTATAAATCTCGCTAATTATTTCGCTCGGTGTTAATTTTCCTAGTTGACTGAATATGTAACAAAGCTAAATATCCCATAAAATAAAAAAGTTACCATTATCATTTGGTTTAAGTTAAGGGTCGCAACAATTTGAAAATTTCATTTCATCCAACCCTTTACAAACTCAATCTCTTACTATCATATATGCCACTCTGTTAGTGTTGTTTAGGGAAACATTTTCTCTTTATCCTGAGAAACAGACAAAACACATAAATAGAACGCAAATGCAAGATACGCATATTTAATGTTAAATTGTGTGTAACGTACATTACATCAAAACGAGCTGTGCTTCGAAATAAAAAGTCAGACCCACGTCAAATCAAGAACTGGATCATAATAACAGTAGCGTAATTGATCCATGAGAGACCTGAAGTTCTCATGACGGTGACAATGAAGATTACCGTCTTCTGGAATGTGACACCTTGTACTAAAATGGATAGGTACTAATGTTGCGTAGGAATGCGCCACCTCCATCTTAATGGCAGAATATGACACTCGGTCTCAGTTGTTCCCAGTGCCATTAAGTATTTTGCTCACAACAAGCACCGTTGTTACAGTGATAGAACACTCTTCCGCATTAAATGTGCACGCACAATGTACAAGTACCTCCGAAATCATGGGGCGTATGTACCAAAGTACACGGCGTCACAAACCACACAAAAGTAATCTTCATACCAGATCCACAGCGTGACATAAGTACCCATATCAGACACACATCAATACAAAATTACATCAGATCAGTATCATAACCAAACACACTAAGGCGCGATCTAATCAAATGCAGTGAGATACACATCGTAAAGAAGCTTCAGATCGACGTCATAACAAAATATATGATTCATGGCATGACACAAACACGTCAAAAATTTATCAAAATAAAGTTACGTCTTAACAAAAACACCGTTAGCCGATGATACTGTAATACACAGGGCACATGAAGTGTTCTCCTAGCACAAACCAAATTAAAAACTTACGTGCTAGGCACATACATCTCCACAACAAAAACGGTTCCATGGCGAACAAGTATGCTTGCAGAAAACGAAACTACTTGTCTTAATACGAGGGAGAGTCAAATGAAAACCTTAAATTTGCGATAAGAATTCGAACCACAGCTCGATTGTCTTGTAAGTTTCAACACTGAAACTCATGGTTTGAAGAATGGTCGACAGTTGGCAGTGCGATACTACATAGAAAAATGAAGTCGTTGTTTACCTTCTTTATTCAATAAGTTACGAGATAAAACATATTTAAGGTTTTCATGTGACTCGCCTTCGTAAATTGCACTGTTCTGTTGGGTCTCTATAGAAACTTTTCAGGTTCGTTGCTTGGGCTGTCATCCGGTACAGTGATCCACCTAACAGGTAAAACGTAATGTCATCATTATCAAGGGACATACGACTTACCTGATGTGCTGCGAACGCCTCATTGATTATGAAGTCCAGATGCCAGTCAAAGGTGATCATTTTAATTGTCACTGCTGTACGCACTTGTCACAAACCTGAAATCCGTTTATTTCACATTTTAATCACAAATGTTAGTGCGGTTACAAACTTTTACACAGAGTGTCTCGAATTTATATCATAACTTCACAGTTAAATTCCTGGCCTCTTACTGAATCAAAAAGTCATACAAACACGAGGCCAATTGGCAACATGTGCTAAGAAAAGGGACTTTGAGACGTGAAGGAATACGAAGAGGTGGGTACAGAAAACACATTATGCTATTTATAATGTTACTGTGTCATTGTATGTTCATAATAAGTGTTCAAGAAGGCCGCATTCGGCCTGGATGCACAGTTTGACCCGTTTTGGCGCGCCGACAGAAAGGAGAGGGTGCCCCTTCATGTTGGTGGTACATCGAACAGCGTGTGTGGTGTGGAATGTCTTTTTTAGAACTGCTGGCTGTTCATCTTACAAAAAGTATAAACGTCGCCTATCAGCCGTTATATGCATCCGCCACACAGTCTGCTGAAGGTTCTTGTCAAGCACAAAGTTCAAACTTCAAAGTCCCATATCTTTATAAGGGTTACCGATCGAACACACGTCGATAACCTTTGTGATTCGGTATGAGGTCAGAATCTAATTCTGAAGTTATTACATAAAGTCACATGACATCCTTTATATCAAATGTGTGATAAGACGCGTCCATACGCTCATCACTAACAAGACACTATTAAGATTTCCCTGTTTTACTGAGGTTGCAGGAAGACAGGACGCACGCCTCCACACCTGCCCGGAGTAGTTACGCTTCCCCCACCTTATTCCAGCCTTGTAGCCATTCCGTTACAAAGAACATCAGTAAAGATGAAACACCTGCTTCATTCGAGCAGTTTTGGCTGCTTCATATTGCACTGAAGGACCAAGAATAGGCAAAATGTGGGAAGCCTGCCTATGGGTGTGCGTTATGACGCATAGGCAGATGAATTCTCAGCAACTTACTCTTACACAATACGGCATGCTGCCACAGCACCCTGTTATTGTAAGGAAATTAATTAGTGAGTGTTTTTAATATGTGACTTTAACAAGGAACAATATGGATCCCTGAAGATGATCTCAGGATCGAAATGTGTTGGAGCGATTTTAAGTGTTTTAGTGTGAAATTTTATACAAGTGCATTAGTTGGTATAATTAAAGTGACTCTACAAAATGCACGGTGCAACAATAAAGACCCACATCAAGTGTATAACGTCTAGTCCATGCTGTGAAGCTGCAAGGTGGCCTATGTGCGGGATATATATATATATATATATGTGTGTGTGTGTGTGTGTGTGTGTGTGTGTGTGTGTGTAATGAGAAGAAATGAACGGCCAAAATAAGCGAAACGTTTTTGGACGCAGTTCTTGTTACACGACGATGTTCAGTACGGAAACAACCTTCTTCGCGAGTTCAATGCAGAGAATTGTTCGCGATTCAGGAATTTCTCAGAAAGACGAAAAGTGACTTTGAGATTTTGATCCAGAAATTAGGCCCCAGAATTCAAAGGAAAGACATATAATTTCGCGAAGCAATTCCTCTCTCGATCAGATTAGCCTTAACGCTCTGATATTTAGCCAGCGGCAATTTTTCTCTCAACTTCTGTAGTGCTGACTTCATATTACTGCAAGAAAATCAATCTCGTCACCTTTCTTATTGCGGTTTTTGTAATCTGCACACTGCGCATTCCATAAACAAGCATAGGACTGCAAATTCTCACTAAAATATAAAATAAATATCTTTCAACGTGTTAGTCGGGCAAATTCTACAAAAAAAAAACGAATGACACATTGAAAGAAATAAGAGTGAGTGCCAACAGTACGCGAACACATCCAGAGCTGCAGACTTTGCCGTTTTCCATCCGAGCAGGTAGAAAACAAACACTGTCCACGTGCAAAACATTTGTCTGTGTTCAGTACGGGGACACTCGCAGAATTTGTACGTAGGTCCGTGTACAAAGTATGTGGTTGTGCAAGAGGCTTAAAATAATTCGGCAATAAACATCACAATATTCGTTAAAACAACTCATTCTAAGATTACCCGTAATTTGAAACGACATGTTGATTAAGACGCAATACAGAACTTTCACTTGACATCCTTTTCTATGTGGTGTGTGTTTGACGAAATACAAAGTAATTTTAACCCCTGTTCGACCCTGTGCTGAAGGTTCTCTCTAACCTGCTAACGTAACATTATCAATTTTACAAATTATAACGCAGTGTCCAAAAGTTCTGTAACAACAGACACTTTTTTTTCTATTTTCATTGTTACACCGTGCATGTTGTCGAGTCACTCAATTATTACACCAACTAATTCACTTATATAAAATTTACACTTTAAAATACTAAAACTGCTCCGACATGTTTCGGTCCTAAGACCATCATCAGGAAGCTGTGATTTCTTTGCCTTGCTAAAGTCACATTAAAAGCCACATTAAAACCAGTCATAAATTAACTTCGTTGTACTAGTAGGGTATTGTGGCAGCATGTACTAGTACAACGAAGTTAATTTATGACTGGTTTTAATGTGGCTTTTAATGTGACTTTAGCAAGGCAAAGAAATCACAGCTTCCTGATGATGGTCTTAGGACTGTATCATGTCGGAGCAGTTTTAGTATTTTAATGTGTAAATTTTATATAAGTGCATTAGTTGGTATAATAATTGAGTGAACAGACACGTTATCTGCAATAAGCAGATATTTAGACCAATAAGTGAGGAAAAATCACAAATAATATGTTTCGAAAATGTGGTATTACAATTCTAAGAAGGGCCTATGTTTCTGGTCAGGAACCGGGTAGCGGAGAATGAAAAATTAAAGGAACTTATCACGGTCCAATATTTCTATTACATCGCCACACTCTGTTGTTAATTATTATTACATGCCAGATAAATGGTTCGGTATTTCGGTTGAACTGCCAAATCAAATTCTGCGTTCTTATATTTGAAGATTATAAGCAGAAAATGAAATTAAACCTTATCATTCCAATGTCGTGTTACGATTGACAGTGTGTTCCGTTGTGTTAGGTCCGACATCGAGCTCAAATCGTCGCGTTATTTTACGATACTTGTGTTATTTTCCCTAACCTCCTGCCAGACAGTGGCTGTTCTTTTAACCCAAAAGATTATAAGTTTTCTGGAAAATTAACGTGGACAAGATTATTGAAATTTACAAAATAATTTGGGCTGAAAAAAGTTAATACAACTACAACGAAAACATCGGGATATTTCAGTTATGAAATGACTGGCAAAAGACTGAATTTAGGCCAGGAGTAGCAAATTTCGCCTCGCCATCGGCTCTGGGGTGTCGGTAACTTCCACCTCTGCGGATCGGGAGTTTTTACTACGACGGAAAAGTCCGAACCGTAAATTTGCCCGTTTATTTTGTGCAAAGCTCCATTTCCACTCCCATACTCCGTCGTTCGGAGCTCCGCCAACCGAAATGTGAACCGGGAACACAGCAAATGCGACAAACTAATCCTAACCACTACGTGCGGTTTTTACGTAATCAGAAATGCAACCACCAACTGCTGCATGTACGGAAAAAATAAAAAAGATAAACAGGCAAGAAAGAATGAAAGAAAGACTTCGAACATTATTAGGTAGTTAAATATTCACGACTTCAAGATTACAATACACATAATGTGGATTTCCAGTAGATCGCTACAACATTAAAAACAAATAATGCCTTGTAAATATAGAATATACTGATTTCTGTTTAAAATAAAGAACGTACTGAATGGCTGTTTCCCTGCAGCTGTACAGAAACACGTGGAGAAAGACAGGATACCCGTTGTTACGTGCACACATTCGAAGGGGCAAGTTAGAACTTTCTACTTATAACTTCACTAGAGCCATGACTCAGTATCATGTTTCACATATTCAGCAGCCATGTATTCGATATAATACCTATTAAAGGCGTTTCAATTGCTTTTTCCCGTAAGAACATCTGAGTTCAACTTCTCCGTAACAAGTGCGAATAAGCCTCCTTGATATCAGAGGCAAAAATAACGCTTATATGCTGCATCACGAAGAATGGAACAGAATATGAATTTCAAATATATCCCAAGCGTTCCACGTGAACGTTTTGTGACATCGGCAGGTGTGCTACATTTATTTTCTAGATCGTGACTTCGTAAGCAGGGTGTCGCATTTGCGTGATACCTATATTTTTCAAAGAATACTTGAAATATCCTTACAATGTAAATCCATGTTCCAATCAATAAGCCATTTTTAATAAATCTGCCACCACAGTTGTGTACAATTTTCTGGTCCCTCATCAGCCGTCTGCCTAACCAACTTAGCCTGCTTAGTTTTGTTAACAGTATAAATTATAGACTATTCAGGATAATAAATAACAAGGTATTCAGGATAAATTTGCAATCATATAACATCTGAGAAGACATCAATCACCATGTATACCGCTGGGTGAACCTCAAATTTGTCGCTGTACTTTACAGTTTACGTCTGATAACTTCACTTAATACACTCTATATTTCATTTCCAAGTAGATAACTCTTCCCATGCATTATAAAAGACGTTATACTCTCAACATAACATTGAAATCTTATAGCCGAAAACCATTCACAAATGCCTACCTGTTACCAACAGAATAACCTCAAAAGATGGAAAACCAAAATGATCGACACTTTACATCTCCTATTCTACATCAAATTATATTTATATTAATCATATTTCATTAACTTCCGTCGGTAAAATTATAAGGACGAAAGAAGTAAAACAGTTTTGCAAGTGAGCACATGTCCGTTACAGCGCGCGTTTAGCTTCCCCCAGTCACACGGTTCGCAAGACAAGAGTGGTGAGCATTCAACAGCAAAGAAGCTTATCTTCAAACCGTTTTAGACGGCTACTTTTACATAATTAACGTAAAAAGTATAAATACCTTCCAGTTAAAACATAGTCACAACAACTGGTTCACATAAATTGCTACACAGAGCACGAAAACAAGTGGAAAGACAGGTCTTACGTCTCACACAAACAAGATGTCTACACCAACTACAATGACGCTTCCAAACGGCGAGATTAACTGTCCAACCAAAAGATGTCGCTCATGTCACCGCAAGTGACAGGTGCCGGAGAAGTAGGAACTAAAAGAGACAAACCTCACCTTCAGTCTGCTACAAACTACTAGTATAGAAACACATGGCTATGAAATCTTAATTTTCCTCATTAATAAGATAAACGTGGAAAAGTATGCAACTTAGATTAGCCTGTACATATTCTTCCACTGTAGTTTGTGACTTCTAGATACTGAATCAAGATTACGACCTTCCGGGACGTGACGCCGTGTAGTATAGCCGACGAACACAGCGCACCGGAAGAACCTGCTGTCTCCGCCTTTATGATCTAGACATAAAGCATTGTAAAGAGTTATAAATTATCTCATTTCTCCTTCTTCGTTTAACAGAAAAGGTAACATGAAAAACATGGTAATAAACTGCAGTTGGATGGACGGGCAGTGTCTTCTACAAGAATTTTGTTTAAAAAAAATAATAATAAATCGGAGAGTTTAAACCTCCGCATGTTGAGGGAAAGGATAGTGCGCCTTTACATACCAATACATTGCTGTTTCTGTTGTTGTTGTTGTCGTCGTCGTTGTCGCGTCGTCATCGTCTTCGTCGTTAACGTTGCCGCTGTCATTCTGTCTGTTGCTGCTCCTTCCCCCCCAAAAATACGTACGTTGTTTTTATAGTTCAGAGGTTTTATTTCTTAAGGCAAACCCTTGACACGGTCTTAATTTTTTTTGTACCGTGCATTGTGATGAAATTATGTAACGAAAACCATTTTGTTGGTTTACTTTACTTAAGTTGACACAATGTGAACCCTTCAACGAAGTGACACTGCAGGACTAATGATAATGTCATCATTCAAGGGTGTGAGAAAATATTAAATATAAATGAATAAACTGCCTCTCCGTACCTGTCCGCTATTCAAACGGACGCAATAATTTCAGTAAGAGCAACGACACATTTCATTATTTTGAACTGTTTTGTTGTGATGTATTGACAACACCGCTGTTTCTGGCGTCATTAATGCACTTGCATTCAAGATTCACTTTCGAAACAACTGCAGATTACTACGCCTGCTAAGTGCTCCTTTGTGGGTCAGGGCATTACAAACACGAATCGTATAGTTTTCCACATTAGTAAAGAAATTCCAAGCGAAGTCCATCATGGTTCACATAAAATGCTGCTAAGCGGAATAAAAAATTGGGATTTTTATTTCATATTTCTATACCGTAAAAATGAATTCACAAATCCCTTTCTATTTTAAATGACACGTTTCAGAGCTTGTTCCTTATAATATACAGCAGCACAATTTGCGCCCCTTTCCTCACATACCAGCAAACTTCACACTCTGCATTCGATCAGGAAAAACTGTCAGAAGTATAATAAAGGACAAAACTACATTGAATATCCCACAATAAATAGGAATATTCCGTTAGACATAACTTCAATTTTTTATATATTCAGATTACACAAACTACAAATTTCGGCCTGATATCCGGCCATCATTACGTCTTAGAAGAACGTACATGATATTAGTTAGACTTACTTGTGTTGTAATAAGGTGTACTCGGTCTTTCTACACACGTAAATTTAAAAAAAAAACATGGCACAGGTTCGTCTTACGTACTTGATGATGGCCGACTGCTAAGCCGAAACAGTAGTCCGGATAGTCTACGCATGTCATAAAACAGAGTGTACCTAATGGGGTATTCCTATTGCCCTTACTGGTAGGCAAAACAAAGTTCAATCCAACAAAAGAAAGAAGTCAAACATTACAACCAACGATTTCTAACCGCGTATAATTATTTTAGGAATAATTTTTAAAAAATCATGATGATAATGACCGTCATCACAAAGTTTGTACTGTTACGTGTTCAGGCATACGATTCATAAAGTCCGTCCGAATAATATTAAAAAAAATTCATTTCAGTTCGTACTCTGTTTTCAAACTACTAAGATATTCCTCTGTTCAGACGACTTTCCGCTGTTGTATTAAGAATAATTCGAAACACAGACTTACGACCTGTAGACAGAATTCCGAGCACATGAACGTTAAAACGGATAATGCTAGTCATTATACTTTTAGGCGTTTGAAATCGTTTCTAAAAATCACAGGATATTTTTAATCTCACCAGCATCGTTTTTGTCACTCTACGTCTCGTCGTCCATTGGCCGGCAGCGGAACGCCAATTGAGAAGACGGTACATTTCAGTTCCTCCCAGATGAACTTCACATTTCGCTGGCCTACCTGTATTTCTTCAACTATTTCTTCAACTCTCGATCTTCCTCCCCGCCAAAATTTTCTTTGTGGTCTAATCTCGTAACCCCGTTTGTAAATACACTAACCATTCTTCTCAAAGCTAAATCACAAGTGCTTATTCACAGCTAGGTACCTTCTACGTGGACAGGAATTTCAATTATTATCTGTTCCCTGATTTGAAAATCTTACACGGACATCAGACGATTAAATTATGATGCATGTTTGTAAATAAGTACCATCAACAAACACAGAGTAATGCCTCAGCAAAGTTTATTGCGTAATTAAGGTGTTACTTCAATTCTACAGCATCGTTTCGAACGTGGTTCTTTTTTAATCCGATTTACTTTAACGGGTTTTAAAAACAATCTGAACCTTTCCATTTGCCTTTGAAATTCAAACTGATTGATTCATTCTCAAATTTAACAGCAGTTGTTAACGTCTCTGGTTGTAAAAGGACAGACCGTTGGAAACAGAATAATAACAGACATGCAAACACAATTACCTGCCCGCCGCTCACCTCCCCATTCATCGCGGCCACATTGTAAGGAGAAGGCATTTTATAGTACTGTCGAATTCGAAAATCGGATAAATTAATGTGAACGTGAAAAGTTATATTAATTGTCTCTTATTAGTTTTCGAAATAGTACACCTGCCCCCGACGTCATGACGTTTAATGAAGTTTGCTTTCAACTACTTACTGCACCAGCAGGAACAGGATGAAAGCGCCTGGAATTGGTTAGCTCTAGTAGTCTATGGCTTAACTCGTATTTGTACCTCACCTGCCATATAAGTTAAAATTTCTGTTGACCCGAAATATGTGCTTGCATGTGTGTGTGTGTGTGTGTGTATATATATATATATATATATATATATAATGTATGTAGGCATGCGAGCATACTGGAAAGTTAATTTCTTCCAATACTCATGATCGTCCACAAACCAGCGATTGTGAACAATTACAAATAATGATATTTCTAGCTTTACACACACAATCCAGTGTTTCACAAAAGCAATAAAGGTGAGATTACGGTTATTCTTGTACTTAATGAGGCAACACACCTTAAAGATGTATGAGTGGAAATGTTCCTCTGTGCATGCTCAAAAACGGTGGGTTGACAGCTTCGCGTCCTGGCCTTTAGGAAAGGTCCCACAGTACGGACTGAAGTGGAGGCTGTGTGTGCTCCGGAGGAGGTGTCGACGCTATAGAGAAGAAAGACGTTTCCGTCAGACAAAATTCGAAATCCGACTCCCTGGTAGTGCGCCTCGTAGTGCAGCCACCCTGCCCGGCATGCTGCGGGCCATCCTAAAATTAACAGTAAAGTTAAAGTTGTTCCTTTGCGTTTCTTACAGCGTATGATGGAGTGGACATGTAGCGCCACACATTATTGATCTTGGCTGTAGATGGGAGTGGCCAGCTTCAAGTCTCGTCCACTTTAATTCCGATGAAAACGTCCCCGGGACCCACCGAGTAGGGAATTGGGAGGATCAACGCAGCCGGTTAGGGATCGAACTATGAATCCTTGGTAGTTTGGTCACTATACCGGTTGAGTTACCTGGGCTTCTCTCAAACAATTAATAGGTTCATAACCAATTTATTTCGAGCACAAGTAATTTTAATTAGTTTTGCGGTAGCCTGTTCTTGTAAAATTCATTAAGTGGAAGAGCACATACTTAAGTCCAGCTACTTTCTAAAAGAAGAACCGGTGTTAAAAAAAACTGGGTTTGAGACGTGGACAGACAGGAGTGTTACAAAGTCATAAACATATAATTTTATGCTCGTTGCATATGTACGTGGTAGCTTCAAAATGTGCCCGGCAACACTTAATTTTTGAGAAATACAAAACATTTCAATCATTTATACTGCATTCCTTCAAAATAGTCCCCTTGCAACTATACACTTCTGCCAGCGAATGTAAAGATGCTGAAGATATTTCTGGACGCTATTTAGTGAAAGACATCTTAGACCTTCCGTCGCATCCTTAGTGACGTCAGTAGCTTCAAAAACACGCCGCAATTTCAGTCTAGGGATCAAGTGAAAATTAGCTGCAGCCAGATTAGGAGAGTACGCTGAATGTTCCAGTGTTGTCATATTATTCTTTGCTAAGAAATCCTTGACCAAAACCGACCTGTGTGCTGGAGCATTGTCTTAAAGGAGAAATCAACTACTGGTTCTCCACTTTTCGGGCCGTTTCCTTCTGATCATATCCCCAAGGCGACGAAGGATGTCTGTGTACGGAAATGTCCCTCATGCAGAAATCCCTGTAAATTATACCACCGAATACCGGGAAATTTTAGAGCTGCATCGTAAGTATTGGAGTTCGTATAGCAAAGGTGAAAAATAGGAACTCATCGTCGACAAGTCCCGTTAGAACGGCTGCACTCAGAGTTCGTGTTCTGCAGTCCTATTACAACGGCTCAATACAGATACAGTCCGTTCTTGGTTTGTAACTTCGTATTCCCCCTCTTCCTCCTCTTATTCCTCCCTTTAGTTTCATTTATAGAAACCTATCATCCTGAACACTGCGGTCGAGAGACAAACACTACTGCTTCACATTCGCGAGGCACTGAGACCAAATCTCAGACCTGTGGCCGTGCCTTAACATTTTGGCGCCGGAATTATTTTTATTTTAGCACACCTGTATATAAAATGTGAATAATACAGGAACCAAATTCGTTAGAATTATGAAACAAACTGCATTTTGAAGAGAAAAAAAAGGAGAGTATATACCGTGTTTAAAATATTCAGTACCTATATTTGTTGAATAAATATATAAAATGCAA
>Ga0131853_10012334_pt1 | contig 15651 bp, 15 predicted proteins | sample TergutLab28metaG_FD_92764 | JGI IMG/M metagenome (GOLD analysis project Ga0131853, IMG submission 92764) | Labiotermes labralis P1 segment gut microbial communities from Petit-Saut dam, French Guiana - Lab288 P1 (version 2) (version 2) | ecosystem: Host-associated > Arthropoda: Insects >...
AGAAATGGCTAAGGCTAAATTCCAAAGAGGCAAAACTCACGTTAATATTGGAACAATCGGTCACGTTGACCACGGTAAAACTACTTTGACCGCTGCTATTACTTATACAATGCAGAAAAGATATGGTCTTTCAGAAGCGGTTGACTTTGACAAAATTGACAAGGCTCCCGAAGAAAAAGAACGCGGTATTACTATTTCAACAACTCACGTTGAATATGAAACACCAAACAGGCACTACGCTCACGTTGACTGTCCGGGGCATGCTGACTACGTTAAAAACATGATCACAGGTGCAGCTCAAATGGACGGCGCGATACTTGTTGTTGCGGCTACTGACGGTCCTATGGCTCAAACAAGAGAGCATATCCTTCTTGCGAAGCAAGTTAACGTTCCTTACATCGTTGTTTTCATGAACAAATGCGATGCTGTTGAAGACGAAGAGCTTCTTGATCTCGTTGAAATGGAAATACGTGCACTTCTTGATCAATATGACTTCCCGGGAGATGATACTCCAATTATCCGCGGTTCGGCGTTTAACGCTCTCAACGATCCTGAAGGCGCTTGGGGCGACAAAGTTGTTGAACTTATGGAAGCTGTTGACAGCTATATTCCTGATCCTGAGCGCGAAACTGACAAACCTTTCCTTATGCCCGTTGAGGACGTTTTCACAATTACAGGCCGCGGAACTGTTGCCACAGGCCGTGTTGAAAGAGGAACAATCAAAGTTCAAGAAGAAGTTGAACTCGTTGGCTTTACAGATGAAAAGCGTAAAATCGTTGTTACAGGTATTGAAATGTTCCGTAAACTTCTTGATTCAGGTGAAGCGGGCGACAACGTAGGTATTCTTCTGCGCGGCGTTCAAAGAACTGATATTGAGCGTGGCCAAGTTCTCGCGAAGCCGGGCACAATTACCCCGCACACAAAATTTACGGCGCAAGTTTATGTTCTTTCAAAAGAAGAGGGCGGACGTCATAAGCCGTTCTTTAACAACTATCGTCCACAGTTCTATTTCAGAACTACAGATGTTACTGGCGTTATTTCTCTTCCTGCTGGCGTAGAGATGTGTATGCCGGGCGACAACATTGAAATGACTATTGACCTTATAACTCCAATCGCTATGGAACAAGGCTTACGTTTCGCGATCCGAGAAGGCGGCAGAACGGTAGGCGCAGGTTCAGTTGTTTCTATTATTGAATAGTTTTGGTAAGTAAACCATATGCACAAAAAAAGCAGAGTGAGATTACTCTGCTTTTTTTGTGCATATGCTACAAGATAACCGAAAATGATGTTGTCCATTCCAACCAAACTCTATCACTATGGTAGAATATCCCAATCAGCGAAAGATTTGATAAATCATACTGATTTATATCGTGCCAAATGTATTCTTGAAACTGATTATCACCAAACCCTCCGGAGAATAGGTGAAATCGAGATTCACGGTTGTAAAAACCTTGGTAGGCTGTTCCGTCTGCTGACAAATTGAATAATAATGTGTCATGTGCCTGTAACTGCTTGTCGTCTGATTGCAGCGTTATAGTACTAAACGAACTGTAGGTAGGTCGCGGCTGATATGTCTGAACATGTAAGTTGCCGCTAATTATTCCGATTCCGGAAATTCTAGTGTGTATTCCCGGCAATTCGACAGGAATGTCCAAATACATTGGTTCAAGCACATTTATCCCATAGTTTCTCACATCCTCATTGCTTGCTAAGAATATTTCATCAAATTTAATGTGCATGTATGGTGTGTTAAAGTTGATTGAGGAAAAATCAAAATTTATTGGGTGGTTGGAGATATAACCTGTGGAGTTATAAACCATTTCTAAAAAGGTGATGATTATTTCGCCGTCCATAATATTTTCAGCATCTATGCGTTGAGTAGTTCGTAATGTTAACATGCCTGTATCTTCACAGCGGTGAATAATATCATTGCTTGTAAATCCTCCAAACATATGATCATGATTAGAAACCATCTCAACCCCGTTAAGGTTAAGATGAAGATTTTCACGAGTTTGAAGCACGAAAGACAGATTGTTGAACTCGTCTGTTGCTCTTTTGCCTGTAATATCTTCGAGCGAAACATAAATGTCTATATACCCTTCCACTTCCTCGCTTATCGCGACTATTTCAATGCGAAACTGATCATTGGTAAATGTTGGACTATAACCCGGTATGACAGGGAGAGTAAATCCTTCTTGCCCTAATTCTACCTCAATTTGGGTTAGTGCTTCAGCATGCTCGTCTCCAACAATGCCTCGTAACCGTTGGAATCCACCTGTACCGTAGTATGCAGCAAAGGCTATAGATGTAAATATAAATAACAGTATTATTGTGGAAGCTGTCGCAACCGAAATCTTTGGACGCTTTTTATATCGTTTTGTATCCATATCATCTCTAATTCTTTGCAGTATTTCGTATTGCGGCGTGTTAATTTTATTGAACAAATTACGGATTTTTAGCTCATCTTTGTTATGCTTCATTTTGGCAGCCTCCAATCTCATTTTCATTTAAGGTTTGAATCAGCTTTTTTCTTGCACGTTCATAACGCTTGCGCAAAGTGGCAGATTTTATGCCATAAATCCGCTCTAGTTGGTCATAGTCTAGACCTTCAACTGCTCGGTTGTATACTAAGGCTCTTTCTTTGGGGGATAACTGCTTAAGGATATCATTTACTTCATGGTCAATAAAGTAAGATTCGGTATAGCTTTCTTCTGATTGACGCAATGCAAATATCTGTTGTAACTTTCTTCGACGATATACGTCTATGCACATATTGTATGATGATTTATAAAGCCAAGCACTTTGTATAACTGCGCCACAGTCTCGTTCTAATTTTAAGTAAGCTTTTATAAACACTCCCTGCACGATATCTTGCGCTTCATGGTAGTCAAGCAAAATACTATGGCAGTACTTAATCAAGCCGCTGCCATATATATTTACCAACCTTTCAAGCTCTTTCTCTGCAAGCTCTGTAACAGAAATTCCTTGCGAAATCATTCGTATTTCCATCTCCATTTCAATTCCTCCTTCTTACGCTTATAACGAACAAGTTATATATTTTGTGACATAAAAAACTTGTTAGGAGACCAAAAAAATTAAGAGCGTGCTATCTTATTGCCCGCTCTTTAAAAACTCTAAAACCCTATTCAAAACCGTCGTTTTCGTCTCTTTTGCGTCCAATCTAAGCATATGATAGCCTTCCGCATCTTCAAACAACACCACATTGCCGCCCGATTTTTTATTAAATTCCCGCATTGCTTTTGGGCAGGCGATTTTATCTTTGCCGCCGCAAAGGAGCAGGGTAGGGCTTTTGATATCGGAGGCATGTTTAAGTGCATATTCTCCTGCGTATGTCATTTTTGCAAACAGCCTTAACGACATTTGGGTGTGGAAATGTTTGTCGTTTTTGATTGCTTCTGCCACAGAGGGATTCCGCGACAGAATATGCGTGTTCAGATTGCCGCTAGAGACTATATTTTTGTTTAAACATCCTAAAAAATGTGATAAAGTGATTAAATATCGAGGACGTTTTTTATAAAGGTGGATCCACGGCGACTCTAAAATTACTTTATCAAAATCAGTCTGTGAACGTCTGAGCAAGTAGTTTAGTGCTATGTTGCCACCCATGCTGTGAGCATATAGAAAAATCGGAAGACCTGGATATCTTCTTGCAATTTCCGAATGTATTAAGCCGACATCATCGAGCAAATCATCGTATTTTTTTATAACTCCAAGCATTTTTTGGCGTTTATCAGAATTTAGGCCGGGCATTTCGCCATGCCCGCGTTGGTCACAAGCTACACATACATAGCCATTTGATGTGAAAAAATCCGCTAATTCATAATATCTTTCCGCATGCTCCCCAAATCCGTGTATTATTTGCACAACACCTATCGGATCGCATTTTGGCTCGAAGCTTGTCACTTTGAGCGTATAGCTGTCATGCGTTTTTATCATATCTATTTTTGCTTCATTCATATCTAGTACCTAAGCGGCTCAACGTGGATTGTCGCTTCCATGCCGAACTTTTCTCTAATAATTGTCTCAACGGATGTTGCTATGCCATGACCTTCCTCAATTGTCAAATTTTTATCAACCCTCATATGCAAAGTCAGCTCTTTGTGAACTATATAGTTATGCAAATGAAAATGATGCAGCATAAAATCATCTCCGTGTATTTTTTTGACATCTCCTTTAAGCTCATCAATGAGCTTTTGGTCAGGTGTTTCGCCTAAAATCCTTGTTATTGCTTCTTTAAAAATTTGAAAAGCGGCATAAAATATTGCAAGCGCGCAAAATATACCTAAAACGCTATCCATCCACCAAAGACCTTCTATCAGCCTTGTTGCTCCAATCCCGGCTAAGACTACTATAGATGACAGAGAATCTGAGCGGCTATGCCATCCTTCTGCAGTTATAACAGGGTTATCATATTTTCTCCCCATATAGAATGAATATTGTGCCAGAAGCTCTTTAATGATTATTGAAGCTGCTGTTACTGCAATTGCAAATGTTCCAAATGCAATAGCTTCTCTGTTTTGAAAACGTTCAATAGAGTCAGTTAAAAATTCATAGCCAATCATGCCTAAAACGAATGCCATAACTAAAGAGGTGATGAGCTCCCACCGACCATGCCCAAAAGGGTGCTCTGTGTCCGGCTTTTTAGTAGCCAATTTTGCTGCAACTACAGTAAGTACAGAGGTTAATGAATCAGACATAGTATGCCATGCGTCTGCCATTAATGCAACCGATCCGGTGACTAAACCTACCCAAAATTTTGCGATAAACAAAATCGCGTTAATAAAAATTGATAATGCTCCTACGAAAACTTGTGCTTTTTCTCTGCTCATATTTTCAACCCCTTTAGATATCATATGACTATTTAACTCTATATTCTCACGGACATAAAAACGCATCTGCGGGAACATTTTCCTGTCCCACAGATGCGCGGATTTGTCATCTGCTGCCGCTAAAAACGCGACCCGGCTTCATAAACATTTAGTGGTTTATTGCCTGTTCAGTTCATATTAAATTTTGCTAGAATATATTAACATATAAAAACATAGGTGTCAATACTCTATTTAGCATTTTGTTCCATTTCTTTCTTGCGCGCTTCGATAACTCTTTGCTGAACATCTTGAGGCGCCTCTTCATAACGGTCAAATTCCATTGTGAAATAGCCTCTGCCTTGCGTTATAGAACGGAGGTCAGTTGCGTATTTAAACATTTCCGCAAGTGGCGCTTCTGCTGAAATTTTTTGTTCTGCCCCAATTTTGTCCATACCAAGTATGCGACCGCGGCGTTTGTTCATATCTCCCATTATATCGCCTGTATAATCATCGGGAATGAAAACTTCAACTTTTGCAATAGGTTCAAGTATAGCGGGCTTCGCTTGAACGAAAGCGTCTTTAAACGCTTTAATTGCCGCCATTTTAAACGCAAGCTCGGATGAGTCAACTGCATGATACGAGCCGTCTACTAGGACGCATTTAATACCAACAACGGGATAACCGGCCATAGGGCCTGCTTTAACACATTCCTGGACGCCTTTTTCAACAGCAGGGAAGTATTGGCGAGGAACTGAACCTCCGAAGATTTTTTCTTCGAATACATATGCTTCTTGCAGGTTTCCACTTGGCTCAAATTCCATATGCACGTCACCATATTGACCGCTGCCGCCCGATTGTTTTTTGTATTTGCCTTGAACACGAGTTTTGCCTTTAATCATTTCTCGATAAGGAACAATTGGTGTTAGGTATTCTGCTTCGAGTTTATATTTATTTTTAAGACGTGACAGTAACACATCAAGTTGATTATCACCAATTCCGTATACTAAACTTTGCTTAGTCTCAACGTTAATTTCAAACCTGAGAGTTTTATCCTCTTCAAGAATTTTTGCGAGTGCTTGACCAATTTTATCTTCATCACCCTTACCTTTTGGAACGATTGCCATTGACATAAGCGACTGCGGAAATTGAATCGGTGGAAACTCAATCGGTGTATCTTTAGCGCAGAGAGTGTCACCTGTTTCCGCGCTTTGAAGCTTCAAAAGACCGCCGATATCGCCTGCTTTAAGCTCAGGAACTTCGATTCTTTCTTCACCTCTGACAACGAAAGGCTGACCCGCTTTCTCCGAAAAGTCACGCTTTGAGTTTAAAAGCTGCATATCTTTTTTAAGAGTGCCGGACATAACTCTAAATAAGCTCAAGCGACCGTAAGGGCTCGCGATTGTTTTAAATATAAACAAAGATGTTTTTCCGCTATTTTCACAGATAATTTCGGTTTCCGCGTCTGTTTTTAAATCTTGCGCCTTTGCTTTAGCGCACGCTTTTGTAGTAGGAGAAACATACTCAGTTATAAAATCCATAAATGTTGCAACGCCAACGTTATGTGATGCTGCACCACAAACGACAGGAGACACTGCTGATGTTAAAACTCCTTCTTTAATACCGTTTTGGATTTCTTCGGGGGTGAATCTTTCGTCTCCGAAGAATTTTTCCATAAGTTCTTCGTCGGTTTCCGCTATTGCCTCTTCAAGCATAACGAGTTTTTCGTCCACAACGTCAGCCAAATCATCAGGAACAGAACAAGTTTCAGATTTGAGTCCTACGCCTTTTTTACCTTCTTTTTTAATAACATCGATGAACCCGACAAATTTGTCACCTTCTTTAAGAGGAACTTGCAACGGCGCAATGCTTGTGCCGAATTTCTCTTTTAATTGCTCAACTACTTTGTCAAAATCTGCATTTTCATCGTCCATACCGTTTATAAAAAATACTTTCGGAATATTAGCTTCTTCGGCATATTTCCAAGCCTTTTCAGTTCCTACTTCAACGCCCGATTTTGCGGACACTACAATAAGCGCAAGGTCAACTGCTCTAAGCGTTTGCTTAACTTCGCCAACGAAGTCAAAATATCCCGGAGTGTCTATAAAATTGATTTTGCCACCATGCCACTCAATGGGTACAACAGATGCGCCGACTGAAACCCCGCGCTTTGATTCTTCAGGGTCATAATCGCTCACTGTGTTGCCGTCTTCCACTCTGCCTTGACGAGTAGTCACTCCGGCTGAAAACAAAGCCGCTTCAGCAAATGTAGTCTTTCCACATCCGCTGTGCCCTAGTATTGCCACATTGCGTACTTCACTGCCTTCATAGCTTTTCATTAAATATCCTCCTCGTATTTGTATGTATCGAAATATACTTAAAGTAAATTGCCATTTTCATCAATAAATTCCTTGGATATTTTAAGCCAAATTTTCTCAAACGTATAGCCCAAATCGTCATTTGATTCAATTATCAAGATATTTTCGTTGTTTTTAACCTTATCAAACGCTTTAAAAAAGTTTTCGCGGATTAAAGTTTGCTTATTAACTTCCTCATATAAATCGGTTCGAAGCCGTTCCCGAAGTATTCTTTCACAACATACTTCCGGCGGTACATCAAGAAAAATCGTCATATCAGGTTCGAGCTTATCTTTAAGTATTGTTTGGTTAAGCATAATTAGCTCGTCAATGTCCATTTCAAGTCCTTGATACGCCACGTTTGAAAGGTAGTATCTGTCGCAAACAATCGTCCTGCCTGCTTCGATTGCGGGTAAAATTTCGCCGATAATATGCTCTGCACGATCGGCTAAAAATAATAAAGCGATTGATTCCATTTGCAGCGTTGTTTTTTTATAAATGGCACTTCGCGCCGTACCGCCGGGGATGCTTTCAGTAGGTTCTTTTGTGTACGCGCTTTTTAGTCCAATAGAATTTAAGCGCTTGACCAAATTATTAGCCTGCGTAGTTTTTCCGCTGCCGTCAAGCCCCTCAAAAACGATAAATTTCCCCTTTTTGCCCATCAAAAAATCCCCCAAATAAGTCTTTAGAAATTTTAACACAGTATTACTAATTTTACAACCATGCTATAAATAAAAGTTGAAAAATAATTTTAGATAGGGTAGAATATACTTACAAGAGCGGAGGCTAAAATTTTGAAAAATTACAAATACATACTTTTTGACCTTGACGGCACGTTGACTGACCCTGCCGAAGGGATAGCTAACTCTGTTATGTATGCGCTTGATAAGTTTGGGGTAAAAGAGGAAAGATCGAATCTGCATAGGTTTATCGGCCCTCCGCTTTGGAGTTCGTTTGAAAAGTTTTACGGTTTTACAAAAGAGAAATCAAACGAAGCTGTTGAGTATTATCGTGAATACTTTAAAGAGAAAGGTATGTTTGAAAATTTAGTTTATGATGGCATATCTGAACTTTTAAAAGGTCTTAAAAACAGTGGAAAGATCATTCTCGTTGCGACTTCAAAGCCGGAAGCTTTTGCGGTTCAAATACTTAAGCATTTTGAGCTTTATGAATACTTTGAGTTCGCAGCAGGGGCGACTCTTGATGGTTCACGGTCTCAAAAGGCAGATGTGATTAGATACGCGCTTGAAAGCTGTAACATTGCCGAGCTTAACGAAGTAGTTATGATTGGTGATAGAGAGCATGACATAATTGGCGCTAAAATCGTTGGGGTTGATTCAATAGGTGTGTTGTATGGCTATGGTGGTTTAGATGAGCTTAAAAACACCGGAGCGAATTTTATTGCGGAGAAAGTTGAAGATTTAGAGAAAATATTGGGAGGAATTTTTTGATTTATTTAATAACCTTCTTAGAAGGGATTTTGGCGTTTATATCGCCTTGTTTATTGCCGCTTTTGCCTGTTTACATATCTTATTTTTTTGCTGGGAGCACTGAGGAGGAGGGCAGCAAGAAAAAGGCGCTTGTTAACGCACTGGGCTTTGTGTCAGGATTTACGATTTTATTTGTTATACTTGGTGCATTTGCGGGTGTAATTGGTGGGTTTTTACTTGAATATGCGACAATTTTAAACATTGTCAGCGGATCAATTGTAATTTTACTTGGGATTAGCTTTATGGGATTTATAAACATACCGTTTTTTAACTTAGGTGCAAAGCTTACTTCCGGTAAGAAAATAGTTTTGACGGGGTTTTTCTCATCGCTTTTATTCGGCCTTGTTTTTGCTATAAGCTGGACACCTTGTATTGGCACTTTTTTAGGAGCAGCGCTTATGAAAGCGGCGAACTCGGGCGAGGTTTTAACAGGGGCGACTTTGCTTCTTATGTTTTCGCTTGGCCTTTCGATACCCTTTGTTGCAAGCGCACTTCTTATTGACCGTTTCAAAAAAGCGTTTGACTTTATCAAGAGGCATTATAAAACAATTAACATGATTTCGGGCGGTTTACTTATAATTATGGGTATTTTAATTGCTACCGGCTGGATTGGATTTTTATTTAGAATAGTACATTAAGGGCGCGCTATCATGCGCTTTGGATGCGGAGGAAAAATATGACATCAAAAGTTAAATTTTTATTGGGAGCTTTGCTTGTGGTTGCTTTAATCGTGGGAGTGTCTGTTTTATACAATACTCTCATTGAAAATCACGAACCGGAAATACAGCCGCTTGTTATAGCGCCTTTTGCTGATATCCAGCCGGAGGGTGAGGCTCAGGAATTGGAAGAGGCAGGGCATGAAGATGCTCAGATAGAGGAACGTGAACCAAATCCCGCTCCTGACTTTGAAGTTTATGACATAGATGGAAACTTGGTAAACCTTTCTGATTTTTTTGGAAAACCTATAGTTGTTAATTTTTGGGCAACATGGTGTCCTTCTTGCAGAACGTCGCTGTCTTCCTTTGATGCTGTATACAATGATATGCGCGATGAGGTGCATTTTTTGATGGTCGCAATGGTTGATGGAATCAGGGAGACTACAGATACTGTAGGTAGCTTCGTTGAAAATGAGGGCTATACATTTCCCGTTTTTTATGATACAACAGGTTCAGCAATAAGTGCGTATATTGTAACTGCCGTTCCGACTACTGCGTTTATTGACAGAAATGGAAATCTTATCGCTCGCGGCGTAGGAGCTATTGAGGAAATTCAGCTTAGAATGTTTGTAGATGAGTTAAATTCACTGTAAAAATAAGGAGAGAAAACAAATGTCAATCATTAATCTTACAAAAGACAATTTTGAAACGGAAGTAATGCAATCTGATAAGCCTGTGCTTATTGATTTTTGGGCAGTTTGGTGCGGGCCGTGCAGAATGATTGCTCCTATTATTGATCAAATAGCAAATGAGCGCTCGGACATAAAAGTTTGTAAACTAAACGTTGATGAACAGCCGGATCTTGCCGCGCAGTATGATATAATGAGCATCCCTGTTGTAATGGTCGTAAAAGATGGTCAAGTTACATCAAAATCAGCCGGTGCGCGTCCTAAAAATGCGATTTTAGCGATGCTTGATTAGTGCAAATCACTAAAATTGTACCGATACAATTTTAGCTTTAAGTAATAAAAGCTTGAAAAGACGACTTCTGCTATGATAGAATAGGCTCGATTTATAAATCAAGTTTATTTTATCACAACGGAAGGAATTGAGATTTATGGAAAGTATTAAAAAATTAAATATCAGACAAATGACGCTTGCAGCTATTTTAGCCGCTATCGTCTGTGTTGCTACATATGCAACGAGTATACCCGTGCCGCTTGCAGGTGGTTTTATCCATTTAGGCGACAGCATGATACTTATAAGTGCGATTTTGTTCGGCCCTGTATATGGCCTAATCGCGGGTGGGATAGGGTCAATGTTTGCGAATTTTTTCATGGGGGCATTTCATTGGGCGCCGTTTACACTTGTTATAAAAGGGCTTATGGGTTTTGCAGCAGGAAAAATCGCAGACTATCATAAAGGCAATACTAACGTATTTTCCGTAAGGAATTTGCTTTCTGTCTTAGTGTGTGCATCTATATTAATTGTTGGGTACTTTTTTGCCGCTATAATCTTGCTTGATTGGACAATGGCGGTCGCGGGTATTGGCCCGAACATTATTCAGGCAGGCGGCGGGGCTGTGATTTATTTCGCACTTTCGCCGATTATTGGCAGGGTTATAAAGGGACTTAATTTTGACAAACTCAAAACTTAAAGGCATAATATTTATGCTGTTTTCAGCGTTTATTTTTGGCTTTACACCAATACTTGCGCGCCTTTCGTTCGAAGGCGGCGGCAACGGCATCACGATGGTCTTTTTAAGGTCGGCCATCGGGTTGCCGCTTTTGGCTGTAATTATGCTCGTTAAAAAAATTCCGTTTAAGCTGCCGAAAGAGCTGCTTAAAGACATTTTAATCGCGGGCATATTCGGCTATGGTTTTACATCAATTTTGTTATATTCGTCATATAATTACATAGATATAAGTCTTGCCGTCACACTGCATTTTATTAATCCGGTTCTCGTTATGCTCGGTTGCGCTGTCATTTTTCGTGAAAAGCTCGGGGCTTACAAGTGGGTAGCGCTTATAATGAGCATAATGGGCATTATTTTTCTTTTGGAAGCTGTAACTTATGTCAGGCCTCTTGGCATTTTTTTCAGCTTAGCATCTGGTGTAACTTGCGCGTTTTACATAATTTTCCTAGGACGGTCGAAAGTTAAAGAACTCCATTTTTTTACGGTTACATTTTATCTCGCTTTAATACAAGGGGTAATGGCGTTTATTTTCGGTTTGGCAATCGGGCAGTTAACATTTGCTCTAACCCCTTTGGCGTGGATGTACGCCGTGATAATTGCGCTTTGCGTAACGATTGGCGGTGTAACTTTTTTCCAGCTAGGTGTAATAAACGCCGGGCCGCCGACAGCTTCAATGATTTCAACGCTCGAGCCGATTACAAGCATTGTACTCGGCTCGTTGATTTTGGCGGAGAACTTAACTTCTTTCAGAATTATCGGCGGCTTTTTAATCGTTTCAAGTGTTATTGTTATATCACTTGCGGAGAGAAAGGCTATGTTTAAGCAGCAAGCAATATAGCCTCAAAATCTTCATCATTCAGCGTTTCTTTTTCAATAAGCGCCTCGGCGATTGATTTTAGCGTATCTAAATTCTCAGAAAGTATTGACTTGCATTTTTCATAAAGCGCTTCGGCTATGACATAACCGTCATCAATCGAGCCGCTCGGGCCGCCGAATGCGTTTGGGTTTATAAGCCGCTTCGGACTGCTCATACAGTATTTTGACATAAGGTCTCGTATTAGAGCTGAAGCTTTTTCGATATCATTTGACGCGCCTGTTGTTATTTCATCTTCGCCAAATATAAGTTCCTCACTTACGCGGCCTGCGTAGTTTACCAATATTTTAGCCTCGATTTCACGCTTAGAATAATACATTTTATCAGGCGGAATGTTTAAGCAAAACCCACCTGCGCCTTTTGTGCTTGGGATTATCGTTATTTTTGCTAATTTGTTTTCAGGTGCGACGATTCTTGACACAAGAGCGTGTCCTGCTTCATGGTACGCTGTTATTTCTCGCTCTTTATGCGATATTAGGCTCTTGTCCTTCTTTTCGCTGCCGGCTATAACTGTATAGTATGCCTTTTGTATATCCGCGTCCATTATGGTTTTTGTTTCGTTTTTAGCCGCGAAAATTGCCGCTTCATTAAGCAAGTTTTCAAGCATTGCACCGCTGAAAAACACAGTGTCTCTTGCCAGTTTTTCAAGGTTTACATCATCTGATAACGGTTTTTTAATTGCATGGTATTCAAGTATTCGCTTTCGCGCGTTAACATCAGGAAGGCCGATTTCAATTTGTCTGTCAAAGCGCCCTGCGCGCGTTAACGCCTCGTCAAGCGTATCCGGCCTGTTTGTTGCCGCTAAAACCACTATTCCCGTTTCTCCGCCAAATCCGCTCATTTCGGTTAGAAGAGCGTTTAGAGTCTGTTCTCTTTCGTCGTTTCCTCCTACTCCTTGTCCTGTTCTTTTTTTGCCAAGGGCATCTATCTCGTCAATAAAAATTACCGCCTTGCCTGACGAGCGCGCTTTTTTAAACAGTTCGCGTATTCTGCTTGCCCCGACCCCTACATACATTTGCACAAAGTCTGACCCTGAAACTGCATAAAATGGAACTCCGGCTTCGCCCGCGATTGCTTTCGCCATTAGTGTTTTTCCAGTTCCGGGCGGGCCGTAAAAAACTATTCCTGCAGGTATTCTTGCGCCATAAGAAGCGTATTTTTCAGGGTTTTTCAAAAAGTCAACTATGTCGGCGGCGCTTTCTTTTGCCTCTTCGTTTCCTGCGATATCAGAAAATGTTAGAGCAGAACCTTCGCCTTGCGATGCGTCTTCCGCACTCAAAGCCATTGCCTGTTTCGCCATTTTTCCGTTCGAAATTGTGAGCATGAAGTATATGATACATGTTATTATTAATATACCAAGCATAAGTCTTAAAAATTCGGAAGATGAATAGTAAGCGCCTTCATTTACAGTTGCGCCATGTAAAAGTATTTGCTCCGTTAATAATGGATTTCTTGGATTATTTGTGATATATATGTCAGAACTTGCAATGAGTTTAAACGTCAATCTGTCGCTTTCTGACAAATTAACGGCATAAACCTCGCCGGCTTCCAAATAGCGTAAAAACTCAACATATGTCACAGGAATTTCGCTTTCACTATTTCTAAATCCAAATAAAGCAGCAAAAATAATTGCGCCGATTAAAAGCTGCAGCAAAATTACAGCAAAAAACTTTTTATGTTTTAACATCCTTGTTATACCTCCGTCCATGATTTTTTCGTGCTAAAATATTATTCGGCATAATTTCATTCGGAGTTAATGGCGAGAATTTTCCTGTTTGCTTTTATATCGCCTAGAAGAGAATATAAAGCAGAAGTGAATTTTTGGCAGCTTAATGTTTGCTCTATATTGTGTTGTAGGTAGGCAGAGCCCCTAGTTGAAAAACACTATAGTTTGGCTTATTATCCAAAACATAGCGATTAAAATTGGCTGATGCACAACATAAATTGTTAAAGAATTGCGTCCGACGACAGGCAAAAACTTAACTTTTGTTTCATAAAACCATTTTGGAAGCTTATTTGCCTTAACTAAACCGCCAAATCCTGTTCCCGATATAAATAGAAAGATAAATGGAAAAATTGGAAAATAATCTGAAGAACGAAAAGTTGGATGCACAAGCCCAAAAGGAAACAGGTAAGGAGATATGGTTGTAGAAGTTGGCAAAAACCATGATGCAATCATGAAGGTGATGAAAAAAGCTATGATAGAGAACATATCATTAAGCTTTTCGAAAAACCGCCCTAATAAGCTATAAATAATCATTGAACTGCCTAAAAAATGCAGTATGCCAAAATATATCGCGTTATTTGGCACGGCGGTAATTGTGACGATTGATATTATAAGCCCGATGGAGAATGCGATTACTCCGCGCTTTAAGTTGCTTTTTGAAAACCGGCAGCATAAACCTGATACAAAAATAAACAGTCCAGAAAAAATAAATTGCAACACAAAAAATAAATTGCTGTGTAAAAAAGGTATAGATATATTGTAGAAAACCATGAGATTATAGAGCGCATGATGTCCGACCATAAGTAAAACTGCAAGTCCTCGCGCCGCATCAATTAAATGTATACGTTGTTTTTCCATATTGAAATTATAACATAGTTTGATCTTTTCGTCAAACATTGCGACTTACCCAAAGGCAAGCCGCAACTGACCTCAAAGCTGAAAAGCCGATAGTTTGCTTTTTAAAATCTAACCCCAAAGGGGCATACGCCGGAAGAATAGAGGTCTGAATTTAACTTCCGGCGTAATAAAAGTTTGAAGTAGATGGAGAGCTACTTATCGTATGTTTCTTACGCTAATTTATATAGCTGAGTGCGTAAAGCAAACGATTTGGCAAAGTGGGATTTCACAAACTGAACCTAACCAGTTGCCGAAAAACGGTGCGCCGCCGCCGCCGCTTCCGCAGAATCCAAAGCCGCCGCCAAAACCGCCGCCGAAGTTGTTGCCCATTGGTGTGAAGAAGTCGTCGCCTAAGCAAGAGCTTCCAACAGGGCAAGCAGGGGGTGCGCCGATACTTGTAATGAGTCTTACACTGCGATTATCAACACAAGCTAAAATGCCTGTAAAGCCTGCTCCCGAAAGACCTCCACTTTCTGTGAAAATCGTAACAGTTTGGCCTACATATCTTAACATGCTTTCAACCATTCCATCGAACATTTAATAGTCCTCCTTCCTTTTTAGGTTAGTACATACTATGTAGCTTGGTACAAGTGTGTTACAGGTTTATGTGCTGCTAAATTTTAAATGCTTGACGGTCGACAAATTGTTTGATTGCATGGGCTTATATAAAGGCTTTTAAGAATTTATCCAAGGAAGGAGTATGTAGATATGTCTAATATGATAATTGAAACTAACGTTCTTGCAATCAATTCACGTCATAAAATATTGATGTTGCGGCGGAAAATTTAAGCGTTTTCGAAAGCTGTATATGCGATATGGATATGTCACGTGAAATGATGCAGCTAACAAAACAAATGTTCTTCAACAAGCAGGGATTTCAATGCTCTCAATCTTCGTTACAGCTATAAGCAGCATATATTAGCCTGTTATGGAGGTTAATGTATGCTGCTTTTTATCGTTTCAGTGCTTATTGCACTTTTTTATTGGTCTTTCATCTTGAATATAGGTAGATGATTGTATAAGAAAAACAATGTAACCTCATTTATATTAGGTGGGCTTACTACTCAAATTTTCAAACTATCTGAGTTCAAAAGCTGCAATAACGTTACCGTTGTTTCTAATGTCGAAT
>Ga0131853_10012336_pt1 | contig 15649 bp, 7 predicted proteins | sample TergutLab28metaG_FD_92764 | JGI IMG/M metagenome (GOLD analysis project Ga0131853, IMG submission 92764) | Labiotermes labralis P1 segment gut microbial communities from Petit-Saut dam, French Guiana - Lab288 P1 (version 2) (version 2) | ecosystem: Host-associated > Arthropoda: Insects >...
ATTTCATGCCTCTACATGTTTCGAGCACATGTGCTCATCATCAGGAGGTCAAAATTGCATTACACAGCCTCTGGTATCATCACACCTATAGGTGTGATGATACCAGAGCACATGTGCTCGAAATATGTAGAGGCATGAAATAAAACTTATTGTGAAACAAATTTTGTGCATCGAGTTGGTTAAATACTGATATAAATATACTGAGATGCACGGTCAGCGAAACGTCAAAATACATTAGTTGTGTTATTGACTGTAGTTACCCAACCTAATATGCCCTAAATCACTCAATTATTTTACAAATCACTGCACTTATATAAATTTATAGTTTACACATTAAAACATTAAAAACGCTCCGACATGTTTCGGTCCTAGGACCATCATCAGGGAGCTATATCGTCATGTCGGAGCGTTTTTAATGTTTTAATGTGTAAATTATAAACTTTATATAAGTGCAGTGGTTGGTAAAATAATTGAGTGACTTTACAACATGCACGGTGTAACAACGAAAAAAATACCCTAAATCATTTCCAGTACTGTTTTCAGCATCAAAATTACATCCCTATTCCCTTTTCCTCTGCTAAATCCAAACTGATCTTCAGCAAGCACACCCTCTACATTCCGTTCAATCCCTCTTCTATGTTTACTCGCTACTATCTTTGCTATATGTGCGATGAGGCTGATTGCATTATGGTCGCTGCAGTTTGTAGCGTTTGGTTTCTTATTTGAGACAATCATTATACTTTCAGTGAAATCTTTGGACGACTCTCCGGTTTCATTTATGTTGCTGATCACTTGTATCACTATACTGAGACCAACTTCTCCCAACATTTGGGTATATTCTCAGGTACATCTTCATCCCCTGTAGCCTTCTTAACCCTCATATCCTTGATACATTTTTCCACTTCGCTTCGCAAAATATAAAGGCGTTTCTCGTCTGCGTCTAGTTCCTCTTCTAGGTTTTATGCTCTATTAGGTCGAACGTAGACTTCTGTAATGTAATTCGCTCAACGTTTCAGTAGGTATACTTGTTTATATAATACTTTCTGCACTTTAGAGTTTTAAATAGCAATGCTTTGAATTCCACGGTTTTCTTTCGCACCTGGTCCCTTGGTGTTCATGTACATTATATCGTAACGTCCTGCTCTTTGAAATTCCATTATCTCGTCACATATGCTGTCAAGATACTCCTTCTAGTCCTTGTCTGTGACTCTTTTCAATTCGTTTCTCACTCTTCCATAGCACTTCCTGCCTACTTCTTTGTGTACAATCTTCCATTTCCTTCGCCCTTCCATTTTATTGATAAATATTTTTTTCCCCACTAATTAGAGATTGGACCTACTTTCTGCAGCAAGTATTTCTGAATACGTTTGTGCTAATTTTGCAAAGGAACATCTTTTCTCCTTCTTTTATGAAAATTCACATTTCTCAGCAGAAAAGGTCGTTAAAAATAAATATAAAAAGCAAAAGACAGTCTTGGTATTTTGGTAACTCAAACAAAGCAACATGAACTTTCTGTTGCAAACAATAGTCAGCAATACATAGCTTAAACACGAAGGTAGATTGCGACTGTGCACAGAACAAAGACACGTAAGGGAGTGGCGGTACAGATCCATTCATTCCTAACCTCGTCACCAGACAGGCTGTGGCGGCCACAGAGCCGTTCTAGACTCACTAGAGAAAGGGCAAACCTTTGCGTTTTGTTCATTTTGACGGTTGTTACCCTTTACCTTGATTGATATATAATTTGACTTTAGTTGGTATTGTCTGCTTGTTTGATTACACCATATCGTTGCATTAGGTAAACTTTGCTACTGCCCAGAATTGAACAATGACTCTTCAAACGTCCAGCCCGAAGCAAATTCAGTATACCGATTAAGCTGTCACTGCTCCAAAATGATCCCGAATTAACTTCCATAAACGTTCGTTATTCCGAGTGTTTCTTCACGGACAGCCATGTTTATACATATATTGTAATCTTCATTTATTTCCATTATTCTGTAGAATTTAAACTGGAGGAAAATGTCTATATTTATTTAAAATGTTTGTTCCCAAATATTTCAAATCCAAATATAAAATGCCTTCCCTTAAAATTCTAGAGAGTCTAGCAAAAAAGAAATAAGAATATTGTATGCAGTATACAAATAATCTCAAACTGTATTTAGAACTTATATGGTGTCAATATATAAAAAATTTATGTCTGTTGCGGTCAAACTGAACTTCCACAACTTCGAATTGCCCCTCAGTAACATTTCTTTCTCTTTCAAATACCGACGTGAATTCTGATTGCTTGGGATATGAACATGAAGGAAATCTTCGGACAGTATGAAGAGATGAAAGAGTTCAAAGAGTAAGAACACATTTAAAATTTACACTTGTTTATGGAACAGGGGCGATGAGAGTTTAGCGACCTTTGACATACTAAACAATAAGAATAACATCAAATATCAGAATTATCTAAAAGATATAAACATCTTAAAGTTTAATGGCAGGAATTTTTTAACAGACTAAGAAGTAACTTTCAGAAAGAAAGCCGTCCTTAAACAAAAGAAAATAGCCTTATGTGATCATGCTACGGAAGTAAAATGAACAATAAAATGGGCATTGTACGAAATAAATAATTCCACAACGTTTCAGATTTACGTACCTAAGAAAGATTGGCCACTAAAAATTTCAGGTGAGTTTTATGTTGAAAGTAATGCAGTAAACTGAAATTGTCACTTAGTTAATGTGTAAACATAATGAGTAGTAAATAAATAAATAAAAGTACCGGAGCAAGTTGCTGCTATCAGAAACGATTGCATAATTCCTGGATTAAATCGTTTTTTGTACATTCTGTGTAGAAAATGCAGAAAATGTTTAGTCTGAAAACTTCCTCAGGAAAGAATGACAGTTTTGTCTTTCCTCGACACTTTGTCACATCAAATTGTTCTTCTGTAACCTGCAAGCACAGATATGCTGAACGAATACAAACGAGAAACAAAATGTTTACTCCATACTTTAGCCTTTCAAAGCCTACTGGTTACGTGATGCACCAACAGTTTAACATTCAAGAACTGTACGCTCGGTCCATATTTTATGTGTTTTGTATTTATCTGAGAACAAACAGCGACTTGTGTCACTTACAGCATAAACTGATTGGTTTTATAACCGAGATGAAAAGTGTTTACTGCGCGGTACGGACTGGGTCTTTAAATAAAGCGGTCTGCGCTTCGTCTGTAAAGGGTTAAACATAGTACGTTCAATTCATCTAACGTTTCGAAATATTACAGATTATACATGATCGGAGTCGATACACGGATTTGAAAGCAGGGACAAGCAGAAAAACTCTGTCACCATGTGCAGGAATAAGGCTGAATATTCGAATTAAAATCATGTTACTCACGGATATTATTATAAAAATGTTAACTAAATCCATGTCCTCACTAAGCACAAGTGCTCGTGTCTGTCGGGGGAAGGGGTTTTGTAGGGGGACACATAATGACTGCTATATGTGCTATTTAAAATCCATTAAAAGGCCCATAAGAGAGATAATAATTAGCAGATCTATAGGATTCTAAATGTAATACAAAATTCTATGTTTTGTAACTGTACACGCGAGATATGTATAAAAGGCAGTTGAACATAACAGGCTTTAGAGGGGCCTGTCACTACATTTATAATATTGGAGCAATTAAAATCGCCATACCATCACGGATATTTCTCTGGATTGGAAGAAATATCACTAATGTTGATGAAAAAAGAACTGCAGTTATCCCTCAAAAGCACGTCGTAAGAGGTTTCGAGACTGGCGACGTCAGTCCAGACAGATTGTCACAGTCAACTCAGTGTTAAAATGGGGAGATTGCTTCCGGAGAATATATTTTGACCAAGGAAAAATATACACCCACAATTAGCAAAAATGTACAAAGATGCGAATTGACAAATAAATTAAAATTTAAGGAGGCACTTGATTTTGAAACGTAGAGGGGGGGGGGGGTCATCTGGATCATTATTTCCAATGTCTACAATGCTGATGGCAACGCACAAGACCCTGAATTGATTTAAAGAAGTCAAGCACCGAAGTCTGGCGACAAAGACTTCTTCTTCTTCTTCTTCTTCATAATCTCCTAATAGTAAGCCAGCATCTCCATAAATCCTTGTCTACTTATTAGGGCCCTCAACTTCTCCCAGTAAATGTCCCCTGATATCTGGCTCCCTGCTTCAGTGAGCCCAAGCCCTTCAGTACACTTTGCAACGGTCATGATCTTCTCCTTATGCCCAGGATCAGGTTTCTGCTATTTTTAATAGAAGCTTTGCTGCCGAATTTCAAGAAGACTTTCTTGTGTAATATCCTGGTCATGGTCCTTCAGCAACTCTAAGACGTCATCAGCATCACATTTACGAATTTGCGAGCTTGACTTAATATATTGGGCTTTGTGACAACGACGTAAGAAGACGGATGACATATTTCAATAGGCGTCACAATGTCTGTATTGGTAAACAATACCAACAATTTCTAAGTGTTAGAGCAGTTGCAACGTCGGTCGTTTTGTTTGTACTAATGGAATTGAACCAGAACAAAGGAAACGCAAAGGTATTTGCCATAATACCCTGTGGCAACTTTTTCGTCCACACTGCATTTTGGACGCAACGGCGCCTACTGTCGAATCAAGTAACCTTCGAGTGTCAAGCGAGCATGACAGATTCGAAACCGTGCGATGATGGCTTCCTCCCTCCTGATACCAAGACCAAAGGCATAAACTATTCCCATTTACCTATAAAACTACTGGTAGTTACAATTCCCATAACATCGTAACGTCATTTCATTCACACAGATCATTCTATAAACTCAAGGGCAAAGGAGGTGACGCCATCGCAATGTAACACGTAAAAATGCAGGTTGCAAAACCTTACATTGTTTACGGCATTCGTGTGTAAAGTCTGAGAAGCCTCAGTGGCAATTACGAGGTCTCAATATGAGACACAACACGTGGTTCCTCAGGTGTTGTTTTGAAGTCGTTAAGACCATGTTCGGCTTATCTGACGTCAACGAGCTTAAAGACACTTTCATTAGGTGAGACAGCAAACACTAACTTCAGGCGCAGGTGGAAAAGCGTGAATTATAATATCAAGATCACACAGTGCATTAAAGAGCAGCACTTCTTAAAAACTTTGTCAAGAGGTAATCGCTAATTAGTGCATAAGTTGCGAAGTGAAAATTATCTTTCAGAGCCCCTAAATAGCCCATGGTCCTGGTGAGCACTCTCGGGTATCTCAGGTGTACGAAAAGGATTCACTGCAGTCCTGTAAGTATGTGCAGATATTAAATACTTAAGTCATTTCGAATTATCGACACTGAAACAGCGGATGTACATGGTTAGTTATATCATCCATCAGATTTTGTGCTAGGAATACGGATATGTATCCACACAATACGGAAGGCAGAAATCCGAAAGACCGTCTCTGTACTGAATAGGTCTATGATCAGGCCGCTGGCCAGTCACGTTGACACTGATATATATTTCAGCCTTTTACCGGAGTGCTGACAAGTCCTTAGCCCGACCAGGAAGGAAACAAGCTGCGCCTGTCAAAAGTGTGATGGGCAGAGGAATGAATTAATTTGGCTAGGGAAGGGACAGGTGGTGCACTCTTGTGAATGTGGTAATGAATCTCAAAGTTCCATAAAATGAGGGGAACGTAGCTTTTTTCCTTCCTGGTCGGGCTAAGGACTTATCAACACCCCTGTACCTGTCAGACATCTCTCTTTATGCTATAGGATACAAAAGTACTCAATATGCCTCTTACCCAGCCATTCAGCAAACCTAAAATCAATCATTCAAATATTTAAATATCCAGCTGTAACTGACCCAGATATACAGCTGGCCGAAAGAGTTTAACTCGGTATTTCAATTAGCCGAAGTGTCTGCCAACCTAATTCCCTTAGCTAGACACTATCACTCACGCAAACTATGTGTCTTCCCGACAGTCATTCAGCTACAAATCATCTATCGCTCAGTAACACAACTATGAAGCCATCTCTCTCCCAGTCACTCAGCTGGCTCTCTGTCTTCTGGTCTTTCAACCAGCCAGTCTGTCTCTATCCTAGTCATGCTGAATTAAAGGACTGGATCGTGTAGCCAGTCAACGTTTCTAAGTGCACCATTCAATCAAGTACCTATTCAATAAATTAGCCTGCTACAGAGTTTTACGTTCAGTCAGCCAAAGAGTCAACCACTTAATCATTCAGCTATTCAGTCAAAAGTCAGTGTTGACTACTCCAGCCAACTAGAAAGCGAAATTACGCGGATGTTCGAAACCACTGTGCACGTTCCAGCTGGAGTCGAACACTTTACGAAAGACGGACAGAGATTAGACAAAACATTGTCGTCTGTTTGAGTTGTGTCGGAGCTGCAACCTGTGCAATAACAAATGTAATCTCTAACAGAGATTGGCAGGTTGACACAAGGGCCATCACGTGTGACCGTCTCTTATCTGATTCCGTTATTGGGTATGTTGGATTTTTACCCAAGTGCTGACGATGTATTCTCTGCTTCTACGTTCTCACTTGCACAATGAGAGCCATATTAGATTGTCTGGTGGTCCTGAAATTGTTGTGGACACAGACAGAAATTCTACATAACCAGCGTCTGGTTAAACATTACACAGCAATTTAATTTATCGTTGCAACGTGCATTCTGTAGTATATTTAATTACACACACCAACACATCGAAACATGTAGGAGCTTTTTAAGTGTTTTAACGTAAATTGTAGACTTCTTAAATAATATATATATATATATATATATATATATATATATGTGTGTGTGTGTGTGTGTGTGTGTGTGTGTGTGTGCATGGACTGTTGTGTGTAATTAAATAAATTACACAACAAATAGGAGAAGTTATGTGGAGCACTTTGGTGTTCTGTTGTTTACTTTCGATTATGATGATGATGATGATGATGATGTTAACAACAACATAACCAACAACAAACAACAACAACAAACAACAACAGAACTCATCTGCAATTCGTAGCCATTTTCCCGAAGTGGGAACTGCCACGTATATTGGCTGCAGTATTTTTCATATGGCTCTGCCAGACTAGTACAATGTTTTTATTGTATTCTTTCCAACTCGAAAACAATATACCGAAAAGGTAAATGCATCCCCAATAACAAGACTCCCAAAAGAATTTTTTCGATACTCTTGGAAATGTTACGGACAGTGGCACAATTTAAGGGGCAATTAGATCGGGGAGAGAAAAAGTAGAAAAAATGAGGAAGTGGGACTACGGTCAAAGAAGAATAGCCGTATTTTATCACGAATTATTTGGACGCCTGTTTACGGCGTAAAACCACGAATGCAAACGTTCCTGAGACATCAACTTCACCCGGTTTCATTCTCCCAACCACAGCAAAATGAAATGGACAAATCTGAACAATGTGAAGGAAAAAATACTGATAGGATTTAGAAACAAATAATGGAAGGAGACTGGAGTAAAAACGAAGCAGCCATCAGGGCGTAACAGGAGAGGGAAAAGAAAACGATTGACGATGATGGTGTATACGAAGAGTAGTTGTACTCTTTAAAAGAAACAGATAAACGAATAGAGAAGACAAGAACGAAATATGACAAAATATTTGCGCTCAGACCCCTTCCTGCTGTGAAAGAATTCTCAACATTGGACAATATGTCGACGAAACTTTCGACATCTTGTAACTCCAGAATCACAGCTGATAACGTATCAAAACAGGTCATCAGCTTCCCATTTAACATTATCTCCCTACAATTGCAACAGCCCAATAAATCTTGTTGACGACGTTTCGACACCTCAAGTTTATTAAACAAATGTCACTGATTCAGGAACCCTTGTGATACTTGGTGAGTCGTCGGCTCCAACTGCACGTGTATCCAGGGGCTCGTCCATTCAACCAGTGGTGGAAGAATCATCAGTGCACCAGAATAATTTTTCGAGCTAGGATGCATGTGACAATATCTTAAACTAAGGAAAAGTTCTGGCGAAATCGCTCTCCTGTATATAGTTGGTGTTTCATTTTGGTATTTCTTCTTCTACCAATTGTGACAGACATTAAAATTGCTGAATGTTTTTTTAACCCCAAAAAAAATTTCTCTTCTTCTTATAGTTGAACTGGGTAGAAGTGGCTAAATATTCCGAATTCCAGTCTCTTTTTGTTCACTGGATGCGCCCGCATGTTCCACCTCTTCCCATGCAGTCTCCTTCTCTATGCAATTTTGTGCAAAATTGGCAGGTTAAAATTGTCCATCGCTGTAGAGTTCTTTACTTGCGCACTGTTCAAAGAGTACAAAAATCTTATTGGATTCTCGGTCATGAGCGATCTCGACTCGATCGTTTTGCACCCCCAACTTACTCTTGAGTCTGATTGGACTCGATTGGGCTCGACTAGAATCTGTTGATGGGCACGCGCCCTTAGTAAGCCAATTGTCTTTACCGCATATTTGTGAGTCTGATCGGACTCGACTCGACTCTCTCTCAGTTTCGTCAGCTGGACTCCAGTAATCGAGCGTCACGTCTGCTATGCGTAGAAATGACAAGCATTTAGTCTGTCATACTCTACTACTCATTTTTGGTTTTAGGCAAAATGAAATTATTATGAATCTGAGAGGAATTCTAAACTCTAACCTCACCCTTAAACTTGTGTAACAAACAGCTCTCTATCTATAGCACTGGGATTGAGTTACGATTTATATTTTTGATTTTAAAAGTAGACACAATGTAAGCATCAGAAGAGAGAGTTGTTTAGGGTGACCAGTCTAAAGGACTAAAAGACCCAAAAATTAAATTTCCAGAATGGGTACAAGATTTTTTTCTTCACTGAAATGTCCAAACCGACTCTGGGGTCTAACCATCTTCCTATTGAATAAGACGTCGGGGTTCTTTCTCCGGAACTTCAGTGGCCATGGATACAACACATCGAGATAAGCCTCAAATATTTCATATGCTATAATGGCGTTGTGCGCAGTGAAGCACAGAGACAAATTTGCTCTTGCCGTATAACTATATTGACTGGTAAGGCAGTTGCTCTTCGATTCCAGAATCTTTGCTGCTATGTTGGACATGTTGGATTGCCGCGTAACTTAATCAGAACTTGCAGGCTTTCTGTATTGGGTCCGCTGCAGAATACAAAGGACAAAGCAGACGGAAATAAGAAATAGACGCTACACTTTATAAGCCTATAATACAGTTATGCATTTTCTGGGATTAAATTTCTAAATAAAAAAGGTAAATAAAGTTAAAGTGTTCCCGTTACAGGCCCGGTTTAGCCCAGAGGGTAGGTAGAGGTATAGCTCTACTCTTCCATGACCGCGGCACTAGAAGGGGGTGGGTGGTCAGCAGCACGCCCTGGCAGCAATTTACCCCCGGGAAAGACCCGGTACCCTTTGTACAGGAAGCTGGGAGGGTCCCAGGGCCAGTCTGGACGGGCGGAAAATCTATTAAGTTTCTGAATACGAAGGTAAAACCAGCTAAGAAGTCAGTACGGTAAAACTTTCACTCCCACGGAATTTCTCTTAGCCGTTCTTGTAGGTGTGTGCTTTTGTTGGAGGTAAATTTGAATGCGGTGAAATTAACTTAGGCACCGCATTTTTCCCATCGCGCGTTGGATCCAGATGCCCCCCTTATAATAACCCGCACAGAGTAAAAAATATATAAAATTTTTATTTATAACAGCTTTCTCGTATGCAGAGGATCGCAAGTTAATTCAAGGTGAATATTAAATCCTAGGGGCAGTGTTGTAACACCAGCTAATTTTGTAAAACTAACCCAGGCGCCTCTAATTAAGAATTTCATCTTCCTCTGCTAACGTTCAACTGGCTTAAGTGTTTAAATGAACAGGCAGAATAGTATCATGTCTTCAGAGCTCTTCGACTCTAAAATTTTAAGACTATCTTTCCTAAGGAAACAGTTCCTCCACATGACTTTAGTAGCTATACTGTCACGGGAAGTGCAATGTTCAAGATATTCAACTATGGTTACCGAAAATTACAAACACATATAGGCTATAAAACTTTGTCCTTCAGCAGCCTGCAGTCATCCACTTGCCTATCTAGATGCGACTGTGTTTACGAACTGTTCAGAAAACATAGATCTTAGTACTTATCCGCTCTCAGTAATTTCTGATTTGATATCACGCAAGCTTCTCTGTTGTTGCACGGTGTCCGCTGTTTAAAATTTACCGAAAATTCAGGACATCTTTTCGTCCAATAATCCAGGTCAAAAAAGAATTCTTGGTAGTCAAAGTCATATTCATAGTCAATGGTAAAAGAGCATAAGGCACTGAAGAACTGCCAGTCAATCAGTCTTCCTTGGTATGGAGCACCTTCTAGGACTCGTGATGAGCTGTTAAGTCGATGTACTGAATGTTAGTGTCTGTCGGTCGTCGGACACCCGCTGTGACGTAAGTGCGGGGCTGTTCGTTGTCTGAGACAACCGCCTTTGTCATATCTCTTTACACACACACACACACACATTGTACATATGAATGCTACTTCTTCGCTATATACGTACGTGTTTCCGATGGACACTATATGTACATCGCCAACGTCAGTTCACGCCTTGTACGGCAGGTCATGCCCTACCGTACTTGCAGTGCCGGCACTCTAATTACATATACCGCAACCGCCGCAAGCTTAACGGCTGCCAAGTTCAAAACGCTTGTTTTCGTGCACCGTGCTTCACTTTAACATTTTAACTTTAATGACTTCTTGTAACTTCTGCTTGTTGACTGCATAATGTTCAAAGTCATCGTAAAAGTGAAAATAAAAAAGTTATTTTACAACTGTTGGTCTGTCAGTCAGTCAGTCAGTCAATATGTCAGTCAGTCAGTCAACAGTCAGTCAATATGTCAGTCAGTCAACATTCAGTCAGTCAGTATGTTAGTCAATCAGGCTGTCAGTCAGTCAATCAGTTAGTCAACCAATCAATCAGTCATTCAGTCAGTACGTCAGTCAGTCAATCATCAATCAGTCAGTATGTCAGCCAATCAGGCTGTCAGTCAGTCAGACAGTCAGTCAATCAGTCAGTCAGTCAGTCAGTCAGTCATTATGTCAGTCAGTCAGTCGGTCTGCCTGTTCTTGGTATCGCACTCCTTCTGAGACTCATCAGTAGAATGAGTCATTGTGTCAGTTATGCTTTATGTCACTCTTCAAGCGTTAACTCTAACGTGACAGCGTGTCAACCCTTGCTTGAAGTCACCGTCTTTGTCGGTTGTCTTTCCACGCATACAGACAATTTGCTTATGTTCTGTTTACAGTATTAAAGAGCATTTTCGCTGCGCAATACATAGCCTACACTATATGAATGGCCTGTGTTAGTCCAGGCCTTCTGCAGCGCGTGGCGCCTTAATTTGCTTAGCGGTTGTTAAAACAGCAGTTTAGATTCTTGAACTGTTGTGCGCTTGACGGCTGCCAAGTTTGGGCCTTTTATATTATTTGTGATCGGCTTCGCCTTTCCAGAGTTGCGAACATTTTTATTATCATGAATTCGTGAAACATCTACTGTATAAATTTGTGAGGAAACCGTATTAGAAGGAATTCTGAAAGCCACGGGTAATTCGCAGGTCGGTGTGCGCCTTGGAAACATGCCAGCATTACACAGAACAAAGTCATGGTACAAGTGCATGCTGAATGTGTAGGTCGAGGCGTGAGAGAAGTTTAGTTATTGAGCGATTTGGGCGCAACAGTCGGATGGCTGGAACCTGGGCTTTTTACCGGGATGGGAAGGAGAGGTAGGCGAGAAGGAGGTTGTTGGGGTGTGGAGGATTGGTACACTTTCGTAGGGCGGCTCTAACATTCTCTGAGAGCACGAAAGTGATTTTTAGGGATGCGCAGTAAGGTCTTCTCTGAGTGGCTGCCAATTTACATCAAGGATAGGCTACCGCTTCTCGAGATATTCAAACTGGTTGGATACTTTCCGGACAGACCTCGTAAGCATAAGTGTGAGAAAAAATGCCTGTCGTGTGATTTTTTGGTGTGCCATCCCCGTTGTGTGTTTAAACTATAAGGTGAGGTAAATTAAGTCAAAAACACAACTATAAATATATGGCTAAATGGTGGTGTTTATTAGCAATAGAAAACACCATCATATAGCCATACATTCATAGTTGTGTTTTTGACTGAATTTACCTCTCCTTATCGCCTGTCATGTGCATAATATGCTATCTGTGTATATCTCACAGTAACGATACCACAGCTACTTTTCTGGGTTGGTTATTGGGTTACTTTAGGATTGTGTATGGATTCTGAACTTCAGTGGTATGACTGCTGAAATAGCAATAATGTGATAGAAGTATCCATGGTAAATTTTTATGTTACTACTGTTGTATGTCCCAGAGAAAACAAAGAAATTCTTGACAAATTAGCCACGACAGTAGATTCCTACCTCAGATTTATTAGTCTGTTTTTATATTATATCTCACACTGCTGTGTTAAAACTATAGGTACATATATATATATATATATAAAACACAGTAAAGGTAAAGTGATCCCGTTACAAGCCCGGTGTGGCCCAGAGGATGTGTAGAGGTATAGCTCTATTCTTCAATGATCGCGGCACTAGAGGGGGGTGAGTTGTCAACGTCACGCCCCGGCCGCACTTTACCTCCAGGAAAGACCCGGTACCCGTTTTACAGAAGGCTGGGTGGGCCCCAGGGCCCATCTGGACGGGCGGAAAATCTCGTCCCCACCGGGATTCGATCCCGGACCTTCCAGATATAATACAGTAATATATGCCATATACAAATATAAACAAATTGAAATAAAAAGGCAAATGTGTTTTGATAATTTGGGGGGGGGGGAGGGGCGTTGAGAGTTACGGGTAGGCTTTCTGTAGACCCATAATACTCACTTATTCCATGGAGCAGAGTACATCTTCAGAAACTAACCGGTTCTCGGCTAGTCAAGAAATTCCCCGCATTTTCTGGAACGCTAATGTTCATTACCGCATTCACAAGTGCCCGACACCTGTCTCTATCCTGAGCTAGGTCGATCCAGTCCATACTCCCAACATCCCACTTCCTGAAGATCCATCTTAATATTATCCTCCCTTCTATGCCTGGGTCTACTAAGTGGTGTCTTTCCTTCAGGTTTCCCCACCAAAACCCTCTTCCCTCCCCCATAAGCGCTATATATCACGCCCATCTCATTCTTCTTGATTTTATCACCCGAACAATACCGGGTGAGACTCATAATATACAAGTTCAAATAAATAGTAATTAAAAAGGGCGCACATACTTCGTTTTTTTTAAATGTTTGCCATCCCGAAGTGTTTAACACATATATAAATATATAATGATGTATCAGTCAAACACAACAAAACTTTATTATGTTTATTATTGAACTAGGGCGACATGTTTCGTTTCTTATAGAATCGAAACATGTCGCCCTAGTACAATAATAAACATAATAAAGTTTGTTGTGTTTGACTGACACATCATTCTATATTTATATAAGCACATACATCGACTGTGTTGCACTGGTGAGTGCAAATTCAGCATTAGTTAAACACTTACTGCCGGCAATTATGTTTAGCACACACATTCGAGGTTGACGGGTTGCAGCAATACAGACAAAGTTAATCAATTCATGGGAGAGAGGAAGAACTTTCTTTCATAGCTCAAAACTTTTTTCTGACAAACCTTCTTACTTATTTTCGTTGTTACACCGTGCATGTTGTTGAGTTACTCAATTATTATACCAACTACTGCACATATATAAAATTGATCAAATTTAAACATTAAAACTTTAAAACGCTCCGACATGTTTCGGTCCTAGGACCATCATCAGTGAGCCATTTCGTTCCTTGCTAAAGTCACACTATAAAAAGTCACATTAATTTCGCTGTACCAGTTGGGTATTGTGGCAGCATGCCGTGTTGTGTAATGTTATGTTGCGAAGAGTTCCCTGGAGTGCACTCTTCGCAACATAACATTACACAACACGGCATGCTGCCACAACACCCAACTTGTACAACGAAATTAATCTGTGACTATTTCTATTGTGACTTTAGCAAGGAATATATAGCTCCCTGATGATGGTTTTAGGACGGAAATATGTCAGAGAGTTTTAATGTTTAAATTTTATAAATGTCGTATATGTGCAGTAGTTGGTATGATAATTGAGTAAACCTTCTTACATACGTGTTTAAAAAACAGGTGTTCACACTTGAAAACTCCTGATTTTAAGATGTATATTCCCTTCAGAGATCGACCCTGTAGTATCGACCTTCAACACCTAAGGCACCTACTGCACACTGTCATTTACTGCTGGACATTTCTATTACTTGCTTCGCAGCTCGTTGTTAGGAAAGCACCAGTGATATACAAATTTCTGCAGAAGTAATTCATCGGGGGTTGTGAAGCAACTACATAACACCGCGTTCTGTCGTCTGCTCTGGCTTCTAGCCCGGGTCTAGAAACTTGCCTCATGTACATGGATATACTTGGGACCGCCCTCTTGTAAACTATAAGAACTTCCAGGAAAAAAGAGAATGTCTACTAATGAAATTTTCTTATCTAGCCTTGTGAAAATAAAGACTCTGGCCGTACATCTTGCGAATAATTAAAAGTTGCTATAAATACTTCCCATTTTCTGTGGAAATCGGATTTAGGAAAACTTGCTCAAAAGTTTTAATCCTTCGATCTTGACAGGACGTAAATTAGAAACTAAGTGGTTGGGTCTTACGTGGATGAATTTTTATATTATGGAAAAATATAACAGGACTACATATTAAGCAACTCCAGTTGTAAATGATTCTTCGAACCTCAATTACATGTTATTGGTCACACACTTTAAAGCGAAATCTTTCTTCGGCATCCGGACGTACTGCAGGGAAAGCGTTATTGCATCATCACTTTTCTCTTCACTTGGTTCATGCATATTCGAAACAATGATATTAAACGAGCGACCTCGCAGAATTATATATGACATCCTATCACTAACAAACTCCATTCTCTTAACTGCTGATACTATTCTGTACTTTACCAAAATTGTGTTAATCATAATAATCATTCTTTAATTTAATTTACTTGTATGTTTTCCTCCCCTACTATTGTTTGTCAGTTTACTTCCCTTACTCAACTTACCTTTTTTTCTTATGTTTATTGGACATGCATCATGTTGATAGTTGAATAGAGAGAGACCAACTTGATGTCACTTGTTTTATTTCATTATTTAATGCTCAACATGTTTCGGATGTTAATACATCCAACCTCTGGAGCTTGCGACTTATTTGTTGAGTTATTTCATGGGTTGTATTGCTCTGGTGCGATGTGTGTTGGTGTTACGTTGTGGTTTGGCTGGAGTGGTGTGGTATCCGTATGTAGGCTTCAGCCTGCATCCGAAACATGTTGAGCATTAAATAATGAAATAAAATCGCAAGTGACATCAAGTTGGTCTCTCTTTATTCAGCCACCTTACCTTTATTCCGTCCTATATTATTTGTACTTCAGATATTGAACTGACAAATTATAGTAAATCCAGTGTGATGTATTATAATAGTAAATATAATAACAAAGTGATTAGATCAATGGACCCACTACAACTATTGAAACTATATTTATATAAGATTTCACACTGTATATTTATAAGTTAAGTGTATATGTACATATAATTCCTACAAACACAAGATGATACC
>Ga0131853_10012338_pt1 | contig 15648 bp, 8 predicted proteins | sample TergutLab28metaG_FD_92764 | JGI IMG/M metagenome (GOLD analysis project Ga0131853, IMG submission 92764) | Labiotermes labralis P1 segment gut microbial communities from Petit-Saut dam, French Guiana - Lab288 P1 (version 2) (version 2) | ecosystem: Host-associated > Arthropoda: Insects >...
GAGGCTGTATAATACAATTTTGAACTCCTGATGATGAGCACATAGTGCTCGAAACATGTAGAGGCACATAATAAAATTATTATAAAACAAGAATTTGTGCATTAAGTTGGTTAATTACTAAGACTAATTAAAATTAACTTGAAGAAGAAACATTTTTGTATGGACATAACAGACTGTCTCTTAGCCAAAACACAGAACGTAGTTTTATCAGCAGTACGTTTGTGATTATAATCTCCTTAGGGATATGACGCCCTATAGCAAGGCTACCGCGAAATATGGAAGCAACACCACGTGTCAAATTCATCGAATTGTCCCACCTCAAGTCCCAATGTAACAGTAATGTCTACAGTCCCACAGTGTCTGAGAATAATGCGCTAACGAGGCTACATGAACGCAGTACAAATGAAGTAACAGGAAACCGGAAATCAATCGTACATGGGAGCTTCATTAATTGTGATTTTTACCAAATATCTGAAGAATCAAATCAGAGCGATAAATAGCACACAAAGCAGAAACGCTAACTTTTGAAAATCTGAACGGTGTGGTGTTTTCTTGAGGGAGGTCAGATATTACAGGAAAGTTTGCATCGACGGCTACAAGCGCTTATTCACGATTCTCTAAGAAGTTTTTAGCTGATGGTTAAATTGTGATACACGGAAATTTCACAATCAAATTTAATATATTTAATAGTAATTTATTTGATTGGTATTTTTCTACACCTTCCGTCTTCAAACAATCCATCATCCAGCAATCCTGTCTTGACGTAAGTCAGTAGTCAACTGTAATCGTCCGATGATAAATACTGGCATCCAGTTTTTCCAAATTAAAGTATATTAATTATTTAAGCAATTAAGAATATAAATCATACTGTAAACATATTACGACGTGAATGTTATGCGTATTGGACCGTGCATCATCTTGATATTTGAATAAAGGTTGACCAACTAGACGACACTTGCTTTATTATATATTGCTCAACATGTTTCAGACGTTAATACGTCCATCTTCAGGAGCTAGCGAGTTCTTGTTGTGTTGTGTAGGCTGTCTTGAGGCGTGCTGGTGTTATGTGGCGGGATTGGCTGTTGGTGACGTGGTATCCGAATGTAGGCTGAAACACTACACTCGCCACATAACACCAGCACGCCTCACGTCAGCCTACACAACACAACAAGTACTCGCTAACTCCTGAAGATGGACGTATTAACGTCTGAAACATGTTGAGCAATATATAATAAAGTAAGTGTCATCTAGTTGGTCAACCTTTATTCAAATTTTACGACGTGTTTATAAACTATTGTTATAAAGACCTCTATTATCATTCATTATATTTATAGGCCACAACATGGTACGTGGCAAACTGAATCTAAGATAGACAATATTTTAAAATGAAAGGTTAAGTTCTGGGGTAATATATCCATTGCACATGATCCACACACACACACACACACACACACATATATATATATATATATATATATATATATATATATATGAATAAGGGCTAATAAGCTGTACAGAGGTCTGTCATTACAATCCTTTTATTGGTTCAGATAAAGTGACAACAGGATCGATAATTTTCGGTCCTGCGTCTTAAAAATTTTAACACTAACAAGGCAGGTAATGTGCGTTAACATAACATTGAGGTGCGTTCGTGCAACCATTGTTGCAGTGGAAAAGGAATAAGTGTTACATATTCCGAGTGTGTGTCTGTAGCCTTAGGTACCCAGCGTGAAATGCGCTTGAGCCATATTGTTATCTGTGCCTGCTGCCCAGTTCCACAATATTTTTCCACATTCCCATTAATGGCACGATAAAAAAAGTTACTGAACACAAAATATGTGTTTTGATTTTTTTCTACAAATTTCATCTAACACATTTCTCATTCTAAGAAGAAGTAGGTGAAATGTGATCACAGATGTATATTTGCCGTAATGAATGTACCCGTTATGCATGTCAGATTTCGAGGAAACTTGAATTTTCTCCATACAAATTCGAAAAATGCTCAAATATCAAATTTCATGAAAATCCGTCTAGTGGGAACTAAGTCGTTCTATGCGGACGGGCGGACAGACAGATACGACGAAGCTAATAGCCAATTTTCGCAATTTTGCGAAAGTACCTATAAGTATTGTACTTTACCCACACTTATGTTCATGCATTCTGAGTAATTCTCACGGCAAACAGTGATTAATTTACTATACAGCATTTACTCGTTCTTTTTGAAGTAGGCGTACTACCTTCTCTTTGAGGTACGAACTGAATATTTATATATAACACAGATTCATTCCCTTCTTCAAAGGGTTAAGTTATAACGTATAGTTTTTCTCTTATCTAGTACTTACTCTGACAACGGAAATGTGAGTCGATTGGAACAACAAAACATCTGGGATTTGTTAAATCAAAACCAGAACGATAAACAAATATAAAAAATCAAAGTATTTTCGACATCCAAATTCCAATCTAAAAGCATCAGTATTTCTCTGAAGTGGACGACTGCTAGGTAACAGTCTTTCGTTACTAGCCCATATTTCATTTAAAACAGACAAATTTTTTTTCGATTCATTCATGTTATGTCTGGCCTTAAATACCTGGCAGTCACATTTTGTAATGGATCTTAAGCATCGCTCCACAGATAATACTTTAGGTTGCATTAGACATAAGTGAGCAGACGGCATTTGCAATGGTGTTAAATTGTTGAAATATCTTAGCTCCTATGTTGCTTGCAGATATTTTCCATCGTATATCAGCTGCCTAAGAAGGTCGGCATTGTAATTTTTCCAAACGGCGTTAGCGGCTTCAGATTCTGGTGTTAACAGCGTTCCCAATTATATTTCACGGTAAGGTGAAAGAGAACTCTTCATTGCTGATTAGGAATCTTATATCCATAAAATGGATTCAAAACAACAAAAGTCTTTTCTGTTGAAAAAATAATTTGTCTTCTCAGGTTACCAAATTAATTTTTAAATGTTCTTTTCCATAGGAAAACTTTATGACCGTATTTTATGTACTTACCGGCAGTGTAATTTCATATGGACGGAAATAAATACCGTAGACGGGAACACAACCAACCTTACATGGCTTTGTTCGTTAATATAGTTGCATAGGTCTACAGTTTTTATATAGTATTTTCATTGGATTCAAGTCATCTGGGATGTGACCACATATTATTAAATGAATGGTTCCCGGCTTTTCGGAGGACTCTTAAGCTTCCAGCTTTAAGCGTCAAGCACTTAAGCTTCACGACTGTAGTCCGTGCCAAACACGATTAGAGTAACCAAATAAACAATACTCCGATGAGCAGATAATGCTGCACGCAAGACAGGGAACACGACTTGTTGGTAAATCCTGAAGGAAAAAGACAACTTGGAAAACCTAGGCGTGGATATGAGAATAATATTTAAATATACCTGAAAGGAATATAATGGGAGTTAGCTAACTGAATGTATCTATGTCAGAAAGGAACTAGTAGCTAGTTGCATATGGTGAGGGAAAATTCTCTACAACCTGATCAGCTATAAACTTTATAAACGTTTACTGCCATTCCGTGAGTTATTTGGTCAAAATCTGATTTCCATTTAGCTTTTTTATACTTTCCTGAAGAAACAATTTTGCGTCGGTAGTAAATTATTAAGCAACAGGCGGGAATAGAATTGTTTGGTCAAGAGAGTTAGCAGTTTTCAAGTTGTCTGGTAGAAAGTTTGGCAGAAATTGAACTAGTACATAAAATCTATTTTCTGAGGTTTTTAACGAGCGTTTTGTTCATGCCAGACGTACTGAGATATGCACGTTTGTTTCTATACTTGTTTTTAATTACGTACGAACTGCCGAAGGCTGGTCGTATAAAATGACATATCTCAGAAACGTGTACATTACAATAAGGAGAACTGTTTTGCAATCTGAGCCTTTCGTTGTATTTGTACCATTGCTTATTCTTGAGAAGAGTTTCTACGTTAATATAACATGCAAACTATTTGGTATTGCCGTATCGCAATGGTCACAATGTGCAGACAATTCTGTGTCACACAGTACTTCAGACCATGTGGTTACACTCATCTTCCTTTGATTCCGCTGGAAGTGTTCCGCTGTCCTTAATGTCCGATGGTTTGTTACTTGTGCGTGGGTGTCGTAGCAGTGCTTGTCTGTGTTACAGTGAATGTGGCTTTCTTTTTTCCAGGCTATCTGGAATGGTCACATCATGATTATGTACTGCCTTCTAAAGCACGTTATTGAAAGAAACATATAAGGGACGGAAAGACGAAGAAGAACGCGTAAGCAGCTGTTGGATTACCTTAAGGAAACGAGATTATACTGGAAACTGAAACCGGAAGCACTAGATCCTGCTCTCTGCAGGACCAGTCTAAAGACCTACTAAGACACACGCCCATATCCTTTCAACAGGGTGCATGTGAACTACATTCAAAAACACAAACACACTCTGCTTTACCCATTTTTAACAAAAACTTTTATCTTTATCTGTTTTGCAAATATATAAAGCAACACTGCATTACATCAGGGATTATCTAAGATATTAGCCGTAATATCAAGTGGTTTCACTTATGCATATTAACAGTTTACTATATATTTTATTAGTATTCTTTGAGACACTCCAAAGACCGAAACATGCTGCTGATTATAAATATGTAATAAAATACATTTCACCAAAGAGCATTCGTTGGTTTACTATATATTATTGTTTTTATGTTACACTTCATCCATAACCGTTCAAATACCACAATTATTTCCACAAACATAGCAGCAAAAGAGAAGAGGAATAGGCGACGCGAATTCATATATTTGACGCGCAATTTGTGGATCCAGATCAGGTTAAGAAGTGGTTATGACAGACCTGTAATCTTCGGAAGATGATGGACAGTTGACAAGCTAGTGCTCTCTGAGAGCGTTTTAATCACTAACGTTAAACGTTAAATACATGATTGATTGAACGTCTTGTCATACTCAAACCGCTGTGCAGCAGAGATCGTTAAAGAGACGGAAATTTTAAAGGTTTTCCTATTTTATCTTTCCCATAACCTGGAAATATAAACCCGAAGCCTAATTAATTTCTCAGCAGCCAGACATGTCTGTGTAAATGTTCCTGTCCTTTAACCAGAATTTTATGTACATCATAAAAACGTTAGGTGTCTAGTGACATTCCAGAACATAAAGCCATGCTATTACTGCGTTCTGAGATCTGACAAATAAAATTTTGCCTGGTAATGGGCCAGCAGCGACACCAAACCCTACTGATAGTAACATAAATTATAGTGTATAAATGTGTACCTTAACAGAGATTCCTAAAGACTACAAAGTAATTAAATTCTTATAATGTAATCTTATGATGTGATATATGAAATTTATAGATATGTAGGCATTACAGAATATGTGTCATTCACACTCTACACCACAGTTGGTTTCGTTTTCACACACCATTCAATGTGTTAACATAGAGTACATTAAATTTTTCAGGTAGCCATAAAAGTGTTGTATGTTCTTGTTATTTTAAACAACCATAAAATTTAGAATTTATCCTCTGCGTAGTTTCGATCTTTACACTGCATGTTCAATGATAATGCTTTTCTGTAAATGATAGATGATTAGAGTACGAATCTATTTCCACAACCTATCCCTAACAGAAAAAAAATGGTCATCACTAACTCATAAAAACATCCCCAATTTTTTTTTTCAACTTGTCTTCATCTCCTATACCGTCGGATTTGTTTACAGCAGGTAAATTCCCGGTGTTTCGGAATGAGCGTCTGCCAACCTGGTTAAGGTTTCTCGTAGTTTCATTCACTTCTTTGGTCAAATACCGACAAAAAGACCATATTAAGCACACACGTGATAAATTCCATCCGCCCCCTCCCCGTTTATTTCCTTGTCTGTATCCATACTTTCATTTTACTGTATACCAAGTTATTAAAATAGATAACAAGAGAAATAAATTGCAGTCAAATAAACTAGTAAGTGCTATATTATTTTGGTAACATATGTCTACCTCAGTTTCATTTGGTAACATGCTACTACCTCAGATGGTAATTTTAGCCCAGCGATATAAAATACATACAAGGGATTTTGTACAGTTTTATGAAGTTTTGAATTTATGTCTCAGTTTTATAATTTAATAAAATAAACATATTATGACATTGTAAAATTTATCTCAATTCCAAACTTAATAAAGCTGTACAAGATTCCTTTCATTTATTTTATAGTACTGGCCTGAAAGTGACCCCTGAGGCCGAAAAGTGTTGTCCAATCAAAGGTATAATACTTATTAGTTTTATTTACGACATTTTATTTCTCTTATTGTAACATCTAACATAACGGGAGGACAAACGTAAAAAAATATGAAAATAGAGTTAATATAATTTCCACTCATTTTCCGACCTTGTTTAGTGGCGATACTCAGCTGTACAAATGAGTGTGAATGAGATGATGTTTATCAATGTTCCTGTGAGAGAAAAAAGCTGTGGCCTCACACTTCAAGCCTTCTGGGGTGTTAGGACGTTTAAGTTGGTAAATCTTAAACCTTTCGACCGATCATACCGTCTTCATCTTCAGGGTTAGGCAGTCAACGACTACCTACTCTTCTTGCACCGTTGGACTATTCGAAACGTCGGTAACTACTTACCAAGAGACAAGGCATAACCTTCCAAAAGACTTGAATCGTCATCAAAATGAATGTGAGAAGCAAAAACCACAAGCAGAATATTGAATGGAAGAGTGGTCAATTTCCGGGCTTGATATCGAAAGTGAGACCTCCCAAATTTCGAGCCAAGAGTACGAACCATTCCTATTCGAAGTCATTAAAGAACCCAAGTTTACCGTATTAATTATACCCAGCACACAGTCTTCTTCGCTAATATACTAGATAGCAAGCAAGCACAGGATCTATTTGCCTACCTTTCCTAGTACTGCTATTTTCCCAGGCCTCTGCGTCGAACACCAACGTCGGTTCACTCTGAAACAGTCGAGTTTCGTTATCTAATTCCCCGCCGTCACAGAAGCCCTATAAAGTTAATAATTCTGAACTGTAAGTTACGTATTTTGTCTTATCGCGAGTTTAAAACGTGTGTTATAGCCTGCGTAAAGCCGAGTATTACTACAGGCAGGCCCTTCTATTCCACGTGTTAGGCAGTATTATGGTGGATCATTTATCAACGACGAACATAAAAATTAATTCTCTATGCATGCTGCATCTTGACAGATACTAGCGATGCACATCTACCTTCAGTCCAGCCCTCGACACTTTTACAGTGGTGTATTATCATGAAGTTTAAGAGCGACTATCTGACACACAGCGCATGTTAACAACATTGTCGAAATAGCAGCGCCGCCACAACAGGACCGCTCTCGCATCTACAAGCAGTAGGCTGTTGCCACTTTCTGGCGGTTCGTTACAAAACATGTCACGAACGTTCTATATACAGGATGTTTTTCTGTTTCCTTTCCCGAGCTTCGATTCAAGACAGGAAGCGTCGGGAACTCCTACCGACAAATCGGTCCGACCCACAGCGCATACGTTCTTTTTATGTCTGTTCTCTATAGAATATTCACTGTATCACACAGACAGCAAATAGGAATTACTGATGACTGAAGCAACTTTAAGTGGGACACTTGTATCCACGGGCCGAGATTAGAGGATACCGTCGAATATACTGCAGGATAGAGTTTTCTTAATTCTCTTCCAACTCAGAATTTTGCACAGCTGCCATATTAGTAATTAACAAGTACAAAATAACAAGAGTCTTCAGCATCGTGATATTCATGCAAGTTGATCAAACAGTTCAGCTGAACAAAAGCAAATTTGGCTACAAAAACATACATTTTATTACAAAAAATTCAGAAGATTTATAAGCAAGTTCTGAATAAACGGATAAATCCATAGGAAGCTATTACAAATAAGGATGCGCAAATTATCCGAAAATCTAGGGGTCACCGTAAAATGCTAGGCACAAGAACGGTGACGTGAACCAAATTCCATAACGGGGATCCACAAATATCAGACCGTACCGCACAGAATTTAGTATACCAGGACATCTAGCGGAAAGAAATTTCGTCCCCCCACCTGCGACAGTATAAGGTACACTTCCTGTAAAATGAATATCTCACACTGTCAGCTTACACTATTCTCAAGTTCACACTTTATCTAAATTGCAAGACTGTGCCACACAATGTGCAACTGATAAGGAGCGATACAGGCGTCATGCACGAACAAACTCCGTAAGACGATTCGACTTACGCCTTGGAAGGAAAGACAGACCTTGCAATTTGACCTTTACGTCTGGCAGTCCGATATGCTACAATGTCTGCGTATGTACATGTGTTTACGTAACGACCAAGATATTCAGAGCTCTTGTTGCGTACTCTATATGTGTATACACATAAATGAATATTGGCAGGTACGTTTTCAATTGTAGGCTCTTTCGCAAAATTTCGAAAAGCGACTATTACCTTCGTCACGTCTGTCTGTCAGTATGTCTGTCTCTCCATCCGAATTCAACAACTCTGTTCCCACTAAACGGATTTTCATGAAATTTGATATTTATCTCTCGAAACTATGACGAGAAAGTTCAAGTTTCATTTAAAGTTGACAAGAATAACAGGCACTTTACATGAAGACCAATAAACATTTATGATAATATCTAGCTCAGGTCTTCTTAGAATGAGAAATGTTCCCGACAAACGTTGTAGAGAAAATCAAAACACACATTTTGTGATCAATAACATTTTTCCGAAAATCGTGCCTCTAATGAGATAATTTGGACAAAAGGGGTAGTGCATGACAGGCCACAGAAAACAATAAAATATGGCGCATGCGCAGTACATGCTGGTTAACTAAGGCTACAAACACACACAAATAAACACACACGGAATATATAACATTTATTACTTTCCCAGTGCAAAATTGTTTACGCGAACGCGCCTCAATATTGTGTTTATGTTACTTTGTTGTTATTATTATTATTATGTTATTATTTTTACATTATTATAGGTGTGTTTCATAAAGAATATTGTAATGTTCAGGCAGTAGTAGTCTGACGCACAAAAATACTCCCTCCGTACCATAATTTGGAGGGACCGATCAGTTTTGCGATAGCTAAAAGGAAAATACTGAATGTAGATAATGGAAAGATATTCCATGGGACGAATGCAATAATAGTTCAGGTTAGACACATATAATTTTCCTGAAAATACCAAGTTCCTTAAAGAAACTACAAGTACGAATTACGTGTGTTCTTTACCAACTTTTGTGTCGTATCTCTATTAACTTTCTGTACTTTTTTACGCTATTGTGAAACGAATTTTTGTGTGGATGGAAACAGTCTGGGTTTTTGTTCCCCTGAATATAACCCAGCCAAGTTAACGTGCCCCAGCAATATTCTTTACCTCGTACAGTCACCAGATACTTTCCCCGCCTAGGCGTTCCTTTTGATAGTTGGTGATTGCCTCCAAGGAGCAGCAATTTCGCCCAGTCTAAGAGGTTGCATGCTTCGTCCTCGTCACAGTCCATCAGACAAACGACACTCAATACGTAATCGTTGAAGCTGCCCTATCATAAATTGGAGCAACGCTGTTGTTGGTAATCCCACCCCTACATGCAGTGAGCAAGGAGACAAAGACATGGAAATCAACATCCCAGTCGACGACGTTGTATCTTCAGCAGCGCCGATATGAGAATCTCAGAACTCGCAAAATCATAATCACTGATCTGCAAACCTGTAACGCACTGGACGTCTAATTATTGGATAAAAGCCCTCGAATATGCCTCAGTCTCATTTATTTATTTGTTTATTTACACTTCATTGTGTTCAGCATGTTTCGTACTCAAGGCTCATAATCACTATAATGAACGTAAAACTGACTTAAAGAAACTAATTTTTTTTTTGTGGCGCTACAGCCTAACTCCCTAGGCCACCCATTCTTGAAGTTTCTTGATCACATACAATTACACACATACACACACACACACACACACACACAGCCGGTAGGACTCCTCTGAATGAACGATCAGCCCGTCGCAGAGACCGCTACCTACACAACACACAACAAACAAAAAAAACAAATATCCACGCCCGTAGCGGGATTCGAACCGCTATTACAGCAATCGAGCAAGCGTATAAGTATTAAACCGCACTGTCACTAATATTTAGTTGTGGTTTTGAAACATATACCCAACCAAAGTTTGTCTGTGATCAAGCACGCACGACTCCAAGGTACCGGAAATATGTACTAGTATTACAGATACCCGACAGACATTAACAAAGAATTTTTGTGTATTGCACACACTATTTCTATTTTATTGAATTTTATAAGTTACATCGTAGGAACGAAGTGTTATTATTACCAATTAAATCGAACAGAATACATATTAATTATTAAGTCAATGAAGCTAGTTAATTTATTGTATTAACAATGTATGTTCTTAATTATTTTATTTAAGAGAACCGCCACTGCTTGTGGCTAGTATTTTAAAGCTTCGGTCTGAATTTTGAGAAACAAGTTTACGAATGAATACGGAGCCATCGGAGTTGACAGCTTTACTGGTTGCAAGTGGCTGAGGAATGAGACGTTTCTTTTCATGAGGCGCTCGTGTTACCGCCAGGCACTGAAGTATGTAAGCCACATTTTGCCGCTCAACAAAAAGTCGTCAGAAAAAATTTTCATGTCTGTCCGGTAAGATTTCACGAAAGATGAAGGATTCGTTACTCTTAGTTCGTTCCTTGGCTCTTTGGTAACTATAATCTTATGGAAGGAAGGACGTGGAATGGATTAAGTTACCTCAGGACAGGGGCAGGAAGCAGGCTGTTTTGAAAACTGCAACGAAATTTAGTGTTCCACAAAATGTGCAAATTTCTTGACCAACTGAGGAAACATAGTTTCTTAAGACGGTCTTGGCTCCAGAGTATTAACTTGTTATTTATTTATTTACTTACTTTGCTGTGCTACAACAAATCGGAAGGTCGCTGGTTCGATCCCAGGTGGTGTAATTGGAATTTTTTATTGACATAAAATCCTTCCGATCGCACTATGGCCTTTGGGTCGACTCAGCCTCTAACAGAAATGAGTACCAGGAGTATTTCCTGGAGGTAAAGGCGGCCGGTGCGTAGGGCTTACAACCTTACCACCATCCTGTGCCGTTGTCAAGTAATCTGGGAACCTTAACTTCCTGGAACCCTCTGGGCCACTCCAGGCCTGTAATGGGACTGCTTTAACTTACTTACTTTCTTATTTACTTATTTACTTAGGTAGTCGCAGTATTGCTTTTGCGCCGCATAAAGACATTGAGCCTTCCGCAAAACCCCCCCCCCCCCCCACTTTTTCTTTTTGCCGCGTAAAAAAATATTGGTCCTCCCCGACCCCCCCCCCCCCCCCCAGTTTTTCTTAGCCCCTTATTCATGACTCTTCAAAACAGCAGTTTGATGTCACACACACCATCGTAATTTTACACACTGTGTCTCAAAACGTTTGCACACACACAGCATCATTTATTACGTCCAATAAATTCCTATTTTATACTCACGGTGGCTGCATACCTTTTGTACGCACGTTGCATACTAATAGTTGTGCATGACAGGGGAAATCAGGAAGTTCTAGTTTATGACACTGACTGTGTAAGTCTGAGGCCACGGTTCATTACGACATTTACAGCAGATGTATATCTCAGCTTCACTGTAGATTTAAGTTGAACCTTAAATTCAAAGAAAGAAAGAAAGTGATATGAAATGCATTTCGAAAGTCCACTGCTCAATTGATTAAACGGCATAAGTGTTACTGTAATTAATTTTTATAAAAGAAGGCAAATAGACGTTTAGGGACCTCTACAAACCTGAATAAAGGTACTGCAAATTATTACAGCATAATAGACCTATGTCAATATCACCGTTATTTATGTCAATACCGAATAAAACAATAAAAATGTACGTGGCATATCAGAATTCAATATAATATATCACACAATTACAAAGAACACAGCCGTGCAGTACTGATTGGTGCTGTTATTAAAGCTAAGTTTAAAATATCTATCAGATATAGAAGAGTACATGCCTAGTGTAACTCACGGAGCATAGCTTTATCTGAGAAAGGTAGGAATTTCTATACTGAAATAATCATAATCTAGATATATCAAGAAATAGGGTTGTTTGTTTATTGACCTGCTTCTGACTTTCTGTCCTTTGACTGCCATGACCAATGATAAATGCATAATATGTTACAGCCAGAAAACGTAATAAGAGGGGAGACCTGGGAGTTCTGGGCCTAGAACAGATGATAAAACATCTTAAAGAGACGAGGTCGGGCGGAGAGTAGGATGCAGTGCCTCCCCTTCTGAACAAATTGATGGAATTTCTACATCCAGACAGGATGGGAAATATCTTGAATACCTCGCCAAATGTTATATTCTGCCCACAGATTATTGAGATAATGAGTTAAAACAAAAGAGTTATGAACAATAATATTTAAATACCCGTCTAATTTATTTCCAATGCTTGCTATGAAAAAGGCAAGTTTGTAGGACGGGTTATGTTTGTTATGTTGCCAACTTGCAGAAACGTAGATGACTTAACATGAATTACACAAAATGCAGATAAAGTTGTACTACAAACTTTCCATTTTACGCGCTGACAGAGTTTGACGTTGTTTTTGTATGATATTTATAAATTCATATACTACATCTGCGTACTGTGTAAATTGTTGTAGGAAACATGGCAGCGGCGGCAAATAAGACAAGACAGGTTACCTCGCAAACGGGCAAATATCTCCTGCTTATTGCGTGGTAGGGAAGCAGTTAGAGCCGCAGAACTTTACGACTTCAGATAGACTCCAATAAATTGCATCTCTCCTCTACCCTTTTCCCTCATTCAGACCTAAGGAATGTTGCTCATTTCACAGTTTTAACATTCCCAGGGGGATGTGAAAGACGTTTTTACCTCCCCCACATTTCAAGCTTCCTTAGTAAATTCTGAGTCGTCTTTACAGCCGGCACCATTAATGTACCTAAGAAGAGTCTATGCACTTGTTCCTGCTTCATATACATGCAGAACACTATATGTAATGTCAAGAAGAACTGAGCCCTCTGACTGATAAATGTCGGTACATATGGCACCTAAGTTGTCGCTTGCAAAACCGAATTCATTGCAGGAATACACACCTACATGAGCGGGATTAATTCTTGCGAGATTTGAGCTTCTTGCAGTGGTGGTACTGCGCATTCAAATCTTCTTGAATGTTACAATGTGTTAACTGGTAAACAGTTAAAAATGTTTCGAAAGACTGTATTTTTTCTGGGTCAAACAGGCCATAATTCAGCGACTGCTAGACCCCGTCTTCCATGAGAAATTATTACAGTCAAAACAAGATATTTACTAAAAGAAAACATGTAATTGATATCGAACTTCTCATCAGGTCAAACATCAAAAACCAAAATACTTTTACTTGTAATAATCAGTTACGACTTAGCGTTACATAACAAATGCATTGTTATATTTTACAGTACTTTACTAATTAGTTAATTAACCGTTTAAACACAGCGCCTTCTATCAACTTAAGACCAGGTCGTCAGTCGATATAGGAAGATTAAGAGAAAGGTTATAAAGTGTAATGTAAATCTATACTTCAACAAACAATGTATAAAAATAAATTTTAATACCACAACAGGAAAAAGTCAAAATTCAGAAAAAGAAACTTCTCCTGCAACCCCCAACATTTTGAAACAAAAAAAATTAAAAATTGCCAATTAAAGATAAGCCGATATTTCTGCGTATTAAGAACAGGAGCTTAACGTGAAATAACATGGCGCAAGCTGAAGTCAGCAAAAGAATGGGTTAATCTTGATATTTCATCGAAAGTGTAATTAAGGAGGTTTATCATTAAACAATAAATACAGACTTGTGGCTGATGATTATTAACTAATTAATTACTCGTTTAAACACTACTATCATGTAATGACAACGCTTTAGAATAACAGAAATCTTATTTTTCCTAAAACTACTTAAAATTCACTAAAGTACAAATATTTTTAAAATGCTCCCCTTCCTTTACGTATGTTTTTTATTTTCATATTTTTATCCAGGTATAATACAAGCAGCTTGCCAGTAACATATTAGGTATTACTTATATGCTGTATATATTGATTAGACGAACCTACGAAATAGTACAGAGTTGTAATGGGAAGTAATACTGCTAATTTTTAAGTTCCTTTTTTTTTTTCAGTTTTTCAATTGTGTCGTTGGACTAGACATTTTTGGTAACTCTTGCACTAAAATGTTTACTTACGTGCATCAGGGATGTTTATATGTGGTTCCGCTTTTGACAAGCCTTACGTCAGTCTTCGCTAAAGCGTAAAACAAACACACAGAGTATTGGATATTCTTGCACTTAGGCCAGTTTGTGTTCACGTTTGAAGGCTGTGTACGTACTGTTGTCGTAAGGTTGCATCCTACTTGTTTCGTGTACGCCAAATGTCCACTAACATTACACAGATCCTAGCTGCTTCGTACAAACCATAGGTAAAAGTTTTCCCGTTACAGGCTCGGTGTGGCCCAGAGGGTGGGTAGAGGTATAGCTCTACTCTTCTATGACCGCGGCACTAGAAGGGGGTGAGTGGTCAGCAGGACGCCCCGGCCGCACTTTAATCTCGGGAAAGAGCAGGTACCCATTTTACAGGAGGCTGGGTGGGTCCCAGGGCCGGTCTGGAGGGGCGGAAAATCTCGTCCTCACCGGAATTCGATCCTGGACCGTCCAGTCCGTAGCTCACACAAACCATAGGTCAGTTACAAACTATAGAGATCGTAGCTGTGTTGCATACTCCAAGGTCAGCTACGTCAGACTTCTACTATCTAAATTACTTCGCTGTTCTCTAAGCCCTCGTTCTGAAATACAATATATAATTTTATTTTGGAATCAAGTTAACATTTATTGGAGCTGATTAAAGCCTGGTTTAAGTCGAAGACAATCACTGCCACAAATCACGTCCGCAATATACATGGGCTGGTAATTAACCCTTATCTACGGGGTAGAATAGATGTAATCCATATACAACCCGTGCCTGTAGCTCACATTCGGCTTATCGCATTCGTTGCCAAGATAGTTAAATATCAAACTGAATCACGGCAACTATTTTGGTATTCACTTTAATTATCGCGAGGACTCATAATTAATGTTTAATGGCAACAGCTCTAATTTAAAGGCACATTTGGTGGAGTTAAAAGCCGTCAGTGTGGCTGTGTAACAGGATTCTAAATTTCACCTACGGCTGTGGTGGGAAACCTCACGGCCTCGATACTTTCCCAAGTGGCGTCTTTAGTAACACATAATATTCATAGTTGAATAAAGAGAGACCAACTTGATGTCACTTGCTTTATTATTTCATTATTTACTGCTCAACATGTTTCGGATGTTAATACGTGCTTCAGTCTGCATCCAGATACCACACCACCCCAGCCAAACAACAACGTAACCCCAACACACATCGAACCAGAGCAATACAACCCATGAAATAACTCATCAAATAATTCGCAAGCTCCTGATGATGGATGTATTAACATCCGAAACATGTTGAGCAGTAAATAATGAAATAATAAAGCAAGTGACATCAAGTTGGTCTCTCTTTATTCAACTATCAAGATGATGCACGGTCCAATAAACATAAGA
>Ga0131853_10012339_pt1 | contig 15648 bp, 16 predicted proteins | sample TergutLab28metaG_FD_92764 | JGI IMG/M metagenome (GOLD analysis project Ga0131853, IMG submission 92764) | Labiotermes labralis P1 segment gut microbial communities from Petit-Saut dam, French Guiana - Lab288 P1 (version 2) (version 2) | ecosystem: Host-associated > Arthropoda: Insects >...
GTATAATGCAAATAAGGAGTGCCCGAAAATTTGCTTGTGTCAAATTTCTGGACACTCCTTATTTGTAATATTTGTAATTTTACTCCGCCATCAAGTCCCAATACACGCCAAATTTATCAATTAAAGATACGCAGCAGGTGCAATATGTTGTGCTGCTAAGCGGGTTTACAATTGTTGCCCCGTCCAACAATATATTCAAAGCAGCCTTTACATCGTCGGCAGTTTCAAATGTCATAACAGGGAACACGGTATGCCCCATTGGCAAGTCGTTAAAAAGGTTATCTGCCATAAGAATGCGCTGGTTGCCAATCATCATTTGTGCATGGAATATTAGGTCTGCGTCTTCTTCGTTATATTTGGGTGGCAGGTCTTTTGGGTCTGCATTGCCGTAGCGCCCAAGATATGTGAGTTTTGCGCCAAAGGCTTTAGTATACAATTCTATTGCTTCTTCGCATTGTTTGTTAAATTGGAAGAGTGGCTCAATCACAGGAGCAGTTTTTTTGTTCATTTAAATTATTCCTCTCTGGCTTAATTTATTGGTATGCCAATATTCATTTCTTTGCGCCATTGTGGAATATCGTCGTTATAGTCGGCATAATACTCGTCTGCATGGCTTATTTTCCCGTTGGTTAACTGTAAAACAGATGTTACATGCACAGTTGCGCTACATGAAAATATTTTTGAAACTATAATCATCCCGCCCTTGGTTTTTGCGGTGTGAACAACTTCCCCGCTCCATGTATCTGGGTATTCGCAGTTGGCTTGGATGTACTCTGCCACGGTAAACTGCTCGTTACTATCGTGCCAGCGGATTATGGCTTCCGGAGTGAAGAAAGCCTGCAGGGCCTTTGCATCTTGTTTGGCAACTGCGGAAATAAATTTTTGCGGGTCGAAAGTAGAATTTTCTGCCGCCGCACATTGGCTGCATAGTATGCCGCATCTCGATTCAACCATAGCTATCGCTCCTTCTTTTTGGGTTGTATATTACCACGCTAAACATGACAACTGCTTGCCTTGTTTATTTGTACTGGTTCAAAATATTTTTTGCTATATCCGCAATATCGTTTGCAATGTCCGCCGGCTCTAAGACCTTAACATTACTACCAAACCCAAGAAGCCAACTTACCATATAATCTTTGTTGGTAAAGCCAAATTCAAATTGCAGCCCTTGGGGTGTTTCTGTGTAACAATCCAGCCCATAGGCTTCTATAAGCTTGTACCTTTCAGAGGTGGCGAAAAGTGCGACTAAGTAAATTTCATCTGTCAAATGAGCATAAAAATCCATTTTACTTTTGGGAATTTCTTGTATTGTGTAGGTTTCGTTACACAAATTTAGCCCCCACAACCGCATTAGTTTGAACATACGGAAATCTTGCCGCTGCCGGCAAAAGCCAAATACATACCAAGAGGACCATTGAAAAATAACAAAGTAAGGCTCTATACATCGGTGTGTTTGGCCTTTTTTATAATAATAGTCAAACTCAATGCATCTTGTTTCACGTATGGCCGCTTTTATTTGTTCAATTTTTTCTGTCAGGTTGCTTTTGTAGTATGAAGCAAGATCAATTATTACAGGCTCTCGCATAGACACAACTGCGCTTGTGTTTGCACCTAGCTTGTCTAGCGTGCGCTCTATATAAGATGCTTCGGATACGCTGCCAATTCCTTTTAATGCGGCAATAATGCCTGCTAGCTCGTCTGTGGTAAGTACGCTTTTGTCCAGCCGAAAGCCTTCTGCTATAGAAATACCGCCACGTGCCCCTTGGTGGGTAATAATTGGGATGCCTGCTTGACATAAGGTGTCTATATCCCGGCCTATTGTGCGGCGGTTGACCTCAAATTTTTCTGCAAGATAAGGTGCGGTTACACGGTCGTTTTGCAGCAATATGGTTAGTATGCCTATTAGGCGGTCTAGTTTCATATGGTATACCTCTATTCTTTGGTGGTGTTCATATTATACATAACAATTTGAAATTCGTATTCAGAAACACGGCTAAACTTTTGCGTTTTCTGTACAAATTCAACTGGTCCGATTTTCCGACCAGTTGAATTTGTAGATTATTTATATAAATTTGTGTAAACAAATTTTTGTAGCCGCCTGGATTTTACAGGCGTAATATGCTATACTCACTAATAACCGGAGGTGTTTTACATGAAACAAAAATATGTACCGTTAGAAAAGCGGACAAAAAAACAGCAGAAAGAATTTCACCGCACACAACGTAAGGACTGGGGCAACGTAAACCCTGCAACAAAAAAGTTGCCAAACGCAAAGGCCTACAACCGCAAAAAAGCCAGACAATGGGAATGTAAACACGAACCCATGTCTGGCTTTTTTGTATGCTGGGAAATTGCTCTGCAATTTCGCTGCAGCCTGTCGGAGAAAAAGTGGCAGAGCCACTTTCTTGTATTACCACAAAATTAGACAACATCTCGTAATTAAATAGTAATATATGATATAATCACACACATTCAGACAAACAATTTCAGGAGGAAGAGCATGTACTATTCAACATATCTATCACCTATAGGCATAATTACACTTGCCGGAGATGAAAACAACCTAATAGGTTTATGGAATGAAGGGCAAAAGTACCACGGAAACACCATTTTTGAGAACATGATAGAAAAAAACGACACCGCTGTATTTACAAACACAAAAAAATGGCTGGACAAGTACTTCACTGGAGAAAAACCTACTATTTCGGAATTGCAGCTAGCCCCCGTAGGCACTTCATTCAGGCAACAAGTGTGGGACATTTTATGTAAAATACCATATGGAAGTACCATTACTTATGGCGAAATTGCAAAACAAATAGCGGCTGACAGTAATAAAAAAAGCATGTCTGGCCAAGCCGTTGGCGGCGCTGTTGGGCATAATCCAATATCCATTATCATTCCATGCCACAGAGTTGTAGGAGCAAGCGGTAGCTTGACAGGTTACGCCGGAGGTATACAAGCAAAAATTAAATTACTTGAGTTAGAAGGCGTTGATATATCCAGGTTCTCTGTTCCAACTAAAGGCACAGCTCTTTAATGCGCCGCTTACCCCAGTAATTCTAAAACTTCTTCAACCGTAGTATTCCCGGCCAAAACATGCCGTACCGCATTGGCCATAAATGTGCTGTTGGCTCGTAATTCTACCGCAAACTCGTATGGCGTTTCGCTCATTTTTCGGTGCATAGCATCATCCAAAATTATATGCTCATAAACAGCCAAGCGCCCTTTATATCCCGTATTCCCGCAACTATAACACCCGGTTCCGGCAAACACTTTTTCATCTTTTGGTATGCCTAAGATATTCGCCTGCTGCAAAGTTAACTGCGTTGGAGCAATACAGCCAGAGCATATTCGACGTACTAACCGCTGAGATATTACACCACAAAGTGCAGATGCAGATAAATACGGTTCAATTCCCATATCTATAAGCCGCTCAATTACCCCGGCGGCATCGTTAGTGTGTATTGTACACAGCACAACATGGCCTGTTGTGGCGGCTTGTATTGCTATGCGGGCAGTGTCCTCATCTCTGACCTCACCTATCATAATTACATCGGGGTCTTGGCGTAAAATATGCCTTAATGCGCTGGCAAATGACACTCCTACCGCTGGCTCTACATTAACGTGGCTTACGCCCATGATAGGGTTTTCTACAGGGTCTTCAACAGTTACTATGTTTTTGCCTTCGCTGTTTAGCTCCATCATAAATTTGTTTAAAGTTGTGGACTTGCCGCTACCTGTCGGGCCTGTAATAAAAATTGCACCATATGGCCTATGAAATAATTGTGTAAGAGCTTCAAGGTCGTTTGGGAAAAAGCCAAGGTCTTCCTTTGTAAGTAGCCGTGTTTGGTCGTATAACATGCGAAGCACCGCCTTTTCTCCAAATGCAGTTGGCAAAGTGCTTAAACGGAATTCAATTTTTTCCCCATGAGGTTCCATGCTAAAACGCCCGTCTTGAGGGCGTCTTTTTTCTGCTATATCAACATTTCCCATAATTTTTAACCGGGATATTACATTAGGCAGTATGGAAATATCTACAGAGTTGTATGTACGTAAAACGCCGCCTATCCGGCAACGGGTACGCAAGCGGTTACCATATGGTTCGATATGAATATCGCTTGCACGGTTTAGTATACCAATTTCGATAATAGAGTCTAAAACACGTACAGCAGGGGCAGAAGATATTTCTGCCAAAAGTGCCGGGTCTTGTATGTCGGTACGTTTGCTAAGCTGGGCGTCCACCAAAAATTGTGATGCAATTGTGCTTATAGCATCTGTAGCAAGTAAGTTGTTAATTTGTAGGCGAATATCTTCCGCATGAGCAAAAACGGGCACAACAAACATGCCCGTTAAATCAATTAAATCTGTAATTAAAGCAATGTTATTAGGTTCTGCCATGGCAACCCATAAGCGGTCATTTTCATGTTTTATAGGCAGTACCTGAAATTTAGTCGCATATTCATGCCCCAACAACTTTGCGGCATTTACGTCAACATCTGAAAATGTTAAAGATGCCATTACTCGACATTGTCTAAAATACTGGCAATTGCATCATTATCTGCGGAGACGTTTTTCCGCATGCCTACTATACCTTTTATTGTATAGGTTAAAACTTCTAGCTCAGCTTCTGAAAGGTGGGAAATTAGCGCTTCTACTTTTTGGCGTTGGATGTTTGTGGTGTTTTTCTCCTTATTTCTATCTGCTAGTCGTCTTTCTCTTGCAGATATTGCCTTGCTTGGCGTGGAAAAAAGATGGTCGATAGTAATATTAAAAGCCTTAACAATTTTTTCTATTGTAACAGATGTTGCTCCTCTTTCTCCACGCTCTATCAAACCTAGGTGAGAGACAGTTAAGTCAATTATTTCCGCAAGCTCTTCTCTGGTAATTCTTCTTATTTCCCGTTCCCTGCGAATATTTTCACCTATAATTTTATCCAAGCGTACTTTATCGTTTTTCATCCGTCCTCTTTCCATATATTGCAAGCCCTCCCTAAGTATTTTTCTACCAAACTTCCAGTATTGTAAATTGTGAAACTTCATGTATGGAGTCACTTGTTGTGTAGACTTGTGTACCCAGTTTGAACTATTGCATGACATCCTCAAATATTTGTTTTGTTTGGTATTTTGTGATATATTAAGTTTTAGAATATATCTTAGAATCTGGCAAAATCGGCTAGAGTTCTTAATATGAAGGTGCGTTCTATGCCAAATAAAACTAAACCTGCATCCACAACAAGGGGCAGTAAGGATACGAAAAAAGATATGAAAGATACAACTACAGACAGAAGCAAGCGCAGTAGCCCGCCAACGGGCAGTAGTTCTCCTGCAATAAGAAAAGAAGTAAAATATCTCGGACTTGCGGCATTTGGGATTTTGTTGTTGCTTTCCATATTTGCAGCAGGCAGCCTTGGTTTTATAGGCCAATTTTTTCGCAATCTGCTTCTAGGTTTGTTTGGCCTTGGAGGGGTTTTTTTACCGATAGTGCTTACTTCATATGCTGTGCTTGTGCTTGTTTCTAAAAAGGTTAACATTCCATTATGGCGCAGCCTTATTTTAGTATGGATTTTTTTAGCCTGGTTATACGTTATTGTAGACCCTGTAGGAGATAATTATTACACAGCATTTGAATATTTAAGAGCCGTGTACCGTACCGGGCATTTGGCGGCCGGTGGTGTTGTGGGCGCAATTTTAGGTGGTTTGATTCAGTCTTTTGCCGCACGTGTTGGGGCAATTATTATTTTAAGTTTTGCAATAATTGGTTTGCTTGTTAACATAACCAACCGCTCGTTTGTAAAGCTTGTGGAAGGCGGAGTAGACAAAGCCCGCCATTTGTACGATGAAAGAAAAGCTCGCCAGTATGAAGAGGAAGACGAAGACGAAGAAGAAGAGATTATCTACAAAAAAGCCGATTTGCAAGTGGATGTGCCAAAGCGAATACCTCCTGCTCCTGTTCCTACTCCTGCCCCCTCGGGTAAAATAATGCGAAAAAAGCCGCAGGAGGAATTACGGCCGCTTGTAATGCGCAAACCAAAAGAGCAGCAAAACGGCAAAAGAGCAGAGTTAATAGACATAGACCCAAATGAACAGTATAGCGACGACTATACCGTGTTGTTGGTACAGGAGGAGCTAGAGGAAGCAACAAATGCAAAAAACAATGAAGACATTCCGCCAAAGGAAATGCCTCCATTTTTGCAACCCAAACAAAGGGAGGCCGGGCCAAAGATATTTGCATCAGGGGTTGAGATTAAAGACGATGAGCCATATATACAGCCCACTGCTCCTGCAAAACCAGTACCATTAACGCCACCGCCGCAACCCCTACCCCTACAGGAAGAAAAATTAGAAGAAATTTTAGTAGATTATGTATACGAGCCAGACGCAACCGGAAGGATAATGCCAGACGACCCAAATCACGACGATTCTACAGAAATAAGTGAAAGCACCCCTGGCCCTGTTGTACGGGGCTTGGTTGCTAACGCCGCACCATCCGTACCCCCACTGTTCGAATACGACGAAGACACAGACCTAACAGAGTATGACGAGTATGCACATATAACCAGAGAGGCGAAGCCAGCGCCTACACAGCAGGAACCAACAGAGCCGAATTACGAAGATTTTAAGCTACCATCTTTAAGCTTGCTTACAAAAAATGAGAAATCGGGCACGAGTGTAGAGTCACGCACCCAGGTTATGCAAAATACCCATATATTAGAGGAAACACTTCGCAGTTTTCGTGTAGAGGCGAAAGTAGTTGCAGTTAGCGTTGGCCCAACTGTTACAAGGTATGACCTTGCCCCCGGGCCGGGTGTTAAAGTTAGCTCCATTGCTAACCTTTCCAACGATTTAGCACTAAGCCTTGCGGCGCAAGGCATACGTATAGAGGCTCCCATCCCAGGTAAATCTGCTGTGGGTATAGAGATACCAAATAAGGAACCCCGCGGTGTTTTTCTGCGGGAAATTTTAGAACACGATCGCTTCGAAGGCTTCTCGTCCAAGCTTGCGTTTGCGGTGGGGCAAGATATTGCCGGCGACCCTGTGGTTGCAGACGTGGCAGACATGCCTCACTTACTTATAGCTGGTGCAACGGGCGCAGGTAAAAGTGTGTGTATAAACACGCTAATAGCCAGCCTGTTGTATAAATCCCGCCCAGACGAGGTTAAACTTTTAATGATAGACCCTAAAGTTGTAGAGCTAAGCGTGTACAACGGTATCCCACACTTGCTAATACCTGTTGTTACAGACCCTAAAAAAGCATCTGGTGCGCTAAACTGGGCAGTGCAGGAAATGGAAAGCCGCTACAACTCCTTTGCAGAAACCGGATGCAGGGACTTGAAGGGCTACAACCGCTACCTGACGGAACAAAACAGCGAAACCCAGCCGTTGCCACAAATTGTTATAATAATAGATGAATTAGCAGACCTGATGATGACATGTAAAGGCGAAGTTGAAGAAGCAATTTGCCGCCTTGCCCAAAAAGCCCGTGCGGCGGGCATTCACTTAATTGTTGCAACCCAGCGACCTTCTGTAGATGTTATTACAGGGCTTATTAAGGCGAATATCCCTTCACGCTTGGCGTTTGCGGTGTCTTCTGGTACAGATAGCCGCACTGTATTGGATATGCAAGGTGCGGAAAAGCTGCTTGGCAGAGGGGACATGCTGTTCCTGCCAAGGGGGCAGAACAAGCCTATTCGCGTACAAGGCGGCTTTATTTCTGATAAGGAAGTAGAAAATTTGGTTGCGTTTTTAAAAGCTCAAGCCCCGGTAACACACACAACGGAAATGATTCAGCAAGTAACCATGCCGGGTAAAGCTAATGTTGAAGGGGATGTGGACGAGTTTTTCCATGACGCAGTAGACTTTTTGCTTGTGAAGGGCAAAGCATCTACAAGTATGTTGCAGCGCCAGTTTAGGATTGGGTATAACCGTGCCTCTCGTCTAATGGAAGACCTTGAAACACGGGGAATTGTTGGCCCGGAAGACGGCGTAAAACCACGGAAAGTTACCATTACACGTGAGGAGTACCGGGAAATTTATGGCGACAGCAGGTAGGATAATTGACGGCAAGGCTCATGCAGCGGCTATACGAGCGCAGGTAAAAGAGCAAGTTGCCAATTCCCCACAGCTAGGCCCACCTCATTTGGCTGTAATTCTTGTGGGAGAAAACTCTGCTTCGCTTGTATATATTAAAAATAAGCAAAAAGCATGTGAGGAAATTGGCATATTGTTTAGCCTGCATACCCTGCCAGAAGATACTTCCCAAGAGGCGGTGCTGGAAACTGTAAACAAGTTAAACGCAGATAATACTGTACATGGTATATTGGCGCAGCAGCCTTTCCCAAAACATATATGCAAAGAAAAGATTGTGGAAGCTATTGCCCCGGAAAAAGATGTAGACTGCTTGCACCCTGTTAATTTAGGGCTTGTGGCGCAAGGTGCGCCTATATTTAGCCCATGCACCCCGGGTGGCGTTATAACTTTACTAAAGCGGGAATGCATACCAATTGCCGGCAAACACGCCGTTATAGTTGGCCGTAGTGATATTGTGGGCAAGCCTTTAGCATTTATGTTGTTAAATGAAAACGCTACGGTTACTATTTGCCATAGCAAAACTCAAAACCTGCCAGCAATTTGCCGCCAGGCAGATATCCTTGTTGCGGCAGTTGGCCAGCCTAAGCTTGTTACTGCAAATTATGTAAAAGATGGCGCTACTGTAATAGATGTTGGCATAAACCGTAATAACGGGCAACTTTGTGGTGATGTAGACTTTGCAAACGTAATAAGCAAAGTGGCATATATTACTCCTGTGCCGGGTGGCATTGGGCCTATGACTATTGCCACATTAATAGAGAATTGTATTAAAGCTTGGGGGTTGCAAGCAAGAAAAATAACATAGAACGTTATTAACGTTGCGTGGTTCCGGACAGGCCTAAAGCAAAAAATAAACCCCAAATGGTTACTGACAGTAACCATTTGAATAGCGAGGACAGAATGTCGAATATATACTTAGTATCCCTGGGCTGTGACAAAAATCGTGTAGACGGCGAAACCATGATTGGTACATTGCGCAAGGTAGGCTACAGCGTAGTAAATGACCCGGCAGACAGCCAAGTTATAATAGTAAACACATGCGGTTTTATTAAAGATGCAGTGCAGGAAAGTATAGACCTTATTTTAGAACTTGCAGAATACAAAACCAGTGGCAACTGCCGTGGGCTAGTAGTTGTAGGTTGCATGGCGCAGCGGTACAAGACAGAAATATTAGAATCCATCCCTGAAGTGGATATTCTTGTTGGCGTTGGGGAATATGAAAACATTGCCAATGTAGTGGAAGGTTTGATTGGTGCGCCTACAGGCACAGGGCAAGCAAACGATAATAACATGGCCCGTATTGCCGCCAGGGCAGACGACATTGCACCGCATATTGCATATATAAAAATAGCTGAAGGGTGTGATAACCACTGCACCTATTGCACAATTCCATCCATACGAGGGCCATACAAGAGCCAGCCAATGGAGTATATATTAGAAGAAAGCCGCCAGCTTGTTAGCGCAGGCGCAAAAGAGCTGGTACTTGTTGCACAAGACACCACCCTTTACGGCACAGACATTTATGGGGAAAAAAAACTACCGGAGCTGTTGCGTAAGCTTGCGCAAACATCCGGTGCATTGTGGATTAGGCTTATGTACGCTTACCCAGAGCATATAACAGAGGAGCTTATTAACACAATGGCAGAACTGCCACAAGTCTGCAAATATATAGACATGCCAATTCAGCATAGCGAAAATAAAATTTTGCATTCTATGGGGCGGGGCGGCTGCAAACAACCAGACGATAGCCTGGACTTTAACAGAAGCCGACTTATTAAAATAATAGCACAACTACGGGAAAAGATGCCCGACATTGCCATACGTACAACTTTGATAGTTGGTTTCCCGGGGGAAACATCAATGCTTTTTGACAATATGCGTTGTTTTGTGCAACGTATGGAGTTTGACCGGCTAGGCGTATTCCCCTACTCCATGGAAGAAGGTACCCCCGCCGCAAAAATGGATAAACAGGTCACGGAGCGTACGAAATTTAAACGTATGGAAGTAATTATGAACGCCCAGCAAAAGATTCATTTTGAAAAACAGCGCTCCTTAGTGGGTAGGGTTTTGCCGGTTATGGTAGATTCCTATTCTCAGGAAGAAAGCGAATACACAGGGCGTACCCAGTGGGACGCATACGAAGTAGATTCTGTTGTAACTTTTTCATCTGAAGAAGAACTTGTGCAGGGCAATATATATCCGGTAAAAATACTTGGTGCAGACCAATACGATATAAGGGGCCAACATGAACCTACCAAATAAAATTACACTAGCCAGAATTTCTTTGATTCCTATCTTCCTGGTTGTATACTTAGCCCAGCCGTTTCATGAAATTGTGAACATGTGGCTTGCGCTTGTAATTTTTGTTGTTGCCGCTAGTACAGACGCACTGGACGGCTATTATGCACGAAAGTTGAAGTTGGTATCTAACTTTGGCAAGCTGATAGACCCTTTGGCGGACAAGATGCTTGTGTGTTCAGTTTTGGTTGCGTTTACTGCTACGGGCTTGATACCGGCTTGGGCTACAATTTTAATTATTGCCCGAGAGTTTTATATTTCCGGTGTTAGGCAACTTGCGTTAGAGCAAAACGTAGTAATGGCCGCAACAGGCCTTGGTAAAGTTAAAACCACTTTTCAAATTACGCTTATTGTATATGTAATTTTGCCCCCGCCTTTTGATTTTTTTATTTTTGAACCTATTACCATTGCACTAATTATTACCGCTGTAGTGTTTACATTATGGTCTGGGTTAGATTACACAACCAAAAATTTGCATGTATTTAAAAATAAAGGAAATTAGGGGGCATATATGACAGCAGAAATTTTAAGTGTTGGAACAGAATTATTATTGGGTAATATTGTAGATACAAATGCCGCCTTTTTATCGCAGGAACTGGCAGGGCTTGGGGTTGCTGTTTTCCGCCAAACCACAGTTGGGGATAATCATGGGCGGCTTTTTTCTGCACTAAAAAGTGCGTTTGAAAATGCAGATGTTGCAATAATTTCCGGTGGGTTGGGGCCAACACAGGACGATATTACAAAAGCTGTTGCGGCAGAGTATTTTGGGCGAGGGTTATATTTGCACGAAGAATCTCTGGAGCGTATAAAGAAACGGTTTGCAATACGGGGCCGCGACTTGCCGCAGAATTCCGAAAAGAATGCGATTATACCTGAATGTGCGCAGGTGTTGCCTAACGATTTTGGCAGTGCGCCCGGGGTTATTTTAACAGATGAAGGAAAAACGTTAATTCTATTGCCCGGCCCGCCTTCGGAAATGATACCTATGTTCTCAAATTACGTTGCGCCATATCTGCAGCAAAGAAGTGGGAAAATTTTTGTATCCTGTACATTAAAAATAATTGGAATAGGAGAAAGCCAAGTAGAGGCCATGTTAATTGACTTAATTTCCGCCCAAACAAACCCAACAATTGCACCATACGCAAAAATTGGGGACGTTCACGTGCGTTTAACAGCAGCGGCGGAAAGTGAAGAGGAAGCAGAACGCATGCTTACCCCACTAGCAGTAGAGATTAACAAACGCCTAGCCCCCCATGTTTATAGCGAAGACGACCGCACTTTGCCTGAAATAGTGATAGAGCTCTTGGTTGAGCAAAACCACACCCTGTCCGTTGCGGAATCCTGCACTGGTGGGTTAATTATGTCAGAGCTTGTGTCTGTTGCGGGGTGTTCTTCTGTTATTATGGAAGGGGTATGCACCTATTCTAATGAAGCAAAAGTTGCACGGCTTGGGGTGGACGCTGGCTTAATAGCTAAACATGGGGCCGTTAGTGCAGAAGTTGCTGCCGCCATGGCGGAAGGTATTGCAAAAACTGCATGTACAACTATCGGTTTGTCTACCACGGGCATAGCAGGCCCAGGTGGTGGTACAGAAGAAAAGCCGGTTGGGGTAGTTTATGTTGGGTTGTGCATAAACGGTAAAACTGAAACAGCTAGGTTTAACACAGTGGGTAGCCGAAATGAAATTAGGCTGCGGGCAACTAATTTGGCCATTGATATGCTACGCAGGAGGTTGGAGGTTAGCTGTGAAATTTGAAGAAAAGCTAGACACATCTAACATGATTAAATGTGCGGAAAACTTCCGCCAAACTTTAAAGAAAGCTTTAGAAATAGAATCTCACGGGCAAAGTATCTTGCACGACCCCGAAGATCCGGATTTTATGTATCGTTTTGCACGAAGTGCTGTTATTCAAATTTTTGAAGTAACTGTAGAAAGCGCATGGAAAATGATGCAACGCTGGGTAAAGATTAACGCCGATAATGCAATTCAAGAAAAACCTAAGCGGGAACTGTTCCGTACTGCCCACCACTCAGGTTTAATTTCCGACCCTGTGGTTTGGTGGGAATTTTATAGCGGCAGAAACAAAACATCTCACACTTACCATGAGCATGTAGCGGAAGAAGTTTATACTTTAGCAAAAAAATTCCTTCCCAGCCTGAACGACTTTGTGAAACGGTTGGAGGAGCGTAAATGATAGCTGTTTCTACGCACGAAATAGAGATAGTAACCAGCATAATTAAGAAACATGCCCCAAACAGCAAAGTTATTGCCTTTGGCTCCCGCTATAAAGGAACCCATAACCCTGCAAGCGACTTGGACTTGGCAATTATAGGCGATAACATAAATCTTAGCATACTTGCCAATATAAAAGAAGATTTTATGGAAAGTGACCTGCCTTATAAAGTGGATATAATTGACTACAGGCATATTTCACCACAATTTAAGGAAATAGTGGACAGTGGGCATTGTGAAATATATCCAAAGTAGGAAAGATTCTTGAGTTGCAGAAAAAGAACAGGCGTCATGCCAAAAAGGTAATAAAACTTGTGTAGAAAATACTAGAATAAAATAGCGAATTGCATTAACAACCGACTATGTTTCGTTTGATGCTTTACTTGAACGAGTGAAAATTGCCATAGAAGATATCGCAGAAGTGGAACTTGCTTACAGTGGCGATATCAAACTAATTTTAGATGTAGTACGGACAACCACTTTGAATACCACACAGGTAACTGCATAATGGCTGATTATACAAAGCAAGTAATAAAAATACTATCCGATAATAAGTGCTATTTTGTAAGGCGTGGAAAAGGGTTCTCATAATATATGATACAGCCCTATTGCAAACCGCATACGGCAAATGGCATACTAAAAGATGCAGGCATTAATGCAAAAGTCTAAGAAACTATACAACAATGTGGAGGAAAAGAGGAGTGCGCAATGACCTACGACTGCCTAATAATCGACGACGAACAAGAAATAGCATCCGGCGTGTGTGAATATTTTAATCTATTTGAAGTAAACTCCTATTTTGTCACCTCCGCAAAGGCCGCTCTTTCATTTCTGCAAAACAACACCGTACGCCTGATTTTGCTAGACGTAAACCTGGGGCAGGACTCCGGCTTTACGCTATGCAAAACACTCCGGGAAACCATAGACATCCCAATCCTATTTGTTAGCGCACGCACAAGCAACGAAGATATGCTAACAGGCCTAACAATAGGTGGCGACGATTATATTACAAAGCCCTATTCGCTTCCTGTTTTGCTTGCAAAAGTAAAAGCCCTGTTAAAACGCCACAGCAAAGAGAAAGCAGAGAGCCGTTTAAAGCTGGACACAAAAACGGCCCGCATACAACTTGATGGCACTGTGCTGGACTTGAAAAACATGGAATACAAGCTTTTGCGCTATTTGCTGGACAACAAAGGCCGAGTAGTTGAAAAAGACGAACTGTTCCAACAAGTATGGGGCGACAATTTTGTAAGCGATGGTACATTAAACGTGCACATACGCCGCCTACGTGAAAAAATAGAGGCAGACCCTAATTCTCCTGTTTTAATTAAAACAATCTGGGGCGTAGGGTATGTTTATGACGAGGATGAAAGCACATGAAATGGTTTGGTATGCTGTGCAGCATAGTTCTTATTGCCGGCATTTTTTTTGCTTCCAGAACAACAATAATATTGCATGAAATAGACATGCTGGAAGTGAACCGTATTACCAGATATATTGAATATAATTGGCGAGCGGCCGGTACTGTTAACTTGCCCAACAGCCCATTGGCATTTACTTTTATGCAAGAAGAAGCCTCTTTACATACCAACATTCAAAACCGTGACACAATTGTGCCGCTTTTTATAGATGGCCAATATATAGGCTCAATTATTTTTATTAGCAACATTGCCGACAATATAGCAACAGCCAGAATGCGATTTGTCGCTATTTTTTATATCCAAGTTGCTATTATTGCTGCCATAGCCGTGGTTTTTGCAGCCTATCAGCACCAGACAATATTAAAACCATTTAAAAAATTAGAACGTTTTGCATCAAGGGTGGCCGCTGGCGACTTGGCGTCCCCCCTTGAAATGGATCGCAGAAATAGATTCGGCGCATTTTCCGAAAGTTTTGACCTAATGCGTGAGCAGCTAGCAATTGCTCGTGAAAATGAACGCCAAGCCAATATTAGCAAGAAGGAGCTTGTTGCGTCTTTAAGCCACGATATTAAAACCCCTGCTGCTTCCATTAAAATAATGGCAGAGCTACACCAGGCAAAACATGGCGAAAGCAATGAAATGCAAGTAATCATATCAAAAGTAGACCAGATAGATTTGCTAATAACAAATATGTTTTCCGTAACGCTAGAAGAGCTAACTCAGCTAAAAGTATCTACCGCGGAAGTGACTACCATGGAAATGGAAGAAGATATCCGAGCTGCAGACTATAATCAAAAAATACGCCCGTTTAAGCTCCCGGACTGTGTACTATCTATCGACCGCCTTCGTTTTAAACAAATTATAGACAATATTGTAGGAAACGCATACAAATATGCAGATACAGAAATTGAAGTTACAGGATACTTTGAAGGAGACTACTTTGTTCTTGCCATTAGGGACTTTGGCCCCGGAGTAAGCAAAGAAGAAATTAGTCTGCTATGCGAAAAATATTACCGTGCTTCAAACTCAAGTGGCAAAAGCGGAGCCGGGCTTGGGTTATATCTAACTTCATATTTCCTATCAAAAATGGATGCGCAGTTGTTTATACGAAACGCAAATGGGCTTTGTGTTGTTATGAAATTCGAGATTTAAGAAACTGTTAAGAAACCCGTAAAGACTGTTAATACTCCTCTGTGTTAAGATTCTCTCATCAGGAACAGCAGCCGAGAAAACAAAAAACAAGATAGAGGAGTTTTATTATGTCTTTAATTACAACAACAAAATTAAGCAAAACATTTTCAACAGGTGGGCAGCAGCACCACGTACTAAAAAACCTAGACTTGGAAATTAACAAAGGCGATTTTACGGTAATAATGGGCCCGTCCGGTGCGGGAAAATCTACGCTGTTATACGCCTTATCCGGCATGGATAAACCAACGCTGGGTTCAATCAATTTTTTAGGGCAGGAAATTTCCAAACAAAATAACGACCAACTTGCAATATTCCGCCGCAAACACTGTGGTTTTGTATTTCAGCAAATGTTTTTACTGGATAACTTGAGCGTACTGGACAACATACTTGCGGCAGGCTTGCTTGTTTCAAAAGATAA
>Ga0131853_10012342_pt1 | contig 15648 bp, 13 predicted proteins | sample TergutLab28metaG_FD_92764 | JGI IMG/M metagenome (GOLD analysis project Ga0131853, IMG submission 92764) | Labiotermes labralis P1 segment gut microbial communities from Petit-Saut dam, French Guiana - Lab288 P1 (version 2) (version 2) | ecosystem: Host-associated > Arthropoda: Insects >...
AAACCCCAAGCGGGAAAAGACCATGCCCCGGTTTGGGCCGGGGGCCCCCGGGGGGGGGGGGACCTGAAAGAATTCATGTCCTACCCTACACTGTATCCGAATCACACAAACACTTATTTGTTAATGTTTTTAAGGAAAGTTTATTACGATAATCATAGCAAATATTGGAGTACGAGTACACTGTGTGGTCAAAATGAGGTATTTTTTATATTAAGGCTGGTGTTACATGTAGTTACCACTGTGTTTTAAGGGGCTAGAGCGGGTGGTACATGTAATTACCAACCTTGTTACTGTTATGTTTTTAACGGGCTCAGACAACTGTTGAGTCCCGTGTGACTGTGTTTAAGCTCCATTAACTTCGTCACTGAGGGTGCCATTAGTTTGCTGTATCAAGTGACGCCGTTCTAATTGGAAGTGTCACAATTTGTTCGACTTGCTAAAGCTGGTAACGTAAGTACAGCACGCTAAGTGTTGTCGTTAGAGCTCGAAGTGTATGTGTGTCTGTTTTTCTTCCTTTCTTTCGCTCTCTCTCTCTCTCTCTTTTGTACTCTTTTTTATCACTATTTCATTTAGAGTGTCAATCTGTTTTGAAGGTCTTCAGTAAGTAAACAAACAGGAAAACTGTATGTATGTACGTATGTATGTTTGATAAAGAATTACGATGTGGAACCATAAGTAGAACTTAAAGCATATCTCCTCGCATTTACAACCCGGGCACTACGTGAAGGTGAGTGGTCTGGTTTACGTCCTGGCCATTTTACCTCTGGGGAAAAGAACCCAGTGCCCATTGGTTAAGTGCTGTAGGCCCTAGAGCCCACATAGACTGGACTATAGAGCACGCATAGACTGGTCCGTAGAGCCCACATATACTGGTCCCTAGAGCACACATAGACTGGTCCCTACAGCCCGCATAGACTGGGCTCTAGATCCCCCATAGACTTGTGTCTAGAGCCCGCATATACTTTTCCCTAGATCACGCATAGACGGGTCCCTAGAGCGCACATAGACTGGGTTCTAGAGCCAGCATAGACTTGTCCCTAGAGCCCGTATAGACTGGGCTCTAGAGCCCCCATAGACTTATCTCTAGGGCCCATATATACTTGTCCATAGAGCACGCATAGACTGGTCCCTACAGCCCGTGTAGACTTGTCTCTAGAACCCGCAAAGACTGGACTCTAGATCCCCCATAGACTGGTCTCTAGAGCCCGCATATACTTTTCCCTAGGGCCCATATATACTTGTCCATAGAGCACGCATAGACTGGGCTCTAGAGTCCGTATTGACTGGTCCCTAGAGCCCACATAGACTGGTCCCTAGAGCCCCCATAGACTTGTCCTTACAGTCCTCATAGACGCAGCATGGAAATGAAAAATGAATGCTTCTACTGAACAGAAGGCTACTTCCTCCTCGACTATCGAGCACGTAGCCTGGTTACTGCACTGACTGAGCTACCAGACTCATTCAGTCATTTAGTACAGGAGAAAGCACGACAGTTACAGGACGACGTGGCAGCTGAAGCTTGGTGCAATTGTGCTGTAAGACGAGCTGCCATACCTTGATAGGTTGTTTAATGACCCTGTCGGTAGGCCTATTGCAGTGTGCACAGCGTCGAATGGTCCATTAGCCACTGAAGTAATAATGCAGTTAGTGGATGGGAACGGATGCGGTACTAGCCTAATGTGACTTAGGCCGTAAAACCCGAGCATTCTCCCAGAGACAGTGCGCAAAGCCACGAGAAACATAGGCCAAGATAGCCATTATGCGGTTTAAGGTAGCCATTAACCAGGTCTAGACAGCCACCAGTCGGGTCGAGATATCCAATATATGGGTCGAGGTCAGAAGAGTCATTATCCAGGTTGACGTAACCACTTTCTGGATTAAGGTATTCAGAAAGTTAGGGAGTCTCGAAACCTTATGGATTTCATCTAATGAACACATACTGTGGATCACCAGATTTCAAATATTTATCACGCTGAATATCTGGATTGTGGCATTTGTATAATGACGCCGTGTAGTCTGGTATTTGGGTACCAGCGTTTCCGAGGATCCCACTGCCAATATCTTCTGACGAAATCAAAGAGGCGGGTGGCAATGTGTTCCTCTGATGATGTCGGTAAACACACACTAAAGTGTACGGTGTCATACCGCACATAACGGGTAGGAGTCCCTCAGAATTTCGTGTCCGAATGACACACCGGTTTGTGACTCCATTTGTTGCCGGATGCGCGCATAAAAATTTATTTTGAAAATTTACTTATTCCTTTCCTATAAAACATTTATTCTGCTTTACATAAAGATGAAAACTGACGTTATGGGATTCTGGTGTATCTCAGGCTATAGGCCTAAGATAGCCGCATAACATAAAAGCGCTATTGGCCTAAGATAACCGTTGTGAGATATTACACTGGCTGCAGGCCTCACATGACCCGTATACATTTTTAAATTTTCGCGGCCAGAAAAATTCTTACTTTGTTTTTCTGACTTATATCAGCATTTAGTCTGGCAATTTGATATCAACGTATCTTGGTCCATGCTGTACTCAGAAACTTTGGTTGCACAACTGTACACTGCAGCATAACACAACCCTGAAAACAACATTTTTTATAAATAAATATTTATTGTAAATGTTATTGTTTTCGTAGTCTTCAGTGTTTGTCCTCAACTTAACTTAAATATTTGTAGTAAAGTTGTGTAATGGCAATTATGAATGCAGTAGTGTGGGTGTTGTAGAACGTTGCGAAATGCCTTAGCATGAAGATGAGATTTTGAGACAGTAGTGAGGTCTAGTGTACCATCAGTAGATTTGCTTGCATCTAGGCACCATTATATGGGGCCGTAGTGTTTAATTCGCTAGTCACCCCAGTAATTATTTGTCTTTAGACTGTCCTGCATGCTTTCGCGTGTGTTTGAAACATATTCGTCAGGTTGGATGCTGAAACCGCACGATCTGTAGTGAGAAAGACTGTAACAGAGTTTCGCTGTAGTACTCAATCCTTCTGTAAGATGTCCGTAGTGTCGTGTTTTGTTCCGTTTACCCATATTCAGCCGTACCGAATTTATTCAAAGTCCCTGACCTTGTAACTCCTACTAGGAGTCTAGCATCTACTCCTGTGTGGTGTTCATCTTTCTCTTCCGTATTTAATCTCAGGGGCTCGAAACCAATTCCAAAGCACACATTCTAAACGCTACCACTCAATAGTGCTGCCATCTGTCTCCCACAATGGCAGTAAGGACTGCTTGTCTCCGTCCCCACTGCTAGCCGCTCGGAATGAACGCCATGTCACATTTAATTTATTCTCTCTTTTCAAAATATTCGCCGTCCGATCTCCAACAACAACACAACTGTCCACAGCCCAATTTCATATCTTTGTAATATTTGTATTCCATTTCATGGTTAACCCTCTGAATTCTGATGCTCAATTCAGTACTTTTAAAAAGTGAGTTTCTATCTCACTTTAATCAAAATGCTTCCTAATTACAAAGGTCAAAAGCTAAATATGCAGTCCTTATCTTACAATTCTGGGAACTGTGCAATTTTATGGAAGATCTCCAAGAATATATAACATGCCTTGACAGATCCATAGCAAATCCAGAGTCACACACTTTAATGACAGGGTTTTTATTCTGCTGATTGCCTATACAGTGATCCTGAGCAGCGGAGTTCTGCATAATGTCACAGTTATTATCGCCCAAATTGTGAGAAAATACTTAAAATAAGAACTAATGAGCATATACAGGCCTATACAGCCTTTATACTCGTATTTTCAGTTCGATTTTTCCATTTTTTTTCCTCAATGTGTGTTCCTGCACTACTGATAGCATCTGTTTCTTTTTCCGTGTTCATTTCCTACTTGACGTATCATACACAGGCTTTAAATCATACATTACCATTTCATTCTTCCAAACGTATTTCCAAATTTTACTCCTAAAACAAGCAAGCTATTCGGAATCACCCTGTATAACTCCACTTCCAGCATAGTAGTTTGATAACCAGCTACCTTAACGGATACAAAGACCCTCCTTTGTAGTTGCCTCGCACTTAGCGCACATTAGTTTTCTTTTGCACCGTAGTTAGTGTCTTGCTCGGCGAGTTTTCGTCGTTTTTTGTCAATGCACATCACAGCTTTTAGCAGCTGTAATTCGGGGAGGGGTTCGTAGATGAGACGGCTCTGATATTTCAGGCTCCGTGGTCCGGAGCGGATGGTTCCGGGACGCTAACCATAACAGACTACTACACTCAAATCCAATGTCAAAGCGACACATCGGCTCTCTGGCTCGTTCGGGCTGGCTACCTGGATTTCGGACTTCCCGCTACAGCCGCTCTGGGCGGGCATCTGCCGCGTCTCTGGACGAAGCGGACGACGACTATGAAAAAACGACGGCCTCCAGGTCAGATGTGGCCGACGCACGAATCACATTCGCCGCGAGCGACCACACCCTTTACAACTAAACATTCTCACGACCTCAACATCAAGGTACCTACTGGCATAAGCAGGATAGCGTGTCTACATTTTGCGGTAGTACCCTATTCTAACAACAGCAACCTGCTTTTCAACTCTGTAGTCATCAACGTTAAATGAATTACCCGACATTCCAGCTCCGAGCGTATTTTCTGGTATTGTACAGCTTTCTGTTTTACTATTCTGCGGAAATTCGAGTAAAATAAAATGTAATATTACCCTAATTGTTTAAGAACTACGCTATGAAGATATGTGTAGGAGTGGAGGTATATCTCCATGCACTCCAGACACTAGAGGGTGGTGGTGGTGGTAAAATTCACGCCTTGGTCTCTTCACTTGTCAAGTAACAGCTTAGGATACCCAGCCTTTATGTAAAGTACCCTTTATTATTGTCCAATTTTAACAAAACCTTTCCTGGACAGAGTTTTGAACAATACTCAAATACCAAATTTTATGAAAATCCGTCCAATAAGAGCCGAGTTGTTCCATGTGGACAGACGGACACGAAACCAGTAGTCGCTATTCGCAATTTTGGAACGCGCCTAATCATATTCATAGTTTTAGTTCATACCTCACAGAAAACACATTAGTTCTCCATACCGAAGAAAACGGATCAGTGCTGTTTAGCGACGTAGTAGCAGTCTGTGCAAATAAGCGCAGGAAACATTAAGTACATTGTTTGTACAAAATGCAGACGTCTTAGTTTTAACGCAAGTGGTATTTGTGTACGGTAAATATAATTACAGTTGTGCTTTAACTGGCTCCGATGCGTATAAGAAGTACACCTTTTAAACTCACGCATTACTGCCTTTGTTTGTTCTCAGATAATGGAAGTACAACATGAATTATCAACATCTACAATCGGTACGAGGTCATTTGCTAAACAAACTTATGCTACCGACGTAGTAAGGCAATAAGACAAAGATACTTCATTCGGTTAACGATATAAGTATTTTACCTTCAAGCACTGGAGGACCGCGGTAGCACAGTGGTTAAGGTGCTGTGCTACAAATCGGAAGGTCGCGGGTTCGATTCCAGCTGGTGTCATTGGAATTTTTCATTGACATAATCCTTCCGATCGCACCATGGCCCTGGGGTTGATTCAGCCTCTAACAGAAATGAGTACCAGGAGCATTTCCTGGGGGTAAAGTTGGCTGGTGCGTAAGGCTGACAACCTTACCACCATCCTGTGCCGTTGTCATGAAATCTGGGAACCTTAACTTCCTGGAACCCTCTGGGCCACTCCAGGCCTGTAACGGGACTGCTTTACCTTTTTTACATGCAACATTACCTTCCGGCCGCACTATGGCCCTGGTGTAGACTCAGCCTCTAACAGAAATGAGTACCAGGTGTTTCTCATGGTGGGTAAAGGCGGCCGGTTCGTAAGGCTGACAGCCTTGTCACCTTCTTGTGCCGACTGTCAAGAAATTCTGGAGTCCTCAACCTCCTGGAACCCTCAGGGCCTGTCTAGGCCTGTACGGGGGTTGCTCTACCTTTACACCAACATCAATAGACAATGTGGCCAGTCGTAAGAAGGCTTTAATGGACGGTGGTGACTATCTGTATCACCGGCTTAATATTAAGTAAACACGTTTTACCCATAGCAGTGTATTTCTGTGTTTAATACTTTTTCACAATGAACACGGTAGGCAATTTACGTATAACGTAACAATGAGGTGCTTTCGTGCGACCATTGTTGCAGTGGAAAAGGAATTACTATTACACAACCTGAGTGTGGATTTGTAGCCTTAGGTATCTAGCATGCAATGCACATGCGCCTTATTTTCATCTGTGGCCTGTCCCGCTCTACAGAATTTTTCCACTTTTTCTCATAAAAGGCGTGACTTTCAAGAAAAGTGTACTGAACACAAAATGTGTGTTTTGATTTTCTCTACACCTTTTTTTCTGAAATATATTTCATTCTAAGAAGAAATGAGCGAGATGTGATAAACAATGTCCATTTGTCCTCATGTAAAGTGCCCTTTATTCCTTTCCGATTTTAATGAAACTTGAATTTTCTAGACAGATTTTCGAAAAATCCCCAAATATCAAATTTCATGAAAATCCGTCCAGTGGGAGCCGAGTTCCATGCGGACGAACGGACGGACAGACATAACGAAGCTAAGTGTCTCTTTTCGCAATTTTTCAAACGCGCCCTGAAAGGTAAGGCAGCCCCCTGTACAGACCCCGACAGTCCCTGAGGGTTCAAGGTTGAGGCCTCCAAATTACACGACATTCGGCACGTTTAGGTGGTAAAGTTGTCAGCCCTACGCACTTTTCAGCCTTTACCCCAAAAGGAAATACGCATTTCTGTTCGAGACTTAGTCGACCCAAGGACAATAGTGCGGTCGGAAGGATTATGTCAATGAAAAGTTCCAATGTCACACGCCATCGGGATAAGAGACCGCGACCTTCCGGCTTGTAGCGCAGTGTCTCACCAACTGCGCCACCCCGTGCTTCGCTTTTCTCACTAAACAGTAATTATTTCGATAATATCGTATGTCATTTGTTCTCCGAAACAGAGACGGGCTATGTGTATTTTTACAGGTTAAAACTGAATGTCTAAATGCTTTGATACTTGAGGAGAGCGCATCAGTTTGACATAATTTTAAAATACACTTTCCTAATAATACATTCTCTTTCATATTGTCGTCTTCCTGCTCAGTTTTCCTAAAAAATGAGGTCTGTATTGACAGAGAATCAGTAATGCTGCGTGTGTAATGGAAGAAGTGACATTGTGGCATTCCACTACGTTTGTTACATTGTTGCCACGAAAGTATTACATTATTCATAATGTAGGACGGTCGAGGCATATAAATTAGTTTATTGTACGCCCAAGGCCTGATATGCACGGTTGGATAGCAGTTTGCACAGTGTGTTATCAGCACTTGGATGAGAAACATAAATACACTTTGTGAGCACAACGCACAGTGGTTGTGGGCTACATGGAGTAACAAAGCGCTCTGAATGGTGAGGGTAATGCAAATTGGGCAGAAGCGTAGTTGAGAACTCTTAGCAAGTCAATAAATTCCTCTGATAAGGTACCCTGTTATTTACTGATGACTATGCACTTACTTCTCATTTATTGAATAAAGCCTCCGATAACTCATTTCAGGCATGTAGAGGAAGGTTAGGTTGGTGGGAGAACGATGACTTGGAAAGAATGTGGAATGAGATGGCTCATTTCGTCATGCTGTCGGATTTCCGAACAAGAACTTAACTCCGATCTTCCGAATACAAAGCAGGAGTGTTTCTTTCCTAACTATCGCCTAATGCTCTCGATTAGATAAAAATATTATTCCATATTTGAAGCTGCTAGCTTAAATACACACGTGGGACTCTCACGAAATATAGGGCTGTAGATGAAGGCAGACAAGACTGTACCATGGCTAAGACAGTTATCCGCAGACTTATTCCTACTGTGACCCTGGTTCTATAACCGAGCATTCCATGGGAGTTGTAATTAACAAAATATCACTGAGAGAATAAGCAGAATAGAGAACCAGTCAAATGCGCCCCTGATATCGTTTAATTTCACAAAGTATTTAGGTTCCTGTGACCGTGCATCGTGAGCAAAGTGTGAAGAGAGAGAAAATCAACAAGATGCAACAATCAGATATTTATTATCAACTTACGTCTCAACATGTTTCGAGCATCATTATGCCCATCTTCAGGAGAACAAAGACCGTGTGTTACTGCATATGGTGTACTGCGCTGTAACAAGCGGGGAAAAGTAGATATTAGCCGTATGTCTTTATTGTGGGGTAGTGTGTAGTAAACCTAGTTGGGGCTTCGTGTGTATTTGCGAATGTCGTGTGTAAATGGGTGTGTCGTAGCGTTGGACGTTTTTCAGGTCTGGTGTATCGGGAGCGGGTGTTTTGATGCATGCGTTGTGCCTGTTTGATGGGAGGAGTGTGTGGTGCAGGTATTATTAGGTGCTCTAGGGGGAGTATGCCGGTGATGGGCAGGTTGGTATAGGGGGTGGAGATTTAATGTGAGATCCGCTACATACCTGGTTCTGCTGGATGTGGTTAGTAGCGGTTGTGGGGCGCATCCTACAACGGAGCGCCCCACAACCGCTACCAACCACATCCAGCAGAACCAGGTATGTAGCCAACTTCACATTAAATCTCCACCCCCTATACCAACCTGCCCATCACCGGCATACTCCCCCTAGAGCACCTAATAACACCTGCACCACACACTCCTCCCATCAAACAGGCACAAAGCATGCATCAAAACATCCGCTCCCGATACACCAGACCTGAAAAACGTACGTGGCAGATACCAGTCCAACGCTACGACACACCCATTTACACCCGACATTCGCAAATACACACGAAGCCCCAACTAGGTTTACTACACACTACCCCACAATAAAGACATACGGCTAATATCTACTATTCCCCGCTTGTTACAGCGCAGTACACCATATGCAGTAACACACGGTCTTTGTTCTCCTGAAGATGGGCATAAAGATGCCTGAAACATGTTGGGACAGAAGTTGATAATAAACATCTGATTGTTGCATCTTGTTTGTTTTCTCTCTCTTCACACTTCACAAAGTATCTTCTACATGTTTCGAGCCTTAAAGACTCGTCATCAACAAGATAGTTGTAAAGATACAGGCATTATTACATACATTATACCATAATTCCAGCATATTTACAAATCACATCCTGATAATGAGACTTCGAGGCTCGAAACGTGTAGAAGATATTTTGTGAAATTAAATTATAGCAGGTGTGCATTTTTGTTGGTTCTATATTGTGATTATTTCGTCACAGTGCTCTGTATAAACAGCGTAAAATATCAGAGGCAGGTTTCTATGCCAGCGCTTGCGTTCCCACCAGCCAATAACATTCCACCGGCCCTCCATATCTATTTATGTATAATGCGATAGACGGGCAATGGACCCAGAATAGACCACATTTTCACAAAGACAGTTTCCCGTCACTACGAGAATACAACAGAAAATATATCATCATCATGTATCTTTCATGGAGTTGGGCCACTTGACCCTTTCCGGTCTCACGAATCCAGAAGTCTCTTCAGAGGTCTTCCATGATTCCTTCTGCCAGTTGGGGAGTAGCGTTTCATTACCCTGGGTAATCTATTTCGAGGCATTCTACATATTTACATGTTGTATCCAGCTTCTCTTGTATTCCAGTAATTTGTCCAAAATTGGTGCTAGTTTTAGCTCCTTTGCAATTTGTGCATATACGACGTAGAAAATCGTCAGAAAGTAGGACAGGACCGTCACAGCAGGTGTCAGGCCGTGGCTACATTGAACCCAGAACCGACACTGTACAATAGTCTTCACAGACTCTTGACAGGTAAAGGTAAAGCAGTCCCATTACAGGCCTGGACAGGCCCAAAGGGTTCCAGGAAGTTAAGGTTCCCAGATTTCGTGACAACGGCACAGGATGGTGGTAGGTTGTCAGCCTTACGCACCGACCGCCTTTACCCCCAAGAAATGCTCCTGGTACTCATTTCTGTTAGAGGCTGAGTCGACCCCAGTGCCATAGTGCGATCAGAAGGATTTTATATCAATGAAAAATCCACTGACACCAGCTGGGATCGAACCAGCGACCTTCCGAATTGTAACACAGCAACCTAACCAATGTGCTACCTCGATCCCCACTGTTGACAGGGAAATATAAATCAACGACGTTACTGCTTATGTCAGCGGCTACGCTGCAACAGATACGACTGGCACGTTGTCTGCCAACAACTGCCGTCTGTCTGGACCAACAGTTTTTTTTTTTGTGCCGAGCCGACAGTTTGGCCACACACAGGCTGCAGTTTGCAGAGGATTCGATGTTGTCGCAATAGACAAAGCGTATCTGATAGAACTTGATAGAGATATTCAGCCTCTTTGGGAACAAAAAGACAAAAATTACCATAACAGAGATCTCAAGCCCAAACTTTGGGATGAAATAAGAAAGAAATTAAACATCGCAGTTATGTACTGAAATAATAACACTAATGAAATAGGTTACTATTTATTTATGCACACAAAATATTCCTGCTTTTGCGACATTTTATTTCACAATGTCAACTCTAGTTACGAATATATACTTACCATATATTGTACACAAAAATCATATATTCCATCATGATGTGCTAAAGTGAACACTCAGCGGAAATAAACCTACTTGTTCTGTGGCACTATTGCTGCGGCAGGTCCGTCTAAATATGCTTTGTAAGCATTTCTTATATGTGTTAATCCGTTTGAGGATTCATCTACCGCTGACACTTGTTTTGGCAAGACGCGATCCACGAATTTGTACAGTTTCTTGAAGAACAGAATGATCATGTGTTGTTCCTTCACGATCTATGATGATGTTATGCAATAAACAGATACACCTCACTGTTATTTCAGCTTTATTGACTTCCGTTTCTATTGCTTTGTTTAACAATCGCTATTTTGCTGTTAGGATACCAAAGGCACACTCAACGCATCTTCTTGCTCGCGACAATTTGCAATTGAAAACATGTTCTTTACATAACAAATCCTTTCTCGCGAAAGGCTTCATTAGGTACGTCTTTAGGGGATAGGCCTCATCACCAAGGATGACGAAAGGCATCTCTGTTCCACTTCCCCCAAAACTTGCAGGCTTTGGTAAGGTAGATTCACAAAGTTCCAAGACGTGATATAAAGTAGAAGTAGAAAATGTACCGCCATCAATAAATCTTATTGAATCACCGTGCATTTTTGTAGAATCACTTCAATTTATCAACCAACGAATGCACATATAATTTCACATAAAACATTTTAAAACACTTTAAAACACTCCGACATGTTTCGATCTTGTCAGATCATCATCAGGGAGCTTAGTTCCTTGCTAAAGTTATAGTATTCACAATTCAATTGGTATTTGCAAACGAGGTGTTGTGGCAGCATATCATGTTGTGTAAGAATGCGTTGTCGAGCATGCTTCACAACACATTCTATGCTATAGCGTAGAACGTCAGAGTTTTTCATGAATTATGAACTGGAAAGCCCGTATATCCGAAGAACTTTCAAGTATTATGTTTCTGTGTTCGGGGTATGGGTTGGATCGAGCTGGCTCAGGATACGGACAAGTGGCGGACATTTGTGCATGCGGTAATGAACCTTCGGTTTCCATAAAATGCAGGGAATTTCTTGACTAGCTGAAAACCTGTTAGCTTCGCAAGAAGGTCTCTGCTCCATGTAGTAAGTAAGTAAGTAAGTAAATAAATATGTAAGTAAGTAATATTTCTGTGTTCTTTATTGACACAGGGCGGAGAACTACCTTCCGTAAATTATGTATTCCTTTTCTGAAACTACGCCGCTTCTGTCCGTCCGTCCGTCCGTGTATGCCCCTTACTCTATTTGCTATTGCTTTTGCCAGCAAAGGGAGCGTCTAGAATTTCAAGGCTTCTGCAGCGGTAAAGATAGAGTGCTATGCTGGATTTTGATATCGCGAATTCTGGTGGGTTTGTAGAAACAATTCGAAAAAAAAAACACACTGTTTTTTCTTAAGGGAACAAGAGAAGAAGAAAGCGGTATTTCCTTCCGACACAATGGTAGCCTCCTACCAGAACACATGGCGTCGTCAACCAGCAGGACAGATTCCAAAGCGTCTCAATAACAGCAGGACCATGGTTTGAAACTCGCTTTGCCAAGGTTCCCAAAGATTACTTAATTTATCCTGTCACCTGCTGAAGGACACAGAACCAGCTCCCGAAAAGCTCTGGTTCCCGAAAATATGACGTTGGCATTGTCCAAAGTAATAGTCAAAAACTGCCCAAGGAATAACAAGTAAAGTTATTGATGCGTTTTATTAGGTGTCATTTCATGAAGATGTATGGGACCGCGGCGGTAAAGCTCCTAAGCATCCTTAACTTCGGCACTATATGGAGGTGGCTTGTCAGCTTCACGCTCCAGCCGCTTTACTCCAGGGGATATTGTTACGTTTTCCCCCTGGGTAGGAAGCTGGTTATGTGCAATCCTAAGCCGGTCTAGACGGTGTGAACATGAGAAAAACTTAGTCCCTGCTGGGAATCGAGCCTCGACTTCCCGGTAGTCCAGCCTCTGGTCTAGTTACTATGCTGACTAAGATTCTGTACTAATTCCAGCCTTGGTGTTAACAGGAAGGATCCCGCAGATGGGCATGCCACGTCCGAGGACAACCCCGTCCCCTGGCCACAGGCGTCATCACTCAAAAAACATATGAATGATGACAACCTTCAAGACATCCGGTAGGCAGCAACACTGGACATCAGCCTGGCAATGTCATCCCCACACTAGCTTGATCACAGTCAGTCAGACAGTACCTTTGTGAACGTGCCCACACACACACACACGCGCGCACACATAGCAATATGTCACGTTTAATTTCCATTTCAAACTGTTCCAAATCTCACCATATTCCCCCCACCCCCAAATTTGTTTACATAATGCTACAAAATTTAATGGTCAAAAGTAATTGCACCTAGCGCTCCAAGCGGTGAATGCATGAACTCCAGTCATCTCCTGAAGTTATTACCTTTGGAAATTATAATCATATGACTATTAGCAACTGCTATTAGGAATAGCAACTTAGTAACGGACTGGAGCACATTAAAGGGAAACACATTACGTGCATATAATGTCTGTCTTGGCGACCTACAAGACTCATTCACTTCCTATGTTTAATATTCAACAATGCAACAGGTCTGTTCGTTCAGTTCAACAGTGACTGCTATCTCTATTCACTAACAACTGTTTTCTTGTAATGGAAAAATTAAAACTGGCGATACCGGAGAATATAAGAATTTTTTTTATATTGATATTAATCGCATTTATGAAATATATCTGCTCTTCATAAAAACGGTGTTATGAGTTTAACCCTTACCCCGCTAACGTGGAGAATATGGTGAGCTCCTTATAATGCCAGCAGATGGCAGATGGGATTTAACTCGGTGTTTAAAGGGTTAATGCTGAGAGTTAATTATTTTTGTGTGTAAATCAAGATGTCTTCCACTTACTGAAACCTGAAAAACAGCTGTCACAAAATTTGGAGTTTTGCTTTGCAAAGGGAGTCAACATGATCACGTACGTGAGATGATGCGCTGAAACAATTATCGGATTTTCATAATTTCTTCATAATCAAACCAATTTTGTACTGAAATCGCTAAAGTGAAGTTTCAACTGTGGCCAGTTTCTTGTTCTGTATTGGTGGTCTCCCCAGCATAACGTCTGTGAACCACTTGTGACTAAATCTAAAATTTCGCGGTATCTTTATCAATTAAAAGTGTACTTCTTGGGTGAAAAAAAATTAAAAAAAAAATAAACAGTGAACTTTCGCTTTATTAAATGATACACTTAAACAACTTTTTAAAAAATAATTTTTTTATGATTTAGAGTCAAAAACAGCAGCGATTATGTAAAAGAATGGGAGAAAAAATAATATACACTTAGAATTATCCTTACTGTGTCTACCACTTTCATTATAAAAGAAATGCTGTACTAGGATGTCAGTCTATTTAAATTAACTACTGACTTTGCAACATAAACCAACCAAATGCACATTTTCTAAATTAATATTTAAATTTTCAAATTAATTAAATAATTAAAATATTAATTTAATATTTTTAAATAATTAATTACATTAAAATTACAATATTAATTTTAAAATGTACGTTTCTTTGGTTTACGTTGTATAATTATACTATAATGCACGGTTGCAAAAAAAAAATAAAAGTAATGACGTAATGTGCAATTGTTGAATTTCTCTGTCGTGCAAATGTTTTCGTCTTATCAAGTAGCCTAGAGCCCACCGCACAAGGGCACACGTCCTGTCCAGGTACTGCATAACATTTAATTTGATTTAATTGGTCTAACTTAGTTTCCAGGTTATGACAGCAATAAACGTAACGATAAGGTCTCATAGGCTGCAATGTCATGAAATTTCACAGATATGTATGAACATTCTTGGAGGGGAAGGTGGCGCGTATCTTCAGTGTACATTAGAATGCAATTGTCGGCCAAAATGAAATGCCGTTACTTTCCTGAATTCCCGTCAAATTAGTCCACCAATATTTGGGAGTACAGAACAGTGCCAACAGAGTAAGAATTCTTGCTGTCAGTATTGTCCCCTTGATACTGTGACGCTCCAATAGTCTGCCAATCGCGTAGAAGATTCTGTACTGTGACTGCGATACTGAAAGGGAATTTCTTACTGATTTATTGACGGTAAAGCACAAAATAATTTGTCCAAGGCCTGTAAGTCATTTCGGTTGATGACAGTTGTTCCATGAGCATATCTAGAGATGATAAGATGACAATATCCTTTATACTTAACAGATAGTCACTGTTGAAATAAATTGTCAAAATCTAGAATTCGTAACTCTTCAGCGATGGATGTTGATATCATGATAAATACAGGTGCAACAACATCAGAACCACAACCCTTTTCGTGTTGAGTAGAGACCAATCCCTTATGCGCTGCTGTTGTTTGGATAATGCGTTATAATTTTATTCATGAACTTCAGGCATTCATGTATTTAGCTCTAAGTAAACGGCAGGACCGTCATTTTTTGTGATATTGAAAAGACTATTTCATATTAAGACCGGCCAGAATTGCTGTAAGTGATATCACTTCATGGCATGGCGACAATTTAAATATCTGCGGTATATATATATATATATATATATAATATCTCACACCTTTAAATACAAAATTAAAATTTATGAAATTAAGATTAGAGATATTGAAACTAAATTATCTTACATTATGTTTATTAAAACTAATAAACAATTAGTTTGTGTGGGCAATTCATAAAATGGTCTGTTTGTAGCGTAAGGTCGAGAAGTAAGTATCCACATATCCAGGAATCCTCAATCACCGATAAAATGTATTTTATAAAATGAATTTGAAATGTGAACGTGTTTTTGCATATTCAAGATTTTAAAATCTTATTTCAAAGACATGTTCGTTTTAATTATGTAACTTTCGTAATCCATATCAAAGAGTAAAAGACAGAAATATTTGAAATGTAAGTCTTTGATGTTACATGGTTAAATGTCTTACGTCTTCTTTAATCATGTAATTTACACAACATGTAGGAAGCTTTCATTGCGGAGCAGAATTTACAAAAAAAAAAAAAAAATACGTAAATTATTAAAAAAGAATATAAAGTCGCATTTACTGGATTTACTGATATGATAGATAAAATA
>Ga0131853_10012344_pt1 | contig 15647 bp, 12 predicted proteins | sample TergutLab28metaG_FD_92764 | JGI IMG/M metagenome (GOLD analysis project Ga0131853, IMG submission 92764) | Labiotermes labralis P1 segment gut microbial communities from Petit-Saut dam, French Guiana - Lab288 P1 (version 2) (version 2) | ecosystem: Host-associated > Arthropoda: Insects >...
CGGGGGCCCTTTTCACCCTCCGGTAATTACATGGGAAAGGGGGGTGCCGGCCCCTTTTGTTCCCCCCCCTGGCCCTCCTAACCACATTTTCCCCCCCCCCCCCCCCCACCTCCACCACCACTACATCGATTCAACCACAATCTCTACCTCCAAGATCGTGGGAGTTGTTCCTTTAAGAATATCCCTTCCGGCTGTGTTGTGATTGTGTTTGCAACAGTGGAAAATGGTCCGAGGTTGTATTGTTTGTGAGAACTCCTTGTACTGTTGCGACGTTTTTCACAGTAATGTAAACTGAGCTGGCTATCAGTGTTGTCGGAGAGAAATTTCTATCGATGTTGTTAACAATGTGAAGATGAACGTAAAATTGCCCCCGTGCGTAATTAAGCACAACACCGTGAAGTTTAATGGGGAGGGAGTAGAGGTATAGCTCCACGCATTCCTTGTCTCGACGGGCACTGTGTGAAGGTGAGTGGATTTTTTTCATTTTCCTGCCTCTTTATCCCCCGGGAAAGAGCCCCCAGTAGCCATTGCATTGAAGGCTGGGTGGGCCCCAGAACCGGTCCTGGATGCTTTAGAGAGAAAAGACACTCTTGCCCTAGCCAGGAATCGAACCACACGAGTTCTTGGTCTCCCTGCTTGTAGCCTTCTCACTGTATTGACTGCGTCATCCCGGATTCTTCGAAGTAATGTTCTTTTCTCTTTTATTTCTTAATTCCTAGGTGCAGTGTTCTGTGTTTTCTCAATCTGATCAGCCTGCTACGTGACCAATGTGTATCAGTATAATCGTCTTTATAGTGCAAAAGTGACCCATATCTAATGCTGTTCCGTTGCGTGGCAACCGTAAAATGCATCTCTATTTGCGATGTATGTCCACCTTGTTTAGTTGCTTGGCGACCGCTTCATGCATGAATGAATAGGTCACTAGAACTGTGATGCCACGACAGTGCGTTTTATGACACTGATCACCGAGAACATACACGTCTGTTCATGATGCTTTCGTAAACAAGCAATATCCAGGACTTAAAAAATAATTTTTAGAACTAAGTGTACGCCCAAGCATCAGTTCAGAACCGCAGGGAATGATGAACACGCATTATTTGTGCAGGGAATTACTACAGTGCAACTTCAGGCGAAGATTTATCACTCAGATCTGCGAGCTCATGTGAAAGTATTCCACTGTTAGGTTACTGGGCATAGTAAGACAAAAATAATGGGGCTCTGAGGAAGGTGTTTGGGCTCAAGAGGGGCGAGTTAATAGGAGAGTGGAGAAGATACATAACGAGGAGCTTGATGATGTGTACTCCTCACCAAATCTTGATCAAATCAAGAAGAACGAAACTGGCGGGGCATGAGGCACGTACGCGAGACAGGAAACATGTATACAGGGTTTTGGTGTGGAGACCCGAGGGAAAGATGCCACTTGGAAGACCTAGGCGTAGGTGGGAGGATAATATTGTAATGGGTTTTAAAGAAATGGGATGGGGGCATGAACTGGATTGATCTGGCTCAGAATAGGGACAGGTGGCGGGCGCTTGTGAATGCAGTAATGATCCTTAGGGTTCCGTAGAATGCGGGGAAGTTCTTGACAGGCTGAGGACCTGTTAACTTCTCAGGAAGGACTCTCCTCCGTGGATTTAGTTAGTAAGACAAAATAAGCACTGCTGGTTTCAGCGTCGATATACGTGCATTCGGAATTACAACTTTCTGTTTCTCGCATTAAGTGCGCACATACTTCGTACGTATTTATGTGCAGCGTTCTGTAAACAAAAACTGGGAGTGTTACCACGGAGATTTGTAAAAGATGTCCCGCAGTGTATTGCAGTCAGCACTTCCGCTCTCTCCTTCATCTGCCACGCGGCCTCTTTAGCACAGCACACTTGCTGCCGCTCAAAAGCTACGTCTGCACTTTCTCATCACGGTTAAATTTTAAAAGAGGAGGCCGTAATAATCTGGCTAACAGGGAAGTTGACACATGATCGTTTTGAAGTGCAGCATGTTGAGGTGACGTGCGTAAATTCATTCCACTGAAGCTTCGTTCGTATTCCGCTATTGACACTGAAATCGTCTTCTAGAATGTTTGTAGTCGGTATAGCGACTCGCTGCGGTGCAGACGGTTTGGGGTTCGAACGCCGGTGGGGGCAAGGTATTTTATCTTCTCTTCACCCGCCCAGAGCAGCACCAAGGCCCAGCCAACCTTCTGTACAATGGGCACCGGGGCTCTTTCCCGGGTAAATCGGTCGACACGTACCGTTGACCACCCACCCCCATCTACCCCCGAAGTTAATAATGGGTGGAGCTGTACATCTTCCCCTCTGTGTGCGCATTCGCACGTTACGGGAAAGCTGGCTTTCATTTAGCGTCGTATTGAGCAAGAAGTAAAAGGTTATCTTGTATTAATGGGCGGTGAATTGCAGTACCAACAAACGGCGAATCTCTTGACGACGCCAATGAGTAACAAGTCTGTGGATTTATACGTAGCAGTAGCAGTAGTAGTAGTAGTAGTAGTAGCAGTGGTGGTGGTGGTAGTAGTAGTAGCAGCTGCAGCAGTGGTGGTGGTGGTGGTGGTGGTGGTGGTAGTAGTAGTAGTAGTAGTAGAAGACATGGATGCCCATCTATGTAGTCCGTAAGTCGGGTTTCGCTGCTAAATACTACCGTTTCGGTTTCACGTTCGAATGGTAGGTCCATCAGTAGTAAAAGCTGGTCCAGTGAAGCAAGTTGATATGAACAGAAAGGCATGATTTTGTCGCTCCCATCCAAAGGAAAGAGTCTTTGAGGTTGTGTTGCAATTCGTTAATTAGGGTTGTATATGCAGCGTGTAGCAGTTCGTTTAATTAGGGCTGTATATGCAGCGCGGTTTACTGCGGCATCTTTCCAAGAGGCTTTGTCGTGCAGAAATAATTTTACTTAAAGAACGTTTATTTTAAGAGTGAAACAGATCTGTTCCATTTTTACTGTGTGTTATTTTTAGGCTTTTTAAGTCCACTGACTGAACATACACAAACACACACCACCACGACGTCCACAAACTGTGACAGCAAGTTTTACGTACAAGGACCTGATGCTGTATACCGAATAATCCTTGAAAATCTGAGAACTGTGGACACGTGGTCTCGCTCAAATAAAGTAAAAGCGTATGAATTAGTGATAAGATCCAATAAAAAGTAGACTACAGTGGGTCTGTAGCGGTACTCTGGGTTAAAATCAGAGACCACTCAGGTCGCGACTGGTGTATTAGCGTGCTCACGAATGCGACGAGGTAAGTAAAATTGAATTTAACACACGTATTGTGTTTATGATAACTTCTGCGTTCATGTCCACACAATAAAATTTAAGCGTTTATTATTATTATATAGCAACGCTGGCATTATCGTAGGCTGAATAGCATCGATAATATATTAATCATTGTGAATATGAAGCATCGGTAGTTAATTATGAACCATCGAAGACCAAAATGAAGTTGACACGTTTAAAGACGATGTTCCTACCACGCAACAAGCATACGGTTTCCGTTATGAAAACCAACCAGTTAAAGCTGTGTAAAGAAATAGTCGTTGTTTGTTTTGAATGTTAAGACTAGTGGACTTTAATAAATGGTTAATTGGCAGGGGAAACCCGAGGTATTCGGAGAAATACCTGTCCCAGTGCGTATCTCTCCACCACAAATCCTACATGCGCTGTTGCTATTATTTAGTTACTACTATACGTTATAGCATTTTTTTTATATTTTACTGTTGGTATTGTAGATACATACTTCACAATAGTTTTAAAAATTCCCAGTTTTCCTATAGTTGTTGGACAGAACATTTTATATTTCTCCATCACCATGTCTGTAGTTTTTGTGATACAGAAAATTTTTTCGTATGCAATTTGTAAAGCCGTTCATGATTCATCTCCTTACCAAATGGCGCCCTCATTATTGTTGCCAGCAAATTTAAAACCAAAATTTGATTGATCGCCCTTTTCACGTTCTTGTGTTAAATTCATAAACGAGTGACTTAAAGAAATACCTTGTTTAGGATTCATCACCCACAAAGTTGTAGGGTCGTAGACTAAGTGGTATTAGTGACCCTTCAACCTTGGGAGTTCATAGAAGTTGTGTCCAGTGGTGTTGAGTGTAAAATACGAATGCTCTGTATTTTAGGATATTCATACCATGTTTCATGAAAATCCATTCGTAAAGGTAAAGTTCTCCCCAGAACAGGCTACGAAGGCCCAGGAGAGGAGTAAAAGTATCTCTACTCTTTCTTTAACCTCGGGTGGGGGTGGGTGGTCAACGCCACCCGCCGACCGCTTTATCCCCTGGAAAGACCCGCTACCCACTGTATAGGAGGCTGGGTGGGCCCCGGGGCCGGTATGGACGGGTGCGGAAAATCTCGCCCATAACCGGGATTCGATCCCGGGACCGTCCAGCCCGTAGCGAATCGCTATACCGGCTGCGCTCTCCTTGCCCTTCATGCAAATCCATTGATTGATGAATATCTGGCATAGTTGTGGCGATGCACTGAGTGACAGCAAATGTTTCACCACTCGATGGAGACAGTATCGTCCACTTTCCACGACCAGCAAGCAAAACGCTCTCACCGGATGGGAAAACTTTGTGTTACAGCTTTAAGAGCCCGCGTTCTAGTGAGATTTATCGTTACATTTTTTGTCCATTCTACTTAGCACGTTCTTCTTTTTTGAGTTGTCTTTTGTAACATCGAGATTAAGTCAGATTAAAGTGCTTCTACAGGTTGAAGCAGATATTCCTCACAAACGGTTTGGTTCTGGTAGTTTCAAGTGCAAGCAATTGATAGGTGTATGTTCAGTTTCGGCTGTCAGTTGACGGGTGCCCTGCCGGTACTGTTAATTCCTCTTACCAGAAGAGATACTAACTTATCGCAACATTGTTCCAGTATTTTGAAGTTGACCCTTTCGAAAATACAAGTAGAGGAACTAGGCCGGCTTTTAGTATCTGTGTAGAAGCGATTGTTCAAACTGAGGAAATGCCGGAAGGTAAGTGACGTACTTTACGGAATGTATGATCTCACACTGTTCGCTAAGCAACTTGAAGAACTTCGCTTTGCCGTCGATGACGTAACAACAGTAAAGTGTCCTGCCATCTTGATCATCACCTAGCCAATGAGAGAAGGGGGGCCGCGGTTGTATTGTCACCCACTTCTTACGAGACCTGTCGTTACGTAGCTTATCACTGACAGCCTGTGCTCATAACTTCTCAATAGCTATGCTTAACCTTTTGGCGCCGGAATTATTTTTTAATTTTAGCACACACTGTATATAAAATGTGAATAATACAGGAAGCAAATACGTTAGAATTATGAAACAAACTGCATTTTGAAGAGAAAAAAAAAACGGAGAGTATAGACCATGTTTAAAATATTCAGTACCGATATTTGTTGAATAAATACACAAAATGCAACGTCAGAGGTTAGCGGTGCGGTACGACCACTATAGTTGACATTAGGCTTCAAAAGGTTAATTAACAATTTCGCCACATTTTATACTTTCTGTGAGGCGTAAGTTGAAAACTCAACTTAAGCATAAACATTGTAAAACAGATCAGGTATTTTGCTGAGCAACCTTGTTTTTAGTAATGTTTGCCTGATGATGACTTTGTACTTTAGCCGAAGCATGTAGCACAGTAAAGATAATGTAAGGAAACTGTGATTGGCCGGTGTTTTTCCTACACGTGTGTCTCTCTGTACCTTCCTTTTTAGGTGTTTCGCTGTTAGAACGTATATAGGACTCTGGTAAGGCCTCTCACATTCTCCGTCTTGGATTTGCAGTTGTAAAAGAAAAGCATGACGGAACGTGCTGACGACCACAGACCCTCCTCCTTATTGTCTGTCTTTCAGTTGTCTGGTAGACCGTGCCTGAACGTGTTGTCTGAATTGCCTCTAATTTTTGCTGCAGAAACCTCGGTTTTAAAGCTAAAACTTTAAAAAAGCAGAGAGAGAAAAAGGAAAACAAAGATAGAAAGGACGACATGGACGAAAGGTATGTCATACCAAACGAAATTATCTCTCGCACATAATTTGCTGAAGGAACTGGTGTTAGAACATGGTGATTAGTACAGATATTTATGAATGGGTTCGGCAGCTTACTGAGAACTTCGTTTTTAAAAAAAGCAAGTCCGACCATAAAAAATGTGGCGGTGTTATTAGACGTGGGATCACGTCACGTGAACGCCGGCCGAAGAAGCTACGAGGATTTGAAATTTTCTGTTGCGATTTGACGTCAGGTTTTTGGAGTGATTATTAGTAACCTGTTCAGCAGTTTATGAAGTGCTGCAGGAAAAAATGTCTTAAAGGAAGTTAGATTAATAAAAAGTTGTTCGTACAGTACATATGGTATTTAAAATGGTGGAAAGGTATGAAAATTAATCCTAGTAATTAATCAACTTGATGCAAAAATCTTGTTTTGTAATAATAAGTTTATTAAACGCCTCTACATGTTTCGATCACTATGTGCTCATCATCAGGAGGTCAAAATTGTATATAAAGCGTCTGGTATCATCACACCTGTAGGTGGCACGGGACGGCCACCTACAGGTGTGATGGTACCACATGCTGTGTATACAATTTGACCTCCTGACGATGAGCACACAGTGCTCGAAACATGTAGAGGCGTTTAATAAACTTATTACAAAACAAGATTTTGTGTATCAAGTTGGTTAATTACTAGGATTATACTGAGATGCACGGTCGGCAAAACATCAAAAAACGTATGAAAATTACTCACTAGAATGACGTGGACCATTCTACTGGAACTGTTAGGTTTCAGCAGCGCAGTGTTGTGTGTTACAAATGCATATTACTGATTAATGTACTGTGATATTGGACCCAATGGTCGCTTTTCGGATGAAAGAGTTACTGAGTGTACTAAATTGTACGAAAAACTAGTGCGTGAAAAAAAAAACTGAATCCGCCCTTACCCAGAAAACCTGACATTATTTTTGTAAATGCTATACCATAGTGTTTGTATGGGATGAGTCCTTTGCGTTACCTGAAGATTTACTGAAAACTGTAATTCTAAAAGAGCTTACAAATGTATGCATAATTATTAATTGCCATTTGTCTCAAACATGGAGGTTCATGGAAAATGTATTTGGGATAACGGCGTCAATAATCAAGCCTTTCGTTTCGAAATGAAGATTGAAACGAATATAAAGAGTTGTATTGTCCTGGTGAATTCCACACAAGTTTTACGATGTTCATGCAGTTCGTACGTTGCCGGACTTAACAGGATAAAGTTAAAGCCAGAGTGATTTTTGGACGTCTTTAGAACTTGGTCACAACAGGCTAACGGTGAAGAAGTCAAAGTTGATCGAAACATGCTTGTACGCTACTTTAATGACGAAGGAGAAATGCTGTGGCAAAATGGTTTGATAAGTGATGAACTGCTGTATTCAGCATCTAATTTGCTAATCATTTGTTATTTTCCAATGAACATATAATTTTTAAATAGCGTAGTTTTAATTTGCCTTGACTGTTGAAAGTAATCTCACAGAACTGGCATGGTATTTCTGAAAATGTATAAAATAAGCTGTCCAACAAAGGAATCCAGAGTAGAGACAAGAGATGGTGGTGGACCATATACCGGATGTTGTGGTGAAATATTTGGAAAAAGAGGTTCTGTTACTACACATGACACATGACGATCTGTGTAAAGTACCATCTGCGCTTCAGAAATGGCTTCATTAATTCTTCGGCAATACACTGCCTTTGCCTTTGGGAGATATTCTGCTTCTTGAGCAATACACATATGTGCATATGCAAAAAATTTCCCTTCTCTCTTATACTGCAATACGTAGCAAAGAGAAGTAATACTTCGACACAACCACCATTGTTCGTTTCTTTTATTTTCTTAATGACTGCCATGAGGAGCTGTCTCCTGACAGCGAAACCTCGGAAGCACTTGCAAGATCGCTTACATTCCCGTCCATATTTTCATCTTCAGTGTGGAAAAACCAACATATTCAGGGTTGCGACGTTTATGCCTTTGTAAACGTATTTGAATTTTGCTTTTAATCCAAATGTAATTACAAAATGAGTACTTATATTTCAATTAAATAATACTTGTGGTAGACTGTAACGATTTTTGTTTACCTCTCCATGATTTACAACTTCAACTGAATCCACATTACTGACACCCTTTCTTGGAAATTCCTGTTCTTCCAGATCGTCATAGTTCCAACAAACGTGGTATGTATGTATGTATGTATCGCCAGCCTTTTGTCAGAAGTCTTTGATTAGTTTACTTGTTTAATTCTCTTCGAAGCAACTTCGTAAATAGCTTGTTTGCTTAACAACTTTGTCCTTACGTTCATCTCGATCAGTTATTTGTAACTTCTTTGTCAAACGTTCGTAGTCTATTTTTGGTAACCTTATTACAATATTTCTTAATCTTCTCTTTCTACATCACGGTTTTTCGCGCTGCATTTCAATTAATTCACCAAACCACGAGACACTGTCCTTCAGTCCGCTATAATTCCTTCACTAAGCAAAATGCCCTGTATACACAGCTAGCTGAAATGGAAACTCAAACCTGGAGCCCCACACACTTTCCATTTTGCTTGCCGACTTGCCTGTACATTCAGAAAAAAATTCACTTCGAGCCAGCGGGACACGCAGTATGTCGTGTTTGTGATACACACGCTCCGTCTCAACCAGCAGTTAAGTTCCACAGGCAAGACGAAGATCAAGATGGAGTGTGTGTGGCAGCCCTGAGTGTGAATCCGTGTCTGTTGAAGGTGAGGAATGGAGAGGATGTAATCTGCATCTGCAGCCCTTAAATACTAACATTGTGCTTCATAGTTTTTACCGAATGGACACCTTTCTGTCCATCCATTTAAACAGACTTTTTGATCCAACAGTTCACATCCTGGCGCTGCATTAACAGAATCTGTTAGTAGCTTTCGAACCGGCTGCTTTTATATCACTGCTTCTGCTCGCAAGATGATGTATGATGGTTTGTTATTTAATGCACATAAAAATTTCTATTCTGGGGAGTAATGTGATGTAAGAACTGCGTTCTTCTGGGGCCCTTGAAGATAGGGACCGATAGGTTACCCCGAAACATCAGTCTGCTTCGCGGCGGAAGCCTGAAATCGCGTGTGTGATGTGGTTTGTGCTTTTTTTTTAATAAAACGACACGAACGTGAGCCTGATTCGTGCACGATCAAGGCTGAATCATTGCATGTGACCTGCTCGTCTGTGACGATTTAATACCCAAGGCTGGACTGTGGAAACATGTAACATGATGTAGTCTGTACATAGTGTTTCTCTTAATAATTTGTTGCTGCCTATTTTAAGTTAAAATTTCCTGGTCATATCAGTGACTGAACACAAATAAAATACCCGTTAAATATTTGCTTCAAGATGGGAATGTAATGTCGCCACAGTAGAAGAGTCAGTCGTCTTCTGTGTCCTGAAGATGAAGGCAGCACGTTCTTCCGAAACGTTGATACGTGCCTACCAAGCAACACGTAGACACATCCCAGAAGAAAGCAGTCTCTATAGTTACCGTTTAGAAAACCTCAAATGTAACAAATATTTTTCTTGCTTTCTACCTTCCTCCCCTGCTGTTTTTCTTGTTTACCTTTCTTTATGTCTCATTTCTTTGTTTATTTCTTCCTTTGGTCAGTAAATGAAGCGATGTCGGCGTTTGGGTATTGTTTTTCTTCATATAAGTTGTGCGAAGACTGGTATTGTTTCGAGCAAGTAGCATGGTGGCATCCTTACTTATATGTTTTTTTCGGAAGTACCTCATTCAACTGTCGGTCCAGACGCGATCATTAGTAAATTTCATATTGTTGTTTCCACCATGCAAATTTATCAAGTTGTTTTTGTAAAAATTGTCCCAACAATACGCACTGCATAATGATTTTAAAAAGTTTTTATAAAATCTTGTTGGGATATATTTGATCTTATAAAAACGTTTTCAAAATCTTTGTGTAGTGTGTTCTGTCGGAACAGTTTTTAGATAAACCACTTGAGGTCCTTCGTGTTTTTCACCTCCAGACAAGTGCCATGTTCCAGCCCGAAACACCCACGTTTAACTCCAAATCTCTACCGACTCCTTATCCATCTCATTTCATAAGCCACACTTCCTGCTAGAGAATACAGCGCCATTGTCTCGCCTAACGGTCAGTAATTTAATTCAGTTATTGCAAGGCAACTCAGTTACACACTGCCTTTCTTTTATATCTTGTAACACCTTCGCCTGTTGGTGACCTTCTAGGTCAAAACATGTAGCGAGCTGTTGTAAATGCCGACATTGTTTTTATAACAAAAATAATTGTGTCTGGGTTGTCTTGTAATAAATGAGTTCCGGAAACAGATCGATGTCGTCTCTGGGAATTCAGTAATTTAAGTCCGCTTCAGGTGCTGTGGATTAGCCTGCCTCGTAGATTTTTTTTTGTGTGGCGCTACGGCCCTACGCGGGCCACGGCCTCCTCATTCTTGAGGTTTCTAGATCACACACAGCGACACATCACAGTCGGTAGGACTCCTCTGGACGAGTGATCAGCTCGTAGCATAGACCTCTACCTGACAACACACAACACTTACAACAGACAGACATCCATACCCCGGTAGGATTCGAACCCACAATCTCAGCAGGCGAGCGGCCGTAAACCAACGCCTTAGACCGCGCGGCCACTGGGACTGGCCTCGTATATTATACAGCTATTAATTTATAATTCTTAAGCGTGTCGAAGGAAGCATTTGAGGGCAATTGTAGCGGCTTCTTCCTTTGATTTAATGTTTCATAGGCTCAAATATTAGTAGCCAGTTTTCAAAGAAATCCTTTTCGTTACGAATTGCCTTTTGATTCCGCAATAACATTCCGAAATAACTGAATTTTATCTTTCGTCCAGTTGAGATGACGTACCTTTTTTTCACGATTTTACGCTTCCGCCGCGGTTTAAATGAGGTCTTCGATCTTCTGGGATGTTACGCAACCTTGATTGCTACGTAGTTAGCTACCGACGCTTCGGTACGGTCTGTCGGTCTCATCTTCAATCAGACTGCCCGACGCTTGAAGATGGGGCCGATAGGCCCCACTGAAACGTCGCTAAGTGCATTGAACACTGCGTAACATCCAGAAGAACGAAGACCTCAACGAGTATTTAGTTTTATTCTTCAACAACCTCCTAACAATTTTCCGCCAAGTTTAAGTGGATTTTTGGTGAGTATTGCAGACCTCCACTTCTGGTTCCTGCTGATTCATGAGGTGTGTGTTCAGTGAATGCTAGTTGCACAAGTTCCTCAAGTTTTCTCCCAATTCCCTTACCATTCATCCGGCCGATATTTCCTTCCTCGCCGATAACATTTCATTTGACATAATAAAACGTGACGAAGCAGCATTTAGCAGTTTGATTTTCAACACTGTTAATTGCCAGCAGCTTTTTCTTTTATTTTACTACACTGTATCAGCTGCACAGGTTATATAGGATCGGTTGACTGACTGTACTGTAGTCTGTTTCTGGCGTCTGGAAAAATTCGCCATTTCTCTTCGTCCGTTTAGACCTATAGCCCTAGTGGGCCTATTCATGTGAAGAAGACGAGGAATGCTACGAGAACCAGGCCGACTGGGTCGTGCTGTAACTCAGCAGGTTAGTCGCGCGTCTCTAACCGCGGATACTCGTGTTCGATCCCAGGTTATTTTCATTAGAATTTGTGGTTTACAGAGTGGCAATGGGAGAGGTTTCTCTGCGATTAATTCGGGTTTCCCTTAGGACTGCTAGGTTCGCTAAATAAAAGACTTGTCTGGGGTCAGCTGATCCCCGCCCGAAATTCGAAGTGGGATAACTCTTAAATTATTGTCACGTTCATTGACGCTGAGCTAAAAAACGTGCCGAGAAGTTTGAAGTTATCTGAAGCAGAGGGATTGCATAGGAAGAAACCATTATTGGGACTTGAGATTGATAGATTGCTGAGGAAGGATATGCTACTGTTGAGAATGCTTGAAGTGGAAATGTTAAGTGTAAAGGAGGCCTTATTGTTAATGTTTGAACAGAACAGATTGCATAGGAAGAAGACTTTTTTTTGAGGGGGGGGGGGGTTTGGACCGTAGAAATGACACAGAAAGGAGACGTTTTAGTTAGATAAGTTGAGCCGCAGAAACTGCATAGAAACGAGGCCTTAGTCTTCAGGCTGCTTAAGCCTGAATGACTGTGTAGGAAGCATGTATTGTTATTGAAGCTGCCGGAATATTTACGCGGAAAACACCGTGTTGCGTAACGCGGATGTTATTAACAGCAATCTCTCACGCTTCGTACTAAACAATGAATGTACCGCACCATGCAGTGAAACAATGCGTTTATTGTGTTTTGCTCCACGTATTACCCAATTCCCATTACCTTCGCTTAGGTCTGAGAAAATGTGTTTGTGTGTGTGTGCGTGCGTGTGCGCTTCCTGTGCCGGACTATCGGAGAAGCAACAAGGAATCAATTTGGTTTCGACTCCTTGTTTAAGAATTCTCATTCCTTTAGTTGTTTTCTTCCCAGTGCGAAAAAGAATAGCTTACAGCGCGTTGTGCCTGTCCGTCCATCCCGTACTAGTGCTTTTGCTGTTTGCGGTAATGAATTTTAATGGAATGTAATGAGAATTTTAAATAAATGTAAGCAGGGCTTAACACTTCTGTCGCGTTCACTCTGTTATTGCCCTATTCATTTTCTTCGCATATTAGCAACAGTGTGCTGTGTTCTGCGCTGCTTTGCTGTGAAATGCTATACTATGCCACGCTCTGCCATGCTGTGTTGTGCTGGAGAGATTTATTCTTGATCATGCACGATTGTTACTTGTCGATCGTCAACCGTTTCCTCGGACTCAACCCATATGTAACGCACATAAAACACTGTCTCCGTTGTAAAGACCAGTTACATAAGTGCACATAGGTTTTCCTGTGAAGTTCCTGTTATTTTTTTTTTTTCCGATTTTAGCTAGACTTTAATTTGATCGACATATTTTAGTAAAAAAATCTCCAGTACAAATTGTGACGAATATAAAATCAGTGGGAGACGAGTTGTTAGATGGACGAACATTTGGAAAGACAGACCGACTTTACGTAACTATTAGTCACTTTTCGCAATTGTTTTGGCAATGCGCCTGAAAATGGAAAGCTCAGTCAGGACTGCCACTTCATTTAAAAGCCTGTCTATAGCTAGTTTTGTTGAGACCACCATGTACGGCCTACTGACTACGCTGAATAGAGTTACAGAATTTGAGATGAATGGTGTTATGTCATACAGCCTACATTTTTCACTCATAGCCATAGAGTTTTTGTGCGTTTTTTTTTATTACTTCAGAAGTTTTAAAAAAATGTTCCATTGTGCAAGTCAGTGAAAGTAACAGAACAACATATCGCTGAAACACGACAACAAAATTAACAGCAAAAAATGGGTGGGTGGGGTTGCTGTTCACGTAAATACTTTGAATAGTTGTGTTTGTTTGTACAGAATTACTCGTTTGTCTGCTTAGAAAGTTACTTGACTGTTTGGCTGCTAAGGAAGGAAATGTAACCTGCAAGTTGAATGTGTTATTCATTTGAGACTTAAGTTTAGAAGGGCGATAATTTTTCCTGAATTTGGGAATGCTAGAAGATAGCCCCAACGAATTCAACATGGCACACTTCTTCATCGTGTTGTTATTTATTTATTTTTTGACAAACTGTAGTTGTAAGGAAGAAAGTAGACCCCCGCCTCCTCCCGTGACTAACAATGGGCAATTTTTACGTGCGGTTGCAGAGATGTGGCGGAAAGCTACATTTAGCTTCGTGATATCTGTCCGTCTGTCTGCATGGAACAACTTCGCTCCCGCTGGACGTATTGCGTGAAATTTTATATCGGGGATCTCTGCTAAAATATGTCGACCAAATTCAGATTTTTTGTACAAAATCGAACGAAAACAACAGACTCGTTACAGAAAAGTTACTTACAGTTGTGATATCTCGACACTTATGGCATAAATGCACGAAATACTGTAAACAGTATGCACATAATATGGCACCTTATAGGTGCAATTTCTGTGCCACGTAATTAGGGCATAAATAGAGACACAATCGTAATATTTAGCGTTCATTGCTTTGTGCTTGATTATAATTCTGCGATACGGCTTCACATACTAGACTATGATACTATGGAGTGATGTGACGTAGTAATCTGATTACGGACTCTTCTTCGTGTCGTTTAAATGGCGCATAATCAAGGATAATAAAAACATGTAATAATAATATTTATTATTTATTGATTATATCTTGGAATAGGAATTTTGGTACGTAGATACATTATGAATATATATAAAGGTGTACGATGTGCTGTTTTAAGTCACAAAATACTAAATATTTCGACCGGATTATTTGAGGTTATGTGTGACTGACAAATTTAACGTAAGAAATCGGCGTAGACGTATAAATAATAGGTTTGTTCGAGAAATACAGATGCAGGCCCTGATAATACTTTGATTGTCTGTAACACATCTACAGTTGTGAGCAGTAACATGACAGTGTGACCTCCGTGAATGAAATGGCATGACTGACAGAGCAGAGACCAGGATGCAAAGATCCGAACGCTCCTCAGTAGAAGGCGCTGGTAGATAATTGTAAAGGCTTGGAATGGGATGGACAGCTGCTATCCTTATGTAGGTTTCATTTGCCACACTTGGCTGTTTGTTGTATCCATTCTGTTTTCGTTTTAAAATTTCGTAGGTGTAGTTTCTGGGATGACCAAATGCACATTTATCGAAATCCCCACCGTTCAGAAATTTGGACCTCCCAGCAAGAGAAACGAGTTACGTAATGTGTACATTCATAATTTATACCTCTCGCCAAGCGTTGCTAATGAGACTAAATGAATGAAGGTGAGAACTGTCAACATGCAGCGCATCTGGCTGTGAGCAGATATCAGTTGCGAACCGTGAAAGCGACAAGGAAACGTCGGGTTCCAAGAAAGACTGGAAATCTCTTGGCCAATTGTGCAACGCAAATTCGAGCTTCTCTTGAAGGACTGTGCTGGGTGGGTTTAGTGACGGTTTGCTTTTACAGAGATAATGAACTTTGCTATTGTGTTGATGGTGCCGTGTTACTCTATGTGTAGAAAGTATGCAATATAGATATGCGTAGCTCAACGGCGGGGATATGTTCTGAGAAATACGTCGTTAGACGATTTCGTCGTTATGCTAAAGTCATGGAGTGTATTTACACAAACCTAGATAGTATAGCGAACTACACACCCAATCTATACAGGGTGTCCCAGGAGGAATGTGCCAGACTTCGGGAGAGTGTTCCTTATGTTAAAGTATACCGATATAATCCAAAAAACCTATATCCAAAGTTGAACGGTTACGGAGATAATGGCCAGAGAAAAGTGGGGGCTTCTTGCGGTTCCAAATACTGCAACCTTCACAGCTGATACGTCACGTGACAATGCGAACGTCCTTGACAGTGGAATGCAGTGTTCACTGTGCCTGCGTGACGCTTTGCGCAGTCAGCCATGTTACGTCACCACTGGGCTTTCTCATGTGTAGTGCTTGTAACCCTAAGGACAACTATGACATGAGTGCGAGTGTTTTTGTAGTTCAATTTAATGGCTTTATGTCACTCACAAGTTAGTTTGATGTTAGGTACAGATATTAACATTACAGAAA
>Ga0131853_10012345_pt1 | contig 15647 bp, 7 predicted proteins | sample TergutLab28metaG_FD_92764 | JGI IMG/M metagenome (GOLD analysis project Ga0131853, IMG submission 92764) | Labiotermes labralis P1 segment gut microbial communities from Petit-Saut dam, French Guiana - Lab288 P1 (version 2) (version 2) | ecosystem: Host-associated > Arthropoda: Insects >...
ACACACACACACACACCTTCAAAAAACCTGAAAACAAACTGGGTGGTCCTAGCATAAAGCATGTAAATGGCAATGTACTGTACAATGTCAACATTTGCAGTCACAGCATAAGTGCAGTACAGACAGACTGCCTCACAAGGTTTCCGCAAGATCATCTCCTCAGATGGCCATCACACTTCCAAGGTCTGGCACTAGTTTCTTTTTCTTTCTTTCTTTCTTTTTTTTTTTTTTATTTTTCCAAACACGAACTGATATGTAAACTATATCTCTCACGAACAGCCACCGGTACGAGGTGGGAATACTCTCCTGCAGGGCTGGCCTTCTTCAGCTCACCGGTGGGCCACGTACTTCGATACGGACTTGTACGATTGCGGCACTTGTGGAGACACTTTTCGGAAATGGGGGGTGGGGAGACTGAATTCACTAGAAAGCTGCTTTTACAAACAATACCTTACGCTAAAAGTACGGCTGAATGACACGGCATTAGGCCTTGGTAAACTCGATAAAACACAAAGAAATATTGGTTTACTGTGTGCCGTCTTGAAAGTGAGAAGTTACAGTTTACAAACACTTTCTCCGCTAATAAAGTCGTCATATTATGTTCTGTAGACCTATTGCAATACGGCTGTGAAACTGTACTACTGGGAACTATCCAGGTTACTGAAGACCGCAAATACTTTCCTCAAGGGCCGCATGTTGGCCTGCTCAGCTTTATTGGAAGGAACGAGTGAACAATGAGGACTTTAAAGCTTATACAGAAAACGCAGTGGCTCACAGCAGTCACCGCTCAGACTAAATTCCCAACAAACAATACCGTGTTACACAATGTATTGCGAAGCAAGAAGTTTGTGTACACAAAATTCTACAAGAGATGCAATGTACGTAGAACATAACATTGAGGCGCGTTCGTGCAACCACTGTTGCAGTGGCAAAGCAACAGGCATTACATATTCTTTGTGTGTTATTTGTAACCTTGGGTACCCAGCAGGCATGTACCGTATTGCCATCTGTGGCCTGTCCGGCTATACAACGTTCTTCCACGTTATCTCATAAACGGCAAGATTTTCAAAAAAAAAAAGCTATTGTACACAAAATATGTATTTTGATTTTCTCTACAACTTTTGTCTGAAACATTTCTTGCTCTAAGACGAAATGGATGAGATACAATCAAAATGTGTATTGGTCTTCAGGTAAAGTACACTTTTTTTTTGTCCGATTTTAATGACAGTTGAATCTTCTCAACAGATTTTCGAAAAAAATATCCAGTATCAAATTTAACGAAAATCCGTCCCGTGCGAGCCGAGTTTTCACATGCGGGCAGACGGACGGACATGACAAAGCTAACAGTCGCTCTTCGCAATTTTGCAAACGCACCTAAAAACTTGGTTCCTACCCACAGAAAACACTCTGTAGCCATTCACACAAACAACCCGTTAACATCTAGCACATAAGAAGACAGATTCAACCATCAACAAACAGATCTACTGATCATACGGAATTTCCACCGAGCTCTTACAGTGGACAGAACTTAAGATATCATACCAGTACGATACCTTCGGGAGACCGCGGTAGCACAGTGGTTAAGGTGCTGTGTTACAAATCGGAAAGTCGCTGGTTCAATTCCAGACGGTGTCACTGGAATTTTCATTGACAAAATCCTTCCGATCGCACTATGGCCCTGGGGTCGACTCAGCCTCTAACAGAAATGAGTGCCAGGAGTATTTCCTGGGGGTAAAAAGCAGCCGGTGCGTAAGGCTGACAACCTTACCACCATCCTGGGCCATTGTCACGTAATCTGGGAACCTTAACTTCCTGAAACCCTCTGGGCACATCGGACCTGTAATGGGACTGATTTACCTTATTTACGATACCTTTGGTATCAAATGAAACCTTGCACACTGAAGTCGACAAGCTGTATCATTTAAAGCTCAGTCGTAAACATATCGCCACAGATGTGCGATCTGTACAGGTGTATCGCGGGGTTTGTAGTACCGTATTGGGTTATTTTGGCAAGAGACAGGAAGCAAATATTGCCCATGTGGAGCTTGTTGTGGAATACTCCATTTTGTATGGGTGGAAAAGATGGTGGTTATCCAACAGACAAAACAAATCTACTGTGCGAAAAGATCGGGAAAGGATTAAAAGAGCCAGGAAAATATATTGTTGCGTACTTCCGTTATGTTTATCATTAATCATTAAACAAATGAGCCAACAAAATACACGGTAAAATACAGATTAGGGACATTTTACACGTGGTGTACTCTCTTACTCATTTATTTAATGCAGGAAGGATACTCTGTTGCTGAAAATATTGTAATTTATTTACAAACGTGATATTCAAACCATTTTTCGGTCACAGTTTACGACGTGCACAATGAACAGTCCGTGTCGCCTGCGTGGATCTTCGCCGGTGTGTGTGGCCCGTAACTTGTCGTATGTACCCCGTCATCGCGCCGCATTCTTACCGCAAACTGCGTCCTATCTGAGCGTCTTCAGAAACGTCTTTCCTCCAATATTTAAAATGTGCCAAATACCCCGAAATTTCTGCTACGGGGCAGATCTTAGCGCAGTCTGCGGGAATAGAAAAGCGCAACGGCGTGGAATTTTGCTCGTCTCGAGGTTCAGGTGTGGACGATTAAGTCGAGCAGTCGGACGAATTGGCTGCGAGCTTGTCCACCCAACAGTTGTTCGCTGCTCCTAGTGTTAATATGTCGCTCGCACAGGTGGCTAGGTAACTGCAGCTGCGAAACGAGAACAAAAACACGTTCACACTTGCTCTGACGGCGTAACGTACCGGTCTTCGACGTTCGCTGAAACCTCCAACCGCAACGTGGATCGTCCACGTTGCGAGCCGAACAGAAGCGAATGTTACAGCAACATTTCCACACCCACAAATTCGCTATTACGTTACAATAAGCTCAACTGTGGACCCGGATTAACACTGATGACGCACACAAAATGTTGGTCGGAAAACCTGTAACTAAAAGACAATTTCGGTAGCCTTAGCGTAGACGGAAGACGAAATATTACCTGTAATGGTTCATACCGATATCTGGTCCGGCGACGTGGAATGGATTACTCTGGCTCAGTACAGCTTCCAATGGCTGACGCTTTGGGCCCTCGTAAACACAGTAATAAACTTCCGGGTTCCATAAATGTTGAAAAATTTCTTCACCAGCCAAGAGAATATCAGCTTCTGAAGATTATTTATGCACAGTCACCTTCTAACTCTAGCCCCCAAACTGTTCGACTGAGGGCAGGACTATAAATCTTTCACTCATAACATGGCACAAGATTTGTTAATTAATGAAATACATTCTTCGGCCGATTTCAATATCTTTTTAACATAAAAGCTGTTAATAATGCCTACAAGTGACCGTCTCCAGGCCGGAGGCGCTTCCCGAAATAAACGCACATATTATCAAAAATTATTGAAACGGGACACGAAAATGTGACACGCCCGGAGATAACAGCCCAACCCAGTGACAGCAGAGTACACAATGGGAGTTTCCACGTACTTGAGTAATGATAAAATATCTCCTTACTATACACGTTCCGTACACGATCCAAGCACCACACAATGCCATGCTCTACAACCATTAGATACATCGACGTCCTGAAAGGGGTGTGGGGTGAACCCCGTAGATCCTGGACAAAAAGCACAATCTGACGGGGGGGGGGAAGCCCTCCGATCCCCTATCTGATATTTCTGTCTGTATAAATTCATCGAGGCAGCCGTATTTCTCGCTGTATAATATCAATGTACAGAAGTACACCAAGCACTTGGACAGAAAAGTAAATCGCTAACACCTGCCCAGACCGGCTCTGGGGCCCACCCAGCCTCCTGTACAATGGGTACCGGGTCTTTCCCGGGGGTAAAGAAAGGCCGGGGCTTGACGGTGACCCCCCACCCCCTTCTAGTGCGGTGGTCAAGAAAGAGTAGAGCTATACCTGTACTCCCCCTATGGACCGTACGGCCTTTACAGAGCCTCAGTGCCTGTACATGGGTGCAATTTACCTTTTTTAAATCGCTAACAGCGTTGTGCATGACGGTTCAACACAACCTACGTGGTACCGACTGTTATGCCCAAGCAGCCCCCTCAACCAAAAGGCAAAGCGGGCAGATGGCTTGAAAACGCAACCGTGAATATGTAGCTACCAACTTCGAGCTGATAAATGCAACATCGTTGATAATTTTGGGAAAACTAAAGACTGAAAGTTCTCCAATTCAAATTCGCAGCATTAAAAAGGCGAATTTTTATTTTCTCTCACAGAATTTCTAAACTTACTCGTAAGTTTATCTTGATAGGTTCGATGCACACATCTGAGCAGTGGAATAGTGGAACGAAGCCTTAGTTTGCCTTACCAGTCTGGCACTTAATGCTACTGGTTCGAACACATCACGCTTCAGTTACGCCCGCCAGGGTCAGGAAATAATTTTAAACCAGTAAAACTTTACAGCGCAAACCTTTCGGTAGCGAAGGGCATACTTTGCCAACACCCCCCATTGCCCTATTTTACCTAGTTGGATAAAATACTACAGTGGGCAACGAACGAGCGCAAGGTCCGAACAGATCATGTAAGTAAAACCTTGCTCTAATAAGAAACCAACAGGCTTGCCCACGACGATATTTGGTGTATGTACTACGCACGCAATACATACGAGTGCATGAATTCCCATGTTCGTGCCTATCACGAGAGACAGATCAGTAAATTCCATCAGTTCTGGCTTCTTGGCAATTCCAACAGCGGTCAGCATCCAAATAATACGATCGATCCTGGTATACACGTAATGTCACTCGTAACCTCAATACTCCAAAATTTCATCAGGTATACTGCACACACTGATACATTAGAACCCAAGGGTTCGAACCATGACTCCTCCGGGAATATATATAAGTAGAAACTACTAAATCTTAGAACACGAGCAAGGGCGTAGCTAGAGAATGGGGAGGGCGAGTGAGAAATAAAATTATAGAAAAATTAAAGTTTTAAATGAAAAAATTATCTTCTGCACTCAACAAACTTAACTTTACTCAGTCGAGTTGTGATTTTTTTTATTTAATTAACACACCAACAAATGCACATATATATGTTATTTAATAAATCTAAAATTTACACCAAAACACTCCTACATGTTTCAATCACACGATCATCCTCAGGGAGCATACTTTGTTCCTTGCTAAAGTTATAGTTTAAAAACACTCAGTTATTTACTTCGTTATGTTAACTTGGTGCTGTGGCAGCATGTCTGTAGGTAAAAATAAGACATGCTGCCACACCACCAAGTTAACATAACTAAGTAAATCACTGAGTGTTTTTAAACTATAACTTTAGCAAGGAACAATGTACGCTCCCTGAGGATGATGGTGTGATCGCAACATGTAGGAGCGTTTTAAGTATTTTAATGTAAGTTTTTGATTTATAAAATAACATATATATGTGTGCATTTGTTTGTGTGTTACTTAAATAAACTACAGAATACACGGTGTAACAATAAAGGTGGTTTTTTTTTCAGTTAATTTTTGTTAGGGGAGGCCACTGTCATTACTGACCCCAGGCACCAAAAACCCTTGCAGCACTACTGTCCAGGAGTGTGTTTATGGGAAAGACTGTCGGAGCTCCTCATAGTACAACTATGCAGTGGCTGCCGATGTGTCTTCCGCGGCGACCAGTTCTTTACGGATTCGTGGGCGCAGTACCGTAATGGCTAAGGTACATTTTACTTGCTTTTTAAATTAATGAAATGTTCATTAAGCATAATCGCGAAACTTTCTTTAACGGACCACATTTTTATTTCGTAAGATCGTTAGAATATCTAAACTTTCTGTACCCACGACAAAAGCGACAAACAATGTCATTAAGGACAAATCAAACAATGTCTTGTTACGTATTCTAATGGTATATACTCGCAGCTTTCTAAAGTCGGTTTTGAGATATAAATTTTTTAAATTTTGGATAACTATCACCTGGACAGCCAATATTTACGTCAGCAAGAATATGTGGATCCGTAGTTATTTTTCGCGCCAAAAGGGGCCCGCGAGCAAAAACGTTTGGAAAATACTGCATCAATGCATACACTACAGGCCCCAATGCTCACGGTGAACACATATGCATCTTAATTGAATTGCTGTTATTTTGACGACTCTCCTCGGCCCACACAGACCCCAATACACAACGAACTGCTACTTAACGTTAAAGTAATCTACAATTATGTATTACAGAAACAAGATAATAATTCATAACCAGCCAATTTTGGCATGAATTTATACAACTGTCACGTACTTAGTAAAAACCAACAAAATTATCTGAACGGACGATTGGCAATAACAAAGCTATACATTTACAGAAACTACAGGCAATAAGTGGTTGTCTACTCACTTGATAACCATTTTGGTGGTATGTTCCAGAGCTGGAAATGATGAGGTATCAAACGAAATTCTGATAGTTACGATGAAGCACTGCTGCACACACAATTACAATTAATGTATTAAAAATACACGCTCAAGCTTCAACAGCACGTCTCCCATGTCCTCGGCACCTATTTATTCCACCTGCTTGTTTACAAATACTACAGTCAGCGAAAACAACACACGTCACAGCTGCATCGCCTACTGCATTAATGCGTTTACACACCACGTAAATCTCCGCTTCCAAAGCGTACAATTGGCACGCTAGGGTACACAACACAACGCAACACAAAGACCAAACCTACTCCCGACAGCACCAAACAGCTCTGACAACGCTCAGTACAAGCGCACCCGATGTGTTACTGCTCCGCCATCTAGTGGAAGGCGAATGTACTAGCCACAATGTAAACACGACGTGGCGCCTCAAACGAGACGACGTTCTACGGGCACACAAGCGGATAGAAGCACGATTTGGAGAGTCGAAGTGTGCAGAAGACTTATTTCCTTCACAATCCCATTATCGGATTACGTGACTGTCCGTAACATAATTCGTCGCTTCAGTTACGATGGCTATTAGTGACACGGTGTCCTGTAAGTTGATCATGCGCCATTTTCGCAGCCGTAAATGAGGTATTCATTCTTCCGGCACGACACCGTTTAACTGCTTCACAGCTATACAGCATTCAATCCAAGAATTGCACAAATAACGGCTGTGCATACACTATTTGTTATACCAACTAAATGCACATTCTTAATCAGTACAAACAATAAATGAGCTTCACCAACAGTTTTGGTACACGTGTAACATCGCGAGAGAGAACACAATGCCAGTTCTCAAAAGTCGTTGTTTGTAGGTTCCTTGGTTTGTAGCACCTTCGCAGTAGCACCTGGTATTTAGCGCGTCCGCAAAATTGCGAAAAGTGACGAATAGCTTCGTCATTTCCGTCCGTCCGTCTGTCCGCATGGAACAACTCAGCTCCCACTGGACTATTTTCATGAAATTTGGTATTTCAGTATTTTTTTTAAATCTGTCCAGAAAATTCAAGTTTCATTACAATAGGACAAGAATAAAGGTACTTTACATGAAGACCAATATACATTTTCGATCACATCTCGCTTAATTCTTCTTAGAATTAAAAATGTTTCACAAAAAAGTTATAGACAAACTCGAAACACGCATTTTATGTTCAATAACCCCCCCCCCCCCCAAAAACGCGCCCTTTTTGAGAAAACGTAAAAAAATTTTTTGGGGCGGGGCAGACCACAGATGGCGCATGCGCACTGCGTGCCAGATACCTAAGGCTACAAATATACACACAGGTTGTGTAAACTCGTTGCTTTTCCACTGCAACAATTGTTGCACTAATGCGCCTCAATGTTACGTTATACGTACACTGTCTTCTTATGACCTGGCATTGTGTTGTCTGCAGATGGCATACGTACCGAATCATGTTGGCGAAGCTCATTTAATGTTTGTACTAATTAAGAATGTGCATTTTGTCGGCACAATAATTGGTGTACGCTGATACAAAAAAAAATGTACGCATTGGACAACTTTAAAATAGCAACTAACTCATTTGTCACTTTACGATGTGCCTCCTATATGTTTCGATCTCTACATGACCATCGCCAAGGAGGCTTCAACAAAGGAATGACACGTTATGATACAGATGTGCATACGTGCTGTTCCCGGACATCCTAATGGTTTCATCTTCCAGCGTCCAAATGTCACATACGAATGTTAAAACGCATGCAAATATCTCACATACAGTGGCTTCTCTCTATATCGATGGTCACTAAATAGCCTTGGATTATACGTTTATACCACCCCTTAAAAAGAACGGGGGTGTGAGGGGGGGGGAGGGAAGACTGCAAATGGCGTACTTTGTGACGCGGTTCACAGACTTTACCATAGCATTTTTTTACTTTCAAAATGACATACAGCTCCACGATACTCGCGTAACGGTAATTGCATTTAGGTCCATACGAACAGTACGGCCACGCGACCGGGACAAGCCTCGTAAATGACAGCACTACAAAGGTGAATGTAACGCTGTCACTGCCCATGCCTCGACGGCATACAGGGGGAGGAGGGTTATTGCTCCATTCATTCTTAACCTCGGTACTTAGACATGGGTCAGTGGTGAGCTTGACGTCACGGCCGCTTTACCCCTTGGGAAGAGCCACTGATACCCACTGAGTGGGTCCCAGAACCGGTCTGGACGTTACGAAGAAAAAAAAACCGCCGTCCCTACTGGTATAGGAAACCACTGTCCCACAGTTACGCAGCCCCTAACCTAGTCGTTGTACCAGTTACGCTATTCCTACTCCAACAATAAGTTGCCTCTATTGTGAATTTAGCACCGGGCCATGAAGACATTTAGGAGGTGGGGTACAGGGCCACGCACAATTAGTCTCGTCACCAGACGGCGATGAGAGGGTTAACGGCAAGCCCCAGCTGCTGTACCGCAGGCTGATACAATTTTGTTCGATTCGTTTCACCAACTGCCTACGTGGTAGTTCGCCATACACTGGGTACACGCCAACTTTTCAATCATACCACTGCAGTGGCTCTGCGTAATGATATCTCCTGTCGACTGAATATGGCGATAGGAGTGAACAGCATTCCTGCTTCGTAATCGGAAATTCAAGAAGAATACTGACAGGGTGGCCCGATTTTTATGCCTGTCTCTTTGTTTCGTTGGCCAGAATTATCTGCAGACCGCCTATGAACTGTCCCTCTACTGCATCACATAGGCCTACGATCTTACAAAAAACATACCCCGATCTGTAATGCCTAAAACCCCCCTGTCTACAATTTTTCAGTCACCCGCACCCTGTGTTTCCTGCTGTTAAACCGGTATTTGAAAAAACCGACTAAAGCAGCGGCAATATCGTTGTTACATGGTGTGTTTCAATTATCATAAAAACCCATTTGTCGAATTATTCGCTGACATTTTAATATATTTATCCATCATAAGAGTTATTAATACCAGTACCGTAAAAAACTGTTTTATCCGGCATTACCGGAGGAAACGGGTTGCGGATATCGCAGTTTTCCAGATATCATAATGTTAATTTGGCGGCCGGGATAACGTAGTCGGAATAGCGACTTGCTACGGTCCGGGAATCGAATACCGGTGTGGGGGGGGGGCAAGATTTTCCGCACCCGTCCAGACCGGCCCTGGGGCTCACCCAGCCTCCTATATAATGGGAACCGGGTCTCTTTCCCGGAGATAAAGTGGCCGGGGCGTGGCGTTTACCACCCACCCCAATCTAGCGCCGAGGTTAAGAAAGAGCAGAGTTATACTCTACTCCGCCTCTGGGCGTTCATGGAATGTTATACGGTGAAATTTACCTATGTTCATTTGCCGGTTAACGAGACTTCCGGATAATCAAGTTACGGATAAAACTTTTTTACTGTAAAACTATGCCAAATAACGCTGTCTTATCCTCTTTTCTCTAATGCTAAGATGTGGCATGGTGACACTAACACAGCACACACTTGACAATATATTAAATGCCTCGTGAAGAGACTATACAAAGCTGATTTTAATGCACTTTCCCTGCATAAAGTGATACAAAATACAAAATCTCAAGTTTATATTAACTGGAATCCGAACCCTCAAGCATACCCTGCGCTTCCTCCGGTCGTCAAATATCTATTCCATTCTCAAGATCATCATCATTGCGTAGTTTGCGAAAGGTCTTCCGAAGCGAGTCCTCCACACAGTGCGATCTAGTGTTTCCTCTCTCAATATCCAGCACCTCTTTTCCATACAATCCAATATCTGCTCACGTCTTCTTCTTCGTCTTCTCATTCTTTCTATCTTTCCTTCAATAATGTGTTTAGAAACAGAAACCAATCCAGATTAGCCTCCCGTCTTTTTATTGCATGTAGGATATTCCTTTCCTGCTGGAAAATGTGTAATGCTTCTTCATTTCTAGCACGATCGGTCCAAATCATCTCCATCCTTCTCCAGCACCACATTTCACACCTTTCCAGGGAGTTCTGATCTACCTTCCGAAGTGTCCAGCTTTCAGCACCATACAAAGCTTGACTCCAAATGTAGTATTTCTCTAGTTTTCCATAAATTAAGTCCAATTTGCTTGTAAGAAGAGTCATTCTTTTTGAATGCAGCTTTTCTCATGTAAATCCTGGACTTAATTTCACCTGTATACGTTGCATCATTTCGTACACAGTTACTTGGATTGCCGTAAATGAGCTCATCGCCATTTGTTAACAATGAAATACTGACTCGCTCTGCGGGGAATTGCTAAGCCCTGGTAAAATGTATTGCAGACAAAGCGGTCACAGAGTGACCGGAAGTTCAGTGTCTTCAGAAGGAATCAATACGTTCTGAAAACACGCTAATTACTGATAAGTGGCCCTAAAGTAGTTTTCCACAGCCAACAGTTAAAGAATTATTCGTATCTCAGAACGCAATTTGCAGACTCCTGGCAACGTGCTATGAGGTCAAGTTAATCATTGTGGCCATGTACCCTACAACACGTACAGCACTGATCACGATCGGGGTTTCAGTTCCGGCACTATGCAACACGAAGCAGACAGACATAGTCAGTACAATGGACCAGGCAACGGGTCAACAACAGTCTTACAGCGCTCGACAAATTTACCGCCACAACACCAGCACAGCATCGTACGTTACATGGCACGTATTAGGTAGGACGGCATTTCTTTAATTAAAAAAAAAAAGAAAAAAGAAGCAGCATCAGTTAATAGCATAATCACGTTTATCAGAACCACTGCCCAGATAACATGTGTGGTTCCAGCAGATACATTCCAATGTTGTTGCAATTTCTTCATCATAGTTTTGATAGGTGCGTATCATGCAGGAAGTTGGTTACAATTTCTTACCGCGTAGGCTGATGTAGGCCGCTCGAGATATGGGACGCGATATTTGGTTATCTATTCCGGCTTTTTTTTTTTTTGCTGTTTTCGTTTTTCCTGACGACACCCTACTTCCAATGCCTTACGCATTCCGCATCCATTCAATATCACCATTCGTATTACCATACAAAGCACAAAGCCAGACAGCCAAATTATGCAGCTTTGGCTGTCAGTTCGTACATTTATTTTGTAGCATTGTGGTCAGTGGCGTACCCAGGAATTTTGTTCGGGGGGTTCAACAAATTCAGCTGAGGACAGAGGATCGAGAGAACGGGGATCTGGGGCCAGCAGCCCCCTAATCAGGGGTTCTGGAGGCAGCTGTAATTTGGTACAAGAAATTTCATTTCATAGAGTAACATTTTCTTAATTTTTGGTACTTTAAGAGTATTTATGATGACAACCAATTTATTTGTCAATGCTAATGTAAAACAATTGTGAACCTAGGTAGTTTTAGAATTTTACTGCCTTTTTTCCGAACATCTTGGGGTGTTGGCGTCCTAAATTCAGCAATTTTTAACAGTTTTCACAATCGGGTTGAATTTAGCACGATTTTGGAGGGCCTTCGGAATTTCGGGGGGGGGGGGCTAGAACCCCCAACCCCCCGGTACGCCACTTATTGTGGTTAATGTCTCTAACTCTGGACTGATCTGTTGGTAGACACGAGTCGCGGTTTATTTAACTACATGTTCCAATCGTCTATCAAGATTATTCAGAGTAAAGGTCTTCCTATACATGCCATGAAGTGAATGAGCGGGATTGAGGTAGAGATCATTTAAGCCTAATCCTTCCTTGTGGTGTCCTTCCTTCAGCTTCCCTCACCAAAATCTCGAACACATTTTAATCCCTTCCATACGTGCCACATGCCCTTCCCAAGTCATTCCTCGTGGATTTCATCGCCTGTATAATGCGTGGTGAAGAACATCAATCATAAAACCCCTCCGTATGTAAATTACTGCGTGTTTAAGTACAATTAATACAATTTTATAAATATCTTTTCAAGCAGACCGTTCTTTACGAAAAAAATCTGCAATTGTGTTACCGTTATACAACTACCAGTATGGTTCACTCACTACAAGCTAATGGAATAGCCACTGAAAATAAAAAAGGAAAACAAAAATAATTCCGACAAATCCCAGTTAAACTACGGTCACATAGACAGCCCTTCCATTTATCAGCTCTTATACCTTACAGCCCTTGAGGAACACTGTGACCTAGAGCAGGGGCGTTAAACCCGAAGCTCGCGGACAACTTGCTGCCCGAGACACAGCGCTATGTTGCCCGAGTAGACATTTCAAAGGAGAGATCCACTTTAACAACTTCCCTGGCAAAGCCGGGACAGAACGCGAAAGCAGTTTTTAACACTTACGTCCTGTTTATGGAGACACACATTACATCACTCACACATTTTGTAAAAATGTGCTAAAATGGCGAAACCCCAAGCTAGGTTGTGAGCCGCAATTTATATCAAATTTTCCTTATTACTACCAGTAGCTTATAGTCTGGACTGCACATGGTGTATAGGCAAAGAAACAGGTAAAATTACACAAATAGTTTTAGGTATACTTATCTATTCTTCACTTCGTGTGTTGAATATCACGTTGCTCGCATGCAGACCAAATTCAATTTTGCCAAAGTTACTAGCATCGCACAAAAGGCTGAGCAGACCTGATTTAAAGACTTTTGGGGGGGGGGAGGGGGATGGTAGGCGCAATACTATAAACTAAAGCACGCATTCGTGAAGTTGTTTGATTCTATCTGATTGTGCCATTGAAACAGATTCCCATTCTGTCTGCATGGGAATGAAAGACATATCGACAAAGGGTGAACACACAGCCACACGCCATCCCTGTTCTATGCTGTATGCAGAACATATGTTTTCCATCGTCCACCGCGTTAACACATTTCATAATCGATGACAAACAAAATAATGGGCATAAATGGCAGAAGGCCCATTCCAACGTATTTCGTTAAAAATAGGTTCATAAACATTGCGAAATACCTGAATTCCTATATCAGACTGAACAAATTTTTCAAAACCTGCTTTTACACGTGTAACCATGCCCATTAATCATTATTCCAACGGTTTAAGAAAACCCACTGTAAGACGTGCAGTCACAGTCACAAACCATCATTCCTAAATGACACACACAACATGACGACATGGATGCAACATAAGCACTATCGGTAACAGTAACAAACAAGCAAATCTTCAAGTTTCGGAATCGAAGACACCTGATGGCACAATCTACAGACCAAGTTGCGTGAAATTCAATTAATCAGTTCACGTTGTTTAGAATCTGGACCTTGGCAAGGGGAAGGAATAACAATAATCAATCAACCAATCAATCAATAATTCGTAAGTCACTAATTCATTCACAAATACAACTGACTTCATTTTTTGAAGCTGGTCCTTGGTAAAGGGAAGGATCAATCAATAAGCAATCAACCAATCAATCAATAATTCGTAAGTCACTAATTCATTCACACATACAACAGACTTCATTTTTTGAAGCTGGTCCTTGGTAAGGGGAAGGGTCAATCAATAAGCAATCAACCAATCAATCAATAATTCGTAAGTCACTAATTCATTCACACATACAACTGACTTCAATCAATAAAAAATCAACCAATCAATCAATAATTCGTCAATCACTAATTCACTCACAAATACAATTTACTTCACTTTCGATTCAATACAAAATTCATACACGCTATTTAAAGAAAGGCTGTTTTGTTTAGATATTCCGGAAACAACGCTTGAAAACGAAATCCTTGCGAACCTACAAGGAAGGGAATCACGTAATGCTAGGCAATAGAACGTACAAATGCGTCAGGAACACCGACCACGCACTTCTACAGAGATCGTCACTGGTGAAACACTTCAAATGCCACCTTCAAAATTAGCGCATTCTGAGAACATGATCAAATATCATTCAGCGAACGGATGGGGGGCGCAGTGTTGAATGGGATGAAGGCCACTTTCAAAACCCATTGCTGCCAACATAACACTGGTAAAATCAGAAAATACTTGCATGTCTACCACTACGTTCTAGCATAGCAGTTTACTCTGTACTTTCAACAGGGGATGTTTAGAAAATTATCCGCTAATTCGTTCAGTCATTAAACATACAGCTAGTCATATTTAGTGAACGTATACCTTGAAATGTTTATATTATGCGCATGCAAGTAACACTGGATTATACAGTCAATACGGTGTGGATTCCAAGAACATATATAAAACAGTGTATCTGGAATCTCTACCCCTCGCCCACAAACTCTAGCACACACAAACATCAAATGATAGTCCGCCAATTCCACCCGCTTGTAGGCTTCCGCTGGATCAACTAGACCCTTGAAAAGCAAAGTATGATACTCTGGGGTGGCTGGTTAAAGTAGGAAGTAAACACGTAACATAAACTCGCAATTCGGGGTTCCTTCATTCCTGAAGTCAGAAACGTTGACCTAACTCACAGTTCCACAATGTGGGTTCTTGTTTCATGGTTACTGTGAAGTACACCTAACTGCCCCACATTCTACAAACCCGGAGTTCGTTTTTCTTTTTCATTCGCACTGTGTTTCACAATTCAAAAACTTGGTCCGCTAACAGGTTACTAATATTAGTAAATAGTGTGATACCTCGGCTAACGAAGATAATTCGTTCCGGAATCACATTCGTTAGCCGAAACACACATACAGACGGAAAAGATACGCTCCTTGAATGGCCCGACCGTTCATGTTCGCTGCTTTATGTTAGCGTGCCCATCCACTAAAACGTTCGTTAGCCGAATCCATATTCGTTAGCCGAGTCCGAAAAACAGCGAAAAAAATCTTCGTTAGCCGAAAAATTCGTTAGCAGAGTCACTCGTTAGCCGAGGTATCACTGTATTAATATGCTCTCTTAGACAAATAAGTGCAAGATCCGCTGCACAATACTGTAGTACCAAAATTATCACTCACTGAATTGTATCGTGAGTAATGTAGTTTTTAAGACGTATTACTTATCTTAAGGTCAGAAACACAAGAGTGGGTTTACACTGGTTATCCTGGATGATCATCGTAGATGAATCATCCACCGTGAATGCACTGGATGAACCAAATTCCTTTCCCATTGGTCATTGACAATGAAGGTAAAGTTCACTCTAGAACGGGCCACGATGGCCCAGAGAGGGAGCAGTGGTATAGCTCTATTCCTTCTTTAACCCCGGCGCTAGATTGGGGTGGGTGGACAACTCCACAACCCTGCCGCTTTATCCCTGGGAAAGACCCGGTACCCACGGTACGGGAAGCAGGGTGGGCATCAGAGCCGGTCTGGACTCATCAACAAT
>Ga0131853_10012346_pt1 | contig 15644 bp, 9 predicted proteins | sample TergutLab28metaG_FD_92764 | JGI IMG/M metagenome (GOLD analysis project Ga0131853, IMG submission 92764) | Labiotermes labralis P1 segment gut microbial communities from Petit-Saut dam, French Guiana - Lab288 P1 (version 2) (version 2) | ecosystem: Host-associated > Arthropoda: Insects >...
CTCTTAATTCCCTCTCTTTTGCTACACTCAAAAGCATTACTTGCCGATCTTGGATTTATGACATGTTTTAATTTGGAATCGGTATTAATCTGCCTTTTCCGTCTTTTCTGTGTTCCATTTTTTTTATATTTCGCGAAACCTTTAGTTTCGTCATCCCGGCTCAAGGCCGGGACACGTCATTCCAACTTAACAATCTTCATCATGGCGTAGAGTCGCAATCCAGAAACTTGCAAATGCATGGATTGGTACGTTATGGCTAAATAAAACAACCCAAAACACAAAAAATAAAACCCCACGCGACACAAGTCACAGGGGTTTTATTTTTAGCTTCAACTATTATATAACTTGATAAAACTATCTTTGATGGAACCTATCAAGTGCAGTTTGGTGAATTTCCCTAACTTCTGGCACACCCATGCTGTACATGGTAGAAACAAATGAACCCCATGTATCATCATTGATTGGTGTAATACCAGTGATGAACAAGGCAATTTGCTCCCTGCGGAAGGTATCGATATCACCCATGCGGGCCCTGATTGTTGTAGCTTCGTCAGCTGTAAAGCTTACAGGTGGTATTACCGTAGCTTCTGGGTTGTTTTGCTCACGCCATGCTACCAAAGCGTGTTTTTGTTGGTCAAGTGCATAGAACTGATACAGGTACCAAGGATCTTGGTTGAATGGGCCATTGAATGCGCCGCGTGAGAAGTATGTCAGTGCTTGTGCAAATGTTCTTTCTGGATGGTTTGTTACAAGTTCTGTAAAGGTAGGCACATCGCCAACCCATGTCCAGCTTACGCCATATGGGCCAAAGTTATGCAATAAGTGACCTTCTTCAGAGAATGCAAAGTCCAAAAGCCTTGTTACAACTTCTACGTTGTTAGAGCTTGTAGTGATTGCAGCATGACCTCTAGAGGTATCTGCAAGGTCGTTAGATGTTCCGCCGTGGCTGGTTAGCACATTGGCGTCAAATGTTGGGAAACGGGTTGCTACAAGGTCAAAGTCGTAATCTTCGTTCGCCCATGCTGCAAGAAGCCAAGGACCTACAGCGCCGCCACCGGGGCCAATTACTGCGCCGCTAGCGCCAGAAAGGATAGCTGCATCCATAGCTGCGCGGTCTGTTGAGAAAGCGTCTTGGTCTATAAGGCCTTCTTCGTACCAGCGGTTCATAAGTTCAAGGAAATCTCTAAAATTGTTATGGGTTGGGCCATATACAATTTGGGTGCCGTCAACAAACCAGTTATTCCTGATACCAAATGCTGGCAGGAATGTATTGATGATACCATTTGGGTCGTTTTGTGCTGCTTGGCCTACAAAGCCTTGGGTTGCACCCATTTCATCTCTGAAAAGGGTAAGCATTACTTCCCAGTCTTCGATGGTTTGTGGTACATCCAGGTCAAGATACTCTAGCCAGTCAGCCCTTACTACTGGGCCGGTTGTGGTTTTAAGGCTATTGTCTGCACGTAGGAATGGGAAGGCAAAGTGCACACCATCATCTGTCACAACTTGGCGGTAGATGTGTGGGTGCTCTGCAAGGAATGCCATGTAGTTTGGTGCCCATTGATCTTTGGCTTCGTTAAGGGGGATGATTACGCCGTCAGCGATTGCGCCCATTGCGCCGCCGTCATATTGAAGGGTCCATGCCCATTCAATAATGTCAGGGAAGCTGCCGCCAGCCATCAAGAGCGCAAAAGCATCAGGTGCTTGGCCTGCTGGTGGATGTTGCCATTCAATGTTAACGCCAGTTAGTCTTTCAAGCTCTGCAGAGAATGCAGATTCGCCATAATGCTCAAGGAAAGGTGCCCAGTTGCCTGCGGTTTCTTTCCACCAGGTAACTGTTACACTGCCGTCCATTGGGTAGCTAAATTCGTCTGCTTCGTCTGCAGGGTCTTCTACCTCTGGGGCTGGAGTTGCATCTACTGCTGGCTCCGGTGTTGCTGCTGCTGGCTCTGGTGTTGCTGCTGGCTCATTGTTGCTATTACATGCAGCAATGAAACCTAGCACCAATACCAAAACAAAAAGTGCTTTCAAATACTTCATAACTTACTCCTCTCTTTTTTGGCGGGGGTGGGTCCCCCAGTTATATGAAAAGCCACTGCGTATATACGCTTAGCCTTTTACCGCACCAATCATTACGCCTTTTGTAAAATACCTTTGCAGGAATGGGTACAGGGCCAGAATCGGCACTGTTGCAACTATTATCAAAGCGTACTGCATAGTAGCTGCAATCATTTCAACATCCCCAAGGGCGCCCCCAGTATCTATACCCGAAACATCGTTAAGAACCAGGATTTCACGCAAAATCAGCTGCAAGGGGAAAAGGTCCCTTCTATGCTGCAAATAAATCATTGCAGGGAACCAGGAATTCCAGTGGCCAACACCATAGAACAAAAGTAATACAGCCAATGTAGGCTTTACCAAAGGAATCATTATCTGGAACAAAATCCTAAAATGTGTTGCGCCGTCAAGTTTTGCAGACTCTTCCAAGCTGTCTGGCACTGCCCACATTGCTGTGCGCAGTACTATTACATTAAATGTGGATATAGCACCAGGAAGAACCAAAGACCACCGGGTTTGTAATAACCCAAGGTCACGTATCAGCAGGAAAGTAGGAATCATACCACCGCTGAAATACATAGTAAAAATCATCATTATCATGATAGGCCTAAAAAACATAACCCCACGGCGGGATAAAAAATAGCCTGCAATTATTGTAAGCAGCATGTTTATTGGCATACCAACTGCTAGTATCCAAAAAGTGTTAATATAACCGCTTACGATATTTGGGTTTCTAAACACTTCTTGGTATGAAGCAAGAGAAAACCCTAAACTGCCCCATAACGGCCCCCTGTGGGCCATATACTGGGTAGGGATAGAAAATGATGCAAATACAACGTACAGCATGGGATATAAACACACAAATGACAGTAGTATTAAAAAGGGATAGTTAACCAGCCATCTAAATAACACTTCGCCTTTTGTTTCAAATTTCATAAGTCAACCTCCCTTTCTAGAATAAGCTAGTGCCTTCAGATGACGCTCTTCTTGCCAGGAAGTTAGCGCACACCAGGAACATAACATTAATGACAGAGTTAAACAGCCCAACAGCTGTTGCAAAGCTAAACTGCATATCCAGCAATCCGCGCCTGTATACAAAAGTACCAATAACGTCAGACACTTCCCAAGTCATTGGGTTATAAAGCAGTAGGATTTTTTCCATGCCTACGCTCATCATAGTACCCATACGAAGGATTAGCAGGATAATAATCGTAGACGCTATACCAGGCAGTGTAACGTGGAGTGTCTGCTTAAAGCGGCCTGCGCCGTCAATAGCTGCTGCTTCATACTGCTCTTGGTCTATACCTTGCAAGGCAGCCAAGTAAATAATAGAGCCCCATCCTATAGACTGCCATATATCAGAGATAATAAGTATAGGAAGGAAGTAGCTGCGCACATTAAGCAGGTTGCGGTTTGCCACACCAAAAAGCCCTAAAAACTGGGTGATAAGGCCGTCTGCGCCAACAAAGTTGGTTATAAGCCCAGCCACAACAACCATTGCTATAAAGAAAGGCATGTAGGTTATTGTTTGTACAGTCCGGGCAAAATATTTGTGCTTTACTTCATTGATAAGAAGCGCAAGAAAAATGGGTGCTGGAAACTCAAACAAAAGCCTTAACAGGCTTATCCTGATAGTATTCCATACAACACGGTTAAAGAACACACTGCCAAAGAAATCAGTAAAATGTTGAAAACCAACCCAGTCGCTACCACTCATCCCCAGGGCTGGCCTAAAATTTTGGAACGCGATTAGCGCGCCATACATGGGCATGTATTGGAAAATAAAATAAAACGCAAGAACAGGTAACATTAGTAAATACAGTTCCTTATTGCGTTTTAGATCCTCAATTAAACGCTTACCAAATGGCTTGGAATGCTTATAGCGGATCTTCTTTTTAGGGGCACTTGCTGCCTCCATAGTTGCACCTCTCTCATGAGCAAAATATGGTAATAATGCGCCCCAAAAATATACATATTTGAAGCTTCACAAATCTAACATGTAGAAACGTCTATTGTCAATATTATATATAAAATTTTGTAATATAAGTTATATCTTTTGGTCAAAATTTTTAGTCTTCACATTTATATCTGCCCTTCATTGACATAACTAATATATTATGATGCAAAAGTGATGCTTGTTAACCGATACACTTCCTACTATGTGCATTTTTCATGTTTTTGACGGTTTAAGCAAATAAAAAGGGCTGTAGCATAAGATAATACGAATCTCTGAAAATCACGTCGGCAACCGAGGGTCAAATCGGCGGCTTTAAGCCGTTTTTCGCGATGTGTTATCGACGATGGATGATTTTCGAGATTAGTATAAGCTTCTGCTACAACCCCAATATAGGCTGTTTATTTATTATGCGTTAACAGCGTCGCGCAACTTCTTGCCAACTTTAAAGCGTGGTGCTTTAGAGGCAGCAATTTTCATAGGTGCGCCAGTTTGCGGATTGCGGCCGTCACGGGCTGCCCGCTCTACTACATCTATGGTGAGGAAGCCCACCAATTGTACTTTTTCACCAGCTACAAGTGCCTCTGTTACTGCGTCTTCAAAAGCTGCTAGTGACTTTTCTGCGTCTTTCTTTGTCAAATCAGATTTTGCAGCCATGGCCGCAATAAGTTCTGTTTTGTTCATTCCATGTCCTCCTTTAGGATGCTATAATCCGCCTATATGGCGGGGTTTTCTACGCTGTTCGTAGTTATAAACCCTTCAAGGGCGTTTGTCAAGGAAAATTCAGCATTTACCTCTAAAAAAGCCGATAAGCCAACCATTTGAAGCAGTATTTTACCAAATAAATCAAAATGAGGCATTTCCAGGTCTTTTAAGGCTTCAAGGGATTTTTGGATATTACATAAAAGCTCATCAAATGTAGGCTTTACGCTTTTATCTTTTTTCAATACCTTTGCTGCCCTGGTAAGGGCAGGCAGGGCCTTTGGCACATCTCTCATTGCTTGTGCCGGGGTCATATTCTTCTCATTTTGCTTATTGGCTTCCCATACATTTAATACTTCTTCAGGGGTATCTGCTTTGTCGTCACCAAATATATGTGTGTGCCGGCTAACAAGTTTATCAGATATCCCATCAATAATATCTTCTATATTAAATAATCCGGCTTTCTCTGCTATTTTGGCATGAAAAACAACTTGAAGAAGTACATCCCCAAGCTCCTCCTTAAGGGAAGGTATATCCCTGTTATCAATTGCTTCAATAGTTTCATAACATTCTTCCAGTAAATATTGACGCAGGCTTTCGTGGGTTTGCTCCTTGTCCCAGGGGCAGCCGTTTTCACCCAATAATGTGTCCATTATATTCAACAACTTTTGTAAATTCATTAATATCACCTTTTGCATATAAGTAAAAAGGCCACCCCAATGGGTGGCCTCCATAAAACTAACTTTTACTGCTCCATTTGCTTGCCAAGGAATCCAGCTGCTGTTTGGGCCAATTTATTTTCTACTTCACCCATTTTCTTGTCTGGTGACAAGAATACAATAGCACCTAGGACATCGCCTTCAGCTATTATAGGGGCAATATATTCGTTGTTATAGGTTCCTGGGTCATCCTCTTCCAGAATTGGTACAAAAGCGGCATCATTTCTGGATGCAGAAACTGGGTTGCGTTGGTGGATTGCTTTTTCCAATGCTATAGAAATATTTTTGTCCATAAAGTCTTTCTTTGGACCGCCAGATACAGCAATAATCTGGTCTTTGTCTACAATACAGGTAATATGGCCGGATGACTGGCTTAAACTTTCGGCGTATTCTTTTGCAAAATTGCCTAGTTCACCAATAGGTGAATATTTTTTAAGAATAATTTCGCCTTCCCGGTCTGTAAAAATTTCTAATGGGTCACCTTCACGTATACGTAAGGTTCTGCGTATTTCTTTGGGGATTACAACCCTTCCTAGGTCGTCAATCCTGCGGACTATGCCCGTAGCTTTCAATGTAGTTCCTCCTATTCGAGTGGTATGTCATTTTTCGTTTGCGTTAATCTGTGAAACTTTTCATAGTATCTGTTAAAAAGACAAGATTTATACATATAAAATAATTACGAGCCAGACGCTACTTTAGCCAGCTTTGTAAAAGCAACTGAATCGTTTACGGCAAGCTCTGCCAGCATTTTGCGGTTGATATCAACACCAGCTTTTTTTAAGCCATGCATAAATTGGCTATAGCTTAAACCATGCAAACGCGCTGCAGCATTGATACGTGATATCCACAAACGGCGGAATTCCCGTTTTGTTTGCTTACGCCCTGCAAAAGATGCAGCCATTGCCCGCATTACAGCTTGCTTGGCTACGCGGTACTGCTTGCTTCTTGCACCGCGGTAACCGCGGGCCAGCTTTAATATGCGCTTATGCTTTTTTCTGGCTTTTACTGCCCCTTTTATTCTTGCCATTATAGGTTCCTCCTACTCAGAAAATATATTAGAAAAACAAATGCCCTGCTGGGATTTGGTTTGCGAATATATTTCTGAACTATATCTTTTTGTGGCTTACATATTATGCGTAGGGCATCATTTGCCTTACGGCTTTTTCATTTGTTTTGTCAACCATACCCATCTTGCGCAGGGTCATCTTACGTTGCGGGCTTTTGTGGGTAAGTTTATGCTGCTTATTTGCTTTTGGGTGCTTAAACTTGCCTGTTGCAGTAGCTTTAAAGCGCTTTGCGGCAGCTTTTTTTGTTTTAAGTTTTGGCATTTTGGTCACTCCTTTGTTTTACTGTCTGCCACGGCAGATGGCTTTGGTGATAAAAACATTGCCATAGAGCGGGCTTCCATTTTGGGGGGCTTTTCTACCTGTCCTACTTCGCTAACTTTTTGGACAAAGTCGTTCATGATGCCATAGCCGACTTCTGTACGCCCAAGCTCGCGCCCACGAAAGCGGATGGTGACTTTTACTTTATCACCGTCTTTTAAGAAGCTTATTGCCCTTCTTGCTTTAACTTCTACGTCATGGGTATCAATGTTTGGTGAAAGCCGCACTTCTTTAATATCTATAGTGCGTTGTTTCTTGCGGGCTTCCTTTTCTTTCTTGGACTGTTCAAACCTAAACTTGCTGTAGTCCATGATCTTGCAGACCGGCGGCTTAGCCGTCGGCGAGATCTTTACCAGATCCAAGCGCTTTTCATCGGCAATGCGCTGGGCGTCACGGCCAGGCATGATACCAAGCTGTGCGCCGTCCGAGTCTATCAGGCGTACTTCTTTGTCCCTGATCTGCTCGTTGATCATTAAGTCGGTAATGCTGATTCCCTCCTTTTAGTTGCAGTAGCCATTTTAAATAAAAATGACTATATACCAATCCGTAGATTGGACCTGTCCGACTCAAAAAAAATAAGTGGGCATAGGCCCACTTTATCATGCGTAACACATATAACTGTGTGTTTTACCGATTGTACCCTGTCGCGTAAGCTGGAGGGCGAGAAGTGGCGCTTCTGCTTGGGTTTTAGTATAGCATGGAGTTTTTTTACTGTCAATCATGCCATTCTAATTATATTTGAATGATACGGGAATAAAAAAAGGGCTGTCACGTTAAGCATTTTTACTGCAAATTATGCAAACTCTCTGTCATTGCGAGGAGCGTAGTGACGAAGCAATCCAGTAATCACAAGACTTGGATTGCTTCGCTACGCTCGCAATGACGGAGGGTTTGCATATTTATGCATGTTTTTGCTAAACGTGACAGCCCCTTCTTCTTAAAGCATATGTTACTAATACTTACTTCTTAGGCTTATCGCCTTTTATCATATCCACAATCCGCTTTTCGCGGTCATACCTTGCGGTATCTTTGCTAAACTGCCCGGCAGCCTCTGTCTGCTTGGAAGCCAGCGTCCAGATTCCAGTAACAGCAACACCCATAAGCATTACCGCGCCAAATATCATAAAGCTTACTTGCAGCGGGCTTGTTTGCGGGTTGGGCCTATTGCCTGGGTGACCTGGTGTGGGGGTTGGGCTTGCAGCCGGTGTTGGCGACACCATTGGTAACCATACAGCTGTAAGTGTTTTGTTGCCGGTTATTACTAAATCACCAACAAGAATTGTACCAGCGGGTAATCTCCAGCCAGCAAATACAAAACCAGGACGTATTGGTGTCAGCGGGATATTGGATAGTACTGAACCTGCAGCACCGGTACGCTGCCCATGTTCGGTTGCAAGTGCATGCACACCTGGGTACGGGTTGAAAATTACCGTATAGTGACCACCTGGTGCTGGTGTTGGTGACGGTGATGGTGCAGGTGTTGCAGTTGTGCCTGGGGTAGGAGATGGGGTGGCCGTACCTGGGGTTGGTGTTGGTAGTGGCGTCCATACTGCTGTCAGGGTTTTGTTGCTTACAACCACCAGTGGGTTAGCCACTGGCTGACCGTTTAATAACCAGCCGCCAAATGTGTAACCGCTGCGGGTTGGTGTTGGGTGATTGGTAATTTGTGTGCCATAGGAGTGCCTATTTGTGCTTTGCACCCCAGTAGGCAGCACACCTGCGCCTGGGTTATGCACAACTTCATAAATATTTACTGTGGCAGGCGCAAAGGACGCAACTACGGTCATATTTCTTACCAATACCATAGGTGCGGATATTTGCACCCCATTATATAGCCAGGTTACAAATTGGTACCCTGCAGGTGGTGTAGGTGTTGGGAAACTGTCAACAATATACCCTGATAGGGCGGTAACCCTGTCAGCAACACCTGTTGGAAGGCTGCCTTGGGCTGGGTCAAATATCAAAGTAAACTCTGGCAGAGTACCTCCGCCGCCACCGCCGCCACTGCCATCAGCAAGTGCCCACACTGCGTAATATGTGTAGGAGCGGTTTCTTACGATGCCTGCAATAGAAAGACCTGTTAGTGCATCGCCTGCGTCAGTATCTTCTGTCCAGCCAACTAGTACGTAATCATCCCTTGTTGGTTGCGGTACATCAGCAACTGGGATTCTTTCCCCGTCGGGTACATTACGTTCTATATTTGCTGTTACATCATTTACATTACCGCCGGTTAGCACAAAGGTTACTGTGTGCATTACTAAATCCCACTGGGCAATAAATGTCCTTGGGCCGGTAATTTTAATTTCTGCAACTTGGGCGGATGTTAGTGTTACTGTGCTGTCAGGCTCGCGCCAGCCGCCAAATGTTGCTGTGCCTCGGGTTGGTGCAGGTACATTGGCTGTGCCTACGGTATCACCGTCTGGTACTTGGCGCACCACATTGGCCGCAGAGCCTTGGTAAATGCCGCCATATAGGTTAAAGGTTACAAGGTGAGCAAGTGCGCCTTCAACCTGGCCCCATATTGCTACAAATGTCATAGGCTCTGTAACGGTAACTGCTGCTACTTGGATTGGTGACAAGGTTATAGTCGTGCCTTCTTGCCTCCAGCCTGTGAGTGCGCGGCCTATTTGTACAGGTTCTGGCACTGCACCGCTTATAGCGGAACCGTATGCGATATTTACTTCAATATCACTTGTATCTCCGTCTACATTGCCACCGTCCAGGTCAAAGATTACTGGAATGGGCGGTGTATCCCACTGGGCCGTAAAGGTCATGGGGCCTGTTACAACCAGCGCTGCTACATCTGTAGGTGAATGTAAGATGTTTGTGCTGTTTTCGCGCCAGCCTGTAAAGGTTGCGTTTGCCCTTGTGGTGGTGGGCACATTGCCTTCACTTATAGCGGCATCTTGGCGTATGTTTTCTACTATATTGCCTGTAGAGCCATCCACATTGCCGCCATTTAATTCAAATGTTACCGGGTGGAAAATTGGTGCCCATACTGCTGTAAAGGATGCAGGGCTTGTAACCGTAATATTGGCTACTTGACCCATGGATAAAGTTGCACCTGCGCCTTCACGCTGCCAGCCGGCAAAATTGTAATTGTTGCGTGTTGGCATAGGTATTACACCAGAACCAATTATTGCACCCTCTAAAATACTGCGTACTATAGGGCCTTGGTTACCATTGTAGATACCACCTGCCAGGATAAATGTTACTGGAATGGTATTGGCATCCCACACGGCAATAAACACCATAGGCTCTGTTACTGTTATCAGTGCTATTTCGGCAGCTGACAAAATAGTGCCGGAACCATCCATGCGCCAGCCGGTTAACACAGAGGCTGAGCGGGTCGGTGTTGGTATATTGGCTGTGCCGATTTGATCGTTTTGGTTTACTAGGTTTACCACATTTGCGGGGCTGCTATTAAACAAGCCGCCTGCAAGATCAAAGGTTACCGGGTGGGCTATTCTTTCCCACTGGGCTACAAATGTCCTTGGGCCAAAAATTTCAATTACGGCTACTTGCCCTTGATTACGGTCTGTATAATCACCATCTGCTGGATAATCATACTCGCGCCAGCCAGTAAGAACAAAATGCTCCCGGGTTGGGTCAGGCACTCTTTCAATTTCAGTGGCTTGGCTTACTATCCACACAAAATTGCCTGGGCTGCCTTCATATTCGCCGCCGTTCATTACAAAGGTTACTGGGTGGGTAATTCTTACCCATACAGCTACAAAGGTCATTGGGCCTGTTACTTGAAGGCCTTCTATTGCCCCTGATTGTATGGGCTGCCCTATATCATCCCTGCGCCAGCCTACTAATGTGTAGTTGACACGGGTGGGGATTGGTACGTCGTTTGGCATAATAAGCGCGCCATTGTTATATAGGCGGATAAAGTAGTCACCATGGTTGGCGCCAATACCATCAACCCATGAACCGCCATTGAATGAGAATGTAACGGGGAATTGCATCCGCTCCCATACTGCGATAAAAGTTATATCTTCTACAAGCAGCCACTCTGCCACTTGCAACGCGCTGTGGGTGCTTACAACAAGTGCGCCGTCCATTACTGCCCAGTACATAAATGCCCTAAATTCCCATGTGGGAACAGGAACATTCCCTGGCCCTATTTCCACGCCAACAGGTAACATTGGGTGGTTTATTGGCCCTGGGTTTCCTAGGAAGTCACCACCGGCAAGTACAAAAGTGACAGAGGCATGGCTATGCTCCCACACTGCTGTAAATGTCACCGGTGCGGTGATTGTAAGGGCTGACACGGATGTAGCATCCCAAATCATGTTGGTGTTGGCCACATGCCAGCCTTGGAAGGCTTGCGGTGGGTTGGTTGGTGAAGGCACTAGGCTAAGCGCAAGATTTCCATTGTGCTGCACCATGTGGATTATAGCGTTGGTACTGCCATTGTATGTGCCCCCTGCAAGTACAAAGGTCGCTGGGTGCATGATAGGTTCCCATACCGCTGTAAATACACGCGGGAAGCCAAGCTGAAGCACCTGAGCTGCCACTTGATGGTGGTCGCGGTTGGGCTGGCCAGCTTCTTGCCATGTAACAAAAGCATAGTTGGCACGGGTTGGAAGTGGTACATTGCCAAGCCCTATTTCAAAGCCGGAAGGTAGGTCTAGTTGAATATCTGCGGTGTTGCCGCCAACATTACCACCTTCAAGTTCGAAGGTTACGCTTACCAAATCAGCAGACCATACCGCTGTAAATATTCTTGGGCCATACACAGCAAGTGCAGCAACAGATGATGGTTGCCATATTACACCGTCAGCATTGCGCCAGCCCATAAATGTCTGGAATGGGCGCACTGTTACTGGTACAGTTGGGGTTGTTGTTGTATTTACATGGGTAATATTTTGGCCTTGGTTTACTATACGCACTACATTGTCTGGGCTGCCGCTATAAGTGCCGCCTTCTAATATAAATGTCACTGGGTGCAGTATTGGTGTCCACACTGCAACAAATGTCCTTGGCTGCTGATATGCGGGAACAACCTGGGATACTTGCTGCCTGTTGCGGGTGGTGTCGGTACCTGCTGTGGGGTAGTCATATTCTACCCAGTGCACAAAGGTATAGTTGTCCCGGGTGGGTACGGGTACATAGTTTAGGCCAATCTGCACACCAACCCTTAACGACTCGGTTACAGGGCCAAGGTTGCCATTGTAGTTGCCGCCTGCAAAGTCGAAGGTAACATCTACACGGTAGTAATCCCATACTGCTGTAAATATTGCCGGGCCGGTAACTGTCATGGCCGCCGCCGATGCTGGGCTCCACTGTACATTGCTGCCGGAAAGACGCCAGTATTGGAACGCCATAGGATACCTGGCAGGTGCAGGCACTGTGTTAAGTGCTGTGGTTGTGGAGTCTGACACAGACCGGCCTTGCCACACTGTACGCACAACATTTGCATTGCTTCCGCTGTAGGTACCACCATCTAGCTGGAATGTGACAGGGTGAAGTATAGGTGCCCACTGGGCTACAAAGACCCTGGGCTGGTTATATACCGGCACAACTTGGGAAACCTCTACCCGGCTGCGGTCAGTGTTTGTACCAGCTACTGGGTTGTCATATTCCCGCCAAGTTACAAATGTGTAGTTGGTACGGGTTGGTATTGGTACATAGTTTAGGGTAATTGCTACACCTGCCCGCACATTGTGTGTTATAGGCCCAGAGTTGGCACCATATACACCGCTGTTTAGGTCAAAGGTAACATCTACACGCTGGTAATCCCATACTGCTGTAAATATTGCAGGCCCGGTTATTGTAAGGGCTGCAACAGAGGCTGGAGTCCAAACCCCAGGGTGCCCTGCCCGTAGCCAATGCTGGAATACTTGGGGTGCGTTGGTTGGGTTGGGTACGGTATTTGTTGCTTGAGTTAGCGGGTCAAGTATTGTTTCACCTTGGCGGACTATGCGCACTACATTGGCATTGTTGCCATTGTAGCTGCCACCTGAAAGTTGGAAAGTTACGTTGTGTAAAATACGATCCCACTGGGCTACAAAGGTACGTGGGATGTTGTATTCAACTACTATAGCTGCAACCTGATTACGGTTGCGGTCAGTAAAGCCTTGGGGGGTAGCGTCGGTTTCGCGCCAGCCTTCGAAGGTATAGTGGGTGCGGGTTGGTATTGGCACACGGCCAAGACCTATTGCTATACCAGCTGGGAAGTCGTCAACTATCAGGCCTGTTTGGCCATTGTATTCACCACCTGCTAAGTCGAAGGTAATGGGAACCATCTGGTGATCCCATACTGCAGTGAAGGTCATAGGGCCTGTTACTGGAAGGACTGCTATTAGAAGCGATGCCCAAGTTGTACCATCATTGGATACCCAGTGCAGGAATGCCTGGGGTGAGTTGGTTGGTGCAGGTACAGTAATAAGCGGGGTGGAAAGTACCATGGATAACCCTTGGTTTACTGTACGGACAACATTGTTGCCACTGCCACCATATTCACCGCCGCTTAGTACAAAGGTTACTGGGTGCTGGATAGGATTCCATAGTGCGGTAAATGTCCTGGGCTGGCCAATAGCAAGGACTAAATCTGCAACTTCATTGTGATTACGGATTGTTAACGAACCAGGAGTTGGGACGCCTGTCACTTCTGACCAACCGCCGAATGTATGGTTAACAAGGGTTGGTAGCGGCACATTGCCGCCGCCAATTGGCTCGCCCGCTGGTAAAAACAGATCAACCGGGCCCAAAGTTGAGGAGCCTGATACAACAGCGGTACCGCCGTCCAATATAAACGTAACCGCTACAGGGTCATAGTCCCATACAGCTGTGAAGGTAACTGGCCCATTTATTGTTACGGTGCCTACTGCAGCAGGTGTATGGAAACCGCCTGCACCGTCACTCCAGCCTTGAAGCACCCGGTTTAATAATACTGGAACTGGTGCGCTATTGGTTGGGGTTGTTGCGCTGTGGTTTACATTTTGCCCATCGTCTACTTGGCGCAATACATTGTTGGTGCTTCCGCCAACATTACCGCCGGAAAGCACAAAGGTTACTGTGTGGCGTGAAGCTGTCCATACAGCCCTGAATGTACGGTTTGCGCCACTGATGGTAAGAAGGCCTACAGCACCTGTGGACATTGTTGGGCCAAATGGGTCATTGCTTGCGTCAACTTCTTGCCAGCCTACTAGGCTGTGGCCTGTGCGGGCAAGGGTTGTTGCTGCCGGTACGCCTGGGCCTACAGGCCTGGTTGCCGGGACGGTTAGGTAGCCGATTGTTGTGCCGTGCAGCACATTGTTTACTACTATCGGCCCTGGGTTTGCTGCGCCTGCGCCTACGGTGTATGTTCCGCTGTCTAATTGGAAGGTTACCGTAAAGGGGTTTGGTGCCCATTGGGCTATGAAGGTTGTGGCCACTATTGGCGTCTGGGCCAGTACTTGTGCGTTTGTGAAGATGTTTGGTGCCGGTGCCAATATTGCAGGGTTTAACCATTCGCCAGTGAAGGTGTAGTTAGCGCGGGTTATTGCTGTAATAGGATCGCCTGGGAATTCGTCAAACAACATAAAGCGGTCTGCAATTGGTGTGCCACGCGGCATTGAGTATGTGCGGGTTGTATGGTCTGTGCCACCGTAGTTTCTTACACCGCCATTAAAGTCAAATGTTATATTAATATCTACCCGCTGCCACTGGGCAGTTACTTCTATATTACCGTTTGCGGTGTTGGCAGCCAGGGTTTCATTGAAGCGCATATTGTCTGTAAAGTATACCGGTGCACCTGTAAGATCTGGGTGACCATTTTCTGAGGTGGTTATGCGCCAGCCTGCAAACTCGTATGCTGGGTTTGGATGTGTTGGGTTGGGAGGCATACGCTGCCCTGGTGGGTTTTCGTCTAGGGTGAAACCTTCTGGGACGAAGCGCTCTGCATTAGCTGCAAGTACTACGCCACCGCCGCCTAAAAATTCAATTCTTGCATGCCAGGAGGCGTGAAGGTTTCTTCCACCCATTATTGGGGTGAATTGGTCGTAGGAATCGCCAGTGTTGGCTGGGTTAGTATTCCATTGGCCCACATGGCTCCAACCTTGCCTGAATAGGGTCGCAGGCATTGCTTGCAGTAACTGGTGGCCTATTGGCACTTGGGTAAATGAGTTGCCGGTGATCATACCGCCATTACCATGAAAATATACCGGGGCATAGAAGGATGCATAATATGTCCGGGCAAATAACAAGTTGCCGGAGAAGTCTTGCATTGCCCCTGTACCGTTTGAATTGGGGAACCAGCCGCGCCATTGGTGACCTGGCCATGCGTTGGTCATGTCTGGTGGGTTGTTGGCCGCGCCGCCCAAGACTGGCGCATTTATTGGCTGCCCCATTTGGAACATACGGAACCATTGCACGGGGTCTACATTCAAAAATGGAACAGACAGGGCTGTCTCTGGTATACCAATACCAGCGCGGAAGTTTACTTGGGGGCGCCATATGGCATGCAGTGTCCTGTTACCGCCGTCTACGCCACCTACTACTGGGCCGTTTGCCATTATGGTATCTGGCCACCACCAGTCACCGGTTCCGTTTGACATAGTATTCCATCCCACAAAGGAGCGGGATACCAAGGGACTACCTGTGCCGTTTGGCCCCAACATTGCTAGGGTCCTTGCAGTGGCACCGCCTCCTGGGTATGGATTACCTGCCCATACATTAAGGCCTGGAAAATTGTTGGATGCCGTACCAGATGCATTTGGATGGTTTTGATGTTGCCAGCTATTGCCCACTGTATGGCCTACAACAAGGCTTCTGGTTGTTGTTTGGTTTAAAATTATTGGATATACATCGTTATGGTTTGTGCTGAATGTTAATGTTGCA
>Ga0131853_10012348_pt1 | contig 15642 bp, 10 predicted proteins | sample TergutLab28metaG_FD_92764 | JGI IMG/M metagenome (GOLD analysis project Ga0131853, IMG submission 92764) | Labiotermes labralis P1 segment gut microbial communities from Petit-Saut dam, French Guiana - Lab288 P1 (version 2) (version 2) | ecosystem: Host-associated > Arthropoda: Insects >...
AAACCGCCCTAAGCCTTCGCCTTTGGCGAAGCCAATGGCGGCTAAGGCTTGCATTAACTCAACTAACCTTTTGCAAAGAGCGCAAAAGGAAGTTTCGTTGTATGTGCGCCGGAGGCAAAAAAGGTGGAATCCGTTTGTTTTCAGGACATGCGCCTGAAAACAAACACCACAGCCCGCCGCAGCGGCCCGGCCCGCAGGCCGGTTCCCTTGGAAGACAAAGCCCAGCGAAGCGGGTTTGCCTCCAGTCTAAGGGCGGCCGATTGGCCGCCCTTTAGTCGTCATATTCATCCGGATAGAGATAGTCCATGAGGTCATCCTCATCTTGGATTTCAAGCCCTCTCTCGCCCGCCAAATCCTCCAGGTGATGCGTGAACTCGTGGGCTACGGTCTTGCGGAGTTCTTCGTAAATCTCCGGCTCGCTCAGGTGTCTGTGGGCGCGGGTGAAGGAGCCGTAGTAGATATAGATGTAGCGGCCCATGGCGTTTCTGTGGTATTCGCCGAGGATATAGAGGTCATTCGCCCTTGCGTGGGGGCTGACTTTGGCCTCGGGGAGCAGGCTGATGCCGCCGTTTAGTTTTTCGTAGAAGGCATCGGGGAAGCCTGCGGCGATTTCTTCCAGCATTTCGTGCATACGGTCGATGGAAATCATGGGTGCGGCCTCCTTTGGGGGATTGTAGGGGCGGCCATTGGCCGTCCGTTGTTATCAATCTTATGCGAAATCCTAAACAAGCGGACGGCCAATGGCCGCCCCTACATTGCGTTCGGTAATTTGGAAAAGCAGCGGGCGGCAAGATGCCGCCCCTACCGAAACTTCCTGCTCTCCGCCACGGCCAGTTCATCACAACGATTATTATACACATTATCCGCATGCCCCTTGACCCAGTAGATTTTTACGCTGTGGTATTCCAACAAATCTACAAGGCGTATCCAGAGGTCTACATTTTTGGCGGGTTCGTTTTTGTTGCGCATCCAGTTGTTGGAACGCCATTTGTAGACCCAGCGTTTTTCTATGGCGTTGACGATGTATTGGCTGTCGGTGTAGAGTTCTACGACACAGGGTTCGTTCAGAGCCTCTAAGGCCATGATGGCACCCATGATTTCCATGCGGTTGTTGGTGGTTTCCGCTTCGCCGCCGGAGAGTTCTTTTCTGTGTTTGCCGTAGAGCAACACTACCCCCCAGCCGCCGGGACCGGGGTTACCGCTGCATGCGCCGTCTGTGTAGATTTTAATTGTTTTCATTGTCTTCTGCGGGCGGGGTGTCGGGCGTGGACGGGACGATGTGGGCATCGTCCCCTACGTTGGGGGTATCGGTTTCGTCGTCCTCTTCCAAATGTTCGGTACGGGCAATGGAGATGACCTTGGAATCCTCGCCGAGGCGCATGAGGCGGACACCTTGGGTGCCTCTGGAGAGGATGTTGATATCCGTCACGGCCATGCGGATTATGGTGCCGTCGTCGGAGATCAGGAGGATGTCGTCATCTGCGTCTACGACTTTGACGTCGGCGATGCGGCCGGTTTTTTCGGTGATGTTGTAGTTCTTGAGACCTACGCCGCCGCGGTTTTGGGGTACGCCGGAGTCGCCGCGCAGATATTCCAAGATATCCGTCCGCTTGCCGTAGCCGTTTTCGGTGACGGTGAGGAGCGCGCCGCCCGCTCTGGCACGGGCCGCGCCGACGCAGTAGTCGCCCTTGCGGAGACGGATGCCGCGCACGCCGCTGGAATCACGGCCCGTGGGACGCACGTCCGTCTCGCCGAAGCAGATGGCCATGCCGTTGTGCGTGGCGATGAGGATGTTCTGCTCGCCGTCTGTTTTGCGCACGGCGATGAGTTCGTCGCCCTCGTCTAAGCGAATGGCACGGATGCCGATGGAGCGGATATTTTTGAGTGCCGAAAGCCTTGTGCGTTTCGTTGTCCCGTTGCGGGTGACGAAGACAAGGAACTCATCGTCCGTGAACTCCCGCAGGTGAATCATCTCGCTGATTTTTTCGCCGGGTTGGAGGGGGAGGATGTTGACGATGTTCGTCCCCTTCGCCGTCCGGCCCGCTTCGGGGATGCGGTAGCCTTTCTTCTGATATACCCGGCCGAAGCTAGTGAAGAAGAGAATGAGGTCGTGGGTAGATGCGGTGAAGACAGTCTCCACAAAGTCCTCGTCTCTGAGTGCCTGCGCCGTAATGCCTTTGCCGCCGCGGCGTTGGCTGCGATACGTGTCGGCAGGCAAGCGTTTGATGTAGCCTGCGTTGGTGAGGGTGTAGACACAGTCCTCCTCGTCGATGAGGTCTTCGATGTCAATCTCGTCCTCGTCAATGGCAAGTTCTGTCTGCCGCTCGTCACCGTATTTGTCACGAACTTCTTCCAGCTCTTGGATGAGGACGCCTTTCAGCATCTCCTCGCTGCCCAGAAGTTCGTTGTAGTAAGCGATTTTTTCTTGCAAATCTTTATGCTCGGCTTCGATTTTTTCACGCTCCAAGCCCTGAATCCGACGCAGGCGCATGTCTAGGATGGCTTGCGCTTGAATCTCGGACAGGCCGAAGCGTTCCATGAGACGGACGTCTGCATCGTCGTAGCTCTCCCGCAGGATGCGGATGACTTCGTCGATGTTGTCTACGGCGACCATCAGGCCTTCAAGGATGTGCGCGCGCTCCATGGCTTTGCGTCTGTCGTAGATGGTACGGCGGGTGATGACCTCTTTTTGGTGGGTGATGTACTCCTCCAAAATCTCCTTGAGGGAAAGGAGCTTCGGCTGACGCTGGTCATCGACCAGCGCGAGGAGCACGATGGAGAAGGTAATCTGCAACTGCGTGGACGCATAGAGCCGATTAAGCACAACTTGCGGGTTTGCGTCCCGCTTGAGTTCGATGACCATGCGCATACCGTTGCGGTCGGATTCGTCCCGTAGGCCGGAGATGCCGTCGATGCGCTTGTCTTTCACTTGGTCGGCGATATTCTCCAATAGCCGCGCCTTGTTGACCTGATAGGGCAGCTCGGTAACGATGATGCGGATGCGGCCTTGGCCGTATTCCTCCATCTCCGTCCTCGCTCTGACCCGCACACGGCCGCGCCCCGTGGCATACGCCGCACGGATGCCCGCACGGCCCATGATGATGCCTTTGGTCGGGAAATCGGGGCCTTTGATATGCTCCATGAGGTCATCCAAATCCGCCTCGGGGTTTTGGATGAGGCAAATCGTGGCGTCTATCGTCTCCCGCATGTTATGCGGCGGGATGTTTGTCGTCATGCCGACGGCGATGCCCATGCTGCCGTTGACCAAGAGGTTGGGAAAACGGGCGGGCATGACACGGGGTTCTTTCCGTGTCTCGTCAAAGTTGGGCGTGAAGTCTACGGTCTCCTTGTCCAGTTCTCTTGCCAACTCGGCGGAGAGCTTGGACATGCGGGCCTCCGTATAACGGTAGGCCGCCGGGGGGTCGCCGTCTACGGAGCCGAAGTTCCCCTTGCCGTCTACGAGTTGGTAGCGCATGGAGAAGTCCTGCGCCAAACGAACCAGCGCGTCATAGACCGATGCGTCGCCGTGGGGGTGGTATCTACCCAGCACGTTACCGACTGTGGTCGCCGATTTGCGGAATGCTTTGTCGGCGGTGAGGCCGTCCTCTAACATCGCGTAGAGGATGCGGCGGTGGACGGGCTTGAGGCCGTCACGCACATCGGGTAAGGCTCTGCCTACGATTACGCTCATGGCATAATCGAGGTAGCTGTCCTTCATTTCTTTTTCGAGCTCTACTTGGACGATTTTTTGATTTGGGTATGAGATGTCCGGGTTTTTTTCGTTGGTTGGCACTGTTTTTACCTGCCTTTGTGTCTATTTGTGGTGCGTAGGGGGGGGACGGGGGCTTTATGAATGTGAAGGCTCCTTTTTCAAAGGAGCTGTCAGCGCAGCTGACTGAGGATTGCCCTTGCCCTTATTCCCCTCCTTGGAGGGGTGCCGCCGCAGGCGGTGGGGTGGTGCCCTTCGTAGGGGGCGCTGTCCTCAGCGGCCCGTTGGTTTATTGTCGTTGTAGGGATTGCGATTGTTCAGCCCGCCCCTTTTGTTCTTACGTTGGGTTTGCCTGCCGGCGGCGTTCTTTTTAGCCCGCTAAAAAGAACCAAAAATGCGGCTCAGGGGCTGCGCCCCTAAGAACCCCGCGCGGTTATCTACGCCGGATAAAACGGCGTACTCGTGCGGTATAGGTATTACGCGCCGTGCGCGCCTTCTCATTACGTTTGTGACCCGCGATTATGGGCGTCTGCGGGCAGACTGCCCGGACGTTCTCCCCCGCGCGCGGGCGGGGTGGTGGGGGCTATATACTACACATCCACATTCTTCGCAAACTGCGCGTTCTCTTCAATATACGCCTTTCTCGGCTCAACCTTTTCGCCCATGAGCACCGTAAAAATTTCGTCGGCTTTGAGGGCGTCTGCGATTTCGATGCGGTTGAGGATTCTCGCTTCGGGATCCATTGTGGTTTCCCAGAGTTCGCTGGGGTCCATCTCGCCGAGACCTTTGTTGCGGCTGATGTCTACCTTGGCGTTTTCGTTTTCGCCCCGGAGTTCGGCTACGACCTCGTCCCGTTGGGCATCCGAATAAGCGTAGCGGATTTGTTTGCCTCTGACGAGCTTATACAGCGGCGGCTGGGCGGCGTAGACGTGGCCTTTTTCTACCAGGGGACGCATATAGCGGAAGAAGAATGTAAGGAGCAAGGTTCTGATGTGGCTGCCGTCTACGTCGGCGTCGGCCATGATGATGACTTTGTGATATCTCAGCTTGTCGAGGTCAAAATCCTCGCCTATGCCTGCACCCAATGCGGTGATGACGGGGAGGAGTTTGTCGTTGCCGTAGACTTTATCCACTCTCGCTTTTTCCACGTTGAGCATTTTGCCCCAGAGGGGGAGGATGGCTTGGAATCGGCTGTCTCTGCCGCCTTTGGCGGAGCCGCCCGCGGAGTCACCCTCGACGATGTAGAGCTCGGTGAGGGCGGGGTCGCGTTCGTTACAGTCGGCGAGCTTGCCGGGGAGGGTTGCGCCTTCCAATGCGTTCTTGCGGCGGATGTTTTCTCTCGCGCGCTTGGCGGCTTCTCTCGCTCTGGATGCCATTGCGGCTTTTTCTACGATGGTGCGGCCGACTGAGGGGTTTTCTTCGAGGAAGATGTCCAGTTTCTCTCCGACCATCTGTTCGACCAGCGTTTTAATCTCGCTGTTGCCGAGTTTGGACTTGGTCTGCCCCTCAAATTGCGCCTCCATGAGGCGCACGGAGATGATAACGGTGAGGCCCTCGCGGCAGTCTTCGCCCGTGAGTTTTTCTTCGCCTTTCAGGACGCCGATTTTCTTGGCGTAGTTGTTGAGCACTCTTGTGAGCGCGCTTTTCAGACCCGTCTCGTGCATACCGCCCTCGCCCGTGCGGATGTTGTTGGCGAAGCTTAATATCATCTCGCTGTAGCCGTCGTTGTATTGGAGGGCTACTTCGGCTTGGGAGGTATCGTGTTCACCTGCCATATAGATGACGTCTTCGTGGAGAGAGGTTTTGTTTTTGTTGATGTCCTGCACAAATTGGCGGATGCCGCCCTCAAAGAACATCTTGTTCTCACGGGGCGTCTCCGGGCGTCTGTCTATGGTATTAATGTGCAGGCCCGCGTTGAGGTAGGCCTGCTCTTTCATGCGGGTTTGCAGAGTGTCATAGACGTAGTCCAGGGTATCAAAAATCTCACCGTCGGCTTTGAACGATACTTTCGTCCCCGTTCTGTCCGTGTCGCCGATGACTGTAATCGGTTGGGTGATGTCACCTCTTGAGAACTTCATCTGGTGAATCTTCCCGTCACGGCAGACTTCAACTTCCAGCCACTCGGACAGGGCGTTTACTACGGACGCACCCACGCCGTGCAGGCCGCCGGAAACCTTATAGCCCCCGCCGCCGAACTTGCCGCCTGCGTGCAGAACCGTGAACACAACCTCCAAAGCAGACGAGCCCGTCTGCTCCTGCGTGTCCACGGGGATACCTCTGCCGTTGTCGATAACGGTGATGATGTTGTTCGGGCCAATCTCCACCGTGATTTCGTCGCAGAAACCCGCAAGAGCTTCATCGATGGCGTTGTCTACGATTTCGTAGACGAGATGGTGCAGGCCGCTTTCACTGGTGGAGCCGATGTACATACCGGGCCGTTTACGGACGGCTTCCAGTCCCTCAAGGACTTGGATTTGTGACGCGTCGTAGGATTGGCCCTGTTCCAGCTTTTCTTGTTCTGTCATATGTTTCCTCCGGGTTGTTCCTGTTTGCAGGGGCGGCCATTGGCCGTCTGTGCCCCTAAACAAACGTTGTTATTTTTAGAACGGCGGACGGACAATGGCCGCCCCTGCAATTATAATTCAAAACCGACCGCTGTACTGCGTTTTTGCAATGTTGCGGTGGATAGTTGACTAAGATATACGGTGGTCTCGCCGCCGTCCGTCACGAGGACGAAGCTCTTGGGCAACTCCTCTGCGATGCCGATTACCCGGCCGGCCCGCTCTGCTTTGGCGAGGAAGTCCCGTGTAATGTGGGAGCTTGAGCAGTTGTCGAGGTCGTAGATGCCGATGATGTCGGCTTTGCGGACGATGGTGTCCTGGCCTAAGTGCAGATACACGTCAAGTCACACGCCCCTTCATTCCCCTCAAAGCAAGCTTTGCGGGGGCCCCTTTGATTTTATCTATACGGCGGAAATGAATTCTGCCTATATCAAGGTTTTACCCCAAGGGCATGGACTCAACTAATCATTTGCGCAAAGTCATCCGCAAATGGAGTTTCGTTCGATGCCTGCGGCAAAACGCTTGGACGCCGGACGCCCGGCGGAAGGGCCTTTTTATAATCATTGTATTCGGCCTTTTTCTACGGTGAAAATTTTGCCGCCTGTGCGGCTTGCGATGCCCTTGTCCTCGCAGCAGGTGATGAACACCTGCCCGTTTTTGATGCGGTTGAGGACGAAGTCCTGTCTTGCGGCGTCGAGTTCGCTGAGTACATCGTCCAAGAGTAACAGCGGGTACTCCTCTCTGTCTTCGTAGAGCATATCCCGCTCGGCGAGCTTGAGCGACAGGGCCGCTGTGCGGGTTTGGCCTTGAGAGGCGTAGGCTCTCGCCGCTTGGCCGTTGATGCTGATTGCAATGTCGTCCTTGTGCGCGCCGGAAAGGCACAGTCCGGCGTCAATTTCGGCTTGTCTGAGTCTTGTCTGATGCGCCAAGAGTTGTTCGAACAGGACGGCGGGTTTTTCGAGGGGGTTTTCTATCGTGCTCACAGTCTCATAGGTGAGTGTGAGCTCTTCCCTGTTGCCGGAGAAGTCTTGGTGGACAGCGGCGGCTTTGGGGGCTAACTGTTCCGCATAGGCCGCCCGGTAGTGGATGAGCTGTGCGCCCGCTTTGGCGAGCTTGAGGTTGAAATCGTCCAATGTATCTAAAAGGGCCGGTTTGGCCCTGTGGTCTTTCAGAATGCGGGTTTTGTGTTCATAGAGCTTTTGGAACTCGGCTAACCAAAGGGCGTACTTTGGACGGAGTTGGGACAGGCTGTTATCCATAAACCGCCGCCTGCCCGATGCCCCGCTTCGGACGAGTTCTAAATCCTCGGGGGAGAAGAGAACTGCCATCACTTTCCCGGTTAAATCCGCGCCCCGCTTTTGTTTGGCGTTGTTGATGAGGATTTCTTTCGGTCTGCCGCGGCGGAGCTTGAGTTCTATCGTCTGTTCCCGCGCTTCGGAAAAACAGGCCGCCGCAATGGTTGCGAAGTCTTGGTTGTGGGTGATGAGTTCTCTGTCGAAACGGGTGCGGAAACTTTTTGCCCCCGTAAGGTAGTAAATGGCTTCCAACAGGCTGGTTTTGCCTTGGGCATTTTCGCCGATGATAATGTTCGCACCGGGGGCAAAAGTGATTTCGTCCTGCTGTAAGTTGCGAAAGCCCGCGATGGAGAGCTTGAGTAGTTGCATGTATATACTCCGTGTGTATCAATTGTAGGGGACGCTGTCCTCAGCGTCCCGCAGGTTGTAGGGGCGGCCATTGGCCGTCCGTACCCACAAGGTATATCAAAATTTCAACAGCGGACGGCCAATGGCCGCCCCTACGATGTTGGTTAAAAATTAAACCGTGTCGGCGAAAGGTCTGCGCCCTACGATGTACCTGTGACGGTAATCGTCACGCCGTCAATCCCTGCCACATCACCCGGTCGGCATTTTTTGCCTCGCATGGTGCAGACTTCACCGTTTACGGTGACTTCGCCGTCTTGGATGCGGCGTTTTGCCTCACCGCCGGAGCCTACTTGGTCTGCGAATTTGAGCAGGGCATCGAGACGGATGAATTCGGTTTGAATCGCTATTTCCATCACTCGCCCGCTTTCAGACGGACGGGGAGAACGAGGTATGTGAAGCTGTCCGTGCCGTCGGCCGGGCTGATGACACAGGGAGAAACGCTTGTACCGAGGGAAACGCTTACGATATCCGCGGGAGCGGCCTTGAGGGCATCTAAGAGGTACTTATTGTTAAAGCCGATTTCCAAGTCTTCCCCGTCGCCTGTGAGTTTGCAGCTATCGGAAGCTTTGCCGAGCGCGGTTGCGGTAAACAGTTTTGCTTCACCGTCGGAGAAGATACAGCGGACGGGGCTTTTGAGCTTCTCGCTGATGATAAGCGACACACGCTCTACCGCGTCCATGAAGCATCTTTTTTCCACGGTGAGCCGAATCTTGTTGCCCTGCGGGATAACGCGTTTATAATCGAGGAAGTTGCCCTCAATACGCCGGGAGATGACCACCGTGTCGCCGATGGCGAACAGGATGTGTTTTGACCCCAGGGTTAGTTTAACCGTTTCCTCGGAATCTGAAGCAATTTTTTCCACCTCACCCAATGCCGAACCGGGGACGACGAAGCTGCAATCTTCCATTTCCGACTTTTCCAACTGTTCCCGCCGCAGGGCGAGACGGAAACCGTCTACGGAGACGATGGTGAGCATTTTGCCCTCCAACTCGAACAGGCTGCCGGTGTGGATGGGTTGACTCTCATTGTCCGAGACGGCGAAAATCGTCTCTGCGATCATACGTTTGAGCGTATTCTGCGGGATACAAATCGCACTTTGTCCGTCTACAGAGGGGAGCTCGGGATAATCCGAGGCAGGCGTACCCGAGATGTTGAATATACTGGGGCCGCAGGTAATGGTCGCCATGTTGTCCGACGCGACGGAGATTGCCACAATGTCATCCGGCAGTTTACGGATAATTTCCCCCAAGAGCCGTGCATTGAGTACGACTGCGCCCGGCTCTGTGACCTCAGCGGGGATTTCGGTTTTGATACCCGTTTTGAGGTCGTAGCCGGAGATTTTGAGGATGACTCCGGCCTCTAAGAGCAGACCCTCCAACGCGGGAACCGCGCTTTTGGCAGATGCGACTTTGCTGGTCACGGTGATGGCGGACAGGAGCTGGGATTTTTCGCAGGAAAATTTCATGAGATGTACCTCCGCTCTGTAGAGAGAAAATAGGATAATAGATTCGTCGTAGTTGTAGTAGGGGGGCGAAATATGTGGGAAAGTGGGTGGAGCCGCTGAGAACGCTCAGAAAGATTTGCCGGGGTCTATGTGGATTATTTGTGAACGGGCAGTGGGTTTGATGTGGGTAAGTTGTTATCCACAGGGGACGGCTGAGTTATCCACGGGAAAATGTGGGTAACTCAGCTTTGTCCGGATGTGTCTGTGATGTTGGTTTGGATATCCTGTACGGTGTCTCGGAAAGCGGGGTTGTTTTTGACTTCTTGCTCTATTTTGCGAATCGAGTTTAACACGGAGGTGTGATCCATGCCGCCGCCGCTCTTGCCTTGGTATTCCTTGCCGATATCGGCGAGGGAGAGGTCTGTGAGCTTGCGGATGAGGTACATGGAGACCTGCCGGGCGGTGGCCGTGTCTCTGATGCGGCTGCGGCCTCGGATGTCCTCGGTGGAGAGTGTGAAGTAGCGGGCTGTCTCTTGGATGATGAGCTCCGGCGTAGGCAGGAATTCAGATTTCAGAATGTCTTGGATGGCCTTGTTTGCAAAATCTCGGTCTACATTTGCGTCCAGCAGTTCTTGGTAGGCGGAGAGTTTCTTAACTGCGCCCTCCAATTGTCTGATGTTTGCCGTGATATTTTCTGCGATGTAGTCGGCCACATCTGCCGGTAAGGTGACACCCAGTTCCAAGGCTTTGCTTTGGATAATGGCGATGCGGGTTTCGTAGTCCGGGGGGCCGACGTCGGCGGTGATGCCCCACTCGAAGCGGCTTTTGAGTCTGTCCTCCAAGCGGTCAATTTCTTTGGGCGGACGGTCGGAGGTTAGGACTATCTGACAGCCGGATTCATAGAGGGCGTTGAACGTGTGGAAGAACTCCTCCTGTGTCTGGTCCTTGCCGCGGATGAACTGGATGTCGTCCACGAGCAGAACGTCGGCGGAGCGGTATTTCATGCGAAACTCTTCGTTTTTGCCGCTCTGGATGGCGTGAATCAGTTCGTTCGTGAAGCCGTCGCCTTTGACGTAGACGATGTTCATCTCGCCGAATTGCTCTTTGATGGCGTGGCGAATGGCGTAGAGCAAATGCGTCTTGCCGAGGCCGGAGTTGCCGTAGATGAAAAGCGGGTTATAGGTGACGGCGGGCTTTTCCGCGACTGCCCGTGCCGTGGCGTGGGCGAATTTATTGTTGGAGCCGACGATGAAGCGGTCAAAAGTCAGCGACTCCCGCTCTTCGGCGGGGGCGGCTTTACAGGTGCGGACACCCTGGCCGAGGAAAGGCGCGACTTCGTCCTCACCTAAGATGAGCAAGTCAACCTCCCCGGCGAAAAGCTCCGTGAGGGCGTTTTTGAGGTGGGTGAGGAACTTTGCCTCGATGACCTCCCGTTTAAACGCAGAGGGACAACAGATGACAAGGCGGCTGTCTTTGAACGCGACGGCCGTCGTGTCGTCAAACCAAGTGTCTATGGCGGTGGTAGTGAGCTCGCCGGACAGGATGTCCAAGACGCGTTTTAAGACGTCATTTGCTGAATTCATGGCGGATTTTTCTCCTTCGTGCATGGGCTAACTTTATAACTAAGTAATTATAGCAAATTTTTGGGAATAGTGCAATGGGAAACTGACTTGAAAATATGATAAAAAAAGGGTAAGATAGAAAGGTGCTCACCCCGGCCGTTTTTTCGGTCGGGGGCGGTCTGCGTTTGGGTGGGTGTCTACTCACTTTTACAGACCGTCTGCCCTGCCTTTCGTAGGGGTCGATGCCCACATCGACCCGTGCGGGTTTGTTTTGGTTCGCGTCGTAGGGTTGCGTTTGCTCAGCCCGCTCGGTGTGTTATTACCTTGCTTTCGCCTCGCCGGCGGGGCCTTATTTTTTGGTTTCGCCCAAAAAGTAAGCAAAAATGCGACTCAGGGGCTGCGCCCCTAAGAACCCGCCGCGGGTATCTACGTCGGCTAAAACGGCGTACTCGTGCGGTATAGGTACTACGCGCCGCGCGCGCCCTATTATTACGTTTGTGACCCGCGATGATAAGCAATTGCGGGCAGACTGCCCCAATGTCCTCCCCCGCGCGCAGACGGCGGTGGTTGCAAAAACCTTCTAATCCCCCAACCACCTACAAGCGTGAGTTCTTCTGCCGCAAACGCCTCACTCCGGCGGGCGAGCCGGAAGCAAATGCGTCACAAATTATTACGAACGTAAAGTCAAAGGAAGAGAGTCTTGAGAGAAACCTTGGTTTCTTTCAAGCGTGTTTTTGCTTACTTTTGGCACGAGCCAAAAGCAAGGCCCCGCCGGCCAGGCGAAACCAACATAATAATAAGCAGAGCGAACCGAGCAAACGCAACTCCTGCAAAACGTACGCCAAGCCAAAACAACACGGGCGGCAGAACGCCGCCCCTACAAGGGTGATTCTATGTTAGCATTAACCAAATTTTCAAACCAAACAAACCCCTTCGCCCAACTGACCGAAGCCCTCGTGGCGGGCAAGACGCCCATCCTTGTCAGCGGGGCGGGGGAGATTCATAAGGCGCATATGACCGCCGCAGTCCGGCAGGAGACGGGGCGGCCTGTGGTGCTTGTCTGTACCGATGAGGGGGAGGCGAATCGTCTCGGGCGGGATGTGGCGGCTTTGACGGGGGAGACGCCCGTGAAGCTCACGAGCCGGGAACTGACGTTTTACCCCGTGTCCGGCCTGTCCCGTCAGGCGGAGCAGACACGCATCGGGGCCTTATACGCCATGGCTACGGGGACGGCTCCGATTGTCATCGCTACCGTTGACGGTCTCATGCAGCGGTGTATGCCGCAGGATGTGCTGCTCGGGTGTGCGGAGACTGTGATGATGGGCGTGTCGCTCGACCCGCAGACGCTTATCGTGCGTTTGGTGCGGGCGGGGTATAGACGGTGTGAACAGGTGGAGGGGCCGGGGCAGTTTGCGCTGCGGGGCGGGATATTGGACTTTTTCTCGCCCGCGCATACGGCGCCTGTGCGGGTGGAGTTCTGGGGGGATGACATCGACTCCATGGCGCACTTTGACCCCGAATCGCAACGGCGGACGGCGCAGATCGGGGAGGCCACTATCTTACCCACGGCGGAGGCCTTGCCGTCCCTGCATCCCGGCGGACAGGCGGGAGCATTGGACGCTTTGCGCGGTCTGCTGGAACGGGTACAGCGGCGCAAGGGGGCGTCGGAGGTGCAGATTGCGCAGCTCGAGACGGACATCGCACTCTTGGACGGCGGCGGGGTGTTGCCGTCGGCGGATCGGTATATGGGCTTGTTTTATGAGGAGGCGGAGCGGGCACGGGGCGTCGGGGACGCCGCCCCCTACAGGACACCTTTGGACTACTTGCCGGCGGGGTGTACGGTGTTGCTCTGCGAGTTGGGGCGGCTGACGGAGCGGGGGAAGATTTACCTCGCCGAGCATAAGGACGAATTGAAAGCGGCGCAGGAATCAGGGGCGTTAGAGAAGTCGTTGGCGTTGTTTTGCCAACCTTGGCCGGATGTGTTTGAGGCGTTCGTAGGGGCGGCCACTGGCCGTCCGTGTTCCGACACCGTGCAGCAGGAATATACAACGGACGGCCACTGGCCGCCCCTACAGTTGGTTGTCATGGAACATTTCGCCGGATCCGGGCATGGGTTGGCGTTTTCACCCAAAGCCTTAGTCGGGTTGTTGGCGAAGCAGCTACCGTCTTACGGGGGGAGCATGGAGACGGCCGAGGGGGATATTCGGCACTACGTCGAGACGGGGTATCGTACACTTGTGCTCACGAGGGATACGGGGCGGGCGAAGCGGCTTATGGAACGGCTTAGCGAGGTGGGTTTGCCCGTGCAGTTGGAGCTGTCTCCTGCTGTGAAATTGCCGGAGGCGGGGACTTGTACGGTTACGCTCGGGAGTTTGTCGGCGGGGGTGGAGTATCCGGGGGTGAAGCTGGCCGTTATCACCGAGGGGCAGCTCTTGCGGACGGACGCAAAGCCCCGCAAGACGCGGCGGCGGGGGAAACAGCTCGAGAGCTACACCGACCTCTCACCGGGTGATCTCGTCGTCCACGAACACCACGGAATCGGGCGGTTTGCGGGGATTACGCCCATGGACATTGACGGGGTGAAGAAAGATTACATCAAAATCGCCTATCATGGGACGGATACGCTCTACGTCCCGGCGACACAGCTTGACCTCGTGAGCAAATACATCGGCACGGGGGGCGAGGATAAGCCCGTGAAGCTCTCCCGCATGGGCGGGGCGGAGTGGACACGGGCGCGGTCGAAAGCCAAGGGCGCGGCGAAAGATTTGGCCAAAGGATTGATTCAGCTCTACGCCGAGCGGCAAAGACAGCGGGGCCACGCATTTGCGCCGGACACGGCTTGGCAGCAGGAGTTTGAAGATGCCTTTGAGTACACGGAGACCGAAGACCAGCTCGACTGCGTGGCGGAAATCAAGCGGGACATGATGCGGGACATGCCGATGGATAGACTGCTTTGCGGAGACGTGGGCTATGGCAAGACAGAGGTGGCCTTGCGGGCTGTCATGAAGTGCGTGTTGGAGGGCAAGCAGGCGGCTATTTTGGTGCCGACTACGGTGCTGGCGCAACAGCACTATGTGACCACCGTGCGGCGGTTCTCCGGTTACCCCGTGCGGATTGAAGTCCTCAGCCGTTTCAACACGCCGGGACAGGCGAAGAAGATTACGGATGCGGTGGAGGCGGGTGCCGTGGACATCGTTATCGGGACGCATAAGCTTTTGCAGAAGAAGATGGTGTTTAAAGACCTCGGTCTGCTCATCGTGGACGAGGAACAACGCTTCGGCGTCTCCCACAAGGAGCGGCTCAAGGAGATGAGCAAGAACGTGGATGTCCTCACGCTTTCGGCCACGCCGATTCCGCGGACGCTGAACATGGCCCTCTCGGGGATACGGGACATGTCCACCATCGAGGAGCCGCCGCAGAATCGGCAGCCCGTGCAGACCTATGTCATGGAGCACGACTGGGGCGTGATTGCTGACGCGATTCGGCGGGAACTCCATCGGGGCGGGCAGGTGTATTATCTGCACAACAAAATTGAGGGCATAGAGCGGACGGCGGCGCGGGTGCGGGATATGGTAGAGGGCGCGCAAGTTGCCGTGGCACACGGGCGCATGGAAGAGGGGCATCTCAGTCACGCCATGGAGCGGATGATTTCCGGTGAGGCGCAAATTTTGGTCTGTACTACTATAATAGAGACGGGCATAGACATCCCCAACGTGAACACGCTGATTATCGAGAACGCCGACAGATTGGGTCTCAGCCAGTTGCACCAGATTCGCGGCCGTGTCGGGCGGTCGAGCCGTGCGGCGTTTGCGTATCTCACCTATCGGCCCGATAAGGCACTCTCGGAGGTGGCGACCAAGCGTTTGGGGGCGATTCGGGAGTTTGTGGAGTTTAACTCGGGGTTTAAAATCGCGCTGCGGGACTTGGAAATTCGGGGTGCCGGCAATGTTTTGGGACGGGAGCAGTCGGGACATATGATGAGCGTGGGGTATGATATGTATCTCAAGCTGCTCAATGAGGCCGTGTTGGAGGAGAAGGGCGAAAAGCCCGAAGTCCGCGCCGAATGCGCAGCCGACCTCGCCATCGACGCCAACATCCCCGCCGCCTACGTCGCTATGCCGGAAGCGCGGATGGATCTGTACCGCCGTATTGCCCATATCCGCACGGAGGAGGACGCGTCAGACGTGACGGATGAGCTCATAGACCGCTACGGCGAGCCGCCGAAGCCCGTGCTTGCGCTGATTCAGGTGGCGCGGCTACGGGGCGAGGCCGCCCGGGTGGGGATTACGGAGATATCGCAAAAGGGCGGGCATTTGCAATTCACGTTTTTGCCGGAACGGTTTGAACTGGAGCGGGTTTCGGCGATTTATGCCTTGCCGGGGTTTAAGGGGCGGGTGAAGATACTTGCCGGGGATGTGCCGATGGTGCGGGTGAAGCTGAGCGATAACGCTGTAATCGACCAGGCGGCGGCGTTTGTGCGGGCGTATGGGACGTGATGGCGGGGTGCCCTTAATTCCCCTCCTTGGAGGGGTGGCAGGCGAAGCCTGACGGGGTGTAGGCGCATACATTTTCTGCGGAAAATGTATCAGTCCGCCTGCGGCGGACGATGCGCCTTCGAAGGGGGACTAGTCCCCCTTCGACCTTCCCCCTAGCCTCCGGCGGG
>Ga0131853_10012349_pt1 | contig 15642 bp, 11 predicted proteins | sample TergutLab28metaG_FD_92764 | JGI IMG/M metagenome (GOLD analysis project Ga0131853, IMG submission 92764) | Labiotermes labralis P1 segment gut microbial communities from Petit-Saut dam, French Guiana - Lab288 P1 (version 2) (version 2) | ecosystem: Host-associated > Arthropoda: Insects >...
AAAAAATTCTCTTGTTTTAAAACAAAATAAAAAAAAAAAAAAACTTCCCCCACCCTTTTTTAATGCGAAAAAAACTCCGCCCCCCCCCCCCCCCCCCCGAACCTCTGAAAGGGTGCGACAGTCCATGATCAGATGTGTCCATGCGTGTATGCGGTGTAAGCTGTGAGACCTGTCAAACAACAGTTATTAAATTGGAAACGTGCAATGTCAATGTGTTATGTCAACTGTAATTAAAATACACATAGTTCAGTTATTTATTGTTGAATGTAGTCTTTCAATTACATTTGAAAACCACTCATTGCCGGACACATGTTTATGTGAACATTTTTCTTTGTTTTGATGTGAATAACTCGCTCTTGAAGTCTGTCCAAGAATTTCAGATACACTCTGTATAAGAAAGTGCAACCAAGGGGAGATACACCATCTTACTTCTTGCGCAGGGCAGATAGCACATCTTAGTTCTTGCATATCTGTCTACATTTCAGCAGATTTTCTTAAAAGTGCATGTATGTATCAATGAAAGGTGTTGAAAGCGAGCCTTACCTCTTTTGTAACTTATGTTCACTCAGAATTGGCTTACATTTTGGAATTATCTCAATTTATGAGTGGTTTGCACCACTTAAACACAAACTTTCAGTGACTGCTTCTGATACCCAAATAATTTTCATGCAAACTAATGGAAAATGTTGTTGCTGATTTCAGTGATTAAGTTTGCAAAACTCTTATCCCCTCCATTCTTAAACATTTCACCATTTTATTCAATCTGCAATTTACTTGATAGGTGAATGAGAACTTTAAATGCAGTTCAACACTGAGGTATGAAGTAATACAAATACTATGAGTGGGTCTAAGAAAGTTGTACAGTTACAGCCAGATGAATCAGGTTGAGTATGTCTATAAGCAGAATGAGACATACAACCCTAACTTTAAGATGGGAACAAACTTCACACCTAAATCTCTTAAAATATTCTAGAACTCGAAGGTAATTAACACAGAACCTTTATAACCTCCCAAAGCACAGTAGGTTTATGGCATAAAAAGCCTGCATCTGCTGGACATCCCATGGGAGTTGTGCTAAAGGCAACGATAAAACAAATGGATTACATAAGGATCGTATGATGGGACTTTCATCACCCAAGCCAACACTTCCTTCCCCAGAAAATTCACAGTGTAAATCTTCTGTTTTCGCACAATTATTTATGAACTATCACATGCTTAAACATCCCTGGCCTGAATCAGCCATTCAGGGACTGCAATTAATGCTGAGATGCTGGGTTTCTGTCAAACATTAACCAAACAAGATACCACTGTAAAATGACAGTTTACATCATATGAAAGATTATCATGGGCATTTCATCTGATACAATCAGCTTGTCTATGAAGACATTGAACTACAAGCTTTATTAATTACTCCGTTATCCTTCTCAGAACAGCAAGAACGATAAAGCTCAGGACCCAATAATCTAATATTCATACAATGAATTAGTATACAGAGGTTCAGCATCAGTCACTAACAAAGGAAATAAAATAAAATAAACTGTCAGTTCAATTCATCAAAAAGCCACATCTTCTCTAATAACACTCGATAGTTTTAAGCAATTTCATACCTTCTTTTCTATCAAAGACAGTATTATAAATTTCATTTTACGAACTATAAGAAAATGTCAAGCACAAAAAATATTATTTTTCATATGTACCACTATGATGCAGAAGTATGTACATAAATAATAGTAAACTAATCAAAACTGAGGGTTATACAGTCAGTTGCCTATTGTGTAGATATTCACAATGCAGATGAAGAAGACAGTTCTTATGTTTTGTCTTTCTTTCTCTGAATCTTAAATTATAACTTGAATTATCAATCAACTCTTACACAAGAAATGTCGCTATAAATCTCAAAAAGTATAACTCCTAAACAGCAAATGCTGACAATAAAATCCAAAAACTTTAACAGAAACTAAATTAAAAAAAAAAACTCATTTTGTGCCATCAGCCTCAATAAGTGGTTGAACGAAACCAGCATTTCAGAGATCACCACCATTTCCATCATCAGAAGAAAAGAAGGAGATGATGCAGAGAACATCCCATACATAGACACTCAAACCTGTCACTAGCCAGTACAGACTAACGTGTAGACAGTGGGACTGCTCTACTTGCATACCGCTGAACTATGAGCAATAGTTCAGGACATTTTGCGGTTCCCAGTCCTAATCACACCCTTGATGATGGAAATGGTGGTGATGGTTTACAATACAATGGTTTCTTACAATCACATGACATAGGTGATAGCCTAAGAAGTCTGCTGGACAATTAAACCATTACTCTAATAATAACAATACTACTACTACTACTACTAATAATAATAATAATATCAAACATAGTGCAGCAGCAGCAGTAGCAGTAGTAGTAATAGTAGTAGTAGCACAGCAGCAGTCACAGTAGTAGTAGCAACAGCAGTCACAGTAGTAGTAGCAGCAGCAGCAGCAGCAGCAGTAGTAGTAGTAGTAGTAGTAGTAGGTCTAATGCTTTCAAATTGTCTTGAGATTTGCACATATGTCATTTACAAGTAATGAACCAGAATAAAATCATGGAACCACATGATGGACTTTCAGGGCACATGAAAATTCTGTGTTCTAAAGACAGGAAAGTGTAGAAGGACGGAAAAACTAACCACAAAAAATATTCTATTTAATAATCACAAAGGTACTTTACATGCAAAATTTTATATCACTGATCTATGAACTTGATCCTGTAAATGAATGACTGCCTACCGAATCAAATGGCCAGGCTAACTGGAATTCTTTTCTACAGGGTTGTGACAATGGTGTATGACAATTGAACTCACAGACTTTTTAGACTCTTCCCACTGTATGTGAAGAAAGAAAAAGTCCAAAATACAATATTCTTGTTTGTAAATGAAACTGAAGTCATTATTAATAATTGCAATGTATACTGTCTCTTGTAGAAAGAAATCCACTCTGCAACTTGCAGCACTAGGGTGTAGGGAAAGACTCTGCCCCATCCTTCTACTAACCATCTACGTGGTCCCAGCAACCTACCAAATTTAAATCCCTTGACTTTAGCTATAACAGACAAGCTATTCGTGCACTTTTCACTGAATACAGTATATTTTTCACCCATTTTAGAGTGGAAAAACTGTTCCATAGCTTCTCTGTTGTTGGTAGGACTCATCGTTATGCAAGTTGCAGGAGCAAGCAACTGCCCAGTGGTGGTGGTGAAGAGAAATCAGCTTATAGCTGTGTTTGTTGTACTAACTAATTACAGTCAGTGTGTAATAAATGGTACCCTGATTACCAAAATATTATGGAAGTTCACTGACATTCAAACTCAAGCGTTCCACATGCAAACGTCAACAGAATTCATTGTTATTTTCATATGTACCATGCAACAACAATAATATAAACCATTACACAGTATACTTTTTTTGGAAAAGTTTTGTTGTTTTGTTTCCTAAAAAACACATAAAATTTTACACATATACATTAAGATTTTGAAACAGTTTTACCACATGAGTGCATTCACTCTATGTAAATTATTGTAACTTCTATGTTTCTTTGTAAATAAGCTGTCGATGACAACATATTAAAAAAGATGTTCAGCTAAACTATTTCAACAATTAACAAATTTCAGTCCATTAAAATAACAATTTACCTCCAAGGCACTTAGTTGACAGAAATACTCAATTTTCCTATGTCCAATGAAACATGAAACTTGCATTTCTCAATCAAACTGGGGAATCACTGTACTATCTGTCAAACAGTTCCACTCTCTGTTCAAGTACATTCAATAAGAACATAAATATCCCCTCTGCAGTCTTATTAGGGTGAGCAGAGTCTGTGTGATGTCATTTAATGTGGCAAGGTGTCACAGTGTTTATAAGTAGAGGATGCGCCAGAAAAACCTGACAGTTTTTTAAATTTGAAAACCAGCTTGCCCGTTATGCGGTGCTTCCAAACCGACCATCATCATGGACAATGATATATGGAGTTTAGGCGAGATCACAGATCATACGAAAGATGAAGTGCTGGTCAGCGAAACACCATATTGTGGTAGTGGAGTTGTTTACAAAAACAGTGGGTTGCCATTATACAGCGCGGTTTCTGACCTCAGTTTCAAAGACGCAATGCTCCTAGCCAAAATAATCTCCTGTTGTGGGTATCGAAATGGGGTCAAGAACGATAAGTGGAGCAAGGACAGTAAAACCAGAAGAGTGTCCACATTCTGTTCGTACACCCGACAATGTGGAGAAGGTAAGTGACACCATACTGCGAAGTCCGCAAAGGTCAGATCGGTGGCAAGCTCTCGTCCATATCTTGAAGGACAGAAGCCTCTGCCAAATTCTGCACAATGAATTGTATTATCATGAAATCTTGGACCTCGTAAATAGAAATTGTGACATAGAAAACATGTTACTGGTTTTGTGAATATGCAGAATTGTCACTATTGGGCTCCAAACAACTCGTGTTAATTTCACTAACATCCTCTGCATAATGCAAAAGTGATAGAAGGGTGTGAAATTTCTATTAATGGTACTACTGGCTGTTTCTTCAGAATGGCGTACAGCAACAGTCAATGCTGTGTGTTACAAAGTCATGTTGGGAACATTTCTGTGAAATGAGTTACATTTTAAATTTGGTTTGCTAGGGTTTGAACGGAATGCAGTTAATGCTCACACAACATAGACTTCAATGCAAGTTCTCAGGACAATGTTTCCAAGCAGACCCACTTCTCATTTTGGAGACATCACCCGACCTGCTCCCTCCTGATCTTGCAGGATGTTGCTACTTCCTTTGGGGCTACATCAAAAGCAAAATACACGAAACACGTCCTGTCAATATTGATGAAGCAAAACAGCCAATTATGGAGTGAATTCAAAGGATCCCTATGAAAATTCTAAAACGTGTTACACCATCCTTTCCATCGTGACTGCAGGAGTGTACTGAACGACATGGTGGTCATCTACATGATGTCTCTTTCAAACAGCAATAATAAACATGAATGCTCACACATTTACCAATGGTAATTTACTCACTTGGCCTTAAAATGTCATTGCATTCGAAAACCTTCAGGTGTTACTGGTGCACCCCATAAAACTAACAAACATTTCCAACAATATAAATTGTTAGTCTGCTATTGAAAAAAGTTATACGCCTGTTAAATTATGAAAAACCATACCTTACAGCATAATAAAAATGAGACCATAAAAATATGTGCTGGTACCTATTATACCCTAACAAGCCTGTACAATGCTGTATCGCTTAGGTAAAGTCTTGCTCCTAACAGCTGGAGTGATTTAGGTCACAAAAATAAGATTTGGGTTTTACCCAACACAAACAGAAGGAAACAAGTACGTCAATTGACACATGACACTGAGGTGATTACTCGATTCATGTCGAGTACCCACACATCTACAAAATAGTTGGTTGTACAACACAGTACAACTTAATATGGAACCTTACCCCCTTGTTCATCCAACATCACTAGCGTTTTCATTCCGACTTCGTGGCTCTACAAAAATAGTAACAGGATCATCAACAAGTGCGGAGATGAAACCTTGACCCAGATTAACCATAATCCTATCCACCAAACACTCTGAAAGTATCTATGTAATCCAGCAGACACACTAGGGATGACGAATCCAACACTGAAATTCCTCAATAAAAATAATTATAAATACATGCACAAAAAGTGGCATAGAGGTCAGTGCAATATGGCTTTTGCAAAGACAAATGTCTGCTTTACATGGTGCTGAGGGTATCAGCATTGTATGTTGCACACTAACTTTGTCTTTGCAATGACCATAGATCTGAGACAATTCAATGCAACATTATTAGAGAAATATGTTGTCTACACCATTTTAAAATATGATGTTTTCATGTTTATGTTATTAATTTTGAAACAGAACACTTCAACGAAAACAAATGGTTCAATACCAACACAGTAAGAAATACTAAACTGGTTGCATCCACATACTGGAAACAAGAGTACTTTATGTCATCCCTAGTTTAAAACATAGTTAAATCTACATACATGCATAAATAGAACTTAAAAATTAAAATACAAGAATAATAAAGAAATAAAGATGAATAAATAAATTTAAGTGGTGTTAACAAAACATGATGGCATGCCATAAAACAATTAGAAAGTCGGAGGATTTTTTCTGAGCGAGCTTGCTGGATCCCTGGGTTCAGGTTCAGCTGGGCTGGACTGCTGAGCAGTACAGACAGTCTACTGTTCTAACTCTACTACTACACCACTACCCAACTACTGACAAACTACAGGCACTGTAGCTGGATCCATCTCGGCAGCCCTCTGCTAGTGGGAACACATACAATCAAGAGTCTATCACCACTACAACCACAACACCACCACCACACCAGCACCAAAAACTGTACCCAGTTAATGATTTAATACAAAGCTGATCTGAAGATCAAATTTCCCACTTTTGCTGAAGTAGTAAATCTTCTCCAGTTAGAAGGTTATCAAACCCACAAGCAACTTGTTCTACGTGATCTGCATGATGCTCAATGTTGCATTCCTAGAATAAGTTAACACGGGTTAGTGATTGCCCAAGATTAACACTCACACCTCTAGTGGTAAAACTACTAAAACACTGCCCTGTTATGGGCTTTCTTACCCCCTTGATGATTCAACAACATGAGCGTTTGTCCACCAACGTCTTGACTCTACAATGGCAGGAAAATAAGGAAATAATAAAATTTTAAAAACAAACACACATACAATTAGATGTAGGTGGAAACAAATATTTAAAATGCTACAAAATAACATTACATTATCAACGAAAGGACAAACAGAAACAAAGAAGCATACACTGCTGAAAGCAAGAAATTGAAACTGAATTTTCAACACAAGTTCTACAAAGACAATCCCCTTCCTTGAACTGTAAGGATGCACGTAAGGAGAATGAATCCTGACTGGACTACAAAACAAAATGTTCAGTTGCACTTGCCTGTTGCCACCCATACCAGTCTTCATTGTACGAGACATACTGCCAACGTATTTTCAGTAAAGTTAGTTACTTTAAAATTCTTCGACTACCATGATCTTGTTGGGAAGGAGCGCCAAGCTAACAAATATAAAAATGTGAACCGGATCTATCTGGCTCAGATCTCCTAGTTAATACGTAATAAACCTTCAGTTCCATAGAAGGCAGAGAATGTCTTGCCCAGTTGCGAAAATATCAGCTTCTCAAGAAGACCTCTTCTCAAAACAGTTCGGTCATGAATGGGCAAATTACTGATGTCTTGAATATTTGAAGGTGACAAAATTCAATAAAATGCTCTCAGAATCACAGCCATGACAGGTGGCTCAAATACACTGACATTTCAAAGACCGACCCTGTCTCCATAATCTAGACATTGAAATGATTTAGCACCCACTGTGTCTTACTTATATACCCGCACAAGTCTGGGCTCATGGTAAGTCATGGTCCCATGAGATCAGTGGACCAAGTCTGAAGGTTACTGTGCCTGGCCTTGATTCTTGTTGGATGACTCCTGGATCTGTACAGGTATTGCGTGTCATGTCTGGAAGCATGAAGCCCCCACCCCCCAAACTTCAACAGGGACAGGGCATTCATACTAAGCTAAGCCTGGCAGCCTATGCTCCAACAGATCCGGGATTAATCCAGGGAGAATCAAAGTCAATCTTTGGAATGTCCACTAAACCCACTGGCTATCGTACTACCATGTGCCCAACCTTGTGTGGGTATAAAAGGGAGACAGAGTGGGTGTCGAGTCATATCAGAACCCTGATGATATAGACAGAGTCGGTTCTGAAACTACGTACTTGAGCCACCTCACGTGGCTTTTAGCCCAAGAAGATTTTATTGGCTGTCAATTACTACCCTACACAGTACAATCATTTTTCTAAAAAAGTGCAAATTGTAAAAAAATTAAAAGCACTTCAAATCCACACATAATTAGGTATCTACACAAAGAAGTTGATGAAATAATGACGCTAGAAAATAAGCTGAAGGCAAGCAAGTGCAGCTGAGCTGAAGGAAAACTGAAACGCACACAAACTGACATTCACGGAGCCTCTCCATCATTGCCTAGCCATGAATGTCATGGGCAGAGAAGAATTAATAAACATTTAGCTTCTCAAATTCAAGGAAGTCTTGCTCAGAATGAGCACAATAAATAAAAAAATTTAAAGCTGCCTTTCAAAAGACAATGATAACCACCTTGAACTAAATTTTATACATATATATACAAATTGGGCAGAGTACACACATGCAATGTAATTTCTTTAAATTTACAATTATTAATTCTCTCATTGGCAAGATTTGAAAAATGTGTTTATGTCGATTACTTTGTTGAGAAGTAAGAGTTAATAACAAACAAAACAGCATTAAAACCTGAGACATGGTGCAGAGTGCTGGTTCTGAAGAGAACTTTGTAGTAGGAGGCTCTTGGAAGGCATGTCTCATTCACGTATGTCTGGATGTTTCATCTGAATGTCTGGAATGTTCATTCTTTTATGTGTAGTCTACAGAACTCAACATAAACCCACAAACATCTGATGTCCCATTTTGCTATCACCAAGAAGACTGTTCACATCAACCCCAAGTCCATAACATTACAACAGCTTTAAATCAATGTAAAGTTACAAACGCAGGACAAAATGTAGATATTACTATACACGAAAGAACTGTGTACATTATGCATTTCAAATACCAGTAATGTATTATGTTCTAAACTATATTTAGGGTACTCGTGTAGTACTTACATTCGTGTAGATGTGTGTAGTTGTTAATGTAAAACTCATCCTATAAATAGTCATACAATAAAAAGGGTGAACTATTAGAAAGTACATGTTACTTAATACAGATTACAATTTATACTCAGCACTTGAGGGTTTAAATGGTTAAATGAATTTAACACGTATTTTAATTAGTATTAATATTCTGAGATTTTTAAAATTATACATTCACTTTTTGAAATGAAGTAACATGATACATGCAACAAAATACAGTCTTACTATCTTAGTTCTGGTCTGCCTGTTAAAATTCTGACTGCAGTATGTCTACGAATTCCCTTTAATCAACATTCCAAACAACCTTAACACTAGAATAATGGCCACAACTCCTCACAGCAATCAGCAGGAGGTGTTTTTCCTTCATATCACCATCTTTTACTATGACTGGTGATGACAAACCTCGCATGTGTTACGCGGATGTTATTGGAGAGATGAGCGTGTTGTATACATAAAGACAAGGACTGAGGATCAGGACATGGATCATATTTCATTTATGATTATTCTTCCTTTTAAAAAACTAATAACACAATCTTGCAAATTACAATTTAAATATGACCAAACGTAGTTCAGAAAAAGAAGTCCAACGAGAACTTACACTAAACAGGGGCACACATGCGTGATATGCTGAATGATGTCAGAAATCCGAGGATGAATTTTATTATTCTAAGAATGTGAAAAATTGTTTGAAAGATTACAATGTATACTTTATATCTGACATATGACAGGAATGACTGTGTAACAACTTGAAATCAAGTATTTATAACAAACAGATTTCAAAAGTAGTCACAGGCAAAACACGCTTTATTAATTGGACCTAATCATTCTTGGAACACATTACACATAGTTTAGAATTATTTATAACCACTGACATGAAACAAATGCAATTTCTCAAATGCTTCATGCCCCTCTCATGTAGCTGTAGTGGTCAAAAGGAAATGGTGCACATTAGGAATGCAGTGCCAGGTCTAGTGGATGTTCATAGCAATGATGAATGTGTCTTCTGCTTTGTCCACAATTTTGTTCAAAGAATTTACGAAAAGTAAGGTAACAGGAAGAACAGATCGATGGCAATACGAAAATTACTGTTTTCTCCACTAGATCTAGCACCACTTGAGGGAGGACAGGGGGAACTCACCTCCCTGGTCGTCCAGGGCAACCAGTGTGCGGATGCCAGCTTCCTTGCTCTGAGCAGCACGAAAAGAAAGAGCCACAAACATTTAGTCTTCCTATCGATAAAATAAGTAGATTCGACGAATTTTATAACACCCAAAAAAGGGCCAAACATTAAGACTTTTCATAAATCCCAGCAAGTGATCTACTCTACACTCATACAGTTAACTGAACTTATATGATGCAATATATTAAATGCATAAAAAGCATATAAAAGTTAAATGTTATGGAGACCCATGATCGTAGTCCATAAATCAATGTTATCTGTTACCCTCTGATGACATGCATATCCATACAATGAAACAAACTAATTTATATACTGTGAATTTAAGAGCAGTATGAAATTATGCTTACTTAAACCGTGTAATTTTTAAATAAAATCCCAATTGCAACTACAATTTTCCTTTAACGCAACTAAGTATCAAGAAATGAACGAAGTCCACCTGTGGCAAAACAGCACACAGAACAGTTACATTGGAGAAACAGTTTACCAGAGGGGTCACTGGGCAAAACAATTCATACACAATGAACAAAAATGTCCCATTACTAAAACAAACACTTCGTTTTTTTACCTAACTGCTTTCACAGAAATCCAAACTAGTCAAACTTAAAAAGCAGTACAGGCATATTTCATACCATTTTCCTTTTGTTTAATCTTTTATGTCATCCAACAGATTATCAGGTAGAATATATAACATGATGTACGAGCCATATGCAGGATATACATCTGATATGATATATTGGAAAAGAACACCACACCACCATCTTATGACAAAAGGTGAATTCATACCTATGACCTCAGTCATAAAAACGCAAGCGTCTTACAACTTTTTAGAACTCTGACAACAGAGGAATGTTTTAGTACAGCAATCCCTCACCAACTGTATTATACATGAATCTGAAAGCACCAAGATTGAGAGGGAGACCAAGAAATAGATGGCAAGATGAAGCGAGGGAGGATGGAAGACTAGTTGGTGGAAAAGGGTGGAAGGAAAGGGTATGTAACAAAGAGGAATGGAAGAAGCTCCTTAGAACGGCAAGGAATCGTTGCATTCTGCATATGCCAATGGAATGAATGAATGAATGAATCCCTCACCAACGGTGAGGCTTACCTTTCTTAAAATACCTGGCTGGTCTTATGGGAAATTAGCTATTAGAGAAAGAATGGTCGCTATTAACGCACATCAACATCCAAGCATAAATTCGTAAACCCAACCAAACTGCTATGTCTCCTCAAAATCAAAAGAATATTAGGCTTTAAGTACAAAAATGTGACACAAAAGATGAACCACACTGAGGATCCAGAAGGTACAAAATTGTTTTCAGTTGCTTTTACAGTAATACACCAATGAACACGGATATCTTGGCCCGGAAGCCACTAATGTTTTTATGTACACAAATTAAAAATACCAGATACGTAAAATCAAATAACACAGCCGGTAAAATGGGATATAAATGGGAAACTTCCGATATTTTTAAACCCTCAGTTGACCAAACAGCAGCTGGAGGGAGACTGCTGTACGTTACACAAACTATTATGTAAAATAAACTAAATCCTGATATCCATAAGGATCAGAAATCAGGATAAACTGCTGGACATGTTCAGTATGCCTTCATGTGGACTATTACATCACCAGTGTAAGCCTTGGTGAGGGGCAGTCAAACTGGGTAACTACTAGTGTTCCAGACAGTCCCTGCCCCTTAGTTGAGTTCATCAAATGCAATGCAAACAGATACCTGCATGTGGCAAATGGTGGATTGTGCGAAATGTCTGAGAGTGAGGACACATATATTTAAATATACTCCTAACACACGTGTTTGAAGCTCTCTGCTGGAATGTGAGTATAGGCACATAAAGCCTCATGGTGATCCATATGTGTATACATACATTACATTATGATATACTGATGTGAATTCAGTGACATACTGGCAGATGATTCCAGTTACACACATATAATAAGATCACTTGCTGGGAATAGAGATGTGTATGTCCCCAGTGGGTTTGTAGCACACCTGTGCATGCAGGCTGACAGCAAGAGCTGTACGGCACACTGAGTTCAATCGGATTGAGTGTTGAACACTGATACACTGAACATACATATGCACATTACAAAACAGTAAGTATAGCTGCACAGAGAAAGAACAAACAAAAAGTACAGCCACTAGACAGATTTGCAGGGCAGGGCGAGGGATACCTTGAAAATACCTACACAGAAAAAGAGGCACACAACTTCATAACATGAACGAGACAGAAGCTGCGAGCTGGCACAGAGAGAGAAAAGCAAAGAGAGAGAGAGTGTGTAGAGTGGGAAACAACTTGTTTCCATTAGTTATCTCATGTTTGTTGTTGATGTTGTTTATGTTGCTGTAGTATTTATTGTTTTGTTCCCAAAAGAGGATGAAAATATACAGTTTTACAGACACATGCAGCAGACACTGAGTTCAGGTTTGAGTTTCTGATTCTGGCTACTGCACACTGCATCTTACCTCCTGAACCACACGCTCCTCCTGCTCCCTCCTCCCTTTACCAGACTGCCTTAACTAACTACTGACACAACACAGGTACACAGAACACAACAATAACATTTTGAATGGCTGGATTTCTAATTCACTCCATTTTCCCTCCTGGTTGGATGGGATGCAGTCTGATGATTCACAATGCTGCTTGGCAATTTGCACACATAATATATTTAACACAACTAAAATGTGTGCGTGTGTGTGTGTGTATATGTATGCGTGCGTGCGTGCGCGCGTAACTACTAGGCCATGTTATAAAGCATGTTTCTTTGGAACTCTTTTTTATTATGTAAGGAGACATATTTTAAGGAGATTCAAATCATGTTACATAATCTGCAATTCATAGAATATGAATGTGAACTATTATTCTTTGACAGTCTGCTTTGGGCTACACAAGAAGTATAGATTTGCTGAACTTAATTCTGCATATCAAATAAACCAGTGCCTTATAACATGGTATGGGGTAAAAGCAGGGAAGAGGTTAACATTAAGTATCAAGTGTCGTTTTCCCAGTGAAGTAAGTACTAAGATTATGTTTCCTCGGATATGACACCATATTCAGAGTCCTGGTTGGAAGAAGAAGTAACAGACATGGATGATATTTAGAACACTATTACACAGTCTTTTAAAGTTGAATGGAGGTATAATGTTCTCCAAAACACTGGTGCAATTCTACCAACTACAGAGCACTATATCCCAGAAGACCATAACTGCAAGGCATATATATCTTGATAACAACATCATTGCTAGTCTTGAAGTTTAATTAAAATATAATCACTGTATTTCATTTGTTGTAATAGCACTTACTGAAATAAATGATCAGATCTATACAGAGAAAGTACCTCAAACACAAAGAAACATTAATTTACAATACTGGTACGCTAAATACCAATAAAACCAAACCAAATCACAGAAAAAATGTTGCTGCAAAAGAATATACTGTGTTTAGGTATTGTAACTGCAACAATTATATTAGTATATATACTTATGCACATTATAATTTCAAGCAGAGTCAATATTGCTATTCAGACTACGCTAATGAAAATTCAATTCTCACACAGAAGTACATTTTTAAATTCCAACCCCAAGGAAAAGTTTACTTAATAATCGGATACTTTACTCTCAACAAGAAAACTTCATTTCAGGGCACTTAATTTACTACAGTACAAAATAGTTATTAAGTTATTATACTGTCTTGTTGGCCAATATAAATGAATGTGAGATCAGAGCCCAAAACTTTTAACACAGTAATGAAACTGATTTTTGTTCTGTGAAATGAAGCCCTGTTGTTTTCACTGCCATCTTTGATTAAGGGCATCTATGACAACTGGGTCATACATTTCTGTGTCTGCATATCTGATTCAATCTAACGACGGGCAAACATTCACAGCTGACATGGAATTCCGTATGAACAAAACGTCCCTACAGTCCTATACATCTTTCTACTTTTGCGGCACATGAAGGTGGCGAGGTTGTCAGCCACACGCACCGGCCGCCTTTACCCCCAGAAGATACCCCTAGTACTAATTTATGCCAGAAGCTGAGGCGACGCCAGGGCCAAAGTATGGCCGGAAGGATTATGTCAATGAAAAAGCCCAATGATCCCAACGGGATTCGAATCCGCGACCTGCCGGCTTGTAGCACAGTGCCTCAACCAACTGCGCCACCGCCTATACGAGTAGCATTAGGTATGAGCCAATTTTATACAGTGTGTCCCACTCGCTACCGAATCCGGCATTACTTTAATAATTCTAACACCAATGAAGTTACTGCAATGAAATTTGAACAGGAGTACGTTCGTTGTGTGAGAAATGAAGAGGAATGGGGAATGTGTCTGTAGCGCGCCTAATTGTTGCGACACGGAGCAGCGGTCCGCCAGCCAGCGACCGCGTCATTTGGAAGGGACTTTGGCCACCGCGCTCGCCCGATCTGACACCGCCTGATTATTTCTTATGCGGATATCCGAAAGGGAGAGTTTACCTAAACAAACCACGAACTATAGACGCCTTGAGAGCAAACATCACCGAAGAAATTCAGGCAGTGACAGCGGACGTATTGGCAAGGACTTTCCGAAATATGGCGCGCCGGGTTCAATCCTGTCTTGACGCAAATGGTGGCCACTTCCAGCATATGTTATGATGTCGTCACACTTCTTACTCAATGAGGTAAGTCCGCTTCAAATTTCGTTGCATTATCCTCATTAGTGGTAAAATTATTAAAGAAAGGCCAGGTTCGGTAGCGAGTGGGACACACTGTATGTTTAAGGGTTAAAAACTAAAAACAAGAAGGCCGTGTTAAAATTTGAGACTCCAGTGGGTCAATTTTAACAAAGAATCTGTACTAGTCAAAATAACTCGCAGAAATAAAACACTAAATAACAAAATTAATCTTCTACATTTCTAACATCATCATTCAGAACAAAACAACAGAAGGATGGCACGTGGCACATATTCTCCCAACAAAAGTTTTATCATGTGAATGTTTCCACATGGTTATGTCAGGAGGGATATCCATATTTCACAAGGATATAACAAGACATCAGTCATTCTGAAAATCTTACACGCCTTGACTGTAAAATCTGAGAGAATACTGTAAATACAGGATAGTCAAATATAAAAAGTTACGTCTGTATTTCACAGACTGCAAGCCTGCTTTACCTGTAAATTGTACTTCACGTTTTTGTAAAATATACTTAATTATACATATGCAAACCATCTAAAGGCATAAAATAATGCGGAATTGAGACATGTTACGATGACTAACAAAAAACAAGGAAATATGTGAAAATGCATAAATGTAATACTGATATACAAGGCCAGTCCAAAAAGATACCGAACATTTGAAATAGCGCGCCAGTGAGCCGGCGCAGTACGCTTGCGACGGTGGTGCTGTGTAGCTGGGATTTTAATCTTTATTTTGACACTAGCCACATCACGCCACTTTCAATTAGTCATGAGTTACGCGGCCTTAAGTGAACGTGTGTTTAGTGCCCTCGGCGATTTTTTGCAAGTTGAAGAATTAAGGATCTTTAAGAGCAACGTGTTTGCGTGAAATTCTGTTTCAAATTGGGAAAAACCTTTACGGAGACTTTTCAGATGTTGCAACAGGCTTATGGGGAGGACTGTTTGAGCCGTACGCAATGTTACGAGTGGT
>Ga0131853_10012350_pt1 | contig 15642 bp, 16 predicted proteins | sample TergutLab28metaG_FD_92764 | JGI IMG/M metagenome (GOLD analysis project Ga0131853, IMG submission 92764) | Labiotermes labralis P1 segment gut microbial communities from Petit-Saut dam, French Guiana - Lab288 P1 (version 2) (version 2) | ecosystem: Host-associated > Arthropoda: Insects >...
TAAAGCTTGGAAGGTCTTTAAGTATGTTCTTCACTCTTGCCTCTCATTCCGGGTGTGATGAAGGTGTTGCGAGGTGTTGCGGTTTGATTAATGGTTTCACCAAAGTATCAAAACCGGATTTTCGCCTTCGTCATTAGTGTCAAAACTGGACAATAGAATCTTAACCAGCACTGCGGTCTAAAACCCGTGTACAACTGTATTGCTCTAGCAGTAATTCTAGTTGCGAGAACGAACAGTTTTCTAAAGCGTCTACGAAATCATCGGTAATATCGAATTGAAAGTCTGCCGCTAGTTTTTTGAGAATGTAAACCATGGCAACAGGTACGATGCCATATTTTTGACTAAAGATACAATCATTTTTGTCATAGTCCTTTAATGGGATAATGATATTGATTGCGGAAAGCAGGCGTTCTTTAGTGCTTGGGTTCATGGGAACATCTCCTTTTAATGAGTTTTTATTCTATCAACCACAGGCTGATAAGATTTTGAAGCCGGTGGGCTGCGTCATACGGGGTTATAATGCCGTCCATCATGTCTTCATAAATGGGCCATATTGCTGCAGGAAGATAATTACGCGTCATGACCGGCATAGCATTGTATCTTTCTAGCCGTGCTATGGCATTGGCTATTTGTTGTTGATGCGCGTCTGGATCTCCCTGCCCCAAGTAGCGCGGCAGTGTAGGTATGCTAATACGCCAATCTGATATACGCCCAAAAGAATACTCAGTTCGCTCGTGAAACTGTCTAGCATTGATTGATGTCCTTAATGAACCAAACCTTGAATAAAACGATAATGGGAAATAGTGAAAAGGCGCACCAATAGCATCTACACATGATAGTACAGTTATTAATGCCTTAATATACTCCCATGCCAGATCTTGATTAGCACCAACGCTTACGGCTATAGCCGGATACGGTCCGTGCCATTCGTGCCACCAAAAACCACTGCCAATCATTAATCTACCACTTTTGTCTGCAACAGGGATATAATTTAAAAAAATAGGATGCTCCATCTCAAACAATGCACTCCAAGGGAGCAATGCATCGCTAAGAGTACTAAATACAAAGCCATTGATGCGCATCTCATATCCATCTAGCCTATTTATAGGGTAATATGTCCCACAGTCAGGATTTATAACTCGCAAGTTACTTGCAGCAAAATATAACGACTCAAGAAAATTGATAAAGCTTGTATTTGTAAGACTTGCAGTGCGTGTAGTTGAGTTTATGTAATTGCTTATAGCAAACTCAAATAAGATGTAGGGATGTAATTTGCCGTAAGTAGCAAAAGCCAAATGATCAAACTCGCCGGGATGTGCAAGTTTCAGGTCACGATACATGTCAAGAAGTGTACTGTATGAAATAGTTTCGTATTGAATAAACCTATCAATAAAAGTGTGTGGCAATGTATAATTAATGCCGACATAAGTAAATCCAAACTTCATAGGTATTGATATTAACTGCCCCTGATATTCGTAAGCCTCAAGTACATTGGCAAAAAAATCATTACGGCTTACCGTTGGGTCTTGATCAATCATGTCATAGATATTTGCTAAAAATCCGCTTCTTGCATAATGCCATAGTGGATGCCTGTCAACGAGGAATAGGTCATACGCCTCTCCAGCCATTAGCATCATATTAAAGCGCTGCCTATGAGTCTCTCGCTGTGATGCAGTTATATTATCTCTATCACCATATACAGTTAACTCTAAGCGGAAAGAGTTGCCGCTATCTTGATTCATTGTCCGGTTAAGCAAGATTTCAGCACGTCGTAATGCAGGCACATACATGTAGGGTGCAGACATTGTAAGAGTTAATGTTTGCGGCTCGCCATTAATAATGTAATTACTGTAAGTTCTATAACTATCACTGTCACGCCCGTAAACCACAAGTAATGCTAGAAGCAGTGCCGCACATATAAGTAATAACACTTTAGCATTCGTATGAAATTTCATAACTCATGCCCCTTCTTTAATATGGACGAGTTGTGCGAATGTGCCGTTTTCCATTGAGTCAACAAAATCGTCTGTTATATCGAATAGGAAATCCGTTGTCAACTCTAACAAGATGTAAACCATAGCAGTTGCGGAAAAACCATACTTTTGGCTGTAAATGATATCTTCATTGTTGTTACCGTCTAGAGGTTGTACTTTATTTATAGCAGCCAATACCCATTCTTTTGTAGTCATGCTCATCCTCCAAAATAGTAAAATTCATACCTTTTACTCAATAAGCCATAAGCTTATACGATTATGCATACGCATTGCCGCGTCCTCCGACGTTATAGCACCGTCCATAAATAGGTTTAAATCTTCATTAATTATTTCAATAGGTATTAATGGTATAGAAGCTACCGGCATCTCACTAAAAGAAGCATGCATATCCAGCGCGCGTTGAATGCGCTCTTCGCGCTCATTGTCATCTTCGTCCATCCCCTCAAAATGCAGGGAAAGCCTATGTGACGAATGATAAATAACCGATAAAAAATTAGACTCAAAGTATGACTTTTTTATAGGAATAGAGAACCAGATCGCGCCCAATGGCTGATGATAGTTAGTTGTTACTGTCATAGGCGCGATTAAATGACGTAAATAATCCCATGCCAATGCTTCATTTCCTGTAGCTACAACCGAAAATGTATTTGGGCTTGTAAATCTACTAATATATAACTCACCATTATCATTAGACAATGGGATGTGATGTAAGAAATTTTGATGGCTCGGTTCAAAATAAGCAAAAAATGAGTTGAGAAAATAATTGTCATTAACAAACATATACTGTCTTGACTGACGTTGCCTTTCTGCCGGGCTTAATAGTCCTGATGTTCTAACATCATGATATTCTGGAACAAATCCTTGCATTTCATGAACATGTCTCAACATATCCAAAAACGCTACAAAATTATCACTGTTTAGAGTTGATACCCCTGTACTAATATTCACAAAATCACTAAGCCTTCTTTCCAAAATATGCATAGGATATAAAGATGAAAACGGATTGGCGATATGCATAGAGTTAAAATCATTAGGATATCTGTTTTGCAAGTCTATAAACATAGTCATAAGTTCAGCAGGAGTGATTGTATTCATTTCATAAAACCTATTCACAAAATCCTGAGGTATAGTGTCACTAATTGCCATATAATAAAAATTAAAATCTAAAGGAAATGCATACAATCCTCCTTCAATTGTAAATGCGTTTAGTACATTTGTTAAAAAATCCTCACGATTGACATGCATACACTTGTCTATAAGTGTATACATGTCAACAAGAAACCCACTATGAGAATATCGCCATAGATTGTGCTGCGGCATTAAAAAAAACATATCATACATTTCCCCAGCCATCATCATTGTTTCCATACGCGCGACTTGATTAGTTATATCTTGATGTGGAAAGGTGATAATATCTAACTCAAACTTCCTATTTAGGCCATATAATTCTTGATTAAGTGTTTCCTCTGCTGTGCGAAAATGGCCCTGTATTAAATAATCTGGTATCAGTATACTTAGCATTTCAATTGTTGTACCCTCCACATTATAATTGTCATCCATATTGTTATCGCCTGTGTCGCGGGTACATGCAGATAATGTAAAAACAATGGATATTGCTAATACTGTACATATGATTTTGATCCTTGACATTATAACCTCCCCTCCATCTATTCATTTTGGATTAACATGAAAACAGGGGGACGTAGGAACTGACAATATACCAACGACTCCGTCCCATTGATCCGCGTCCCTGCCAACAACGGCCGCGATAACAACAGGAAACGGCGTGACGTTGTCTGGCGTTATGCGTATGATTGAATAAAATTTTGATGATTTCCTAGACAGAGCAAGGATTCCATTTTACACCAGACAACCTTAAATTCACAGCCAGCGCAACGGCCTGAAACCCGTGTACCGCTGTATTGCTCAAGTAGCAATTCCAGTTGCGCGAATGTATAGTTCTCTAAAGCTTTTTCAAAATCATCGGTTATGTCGTCTTTATATCCTCCATTCCCACATGAAAAAGCTAATATAATTCCATCTTGTTTCAAACTTACTTCAATCAACTACCAACCTACCGATGTAGTAGCCGTAGTCGCTCTCATTTCCGATTGTTGATTGCTTGTCCGAGTGCTTGCAAACGGCCCGCTTTGATTATTATAAAAAACATTTAAATTTGAACAACTACAAGTACAGCCACAAGCACCACCAGTACATATGCACCAACAATTGACATAAGACTCTAAGCTTTGTTCTAATCCATTAGAACGTTTGTAAATTGGGGTTTTCTTCATAATGCTACTCTCCTTTACACTTAATAGTTGAATGCTCTAATACTTTTTTACTCAATAAGCCATAAGCTTATACGATTATGCATACGCAGTGCCGCGTCCTCGGCTGAAATAATACCATCCATAAATAGGCTTAAATCATCTTCTACGATGTCAATAGGTACCAACGGTATTGTAGCTACCGGCATTTCACTAAAGGCTACAAACCTTTCCCATGCTTGCTGGATACGCTTATCACGTTCATCATCATATTCATCCATCCCAACAAAACTTAAAGAAAGTCTATAACGCGAATGATAAAGCATAGACATAAAGTGAGATTCTAGGTGCGACCTTTTTATGGGTATTGACATCGTCAAATTATGTGATAAGTAATTATTGTCAACTACTGCAAAAGACTCAATCAAATGGCGTAAAAAATCCCACGCCAATGACTCGTTTCCTGTGGATGCAATAGAAAATGCACGTGCACCCCAAAATCTATTAATGTATATCTCACCGGCTTCGTTAGATAATGGAATGTGATGTAAAAAATATAAGTGGTTAGGATTGGGTTCGAAAAAAATGTATAATGAATTTTGTAGCATCTGGTCATCTATAAACATGTATTGTCTTGACTCCTGCTGCCTTACTCGCCTGCCGCTAAACCCTGTTGTGGATACGAAGCGCACTGTAGGAAATCCTTGAACTTCCTGTACTTGCCTTAACCTATCTAAAAACGTAACAAAGCCACTACTATTTAGAAATGAGATTCCTTCACTTAAATTAACAAAATCGTTTAAAGCCCTTGCCAAAATATCTTCGGCAAAAAAATTAGACACAGTGTTGGAAATATTCAACAAACCAAAATCATCAAAGTAATTATTTAGCAATTCCAGATACATAGACATAGCTTCTGTATTTGTAATTGTATCCATATTATAGAATCTTGATATAAATTCTTGAGGTAATGTGCTGTTAATAGCAATATGATCAAAAGTAAGTCTTAGTGGGAATGCATACAACCCTTCGTTAATTGTGAAGGCATTAAGTGCGTTATTGAGAAAGTCCTCACGATTTGTGTGTCGGCAATTATCTATAAGCTCATAAATATCAGCAACTAACCCTGATTGCGCAAAACGCCACAAATTATGCCCTCTATTTAATAAAAACAAATCGTAGGATTCTCCGGCCATCATCATTGCTTCCAAACGCGCTATTTGATGAGCTGTGTCTTCATATCTAAAAGTGCTGATTTCGAGTTCAAAGGCTCTGCCGAGTTCATATAACTCTTGGTTCAACGTTGCCTCTGCAATGTTAAAAGGACTCCGTGGATATTCTGCTGGTATTAATATGCTTAATACAGTTGATGGTGCATCCCCTGCATTATCGTTATCTGTTATATCGTCTTCATGTCCTCCACACCCACATGCGGATACTATCAGCATAGTACATATAGTAATAAATAAACACAAAACCCTATGTCTCAGCATGATTCTACCTCCGGCAAAGCATGTTTTTCACTCTTGGCTTCACTCCTGATGTGATGAAAGTGTTTCAGCTTCATGTTTTGACCAAAGTATCAAAACCGTATAATCATAGATTCTTAACCAGCACTAACCCGTGTATCGCTGTATTGCTTAAATAGTGATTCCGGTTAGGCGAATGTGCAGCTTTCCATTGAGTCAACAAGATCGTCAGTTATATCGAATTGGAAATCCTTAGTCAGGTCTAACAAGATGTAAACCATAGCGGTTGCGGAAAACCATACTTTTGTCCGTAAATAATATCTTCACTGTTGTATTCGTCTAGTGGTTGTACTTTGTTTATAGCTGCCAATAACCGTTCTTTTGTAGTCATGCTTATCCTCCAAAATAGTAAAATATTTTATTTATACTTTTACTCGATTAGCCACAAGCTAACACGGTTATGCATACGCAGTGCCGCGTCCTCCGCAGTTATAACACCGTCCATAAATAGGCTCAGGTCTTCCTCTATTATGCCAATAGGGACCAATGGTATTGTTGCTACCGGCATTTCACTAAAAGCTACAAACCTTTCCCATGCTTGCTGGATTCGCTCTTCACGTTCATCATCATATTTTCCCATACCTACAAAGTTCGGTGAAAACCTATCATCCAAGTCATTATGATAAATTAGCGCCGAGAAGTGAGATTCGATATATGACCTTTTAACTGGTATTGTTATAGCCATTGAGTGTGGACGATAGTCATAATTCACTACTACTAATGGTGCAATTAAATGACGTAAAAAATCCCACGCCAATGACTCATTGCCTGTTGCCGCAATAGAAAATGCACTTGGACTGTTAAATCTACTAATATACAGTTCCCCTGCTTCGTTGGCCAATGGGATATGATGCAAAAAATATGGATTTATAGGTTCGAAAAAAACGAATAAGGAGTTTTGAGAAAACTGGTCATCAATAAACATATACCGTCTTGATTCACGTTGCCTTACTTGCCTACTACTAAGTCCTGTTGAAGATATGAAGCGCTCTGTCGGAAATCCTTGTATTTCTTGTACTTGCCTTAACGTATCTAAAAATGATACAAATCCACTACCATTTAAAAATGAGACCCCTTCATTTAAATTAACAAAATCATTTAATGCCCTTGCTTTAATATCATCGGAAAAAAAATTCGACACTGAATTGGAAATAATTAACGAATTAAAATCATCATAGTAATTTTTATTCAGCTCCAAATACATAGACATTACTTCTATATTTGTGATTGAATTCATATTAAAAAATGTAGATATAAATTCTTGAGGTAATGCGCTGTTAATTGCAATATAATCAAATGTAAGGCGCATTGGGAATGCATACAACCCTTCGTTAATAGTGAAAGCATTAAGCGCGTTAGTGAGAAAGTCCTCACGATTTGTGTGTCGGCAATTGTCTATACGTTCATAAATATCAACAACTAGCCCTGACTGAGCAAATCGCCACAAATTATGCTCTCTATCTAGTAAAAACAAGTCATACGATTCTCCTGCCATCATCATTGCTTCCATGCGCGCTATTTGATGAATTGTTTCTTCATATCTAAAGGTGTTAATTTCCAGTTCAAAAGCTCTGTTAAGTTTGTATAGCTCTTGGTTCAAAGTTGCCTCCGCAATATTAAAAGGATTCCGTGGATAAAAATCTGGAATTAATATATTTAATACTGTTGATGATGCATCCCTTGCATTATCGTTATCAATTGTATCCTCTTCATGACCTCCACGCCCACATGCGGATATTATCAGCATAGCGCATATAACAATAAATAAACACAAAACCTTTAGCTTTAACATAATTCTGCCTCCGATTATTTATATGTAAAAACCAAGATGGAATGACATAATCTCATTCCATCTTGTCTCTAAATCATTTCAATCAATTACCAGCCATGCGACGTATTAGAATTATTACTGCGATATGCAACTTGTTGCATGCTTGACGATTGGCTATCTTGTGGAGCGCCTTGATTATTGTAAAATACGTTTGAGCCGGAACCAAAACAATGACAATTACAACCACAAGCACCACCATAACATCTACACCAACAATTGGTGTAGGACTCTAAGCTTTGCTCTAATCCATTAGAACGTTTGTAAATTGGAGTTTTCTTCATAACATTACTCTCCTTTCCTCTAAAAATATGCTGATGTATAAACCAATTTCCATGCTTTTAACTAGTATGAGCTTAGGAAATAGGGTGCAGCCTAACGTATATATGGCGCGTTTCCAGACAAAGTTTTCTGTATACCCACGCAGGCATTTCGTACAGAATCATTGTCCAATGCATTAAATAAATAATATCCCTCAGCATCTGTGTTATTTAATGTGTTAAGTACAAAGCTATTTTCCAAGTTGGTGTAAATAAGTCGTACAGCATCCTGTTCAATAGAAGCATCCGGCATTGCAGAAGTATTTGATATATTAAAAAAATGAATTGGTCCACCTAAACGGTACTTACCATATTGTGATAGTTCTTCAAAAAACATTTTTTTATAGTCCCCATAATATGTGCAGGCAATGGTAACATCACTTTTTACTGCATTGCACACCGTAAAAGGCAATGCACCCAACCCCTGCAGCAAACGGTCACTATATTTAATTATAGCGTCGGGCACTCCTATTATCATTATTTCAGCCTTTTGCTCAATTGACAAATCTATAGCATATCTATTAAATCTTACCGCCTTCTCACACACATCCCCGGGCCTAACCATAAAATCAGGTATATCGGTAAACCCAAACAATTTGCATACATCATGCGAGCCTATTTGTCCAACATTGTAGCCAGTTTCGGTAAAGTGTTGCCGTAAGGCAAGTTCTACCGCCAACTGGTCTGTAAATAAGCCATGTGACAATACCATTACCACAGGTACATTTAGTTCGTGCAAAGTTTCGTTTTCTGGTGCTGTCGCTAAAGGCATCTCATCTGCGGCAAGATGATTATCAAATACATCATGCAACCGTTGCCTTAGCATATTGGATAGTATAACTTCTACACCCATTTCTTTTGCATGCACAATTATCTCCTTGTAGAAATATTCACTTACCATGGTTTCATCATAATCCATATACAGTACATCACACTCACGCAGCATTTCCATACTGTAATCAGTTAGAGGCAAACCTACATGAGTTCCACCATCTAAGCGGCTTATATCTTCCCCACCCATGCACATATATCCGGGCGCAAACAAATGGGCCAGTTTATAGCCTTGCAATAAAGTGGCATACCTAGCCACCGCACATAAATCACGGTTCATCGGAAACAGTGAAAGCCTTTCATTCATTATAATACGCCTCCTGTTACAGATTTTTTATCAAAATTATATCCATTCTCTAATAATAAGCATAATGTCTTTAATGTACTAATGGTATCACCAAAAGCTCTATCGCAATTTTGAAGCCGCGCCTCTCTGCTTAAACCGCCATCATCACAAGATGCGGCACATAAATTGCAATGGGTAAAATTCCAGCAGTTTTTGCATTCATCTTTAGTCAATTTTCCCACATTTAAGATAGCCAGTGCTTTATCCAAGTCAAAACCGGTATCAATATGACCAATTTTCATTGTGTCATATTCGATTACACGTTCACATGGATATATGTTGCCATGTACATCAACAAATGGCCTCATTACACCGGGCAAGCACGGGCCGCTTGGGTGGGCAGATTCAGGGATTCTAAAGGTTGATAAATATTTACGCATTCTTTCTGCGCCAGCCAACCCTGATTCAAACAACTTAGATGTTTTATCTTTACTATAAAGGTCAATGGCTGCCAAGAGTACTTTCATTTGATTATATGTGTAAGTTAAATGGTATAAATCATCGTATATCACTGGCTCCTTCGCACCATATGTTGTAAGAGTGTTTTGCAAAACCATGCTATCTGCCAATATATCATCGGCATTGTAGAAATCATTAACACAAGCAAAATCAACATTTGGCGCTACTGTGGTTAGAAACAAAACATTCTCGTACAACTTGGGATATACATCCTTTATGTACTGAACGTTTTCCATTATTATATCAAAAGAACCACTACCATCGGGAAACACACGATTTTGATCATGCAAAAATTTTGGCCCATCCAGAGATATTGACACATTAAAGTTATTTTCCTGCAAAAAAGTAAGAATCTCATCATTAAAAAGGGTACCATTTGTTGTCATTGTGTGCCTAACGCGCCGCCATTTATATTTCTCTTTAACATATGCAAGCACTTTCTTTATATTATTAAATTGTAAAAGTGGTTCTCCACCATAAAAAGCGAGTGCAACCTCTTTGACATTTCTGGACCGGCTCATAAGGAAATCAACACCCTTTTTCATCATATCCAGTGACATTGATAAGTTAGCATGGGTACGTTGGTTTTCATAATTGCCGGAGTAAGCACAATACGAACATCTTAGGTTACAATGTTGATCTACCTGAAGTGTTAGTTGAGACACACCGCTATCTAAGTAATATGGCATAAGAGTTGTTACGGGATGTCCAATCTCGCGTAGGTTACTTTCTTTAAGGTACCCCTGATCCGTATACCGCTTTATCAGTTGCCAATCATCTTCGGTAGCAGTACCTGTCTCAACCCGCCTACAAGCAATATATTCATCCGCATTAACAGACAGCAACGAATTAGTCTCTCTATCATACACGTACATACCATTTGGGGTCGAAAATGTTTTAATTACAACCATATCGTCATCCTTTCCCGCCTTATAATAAGTCAATCACACAGCAGGACTCCTGCGCCGCGCCGCGCCGCGCCGCGCCGCGCCGCTTTATTATGACATAATCCTACAAGATGTCCAATATCCAGTCAAACAAAACCAATATACATAAATAAGTATATTGGTTTTGCGTGACTTGTTTATGCCTTGACATTAAGATGCATAAAATAAGAACTGCACCAAATTATGACAAGATTCGCCATTATTGATGCAGTATATTCGATAGGAGAGTGTTTTCATGAAAACACATAAATCATTATTATTGGCTTGGGTTATTTGTTTGCTTACGTGCTTGGTCTTACTTACACCCTCGGCAGTTTTTGCACAAGATACCTCTTATGAAGATAGTAGCTACGAACAGGTTTCTCCGCTTGAAGACCACCCAACATGGCCAATCAGGAGACCTAGGGTAGCTTCACAGCTATAAACAGATTTCAAAATTCGTCTTAATTCTTTCCCTTGTTATTCTCACAACCTCATCTTGATTTTCAAATATCATTATGCCGTAATATGACGACACAAACCATGGAAGACTTTCATCCTTATCGCCTAGTTTATACATGTTAAAACCCTTATTGTAAAACAATTTGAGTAATCCAAACAAATCGCCGCGGGGTCTTATAAGTTCTATTGCCTTATTTATAATGGCCAGCGCCTTCTGCCGTTCTCCAAGTTGCCCAAGGCATGAAGAGTAGTTGAAAGACACCATGGCATACATATTAGATTTTAAATCTTCATCTAACCAATATTTATCTATGCAATTCAGCAGATTATCATATATCATAGCGGCGCGCATGAGGTCATCGGCACTTCTAAAATGTATAGCTATCTGATTTATTGTCATCGCTTCCCATGCTGTAAGAGGATAGTCAATTCTATCGTAATAGTTGTAATTAGGGATGGTTTTAGATATGGCACATTTTAGCATATTTAAGTACTCGGGATCGGCATAGTTATTTACGCCATAAACTGTAGCCTCTATAGAAAATAAATTGCTGTAATACGCTGCTTGGGTAGCGTCTTTTTGATTCCAAATCTTTAAGAATTTCAAGCGGCTTAGCTATCCGGCTATACTGATTTGTTTCAGCTAATGATAATATTTCATCCCTTAGCTGCCACATATCCATTTCTTGATAAGGTACTAGCAAGGTGTGCAGTTTTTTGCCCAAGGTCATACCCATGCGTTGTGCCAACGCTTCAACCATGAAAGCACAAGGCGACATTATATGACCAGACAAAATTTTCATAAATGTATCTCTTTTGCAGATCCCATTATATATATTTTTAGATGAAACCCCTGATATTTCGCGAAATTTTTTAAATACACTGCCCAAATTAGTAAGCTTGCTGGAATAACTGGTAAAATCCGCAAGAACAGAAGCCTGTATGGGAGGTGCAATTGCAGGCTTATTGTATTCGACGATTGTTTCCATTCCATAGGTTTCAATGCTGATACTAAGTCTTTCTTGGGCATCTATTAAAAGCTTTCGGGCTTCATCGCCTCTATTTAATGAAACAAACCCGGTATATGTTTTTAACAACGACAAACGCAAGTCCATCTCCGCATCGGGATTAGCAAAAATTTTTAGTTGCATAAAATCCGGGCAATGCATTCCATTAGCACGCCTCGCGGCAATTTTTAAACCTTCGTCGCAGACTTTAAGTACTTGGTCACGCTCTCCGTTCTGCATTTGTAGTTGTGCCAGTGATAGCATTATTGCTACAGTTTGCTCCTCGGTAGAGTTATCATCATCAGGATGCTTCTCCATACATAATAATATGTCCTTCAGCATGGCTATAGCTGTTTGCACATCACCCTCTTTAGCATACAGCAATGCCCGTGTATGAAGTAGTTCTGGTTCATGGGCAAATAGCATTTTACCTGCATAGTCACTTTCACTTATAGCGGTTATGGCTAATGCCTCATTTATAATTCTACATATTTCGGCTGTACATTCCCCGTTTTTTAAAGCCATTTTAGCTTGCCTGCTAAGTTCCCTTTGGCGGAATTGATATGATAACAGCATGAACTTATTAAAGGCCGGAATATCATTAGAAATCACTTGCAGTGTTTGGCTTTTTGGCGATTGTCGCCGACCGTTACGGGTTATGGTACGGCAATCCAATGATATGCTGTCTAATGAGTGTTCGGATATCAGCATCTCTCGCTCGCGCAAAAGTGTAAAAATGGCGCCACTGTCGGTTACTCTCATAAAACACCTCCACATGTTAACATTTATGTTTTAATTGCTCATTACTATATGTAATATAGCATGCCATCTACAAATAGTTCAACAAACTATTTGCACATGATACGCCGATGCTATTTATACACGCAAATAAAAAAACCAAATCATCAGGACTTTGTGTCCTGTAAATGACTTGGTCTTTTGCTATCAAATACCTTTTCTACATAGGTAATTTTCACAACCTATGATAACAACTTCTCAATATTTACAAGTAAATCCTCCATATCCAAATCCAGTATATACTCTTCGCCCCAATGGTCATATTCCAAACTGCTGCCACCCACTGGTTTTAACAAAACATCTGCCTGTACATCTTCGGGAAGCGCAATCAAATCACTTAACGGCATATGCAAAAAAACGACATCCGGCAAGGTAAAATTATAGTACATATTTATTAAGCCTGGTGTATCAACTTGTCCGGCACCATGCCATTTAAGCTTATATACAAGCTTAGCCGCGTTTGTTTCCCCTTCTGCCGTAAGGCCTATTGCCCTATAGCCTTCTTCAACAAATTCCGCAATCACAGTCACAAGTTTTGCATATGTGTGTCCGTCATCAATCACACCTACTACCGGCACACCTAATTTTTGCCACGTGCTAAACATTTTCTTATAAAAGTCATAACCCGGCACACCGAAATCTGATGTTTCATCTTCGCGTAGTTTCAGCTTAATCACATCAATTCCTCTATGCCCTTGCGACATGTAATCACATATACGCGCGCTTATAATCGGCGTGGCAAAGCTGTTTGTACCCCCTATATCTGTTACCGGGTCTTGGCCGCCACTAAAGGATATCGGCATATCGTTTGCGCAAGTCATAACATCAATTTGGTCATAAGGCGCTGACAGAAACACATGCTTACCCCTTAGCGCCTCATGGCTGCAATGCCTGACTCCTATCACAGCAGGCAGGCATGCGGGGAAAGTTAACTCATTTTGGTTGCTGCATGCCGCAACAATCGTGACGTTGGATAATCTGCTAATTGCCTCAGCTATCGGCACAAAATCTGTATATTGCCGGGTACCCATGCTCATATTAATAATGTCAATGTTTTGCCCGGCGCACCATTCAAGAGCCGCCAGCAGGGCCTTGTGATTACCGGTCCCAACAGAGCTATCCAATACTTTTATACTTATAAGATGATACGACTGGATGATTATATTGTTTTTGAATATCTGATAGCACATCGTACCATGGCTTACTACATGCTCTGGGTCGCTTGGCTGCACAGCATCATCATTAACAATATAATTCTCAAAACTTATCCCTTTTGGGACAAACTCCGGGCTTATGCCGTCATCAATAAATACAATTGTAGGTACTGGGTGCATAAGCATCCTCCCTCAGAAAGATAAAATAAAAACCCAAAATCGCGCATACGCACGATTTTAGGTTAAAATTTTTGGTCAAGCTTTTTATAAAAAGCTTGCGGGGGTTGGGGCAAAGCCCCCAAGGTCTTTAATACCTAATTACCTGCAAGCAAAATCTGTGTCCATGCAAGTTCAAAGGCAGCCCTAAAATCGCCAAGGTCTACAAATACTTCACCACGGGCAAGAATATCTTCACCCGGCCAATAGATAGGGCAGTTTTGCCAATCTTCCGGTACTCGGTCAAACGCGCCCATATTGGCAGTTGAATAACGTGTATAGCGCGTATTAAGGTACGCAATATCTGGGCGGTTCATAAAGTTAATAAACTTCTCCGCATTTTCCTGGTTCCTTGAAGTTGCAGGCACAACCATAGAATTAAACCATAATTGTGACCCTTCTTGCGGCACTACAAAATTATGATCCGGGTTATAGTAGATAATCCATCTGGCGCAGCCATTGTATACAGTACCCAAGGCACCTTCTCCGCCAATCATATTGTCTATAATCTGGTCTGCCAAAAATGCGCGTACAAGGGGAGCTTGACGTATCAAAGCGTCCCGTACTTGGTTAAGCTCATCTTGGTCACGACTGTTCATAGAAAAGCCCAACATTCTTTGAACCGCACCCATCGTACAGCGTGAGCTGTTATACATAAAAATTTCGCCCGCAAACTGATCGTCCCAAAGAATATGCCAAGAATCCACAACTTGGTCTACTTTGGTAGTGTTGTACACGATTCCAAAAGTCCCCCATTTGTATGGAACAGAGTAGAGATTATCTGGGTCAAATGCCAGCCCTTTAAATCTAGGAAATATATAGCTTGCGTTAGGGATATTGTCCCAGTTAAGTGGCGCAAGCAATCCTTCGTTTATCATACGTTCCACCATGTAATCTGATGGTACGATTACATCAAACTCCGCACCGCCATGCACAATCATGGTATATAATTCTTCGTTGGTAGAATATGTGCTGTAGATGATTCTAATTCCATACTCTGCTTCAAACATCTGTAAAACCGGCTCATAAATAAATAATCCCCAGTTTGCCACACTAAGTGGCGGATGGTTTACTGTTGCGTCCGCAGCAGATCCATTTATCGTGGATGCGTCAGGCTCATCATTATTTGTACAGGCTGCAAGCCCTAATGCGGCTATAATAGCCAGTGTCAACACAAGTAGTACTTTTTTCATTTATCATTCTCCTTTTGAATGGGGCGATGCCCCATACCCCACCGCTCCGCAGGGAGTAAATCCCTGCTATGCTTCCATTGGGGCGCGCGCTTTGCGCGGCTTTATATTTTTTTATGCATCATCTTCTGCATTTTTGTGTATTAACCGCCTATCCCGCTTATTAATTAAGATAAGCATAAACATTACCACAACAAAAATAATCGTAGAAAGTGCATTAATGCTTGGGTCTACGCCACGGCGTGTCATTGAGAAAATCCTAATAGACAAGTTTTGAACTCCAGGGCTTGTAGTAAAGAAGCTAACCATAAA